>VFSW01006742.1_pt1 | contig 16820 bp, 9 predicted proteins | sample 5358111 | NCBI WGS metagenome assembly VFSW01 (sample SAMN11554181, study PRJNA540505) | mine drainage metagenome | isolation source: sediment from site ElyBrook_90M | place: USA: Ely Copper Mine, Vershire, VT | collected 2017
ATCGTGGTGCGGTCGGCATAGAAGTTGGGAAGGCGCGGGAGCTGGCGGGCGATGCAATCAGCTACGCGCGACAGCATGGCTGTTTGGGAGTTGGGGTCCGGGGCGGGCATGCTGAGCGAGTCGTCAACCGGAGGGGGAAGGAAGACGGACGCGTCAACCAGCGCGACCAGGGCCCGGCGGGAGGGCGAGCCGGGCATGCGCTTCATCCATGTGTCGAGGCGCGCGGTGCTGACGCGCTCAGTCAGCTCCAGGCCTGAGAGCACCCTGGCCAGCTCGCGGTCGCTCTGCTTGCTCGCTAGTCTTTCCTCGAGATGCGCGACGGTCACCTGTTCGGTTGCTGGGAGAGGCTGGTCGTAGAAGACGGGCTCATCGTAATAGCCGGCGGTGGTGTGTGCAGTAAGGCCCGGTAGCGCGAGCTCGACATTGAGGCGGTGGTATTCGTCGACCTCGGAAGTTCGAGGCGGGTCAAAAGTTAGGCGGTAATAGTCGCTGGATTGGGCGATGTGCTCGGCGATGAATCGAGGGATGTCGCTGAGCTCAGGATTAGCGGCGGCGACGAGGTCGTTGTAGTTGGTGAGCAGCCGGCCGCCAGCGCGCTCCGCAAGGACCTGGAGCGCGGCGTTTGCGAACTGGGCGTCATGCTGGAGCCGGACACCCTCCCCATACCTGCGAACCTCGTTTTCGCTCAGCATGGAGCGGGCATCATCGCCGGGCCTGAGCCACCGGGAGGCAACGGAGCTCTCAATGCGGGCTTCGCGCAGGCGGGTGGAAAACTCGGTGATGTTATCGAAGAGACTACCGTCCGATTTGAGATCGACGCGCCACCCTGGGCCGATCCAGAACAGGAGCTTGCGACCGGGTTCGCGGCGCTGCTCAATAGCGATGGCGCCCAGGGCCTTGAGCGCAATGGGTTCGCGGACCTGCACGAGGTGAGATTGCGGGAGCAAGGAATCGGAGCCGCTTGGTACAGCGGAGATCTCGATTTCGTTGGTGGGTCCGCGCGCGACCACCAGGTTTTCCTTCATCCACACGGAGCGCATGGGTTTTCCGGAATCGATCGTTTCCGCCAGCGCATTTCCGTCGAGGAAGGGGTTAAGTGTGGCGTATAGGTGACCGGACGCGACGCGATAGAAAGTGACGGGGTGGGTGAGCCGGCCTCCGTTGCCGCGCAGGAATTTTTCGATGTCTGACTGGGCTTCGAGGAGGTTGGCCGGAGAAAGATCCGCCTCATCGAGCACCATGATGATGCTAACGGGAGGATCGCCCGGCGCCGGTCCGCCTGGGCTGGAGGCCGCGAAAGTCACCATGGTCTGGGGCTGGTCTTCATCGAGCAGTTTGAAGTCGCTCTGCTTCAGCCCGGCGACTGCCTTGCCCTGCGCGCCGGTGACGGTAACGTCGATGGCGATGCGGCCCTGCGATGGATCCATACCCGGGCCCAGTTGCGTGGGATCGGCAGTGAGGCCCCGCACATCAATCCCCTGCGCGGCGAGGGCTGCCGGCGCACAAGCGAACAGCAGGGCGAAAAAGTGGCCGATCATTCGGTTCATGTTCCTCACGAATCGGCATGCAGGTGCGTTGATCAACGGCCCGCCTCGTGCCGCCAGGGTTTCTCCGCTCATTCCTCCAGAGTTCTTCGCCGGAAGTATACCGTCCGAGGCCGGTGACGTTTCCGGGGCTAAGGGCGTCAAATTGCTTAACGCGCCCGAAGATTGAATCGCCGCTGTTCCGGGCGCAGAATGCGTCTTGAACTGCATCCGACCTGTAGGGAATGCTGGGTTTTCCTAGGGTCGAGCGGGTAAACTAGGCACAAGCTGCCCTTGGCTTTTACAATTCAGCAGGGACCCATCCCAACCCAGCTCTGCTGCGGAACGACCAACCTGGCGGCACACGCCGGACCAGGATGAAGGAATCGCATGAAGTTCAGGAAATTCGGCAAGACCCTTCTGATGAGCGCTGTTTCTGTCGGCGCCATCCTCAGCGTTACGTCTTGCGTCCAAAGTTATACCGTCGGATTTTTGTATGTGACCGGCAATCAGACAGCCGGAACCACGAGCCAGGGGATCATCAGCGGATTCAAGATCGACCACAACACCGGATACCTGACTCCTGTCAACGGAATGCCGATAGGGTCAGGCGGAGCAAATCCTGGGCGCGCGGTGCTGATCGTGGGATCGCGATTCTTTTACGTATTGAATCAGGGCGTTGATTCGGCGGGTGGGGACAACTGTACATCGGCGACGAAACCGTGCACCGGGTCGAATATAACGCTCTTCGCGGTGGGCGCCAACGGGGTGCTTTCGCCACAGCCGGAGCAATTCTTCACCCAGGGCAACAACCCCTTCCGCATTCTTGCCGATTCAGCGGGAAACTATGTGTATGTGCTGGATCACGATGCGCCGGACAGCGGGAACGGGGCGGCTTCGAACTCGTGTTCGCTGGCGCTCGGGCCGACCGTAACCACTTGCGGGGACGTTACGGTGTTCAAGGTGGACCAGACGACTGGACGGTTGAGCCTGCAGGTGAATGCGCAGGTTAGCTCGGCGACAGGCCAGCCGCTGCCGTTCTTCCCGGTACCGGCCAACCCGATAGACATGACGCTGGCGCACGGTTTCCTGCTCACGCTGGACGGAACGCCGGCAACCGGCGACATCGTGTTCCCGTATGCATACTCGGCCACCACCGGCCAGTTGACCGCCAGTCAGAATGCCGCGCAGCCGCTGAACATACTCCAGGCAACTGCGCTTCAGCAGGGCAGCCAGTTTGTTTACGTGCTGGACAATGAGCCGATCACCGTAAACGGGATCACTTCGCCCAGCCAGATTATTCCGTTCACGGTGGGGAGCGGCGGCGCGCTGCAGGCGCAGACCGGGGGCGCGGTACCCGACGATCCCACGCAGTCGAATCCCATGTTCTTGCTGGTGGAGTCGAAAGGCAAGTGGGTGTATGTGGCCAACACGGGCGACAATCAGAGCCAGTCGAACCAGCAAAGCGGCATTACTGGATATGTGATCGACACCAGCACGCAGCAGTTGACGACCATGCCGGGCAGCCCGTTTGGGACCGGAGCGGGACCGCAATGCCTGGTGGAAGATCCCTCCAACCAGTTCGTCTACACCGCAAACTTCAACAGTTCGTCGGTATCGGGGCTGTCGCTGGACGAAAACTCGGGGGTGCTCAGGATTCTACCGGGGCCAGCAAACCGCTCTTACAGCCTGGCTGGACCGGCAGCATACTGCGTTGTCAACGGACGCACCAGTTAAATGCGAAGTTGGCTTATCGGGCAGTGCCGCTCCAGGCGGAGTGCACCGCTCCGGGCTCCGGGTGTTCCGGATGCCGTAATCAGAATCCGTAATCCGGAGGTGGCTCGCGGGACGAGCCGGCCGGAAGCGATTCCTAACTTGGTTTTCCCGGTCGGACGAACGATGCGCATGAAGTTGAACAAATCGGGCCAGTTGATGCTGGTCACCGCAGCCAGCCTCCTGACGGCGGGGCTGCTGACGGCCTGCAACCAGATCTTCGGCACGCTGACTGTAGACTTCGTTTATGTCACCTCCGCCAAGGCCGCCGGTCCCGACAGCTACGGCGAAGTGGATGTATTCGAGATCAACTCGGAGTCGGGCGCCATGCGCCAGATCCCAACATCGCCGTTCCCTTCGGGCGGCCGCAACCCCGTGGCCGAAGCGCCGTCCACCGACAACACCAACCTCTACGTGGTCAATCAGGACGACAATACCATCGTGCAGTTCGTCATCGGCAACGACGGCAAATTGTATCCGCAGAACACGGTGAACACGCCAGGAGTATTTCCACTGGCGGTAGCGGTCGGCGGCAAGACCCTGTTTGTGGCGGACACCTACCAGCCGCTGCCCACCTGTTCACCCGCCGCGCCGTGCTCGGGTTCCATTGCCGCTTATCCGGTGAACTCCGACGACTCCCTGGGGACGCCGTTTGCAAACACCACCATCAGCGCCAGCTATTGGCCTTTGATTCTCCCCAGCAGTCCCACAGACGTGGTGACGCCGACGGCCATTGCCGCCGTGCCCGGCGGGGGGAGCATATACGTGACAGCCTATGACTCCACTTCCAATGCCGGATACATCTTCGGCTTCGCTGTGGGCGGCACCGCGCTTACGCCGCTGAATGGAGGGGTTCCATTCGCCGCGGGGATTCATCCTGCTGCCATCGCCAGCGATCCGACTGGAAGCTACTTGTACGTGGCGGACATGGGAGCAAACAACGTGCTCGGCTTCCCGATCGGGTCCAATACTCTGACGTCGCTGAGCGGGAGCCCGTATGTCTCGGGCAACAAACCGGACGGAATCGTGATCGACGCCAAGGGCAAGTTCATCTACGTGGCGAATGCGCTGGACTCGAACATCACCGGCTACTCCATCAGCAACGGCGTGCTGACCCGCAACAACAGCTACCCGGTAGGCACGCAGCCGGTCTCCATCGGGATCGATCCGGCCATGAACCAGTTTCTATACACCGCTAATTTTCTCGGCAACACAGTTTCGGGATTCGAACTCAATGCCGCGGACGGAACGCTGCTGGATTCGCAGTCTTCACCGTATGTGGCCAATGTAAACCCCACCGCAGTAGCGGCCATTCCGCATGTAGCGGTCGCACATCAGTAGGGCGATGCAGGCAGGCCGGGCGTCCGGGCCAGGGAAAGGCGGCCAGGCTATTCCGGTCACAAATCGGCTGAACGCCGGCAACACCCATGAAGGCTTTACAATCCTCATGGATAACCAAAACCGCAATCATCGGGCTTTCCGCATGCATGGCCCACAACGAAGGAAGCGCATGAAGTTGAGCAAACCGAGCCAGCTTGTCCTGGTCTCCGCAATCGGCCTTCTCGTGGCCACTGTTCTCACCGCCTGCCAGTTGGTGACCGTCGACTTCGTCTACCTGGTCGGCTCCTCGGGATCCGGAGTAGCAAGTGGAGGGCAGATCCAGGTCTTTGCGGTTGACTCCGAAACGGGCGCGCTGCGCACAGGTGTCCCCTCAGTCGGTTCGGGAGGCAATACGCCAGTGGCGCTGGCAGTGAGCCCGGATTACGCCAATCTGTACGTGGCCAACTCGGATAACGATTCGGTGGTTCACTTCTCCATCGCCTCGGATGGCACGCTTACCAAGAAGGATTCCATTACCTTGCCGGGCCCTCCGGTTGCGGTAGCCGTGAACCAGGGCAACAATTATCTCTACGTTGCCTACGGCTCCGCCACTGCATCGCTGGCGGAGTACACACTTTCGTCCGGGGCCATCGGGTCTGCTGTGGCCACGGAGGCACTCACGCTTTCGGGATTCGCAGGCGATACCCTGATTCCGACTGGCATCACGACCCTGCCTAACAATGCGGCAGTGTACGTGAGCGCTTATGATAAGTCCGCTTATAATCCGGGCGGCACTGTATCCAGCAGCGCCAATCCGGGCTGGGTCTTCGGATTCGGAGTGGGAAGCGGCGGCGCGCTTACTGCTGCTGCGGGTAATCCCTACCAGACCGGCGTCAAACCCTCCGCGCTTGCCGCCGACCCCACCAGCCGGTTTGTCTACGTGACTGACTACGCCTCGAATCAGCTCGTGGGCTTCAGCGTGACTTCGGGCAGCACACTTAATTTCATCATCAGCGGGCCCTTTCGCACCGGCAGCGAGCCTTCCTCGGTGGTCATCGATCCGCGTGCAAAATACGTCTATGTATCCAACGCGCTCGATTCCTCGGTGACCGCCTACACCATCGACCTGTCCACCGGCATTCCCTCCACGGTTGTGAACGTGACCGGAAGCCAGATCAACGCCACCGATTCGGAGCCCGTTTCCATCTCCGTGGACCCGGCGCTGGGGCGATTCGTTTACACCGCCAACTACCTCGGCGATTCAATCTCCGGGTTCCAGTTGAATCCCAACACGGGCGCGCTACAACCAAGCCAGGCAACGCCATACCCGGCGGAGTCACATCCGACGGCGTTGCTGATGGTTCCTCACGGCAACCACTCGCTGGAGGCGACCACCCCGTAAGAGCCGGCACGGAATTCATCTGCAATAGCCCAGTCCGACAAGACTGGGCTTTTGCACGTTCGGATGAGGAAGCCACCCGCCAGGAAACGGGGAACTTTGGGCCGGGAAACCGCATGCGGACCGGATCGGCTATCTTCAATTTGCTCAGCAATTCTTAAGGTGTCACGTCGTATCCTCAGAGGGCATGAGCGTACACCTTATGAAAAATGAGCTGGCCCGAAAATGGAGAGGTCCGGGGAAAGCGGCTCAATCTCGAATTGGAGTCTTTCTTGTCCTGGCCGGCATCTTTCAGGCGGCCCACGGTCAAGTCAGCACCCAGACGGCAGATCCGGGAAAGCCGGTCGAGGTCAGCCTGGATGATGCGATCAAGAAGGCTCAGCAGAACGAGCCCGCATATGCAGCCGCCGTAGCGGACAGCAAGGTGACCAGCCTGGACCGCTGGAATGCCCGCGCGCAGCTTTTGCCCAATGTGGCCTATCTGAACCAGATGCTGTACACGCAGCCGGTCACGGTCCTCAATCCATCGACCGTCAATGCCTATCTGGGTCCCGCGACTCGGTTCATTGCCAACAACGCGGTGCACGAGTACACCAGTCAGGGAATTGTGAATGAGAATCTCAGTCTGGCGGGCGCAGCGGCCGTGAGGCTGGCGGACGCGCAGGCCGCGCAGGCGGCCGCAGCAATGGAAATTGCGCGGCGCGGACTGGTGTCCGCCGTCACGGGGCGTTACTACGGCGTGTCAGCCGCCGAAGGCCGGCTGTCTGTGGCTGAGGAAGCGCAGAAGGAAGCGGCCGACTTTACGTCGCTGACGCAAAAGCGCGAAACGGCCCGAGAGTCGGCTCACGCCGACGTGGTGAAGGCGCAACTGGTGGAGCAGCAGCGCGACCGTGAGCTCGCCGACGCCCGCATCGGCCTGGAAAAGTCGCGACTTGAACTCGGAGTGCTCTTATTTGCCGATCCACGCACGCCGTACACAGTGGCCAAGACCGAGACAATTGCGCCGCTGGCCACACGCGAAGAGGTGAGCGAGGCCGCCGGGAAGCACAATCCGGACCTCCGCGTGGCGCTCGCGGATTTGGCGCAGGCGGACGCGCAGGTATTGTCCGCGCGCGCAGCATACTTGCCGGATCTGGCATTGAACTATTCCTACGGCATCGACGCGCCGCAGTTCGCCATCTACGGGCACGATGGAGCGAAGAACATGGGCTACGCTGCCAGCGTAACGGTGAATCTGCCTGTCTGGGACTGGCTTTCCACCGAGCGCAAGGTGAAGCAGAGCCAAATCCGCAGGCAGGCCGCACAGGTGGCGCTAACCGCCGCCCAGAAGCGGCTGGTGGCAAACATGGACGAAATGTACTCTGAAGCGGCAACGGCGCGCGATCAGTTGCAGTCGCTGGATCAGAGCGTGACGACCGCCGCGGAGAGCCTGCGCCTGACCAAGATGCGCTACACCGCGGGGGAAGCGTCCGTGCTGGAAGTGGTCGATGCGCAGTCGTCGTATATGGCAGCGGAACTCGCGCGCGACGGCGGGTGGGTCCGATTCCAGGCGGCGTTAGCCGATCTGCAAACCCTGACCGGGACGATGTGAGCCGATGAAGGAGACAAGAAAAATGGGTGGACAATTCCCGAGGGCTGGATGTGCCAGGGAGCAGGGAATGGAAGCGGAAAAGCGGATGACGCGAGTCTGCGTGGCCCTTGCCATGACGGTCACATTGCTCATGGCCGAGGGATGCAAGAAGGAAGCGCCGCCGGAGACCGTAGTCTCGGTGCAGGCTGAGCATCCCGAACAAGGACTGATCGCAGAACACGTCCTCGCCGATGCGGTCCTGGCCCCGCAGGCGCAGTCCGCCATCACGCCCAAGATCACAGCCCCCGTTCGCAAGTTCTATGTGCAGCGGGGAGCGCGGGTCAAGGCCGGAGAGTTGCTGGCGGAACTGGAGAATGCCGATCTCGACGCGGCGGCGCTCGATAACAAGGGCTCCTACGTTGCCGCACAGGCCGCCTATGACACCGCCACTAAAGCGCAGGTTCCTGAAGACGCGCAGAAGGCTGAGCTGGACCTGGCGCAGGCGCAGGCCAACCTGGATCTGAACCAGAGTATCGTGAAGGCTCGCAAGCAGCTCTTCGCCGAAGGCGCTATCCCCGGCCGCGATCTTGACACCGCGCTGGCGGCGCTGGTGCAGGCACAGGCAGCCTACGACGCAGCCGCCAAGCATGCCGAGTCCATGAAGAAAGTTACTCACGAAGCCGCGCTGAAGTCCGCCCAGGGCCAACTGACATCGGCCGAGGGCAAGTACAAAGGCGCTGCCGCCATGGCGGGTTATGCCGAGATTCGCAGCCCCATTGACGGCTTCGTGACCGACCGCCCGCTTTATGCCGGTGAAACAGCCGCCGCGGGCACGCCCCTCATCACCGTCATGGACACAACGGAGCTCCTTGCTAAAACCCACCTGGCGCAGAGTCTGGTGCAGAGGCTCAAAGTGGGCGACACTGCCAGCCTCACCGCGCCCGGGGTGGACCATCCGATTCCCGCGAAGATCTCCATGATCAGTCCTGCCCTCGATCCCGGATCGACCACCGTCGAAGTGTGGCTCAAAGTCGACAACAAATCCAGCGCGCTCAAGGTCGGTACGCCGGTAAAAGTCAATGTGACCGGTCGCACCGTCGCCGATGCATGGAAGATTCCCGTAAAGGCGGTGCTTACCGGACAGGACGGCGCCAAGACCGTAATGATCATCGGCTCCGACGGCGCGGCGCATAGCAAGCCGGTGAAGCTGGGCATTCAGAACGGCGCCGACGTGCAGGTCCTTAGCGGCCTCGCGCCTTCTGACATGGTCATCACCAGCGGCTCCTACGGCCTGGACGACGGCACCAAAGTCAAGCTTGGCCCGGCTGAAGACGACGACAAAGCCGGCGCTGCCGATGACGGCAAAACGCCTGCCGATGGAGGGAAGGAGTAATGAGCCAGCTCACTTCCGTCCAGCCACCGGAGGAACGGGGCTTCTGGCTGGCTCGGTCCACTCGCACCATCTTTTTCTTTGCCATCGTCCTCACAGCGAGCGGCATATTTATGGCCCTAAAGGTGCCCATCTCCGTCTTCCCCGAGACCAACTTCCCGCGCGTCGTCATCGGAGTGGATAACGGCGTAATGCCGGTGGAACAGATGCAGGTCACCATCACCAAGCCCATTGAAGACGCGGTAAACTCCGTGCCCGGCCTGACCCTGGTGCGTTCAACCACCAGCCGCGGCTCGGCGGAAGTGAGCCTCTTCTTCGACTGGAACGTGGACATGGTGACTACGCTGCAACTGGTGGACGCGGCCATCAGCAAAGTGGAGCAGGAACTTCCGCCAACAGCCAAAATAACTACCAACCGCCTCACGTTCGCCACCTTTCCCATCTTCGGCATCAGCCTCACCTCCGATACCATTCCGCAAACACGGCTCTGGGAGATTGCCACCTACGACCTGAAGCCGCCCCTGAACCGCGTTGACGGGGTGAGCACCGTAACCGTGCAGGGTGGCCAGGTGCCGGAGTTTCACGTCAATCCCAACCTGGCGCAACTCCAGAACGCCGGCGTCACCATCCCCGACCTCGCCAATGCGATCCAGGCCTCCAACATCGTGGAATCACCCGGCCTGTATGAGGCCAACCATCAACTCATCCTGGGACTGGTCGGCGCACAGGTGCACGACACTGACCAATTGAGGCAGCTGGTGGTGAAGACCACCCCCGCCGGTGCGCCTGTCCACGTGGGCGACGTGGCCACCGTCGAGGCTGCCACCCAGCCCTTGTTCACCGTCGTCACGGCCAACGGAAAAAACGCGGTGCTTCTGAACATTGCGCGCCAGCCGTCCAGCAACACCGTCGCGGTAGTGGATTTGGTTAACGCTGAGTTGAAACAGCTTAAAGGCAAACTCCCGCCCGGAATCCAATTGAGCGTGTTCTACGATCAGTCGCAGTTGGTGCGCGATAGCATCACCAGCGTGCGCGACGCCATCGTCATTGGCCTGATCCTGGCATGCATCGTGCTCTTCTTCTTCCTGCGCGACTGGAGCTCGTCGCTGATCGCCGGTCTCGTCATCCCGGTCACCGTGGCCGCTACCGTGCTGGTGCTTTCGATCATCGGCGAGAGCTTCAACCTGATGACGCTCGGAGGGCTCGCTGCAGCCATCGGCCTGGTCATCGACGATGCCATCGTGGTGGTGGAGAACATCGTAATGCACCGCGACAACGGCGAGAGCCGCACCGAGGCCGTGCACAAGGCTCTAAGCGAAATCACCAAACCTCTGATCGGATCCACCATCACCCCCGTTGTCGTCTTTCTTCCCCTCGTTGTGGTCACCGGCGTTACCGGCAGTTTCTTCCGCGCGCTGGCCATCACCATGACCGCCGCGCTGCTCACTTCACTGGTGCTGGCTCTCACCTGGACGCCTGGACTCAGCATGGTGCTGCTGCGCAACCGCAAAGATGGAGAAGACCATCGCGAGCACAACGCGGGCCGCATGATGGGCTGGGTGCTCGAACGGCATCGCCGGCTCCTTACCTGGGCGCTTGAGAAGCCACTGTGGGTCGCCCTCGCCGCCCTTGTGCTCGTGGGCGGAACCTGGGCCGGCTATAAGGCTTTGGGCTCCGACATGCTGCCGCCCATGGACGAGGGCGGCTTCATCCTCGACTACATCATGCCCGCCGGTAGCTCGCTCAGTGAGACCAACCGCGTCCTTGATCACGTGGAACAAATCCTGCACAATACTCCCGAGGTGGATTCCACATCGCGTCGCACCGGTCTGCAACTCGGCCTGGCCGCGGTCACTGAAGCCAACACCGGCGACATCAGCGTAAAGCTCAAAAAGAAGCGCAGCCGCGGCATCGATGAAGTGATGGAGGACATTCGCCAGCAGATTCGCTCCTCCGAGCCGGAGCTGGACGTCGAATTCACCCAGGTGCTCCAGGATATGATCGGGGACCTGTCTAACGCGCCGGAGCCGATCCAGATCAAGATCTTCTCCGATGATCCCGTCCTGCTCAATCAACTCGGCGAGCGCGTCGGCGATGCCATCGGCAAGATTCCCGGCGTTGTGGATGTGGAAAATGGAGTCGAGAACAGGCTCAGCGGCCCGGCCACCAACTTCCAGGTCGATCCGGTGGTGGCTGCGCGCCTTGGCTTCACGCCCCAGGAGGTTTCCCAGGACGCCACGGCGATCGTGGACGGCATCGAAACAACCGATCCGCTGATTGCCAACGGGCGGCCTTACGCCATTCGCGTTCGGTTGAGCGACGAGCATCGTGCCTCGCTCGAAGCCATCCGCAGCACCGTGTTCACCAGCTCAGCCTGGCATGCGGCCACGCTCGGATCGCTGGCCGAGATCCAGCAACTCCCCCCTCAAGGCGAGATTCTGCGCGAAAACCTGCAGCGAATGGTCGCGGTGACGGGCAGGCTCGAAGGTTCTGACCTGGGAACCGCTATGGCCAAGGTGCAGCGCACCGTGGAAGGGATGCACCTTCCGCCTTCCGTCCGCGTGGAGTACGGCGGCACCTACCAGGAACAACAAAAATCTTTTCGCGATCTGCTCATGGTCCTCATGCTCGCTCTGGCCCTGGTTTTCGGAGTCCTTCTTACCGAATTCGGCAACTTCCCCGCGCCCATCGCCATTCTCACCTCCTCGGTGCTCTCCATCTCCGGCGTCATCCTGGCCCTCCTCATCACCGGCACCACGTTCAACGTGGCATCGTTCATGGGGCTCATCATGGTCATCGGCATCGTGGCCAAGAATGGCATCCTGCTCCTCGATGCGGATGAGAAGTACCGGGCTGAAGGTGCCTCCGCTTCCGACGCCATGCTGCACGCGGCGCAGCGACGCCTGCGTCCCATCGTGATGACCGCCATCGCCGCAATCTGTGGCATGCTGCCGCTGGCCTTGGCGCTCGGAGCAGGTTCGCAGATGCTCCAGCCCCTGGCCATCGCTGTCATCGGCGGTGTCAGCATCTCCATGGCCCTCAGCCTTATCATTACGCCTCTGGTGTATTACTGGTTGACGCGCAACCGGAAGGAGCAGCCGGCATAGCTCAACTGCCGGGCTTCTCGCAACGATCGGAGGTCGATGTTGCTGCGAATGAGAACAGGAATCATTCCCTTACTGAACGGGGCAGGCGGACGGCCGCAATCGCGCCGCCGTCCGCGGCATTCTCGATCGTGATGTCTCCGCCGGCGCGATCCACGATGGCCTTGCAGATGGCCCGCCCCAACCCTGCGCCGCCTGTGGCGCGCGCGCGCGCCGGATCTCCCCGATAGATCCGCTCGAACATGGGGGGCAGCCCCGCCGGGGAGCCGGCGTCGCGCTGGGCGCGCACCGAAAGTTGGACCTCGCCATCCTGAATGTCGAAGACCAGTTCAATCCTGGAACCCGTGGCGCTGTGCTGAACGCCATTCAGCAAAAGGTTGGAAATCAGGATGAAGCAATCCTCTTCCACAAGCTGCACGGGAACCGCATCTCCGGACGGCGCTGAGATTCGCACCGCGACCTGCCGCTGTTCGGCAATCGGCTGCAGATGGAGCCGGACCTGCTCGACGCAGGCACGAAGATCGCATGCGGAGAGCGGCGCGTCGGCGCGATCGGCACTCTCCACGCGCGCCAGCGTGAGCATCTGACCAACCAGGGACTCGAGACGATCGGAGTCCGCCACGCAACGATCCAGGCCCTGCTGGTACTCCGCGACCGTGCGCGGCCGAAGCGCCAGCAGTTGCAGCGACGACTTTGTTACGGCCACGGCGGTCTTCAACTCGTGCGCGGCATCGGATACAAACACCCTCTGCTGTGTAAAGGAGCTCTCCAGGCGCGCCAGGACGTTCTCCATCGCCGCAGTGAGTGGCGCCAGTTCCGGCGTCGAGCGCGCGCTTTCCGGAGGCGAAAAATGCCATGAGTTCGCCGATACCTGCGAGGCGAGCGTTGCCAGTTCTTTCATAGGTAACAGTCCCCGCTGCAGTTGCCACGCAATCAGCGGTCCCGTTACCGCAAGCAGCAGCAGGCTGCCAACTGCATAAAACTCCACCGCGCCCCGAATCGCGCGCCACACCGGCTCCGTCGGTGCGCCGTAGTACACCGTCAGATGGTGCAGTTTTCCTCCGCCAGGCGCATCCGGATCAACCAGCCGAGTACCGTGAATGACAAGCACCGCGTAATGCTTGTGATTCAGCGTGGTCCGTATCGTTCCATCGTGTCCACGCTCCACCACCACCATGCCTGAGGGGCCGTTCCAGTTTGGCGATTGCCCCAGGATCCGCCCGTCCTGGTCCAGCGCCTCCCATATGGCTTCGCCAGGAAGGTGCAGGTCCTGCTGGCTCATGAGCAGCGTGTCCTGCTTGTCCTCTGAGTCCTGGATTGCGCCCATGATCGAGTCTGCCCGGCCGTGTAGCCTGACTCCAAAGGCGTTAAACTGCACGTGCCGCTCATATCCGAACGCAAGAAAGACAATAAAAAGCGCGAAGAGCGCCTCGACCGCCAGCACGCCAAGAATAAGGCGTAAAGCGATGGATCGCCGGTTCGGCAGCCAGCTCATGGCGCGATCTCCGGCCCCTGTCCTGCGCCCTCCGCCAGCCGGTATCCGCGTCCGCGCACCGTTTCGATGACCGCCGGCGCCCCGAGCTGCGACACCTGCAGGCGCTTGCGCAAATTGGACACGTGCGCTTCGATCACGTTCGAGTGGTGCTCCCAGTTGTAGTCGTATAGGTGCTCCAGCAGCTCGCGCTGGCTTACCACCTTTCGCGGATGGTGGATCAGGTATTCGAGAATCCGGTACTCCGTGGGGGAAAGCTCCACCAGGGTCCCCGCGCGATGCACCGTCTGTTCCAGCGTGTTCAGCTCAACCTCCCCGGCGCGGAGAGTGGGATGGGCTGCGCCCTTGCCGCGCCGGATAAGCGCCTTGGCGCGCGCAATCAGCTCGCCAAGATCGAACGGCTTGGGCAGGTAATCGTCGGCGCCCGCATTGAGCAACTGGACGATTGCCGATTTGCCTTCCATCGCTGTCAGAATCAGCACGGGGGTCGCATCCCTGCGTCCCCGCAGTCGCCTCAGCACCCTCAGCCCATCCAGCTTGGGCAGCATCCGGTCGAGCACGATCAGGTCGTAGCAGCCGCCCGTCGCCAGGCTGTCGCCCTCCATCCCGTCCGCCGCCCAGTCCACGGCGAACCCAGGGCCGTCGCGCAGCGCCGCCGCCAGGTTCTCCGCCAGCCGCACCTCGTCCTCTACCAGCAGAACCCGCATGACGCCTTGCACTCTCCCGATCCCATTATCCTCGCGTCAACATTAAACAGGGCTGAAGGTTAGGCTTCAGTGCGCCGATTCCTCAATAATGGCCAGGTCCCACGGGGCGAGGCTCAGCACCTGCCCGTGCGCGACCGCCTTGCCGTCGAGCAGGCTGGTTCCCTCCGCATAGTCGTAGGTGCCCTTCTGTTCCGCACCCGAATAGTTGAAGTAGTAATGCAACCGCTTGCCCTCCCGGTTGACGCCGTGCTGCACATGGACTGCGGCCGGCAGGTCCTGGTCCGGGCCGGTCAGGCCGGCTTCCTTCAAAACATCGCGCAGGATCCCTGTCTGTAGCGCGTCGGAGAGATACGTTCCCTCGTAAAGAAGCGTGCCCGCGCCGAACTGGTTCTCCGTGATCGCCGGCCACCGGCCAAAGAACGGATGATCGTAGTACGCCAGCGGCTTGGCCTTCTCCGGCATCAGGAACTCCGCCCAGTACTCGACCTTGTTGTCCGCCCCCACGTGATACGGGTCGCCCTTGAGCGCCAGTGGATGCTCCAGGTTCGAAAACTCCTGGTAACTGAACCCCGCAGCCTCCCGCAACGGCCCTGGCGCGCGCACCCAGCGCACCGCCGAGTTCTCGTTGGCGAACCCGCTCTTGAACGTCATCACTACATGCCCGCCGCTCTTCACGTAATCCGAGATCCGCTTCAGCAGCGCGTCGTCCGAGATGTAAAGCGCAGGCACCATCAGCACCTTGTACGCGGAAAAATCCTTCGTCTCCGGAAATACAAAGTCCGCGCCCACATTCAAGTCGTAAAGCGAGTTATGCATCTGCTGCACCAGCGAAAGGTACCCGTCAGGCGAGTTCGTCCAGCTCCGCGCCGGCACGCCGCCGCCATACGGCATGAATCCAATGGCATTCTCCGAGTCGCGGCTCCACAGAATTGCCACGTCGTTGTGAATCTTCAGCCCCACCAGTTGCGGCCCCAGCTTCTCCAGCTCATGCGCCGTCTTGCTCACCTCCGCATACTCGCGGTTCGGCTCCAGGTCGTGCGACAGAATCCCCTTCCAGTACGTCTCCTGGTTGGCCGCAATCGAAGCCCAGTGCCAGTACTCCACCATGTCCGCGCCATCTGCCAAATAGGTATACACATCCTCGCGCAGTTGTCCGTCGTACGGCGGAAACTGGCCCTGCGACGACCACCCGATTGTCTGCGCGTTGGTCTCCGTCACCAGAAAATTCGAGTGCTTCAGCGACCGTGTAAAGTCGGTCTGCAGTGCCTGGAACGACCCGTCGTAGTGATCCTGCGTGGTGTGGTAAATATTCACCGCCGGAATATCCAGCGCCTCTGCAATCGCCTCCTCCTTCACGTCCTTCTTCATCATGCCGCCGTAATCCGTCGTGATGAACTGCCGCGGCCCCGCGCACTCCCGCACCAGCCCCGCCTGCCAGGCAAGAAAATTCGTTACCCGCATCTGGCTCCAGCGCGTCCACTCCAGCTTGTACCCGGTCGAGATCGTCCCATCGCGTTTCGGCAAGTCCTCCCACGTGTGCAGGTTCTCGCCCCAGTAATTCAGAAACCACGCCTTCGACAGCGCCTCCGGCGTAACAAACTTCTTTTCCAGGTAATGCTGGAACCCGATGAATACATCGCGATTGTCCGCATCGTAACTCGACGTCTCGTTGTCGAGCTGCCACCCAATCACCGTCGGGTTGTCCTTGTAGTGCGTCACCATATGCCGGATCAGCCGCTCCGCATAAAACCGGTACGCCGGCGAATCCGTGTCCATGTTCTGCCGAAGTCCATACATCGCCGGCACGGCCTTCCCCCCAAACTGCCCCGGCGGAATCCGATCCGCAAGAATCTCCGGATGCTCATGCGCCATCCATGCCGGTATCGAATACGTCGGCGTTCCCAGGATCACCTTGATCCCCGCCTTGCCCATCGCGTCCACAATGCGATCCATCCACGCGTAGTCGAATTCGCCGTCGGCCGGCTCCCACAAACTCCACGTCGACTCGCCCATCCGCACCACGTTCAGTCCCGCGGCCTTCATCAGCGCCACATCCGTGTCGAGGCGCGCCTGCTGGTCTCCCGGCATGTACTCGTTGTAGTACGCCACGCCGTACAGCACCGTGGAAAAGCTCAGGTCCGGTCCCGCCGCATTCGCCACGCCGCCCGCATTCTGCGCGCTCGAACACACGCCGCCCATCCACAACATCGCCGCGCCCAGCGCAAAGGCCCGCCATCCCCATCCACCAGCAGAGAGTCTCAACATGATTGCATTCCCCTTCTCGCACCGCAGTTTCGCGCACGGCTCCAGCCCCGCATCCCAGGCGTATGAAATCATAAACAAAGTGGGTGGTGCGCAGATGCAGATCGAACTCGCCTTCGGAAAATCCGGCCTGACCGTCGAGCTTCCCCACGGCCCTGCGTGGCAGATCCTCACTCCGCGTTCCGCAACTCCGCTCGCCAATGTCGATTCCGCCCTCGCCCACGCCCTCGACTCGCCCCTGGGCACGTCCCCGCTCGTCGATCTCGCCCGCGGCAAGCGC
>VFSW01006743.1_pt1 | contig 16819 bp, 17 predicted proteins | sample 5358111 | NCBI WGS metagenome assembly VFSW01 (sample SAMN11554181, study PRJNA540505) | mine drainage metagenome | isolation source: sediment from site ElyBrook_90M | place: USA: Ely Copper Mine, Vershire, VT | collected 2017
CCCTTGTGGTTGCCCGTGCGTCTCGGCAAGTGACATAGGGCGTATGTGCGATTGCCCGTCCGTTCCCATTCCCGTGGTGATGGGTCCAAAAACCTACTCTTGTGGTCGCCCTGCACCTTTGTTAAATTTTTTACAGCATGGTCGCATCTAGCATAACTGCGCAAAGATTGTCTTGTCGTGCGCGTGAGGGATGGTGGGAAGAAGTTGCGATGTACAAAAAAGAACATTTGTGCTATACTGCTTGAAGGTAAATAAGTACGATAGTGGGAGAATATGCCGATGGACTCTTTCGTGAAGACCGCCCTCTGGCAGCAATTAGGCGCGGCAATAGACATGCTCGAAAATGCCCTGCTTGCCTGTCCCGCCACGCTCTGGCATGAATACCTCTGGAGCTACTATTCCGACCACGCGCTACCACCTGAATCCGCGTCGTTCTGGTATCTCAGCTATCACACTCTCTTCTGGCTCGACTTGTATTTCACTGGCTCATTTGAGGGCTTTGCTCCGCCCGCACCCTTCACGCTGGCTGAGCTTGACCCGGCTGGCGTTCTGCCCGAACGTCCCTATAGCCAGGAAGAGTTGCATCACTATCTGCGCTATGTGCGCCAGAAGTGTCGCGCAACGATTGAGGCTATGTCGGACGAACGCGCGCAGCAGCCAATCAAATTTCCCTGGGCTAGTGAACGGAGGGTGAGCTTTCTGGAGCAGCTTTTGTATACCATGCGTCATGTGCAGGAACACGCGGCCCAGTTGAACATGTTTCTTGGACAGCATGCTATTGAGGGAGCCTCTGGTTGGGTTGGTGGAGCGAAAGCTGATAAAGAGTGAGCGAGGAAAATGATATGACAGAATTTCATGTTGATGGACGAACGATCACTGGCTATCTGGCTGTTCCTGAGCATGGCAACGGGCCTGGGGTGCTGGTGTTGCATGCGTGGTGGGGGCTGACGGAGCCGTTTCGCCACATCTGCGATCGGCTTGCGAAGGCTGGCTTTGTCGCATTCGCTCTGGACCTCTATCAGGGCAAAACTACTGCGTCGATCGAGGAGGCGAAGGTGCTGGCCGGGGCACTGGGACGAGATCAGGAGCGCGTGAGCGGAGATATCGTGGGGGCCGTGCAGTTCCTGCGCCAACATGCTGCAACCAAACGGGCGAACGGTAGCGACAAACTTGCCATCGTCGGCTTCTCTCTGGGCGGCGCCTACGCACTGGACACGTCTACGACTTTAGCAGAAGAGATTGCCGCAACCGTGATCTTTTATGCCTCCTATACTGGACCGAACTATAGTAGCGCGCAGGCTGCCTACCTCTTCCACTTGGCGGAGAATGATCCCTGGGAGCCAGCGGAGTCGGTCGCGGAGATGGAGCAAGCCCTCCAGGCAGCAGGCAAACAGGCCACATTGTACACGTATCCAGGAACCAGGCATTGGTTCTTTGAAGAGAATCGCCCCGAATATGACACTGAGGCGGCGAGCCTTGCCTGGGAGCGTACTATTGAGTTTTTGCACCAACAGCTGGGTTAAGAGTTTGTATTCCCCAAGAGAGGAGCCGAAGGGCGGTTTCCGTTATATCGTCAAGGAGAGGCATCATGAAATTTCTGCTCACCTCTGGTGGCATCAGCAACGACAGCATTCGCAACACTCTAGTTGATCTGTTGGGTAAACCCATTGCCGAGTCCCGTGCCCTCTGTATTCCCACTGCGGTGTATGCTATGGCCGGTGGTGCTGCTATGGCCTGGCGTCTGATCTCTGGATTAGCTGCCACTCCCTTGTGCGAAGTGGGTTGGAAGTCGTTGGGAGTGCTGGAACTCACCGCGCTCCCCAGCATTCAAAAAGAACATTGGGTCTCCATGGTCCAGGAGACTGACGCCCTGCTGGTTGGAGGCGGCGATCCCATGTATCTGCGCTACTGGATGCAGCAATCGGGACTGGCAGACCTCTTGCCGTCGTTGCGCGAGACGGTCTACGTGGGGGTGAGTGCCGGAAGCATGGTGATGACCCCCAAGGTTGGGGAGGACTTCGTCCGCTGGAATCCGCCTACGGGCGGCGACAAAGCACTGGGACTGGTGGATTTTTCGTTATTTCCGCACCTAGATCACGAGAAAATGCCGGACAATTCCCTGGTCGACGCAGAAAGATGGGCCGCCGGGATAGCAGTACCAGCGTATGCAATCGACGATCAGACCGCCATCAAAGTGGTCGATGGTGTCGTCGAAGTGGTTTCCGAAGGCCATTGGAAACTGTTTACACCCTAACGTATCAGGGGGCAGCGCACGACTGGAAGTGATACCTCTGCTTGACTTGCTCTCCAGTCGTACCTATCCTATCTTCTAGTACTTACCCGAATGAAGATCAGTATTCCGCCTACGATTGCCACGAGCGTTGCCACGTGTATAAAGGTCGTCGCGACGAGGAATGTGCCTGTCGGGAGCAGGATGGCGAGCGATGTCTGGAGTGCTGCGTTGGCAAGGCTGGCAATGCCGACAATGAGCGTGATTGTGGAAATTCGCTTGACCACTGCTGGATCGGCCAGTGCGCCTTCGACCTGCGTGGCGTGTGCAGTATTTTTCGTCGAGCGCAGGGTGAGAAGCAGGAAGACTGGCTTTCCCATCATATATGAGATGAGGCACACCAGCCCGATCACTCCGCCCAGCAGTGCGTGATGGAGTTTGAGTGGCAATGCGCCCACGCCGAAGATGACCGAAATGGCAAGCGTGATGCCGTAGGCTGCGACACCGAGCAGCCCAAATACATCGAGACGCCGCTGCCATAACGAGGAGCCGAGCGTCCACGCGACTGGAATGAACCAGGCGAGCGCAAGAGCCTCAACGTCGTTCTTCACGAGAGGACGAATGACGAAGTAGACAAGCAAAGGCGAAAGGATGCTAATTGCCAGTCTCACAAGCTGGAGTGCTGGATTGTTTTGTTGATGCGTAACCATAGCGTTATCCTCTTCTCAGATCGGTTTAAAGCCCTTTGATTGCGGCATCGACGACCTGACTGGCATAGTCCTGGACAATGTTGGCGTGTCCCGCGCCTTTGATAACGACTGGTTCCACATGCAGGTACGTGCGCGCGGCCCACTGCTCCCATTCAGGGCGAATCGCGTCGTCTTTTTCTCCAGAAATGTAGACGTACTCCACCTTTGGCAGTTCTGTGAGCGGGCAGATTTCGTTCATGCCAATGGCCTGCAGTGCCAGGAAGCGCGTGACAAAGTTCGCCCAGACCTTTTCGCCTTTGGAGCCTTGCACGAAAGATTGACCTGGATGTGGAATTACTGCGTTGATCATTACAATGCGTCGTATAGGTCGGGCGGCTGCCACTAGCGGCATGAACAGTCCCTGGTTAGAGACGCCGATCAAGGCAATCTCACCCTCAACGTCACGCAGGGCCTCGACCATAAACTTTGCGCGCTCCTGATTGGGCGTTTTTGTGGCATTGATCTTGTACGTGACGGGGCCTTGATCCGTCATCTGCGTTTGCTCTCCTGGCGTAGAACGATAAACCCGCTGTCGCGTGGAACGGAAGATACGGCATGGGAAACCGCGTTTCTCGAACTCCGTCTGTAGAGGTTCCCATGCCCCCACCTGATTGACTGCCTCATACCCATGAATCGCGAATGTAATCATACACTCACTGCCTTTCGTATTCCGCAGAGTAAGACGCTCGCGCATCTAGCACCGGCCTCTCTCGGAGAGACTGGCTTAACTCTGTAGATCGGTTACCTTGCGGGTTGCCTGGTCAAACAGCGTCACCAGTTCCTGTGCATACCTGTTCGCGTCAAGAGTTGGATTGGCGATGAAGAGAGGAGGCAACGCATCAATGGCTCTTCTGATGGTCACGGCCATCACGTGCAGATCGAAATCCCGGAAATCACTTGCGTGTTGACCTTTGCGCAAAAGGGTTTCTAAAGCCGTCAGCACAGGTTTCTCGGTGGCGACACCATAGCGAAGTTTGCCCTCTTCCGTGCGAAAGTTAATGGCGATTTCCATGATCGCCATCATTTGCGTAAGATGCGTGCTGATGTACTCGACATGCGACTGGATGTAGGCTTGCAAGCGCAGTCGGGCAGTTGGTTGTTCGGCTATTCGAGGCCCGATAAAGCGCGCGGCATCTGTGTAAATCTCCTTCACCGCCTGCTCGATCAACTCCTCTTTACTGCTGAAGTAATAGGTAATGATGCTTTTGCTGATGTCAGCGCGTTTCGCAATTTGAGCCAACGAGGCCTGAGCATAGCCCAGTGTGGCAATCGTTTCGATGGTGCATTCTATGAGCTGTGTTCGTCTGGCTGTTTCGATAAAAGAAGGACGTTTTTGTCCATCCGGTGTATTTTTCGTCCGCATGGACAAATTATAACACGAATGGACAAAAAATGTCAAGCTGTGTTTAGCCTTGCACGTTCCACACCATCACGGTGCCGTCCGCGCTGGCGGAGGCCAGTGCTTTGCCATCGGGTGACCACGCCACGCCGAAAATGATGTCGTTCTGACCGTGCAAGCGCAGGCGCGTCTGGCCCGTCGTGGCATTCCAGATGCGCACGCTGTCGTCATCGCCGCCGGAGGCAAGCTCCTTGCCATCAGGTGACCATGCCAGAGCGTAGACCTGCCCGTTATCGCCCGTGTAGGTCAGCACGCTCTGGCCCGTTGCGGCATTCCAGACCTGTGCGGAGTTGTTGGCGGTCACGGGTCCGTTCGCGCCTGCCGCCCCCGTTCCTGCTGAGATCTCTTTGCCGTCCGGCGACCATGCCACCGACCAGACCGGAGCCATCAGACCCTTGTAGGTTGAGATAGTCTGTCCGCTTTTGGCGTTCCAGACCTGGACCGTCTGGTCATAACTGGCGGAAGCGATCTCTTTGCCATCGGGCGACCACGCGACATGCGCGACCGCCGCGCTATGTCCCTTGTAGGTCAGGAGTTTCTTGCCGCCGTGTACATCCCAGACATCAACGGTGTTATCCTGGCTGCCCGACGCCAGATACGCGCCGTCGGGCGACCATGCCAGTCCCTCGATTGCATCGCTCTGATCTTGATATTTGGCGAGCGTATGGCCCGTTGCCGCATCCAGTAGCACAACTGAGCCGCTGATGCCACCGGCCGCGATCTGCTTGCCATCGGGCGACCACGCGATAGCAAAGGTATAGCGGTCGGTCGTGACGTTCCAGCGCGTCGTGCCCGTTTTGGCATCCCAGACCTGCACCGTGCCATCGTTGCCGCACGAGGCCAACAGTTTGCTATCGGGCGACCAGACCACGCCAATCGCAGGACCCGTGTGGCCCTTGTAGGTAACAAACGCGCTCGTCAGAGTTGGCACGGACTCTGTCGGCGTGGCAGTAGGTGTTGGCACGTGCGTGGGCGTGGGACTAGATGAATTATTCACCGATGAGCCTCCTGTAGATGTACACGCGCCCATCAGCAAGAGCAGACAGGCGCACAACAGAGAGATTGTCTTCTTGTGCATAGGACCCCCTTTATTATTGTGAAAGGCACAACCACCTCGACATAGCGAGCGTACCATACACAAGAGCATTCGTCATGCGCCAAAAGACGTATTCATGAGGTCAGCAGGCCAAGCATTCTGGCTTTGGCAAGGGCGGAGGTGCGGCTATGAGCATCGAGCTTGCCATAGATGTGTTCCAGGTGCTTCTTGACCGTCGCGGGAGCGATCACCAGACGGTGCGCGATTTCTTGATTGGCGTGCCCCTCAGCCACGAGGCGCAACACGGCATATTCGCGCTCGCTCAACGGCTCCTGTAGCTCTACAGGCTGTTGTGTGGGGGGTGGGATATCGGCGGGCAAACGGCGCGCCATACTGTGTTCGAGCAAGTGATACCGCTGATACAGATAGCTTGCCTTCTGCTGATAGATGACATCGTACAGGCGCGTCAGTGTGGCCCGTGTATCGGCAAACTGTTCGTGCTGATAGGTGAAGAAGAGTTGGTCAGCCAGCAGGTCGGAGACGGTATAGCAGTCGCTAAAGACCTGGGCCAGCGCCAGCGCGTTGTGCGTGTACATCTGCGCTCGCCCATAGTCCTCTTGCACACGGGCTAGCTCGGCCTGCACTGCTAGCGTGAAGAGCTGCTGATAGGGTGTCGGCTGTGTAGATGATAGCATAGCGAGTTGCAGACAGTGGCAAAAATCCTGACAGGCTATCTCAACATCACCCGCGTGGCGTGCGCGAAAGCCGCGAATGAAGAGCGCGACCGCGAGACTTTCATGATCGTTGGGGTGACACGTGTGCAACATGGTCTCGGCAAACTGGCGCGCAGATGGGTAGTCCCAGAGCAGGTCAGCGGTATAGGCGAAGCTGGCGAAGGGTTGCCAGAGACCCCACGCTGAACTTGCGCCCTCGGCCAGTTCCAGGCTGGTGTGCCAGAGACGATGGGCGGGGCGATACTTGCCATGCGCGAAGAGCAGACCCGCGAGCCGATTGATAAAGCGCGTGAGGCTGCGAATATCCAGGGTAGCGTGGCAGGCGGCAATGCCCAGGCGCAGGACATGCGTGACGGTAGCGTAATCGTGTAAGCGACTGACGGGATGGGCAAGGGCAGTGACCAGACGAATGACGCTCGGATAGTTGGAACGCCGCCACGCGTCCATCAGGGCGACGGAGAGAAATTCCCACTCCTGCTCTAATTGCAGAACATTTCCCGCGTAATGCTCCACGTAAGCCAGGGCATAGCTCAGTACATCGCGTCGAGTTGTATTGGCAAGCTCTGGCACAAACTGTTCCAGGCGTGTCAATTCGCGCGCGGTCCAGGCGGCATCAGGCAAGAAGTCAGCGCAAGAAGGCGCACGAGATGGACTTGGTGAGTCAGACACGTGTAGCATAGTGCTTGCCTCCTTGCCGACGTGCGGCATACTTACTGGAAATGCGGAACGACGTGTGAAACGAAGTATTCCAGCGTGGGAATGTCCAGAAAGCGAAACATAAAATGCGTGACACCGATGGCATGAAACTGTTCGATCTCGCGGATCACCTCGTCTGCTGTGCCCGCGACAAAATGTTTCTGCGGGTTGCGCGCCACCTGGGCGGGGTCTGACGCCACGCTGACCGTGCCGAGATAGCTGAGCGTGATCTCTGAGAAGTCGCGCCCAATGCGTTCGCAGTGCTGTTTCAATATCGTCGCTTTGCGTGCATAATCCTCTGGCGGACAGGAGTTGAAATTCCACCAATCGGCGTAGCGTGCCACGATGGCAAGCGTGCGCTGCTCACCGCCGCCACCGATCAGGAGCGGAATGTTTGGCGTGGGCTGTGGTGAGCAATAGGCATTCTGTATATGGTAGTGCTGACCATGCAGGGTTGCGGGCTGTGTCTGCCACATGCTTTTCATGATCTGCGCGGCCTCCTCAAGCTGCTCCAGGCGCGTCTTCACGGGCGGGAATGGGTAGCCATAGGCGCGATACTCGTCTTCTTTCCAGCCCGCGCCCAGGCCGAGAATGATGCGTCCGCCTGTCAGCGCGTGCAGGTTTGCGGCCATCTTGGCGACCAGGGCGGGATTGCGATACGACTGCGCGAGGACCAGCGTGCCGATTGTGAAGCGTGGATACATACCCGCGAGATAGGCGAGTGTACTCAGGCATTCCAGACTCTCTGTTGCGCCCCACTGTAGATGGTCCTCCATCCACAGCGTGCTAAAACCCTCCGAGAGTGCCTGAATACACATCTGATTGAAGGTGATAAGCTCATCAAAGGTAAAACGCGCATCACTGGGCCTGAGCATCAGGCCAAAATCGACAGTAGCCATAGCAGTCATCCTCTATTCTGTAACAAGTTTTTCCTGCATTATACCATTCACGAGCGAGGAAAATGCTCTTGACGTACCGGAACATGTGCGTTATGCTCATAGCAGGGTTATTGCCCGTTAGCTCAATGGAAGAGTCCGCGGTGTGTAAGGAATGCACATATGCCCAGATATGTCTCAACGCTCGGTTTTCCCGTCACGACTGAGCAAGATTTTCGCCACTATGTGTACGAAAGCACGGAATTTGGAGAGAAGATAGAGACGCCCAATGGCTCCTATACCTGTTGGATGCCGGGAAACGGCATAGAGCTATGGGCGCAAACCAATCGCCATCGCAGGCTGCTTGGTATGAACCCCCATTTTCATGGCAACGCCCGCGCACGTGTACGCATTACGGGGCGCATTCCACGCTACGAGTGCAGTATTCTGGATGGCGCATTTTACGCCTGGGCCTGTCCCGACACAACTGTTGCGGATGGCGGCCTCTTCCCCTATGTCTTTGATGTGCCAGATTACGATACCTACCACGATCTGCCTCTTCCTGATGTCGTGACAGTACAGCTTGCCGCCTTCGCTAACGTGCTTCAGGGCTTCGCGACTGAGGAATGCTATAGAGCAGCGCGAGGTAAAGGCAGCAAGCGTTCAGCCATTGCGTTTCAGCCAAACGGTTTATTCACGCCGGATGGTAGAACGCGACGGCCCGCTCAGGCCCAGGTGACATTTAGCGGGCGTGTGCTTGCTGTGAAGATGATTGTTAACCCCGTCACGTGGCAGAAATTTTATGGTGCGCGTGTCCAGACGCTGATCGGCGAGGTCGACGTGGTGGCTGATCCGCAAGTGGTGCAGGGGCCAATTGTCGTGGGCGGTATCGTGCATGGAGATTTCTGGCTTTCGGGCCGCATTCTCCACGCACATTGATGTTATATCCAAATCGTAGTGTTCTGTCAAACGTCATTCCGCACGTTTTTTGTGTCTGGGAGCAGGGCGTGATAAATCACGCCCCTACAAATAATAAAGGCATAACGTGTATCATATCATTGTAGGGGCGTGATTTATCACGCCAATACGCATTTTTTCTACGATGTATCAATCGATGTAGTCGTGCATGAGACACAAATTGCTGCATGACACCCACAAGGGGTGTCACTACATCTCATGCATCTTGTGGGGTGGTAACATGTAGTGACACCCCTTGTGGGTGTCATGGATAGGTATGCAATGACGCTTGACAAAGCAGTAGGGACCGATTTATCGCGTCCGCTGCCGATGGGCTAAAAATGTTCATTTTATACGGCAGAAGCGAGATATAAGTATTTAGAGGATGGGCCAATCCAGGCCAGCCGAGGCGTAGATGGCCTCGATGGTCGCCATGTTCTCAAGCGTCTCGTTCAGGCGGAAGGCTGGCTCTTGTGCGGAACGAATACACCTGGCGAAATGTTCGACCTCAAGCTGATATTGATCGACGCGCTCAAAGTTCTGCTCGTTGATCTGTCCGTTTTTCATGATAAAGACCGTCGTTTCGCGAATACCGGGTGTGAAAGGGACGGGAATGGTAATAATGCCCTGCTCACCGATAATCTCAGCACCCTGGCGGGCAGGGGTTTCAAACGACGCGTCGATCAGGCCGAAACGGCCCTCGCCAAAGTCCAGTACGGCATTGGTCGCCACCTCGACGCTGAGCGCACTGTGTCGATACACACGGGCAGCAACCGATCTGGGTGCTTCGCCAAAGACTGCGCGACAGAGGTTGACGGGATAGCAACCGACATCCATCAGCGAGCCGCCTGCCAGTTCTGCGTTGAGGCGAATATTTTCCGGGTGGGCACGAATATCGAAGGCGAACGAGGCGCGTACCTGACGCACGGGACCAATCAGGCCCATCTTGATCTGGGCCAGCACCCAGCGCGTTTGTGGATGGAAGCGGTACATAAAGGCTTCCATCAAGAGCCGATCACTGGCCCGTGCGGCGTCAACAATCTTGCGTGCTTCCTGCTGCGTGACCGCCAGTGGCTTTTCGCATAGGACGTGTTTGCCAGCTTCTAAGGCCTTGATCGTCCACTCGGCGTGCAGGCTGTTGGGCAACGGAATGTAGATGGCCTCGATAGCGGGGTCTTGGATGATTTGCTCGTAATCCGTGTAGAAACGCACTTCAGGAGCAAACGAGTAGAGCGAGGCAGCGCGCTGCGTGTCGCGGCTGGCAACCGCAACAAGCTTACCGTTTGCTGAGGCGCGAACAGCGGGAGCAACGGCCTTTACGCCAATGTTGGCTGCACTGATGATGCCCCAGCGCACAGGGGAAATGGACGTATCTGCCTGTGGTTGCATAGATAGTATATCCTTCCTGGTCTGAAATAGCGTAGAGGAGTAAGATGGCTCTTACTCCTTTATGCTACCACATTGGTTATGGCGAGGATCAGGCCAGATGGATTTTCTGCGCAAAGTGCAGCACGGCAGCGGTGGGGCGTTGTAACCAGCGGCGTAGCAGCGTGACGATTAGTGCGGCAAGGAGACCATCCAGCGCGCCGCCGAGAATATCGCCAGGGTAGTGGACGCCGACGAAGACACGCGCAATGCCGATTGCGCAGGCGATAGCGAGGGCGACCAGCATGAGCAGCAAGGGTGTCAGAAACGCGACAGCATAACCACTTCCTATAGCCGAAGATCGTCTGCGCCACGCATTGCGGATGAGTGGCAATAGGGCAAAGATAATCATGCCCAGAACAGCGAACGACCACGCGGCATGATCGCTGGGAAACGAGTCATCGGCAGGATGGGTGACTAAGAGATGCACAACATGCGAGACAAACGGGCGAGGCTCAAAGATAAAGTGTTCGAGCAGCAGGTTGACGCCATAGGCAAGGATGCAGGCGAACCCGACCCAGAGAACAACGGCGCGGCTCTCTTGCACAATCTCAGCCTCACCAGGACGCAATGAACGCTTGCGCCAGCTGAGCGGCCTGCCCCATAGCGCGAGCAGTAGTAGCGGCCAGAAGAAGATCAGCATATTGGCACAGAAGATCATCACATTATCGACAAAGGTATAATGTCCTGCTTCGGAGTTAATGTGTTGAAACAGTAGATAGTTGAGATGTAACAGGGTAGACATCCCCGAATCCTCCTCATACGTTTTAAGAATGGTGACTGTCCCTAATCATACGCATGTTATTATGAGAACGCAATGAAACAGCTCCTTTGGGCCAAGCGGGGGTGAGCTTGACGCCTTCTTGCAGCGTATGTTATCATAGAAGTGATACAAGGTATCAATATTATCGGATTGGCGAAGGAAGATGTGTCATGCAACAGGAAGCGATTGTCGAATTAGAGCATGTGATGCTCAAACGGGGTGGGCGCACGATTTTAGAGGATGTGCCGCTCACGATAGGGGCGGGTGAGTTTGTGGTGATTCTGGGTCCGAATGGAGCTGGTAAGAGTACGCGGCTCAAGATGATTCTCGGGCTGCTCAAGCCGAGCGCGGGCACGTTGCGCGTGCTGGGACAGACTCCCCATAAGGGCAATCGCGCCATTGGCTATGCGCCGCAGCATCGCGTGTTGGAAGCGGACCTGGCCCTGCGCGCCCGTGATCTGGTGGGTTTTGGTCTGGACGGACATCGTTGGGGAACGGGTTTGCCGGACAAGAAGCGCACGGAACGCATCATCCAGGCTCTGGCCGAGGTGGATGCGCTGAGTTTTGCTGATGCGCCGGTGGGGCAGCTTTCTGGCGGTGAGCAGCAACGTTTGTTGATTGCGCAAGCCTTGCTCTCCAACCCGCGTCTGTTGCTGCTGGATGAGCCGTTAGCCAATCTCGATCTGAGCCACCAGCATGACATGGTGAGCTTGATTGCGCGTGTCTGTCGCAGTCGTAACGTTGCTGTTTTGCTGGTCTCGCACGACATCAACCCGTTGTTAGCGGCGATTGATCGTGTGGTCTATATTGCGAATGGGCATATTGCTGTTGGTGCGCCGGACGAGGTGGTCACGAGCGAGACGCTGAGCGCGCTTTACGGTTCGCCCGTTGAGGTAATTCGCGCACTGGACCGTGTGTTTGTGGTAGGGGCGGAACAATAACGCGGCGTGGGGGAAATGATGGCCCAAAAAAGCTTTTTGAGCTATTGACAACCTGCGGCCCGTCCGCTATACTAAGTCCGTACTTACGAAGCGAACATGGTGACCGTAGCTCAATCGGCAGAGCTCTGGATTGTGGCTCCAGCGGTTGTGGGTTCAAGCCCCATCGGTCACCCCTTTTTATACCCAAAAATGCTCTCTCCCCATCTAAATGCCAAACTCTTCTTCACGCCCTCAATTTCCCCCTCCTGAAGCAGTCAGTCTTGACAGCGATATGCAATATATTGCATACTACCTACATGAAATCACCTCCCTTTGAGAAAATTGATCGTCTCTCATTGCGCGAGCATGTCTACAGTCTGCTACAGCAAGCCATCGTGTCAGGAGCATTGCAGCCAGGGCAGCGCATTCGTGACACAGACTTCGCTGCGCAATTTGGAGTAAGCCGCACGCCAGTACGTGAGGCCTTGCAACGACTCGAAGACGAAGGACTCGTGGAAATGCTGTCAGGGGCACTGACACGTGTTGTGCCACTCAATATGCGCGCTGCACAAGATGCCTTCCCCGTTGTTGCCGTATTGCATGCCCTGGCGACTCGTCTGGCCGTAGATCAACTGACAGCGCATGATCTTGTCGCCTTACAGCAAGCGAATGACACCTTAATGCTGGCCCTTGAGGCCAACAATGTCACTGATGCTCTGCAAGCCGACGACAGCTTTCACGCTCTTTTTGTGCGTGTTGCTCACAACGATGAAATCCAACACAGCCTGGAGCGTTTGATGCCGAAAGTACGACGCCTGGAATATGCGCAGTTTAGCTCGCTTGCTGGTCATAGTTCCGTACTTCAGCACCAGGCCATCATTACCGCTTGTGAGCAGGGATTGCCCGAGCTTGCGGCAACGTTGGCCGAACAAAACTGGCTGAGTTTGGGACAGTTAATTGTCAAGTCGTTTACTCAACCCGAAAAAGTTTCGTAAAGGAGACCCGCTATGATCCATAAAGAGCAGGCAACCGCTCAGACCGAAGTTCATGACCCACAGACGCTTGCCCAGGCAAGAGCCTTACTTGAGGCTTGTCAATCGCCACGCGCGATGCAAGATGCCGTGCTTGCAGCGGTTGCGCGCAATGAAGAATGGCGGGGGAAACGTTGTCTCAATCTGCTCGCGCCCGAAGCTCCGACCAGCCCAACGGTCAGGGCACTCCTCTCGGCTGAGGTAGGGACACGTGCGGCTGAGGGCCATATTGGCGCGGTCAATCGCTGGTTTGCAGGGACCAAACATATTGACGAAATTGAGGCACTCTGCGTTGAATTGCTGAAAAAAGCCTTTGGAGCTAACTACGCCGATCATCGCCTGGTGGCAAGCATGATCGGGAACATGGCCGTTTATAGCGCGCTGACTGAACCGGGTGATGTGATTATGAGCATACCCCAACCGGTGGGAGGGCATTCGAGCAATCGTTATGACGGACCAGCGGGAGTGCGTGGTCTGAAGATTGTCGATATTCCCTTTGACCCTATGGAGCTTGAAGTCGACCTTGAGCTTTTCCGCAAAGTAGCACCATTGGTGCGCCCGAAGCTTGTGGCATTAGGTGCCTCGATGACCTTATTTCCGTTCCCCCTCCAGGCGATTCATGACATTGTGGCCGAGTGGGGCGGCTCTGTCTTCTTTGATGGCGCACACCAATTGGGGCTGGTCGCGGGAGGTCAATTTCAAGACCCCTTACGTGAAGGAGCTGCCGTGCTGACCGGCTCTGCGGGGAAGACCTTTAGTGGTCCGCAAAGTGGTGTCATGGTCTGGAATGATTCACAGTTGACGGAACCGCTCACCCATAGTATTTTTCCTGTCCTGGCTGCAACGCATCAGGTCAACCGTGTCGCCGCACTGGCGGTCTCGGCCGCCGAAATGATCGCGTTTGGGCGAGTCTATATGGCACAAATCGTTCGCAATGCCCAGGCACTGGGAGCGGCCCTGGCCCAGCGTGGTATTCCTGTCTTGGCGGCACACAAGGGTTACACGACGACGCATCAAGTGATCGCCAATGTCCGCGCATTTGGGGGCGGTTTAGAGGTGGCTCATCGCCTGGCACGAGCCAATATTATCACCAACAAAAACCTCATTCCTGGCGATCAAGCTGATGATTGGGACCGTCCAGGCGGCCTACGTATCGGCACAATTGAAATTACCCGTCTTGGTATGCAAGAAGCCGAAATGGCAACGATTGCCGATTTTATTGCTCGCATCCTGATCGAACATGCGGCCCCAGAAGATGTGGTCGATGATGTAATCGCCTTTAGGGAACCCTACCAGACGCTCTATTACAATTTCGACCACGAGCTACCGGTGAAAGAAGGCCGTTAAATCAAATGGGGCCAAATCGTATAGTGAGCAAGCAGTACTGTTTGTAGATCAGCGAGCAGATGGATAAAAAAGGTTGGGAACATCGAGCCGGACCGGTAATACAGTGCAGCATAAGCTGCGGTGAGCAACAGGTTGAGGGGTATCACCAGCCATGCATAGGGCGTCGGTCTTGATAGTGGCAGAAATTGCAGCCAGAAAAGTAGGTGAATAAAACTTACCAGGACAAGCAGCAACACTATACCAACGATCAGGCCAAGCCAACGGAGTATCCCACTTTGCCAGCGATTGCGCCAGGAATCGAGTATATAGAACCAGGAGAGTTGTTCCATCGCAGCATTCAACGGAACCCAAATGAGTAATGTAAGCATGAAACCAGGCAATGATGCATGGTAATCTGGCATGTTTCCATAGCTGAGGGCAGCAGTAGCAAGGGGGATGAGGAGAGCAACGATAAAGAGTATCCAGGGCCAACGATGCGGCCAGCGATAATCCAGTGTCCCTTTGCGCCACCAAACGATGCCAGTACAACACACTCCATAGTAGAGCAGCAGACTCACTAATGCTCCACCGGTGTGTTCAAACAACCACTGACACGTCAATGGCAGGCCAAGTGCAATGAGCGTTGCAAGCACGAGATCGATGTTTGTTGCTCGAAAGCTGCTACCAGGGATGCTATGAGGTCTCGCAAGTTGTCCCTCTGAAAGCTGGGTAGACATAAGTGAACTCCTTCTACGCAATGGTTTTCTACTGCTGGTTCAGCCCTAATGAGCCGTCGCATTGATGGTGCGCAGAAATACCCGCGCTTCCCAGGGGCGCAGACGCAAAAATGCTGCGCTCTCTGTGCGTGGGTAGTTTGTCAGAAGTTCTTCTGCCTCTGCCCAGTCGTCCGCGTTGGGGAGAGTAGCTGTGACAAGCTCGTGAGAGAAGTTTGCTATTAGCAGGAGTTCAACTTCGTCCAGGCGACGGGTGAATGCATAGACCTGGGGGTCCTGCGGCAGCAGCATCGTGAAGTCACCGAGGGCCACCACTGGTAAATCGTGGCGTAGTGCGATCAGTTTACGGTAATGATGCAAGATTGAAGCATGATCGGCAAGTGCGGCGTGTGCGTTGATAACATGATAATTGGGGTTCACGGGCATCCAGGCTTTGCCAACCGTAAAACCTGCATAGGGGGAGTCATCCCACTGCATGGGTGTGCGTGCGTTGTCGCGACTGCGTTGGCGCAGAGCAGCCAGCACCTCTGTGTGGTCTTGACCGGAAGCTAGGGCCTCGGTGTAGTAGTTGAGCGACTCGACATCCTGAAAATCTTGAATGGAGGAGAACGGGAAGTTCGTCATACCCAACTCTTCGCCCTGGTAGATGTAGGGTGTGCCGCGATGCAGGTGGAGGACAGTACCCAGGAGTTTCGCCGCCAGCACGCGAAACTCGTCGCCGTCGTCGCCGAAGCGAGAGACTGCGCGTGGCTGGTCGTGGTTATTCCAGTACAGGCTGTTCCAGCCGACACGGGCAAGCCCCGCCTGCCAGCGACCGAAGACGGCTTTTAACTCTTGCAGGCCGAACGGGACGATGTCCCACTTGCCGCCTGTCCCATTGCCGAGTTGGACATGCTCGAAATGGAAGACCATGTCCAGTTCAGCCCGCGTCGGGTCAGTGCATACTTGGGCCTCCTCGACGGTGATCCCAGGGGCCTCTCCGACTGTGAGGAACTGGCCTGGTCGATCTGCGAAAACTTCATGGTGCATCTCTTGGAGGAACTCGTGCCAGCGTGGGCCGCAGATAAAATGTGGTTGACCGTTGCCCCAGAGGCCGCCAGCCAGCACGTGACCATCGGGGAGGGTCGGGTCCTTCGAGATCATGTTAATGACATCCATGCGGAAGCCATCAATGCCGCGATCAAGCCACCAGCGCATCATGGCGTAGACGGCCTGCCGAACGGCGGGATTTTCCCAGTTGAGGTCGGGCTGCTTGCGGGCGAACAGGTGCAGGTAGTACTCGCCTGATGCCTCATCGAATTGCCACACCGACCCCGAAAAGAAGCTCACCCAGTTTGTCGGCTCTGCGCCGGGGGTCCCGGCCTGCATGCCAGCACGGGCCGGACGCCACCAGTACCAATCGCGTTTGGGGTTGGAGCGACTCGAACGCGACTCTATGAACCAGGGATGCTCATCTGAGGTGTGGTTCACCACGAGGTCCATCATCAACTTCATGCCGCGTTTATGCACCTCGCTGAGCAGCGCGTCGAACTCTGCAAGTGAGCCGAAGACCGGATCGATGTCCTGATAGTTACTAATATCGTAGCCGTTGTCGGCCTGTGGTGAAGGATAGATTGGCGAGAGCCAGATAACATCCACTCCCAACTCCACTAAATAATCTAGATGTGCTGCGATGCCAGCCAGATCACCAATGCCATCGCCGTTCCCATCGGCGAAACTGCGCGGATAGATCTGATAAATAACGGCGTTCTGCCACCACTGCCGAAGTTGCTGGGCCATTTTCCCTCCTCATTAAGAACATTGCTCAATATCTTGTGTCAGTATACTGCATTTTTGCCAACGAGTATAACACCTTTCAAGAGATGAGCAGCAACCGTTCTCTGTATGTTTTTCCTCTCTGCTGACTTCGTGCCGTATGTGAGCATTAATATATTCTTCCTATAG
>VFSW01006744.1_pt1 | contig 16819 bp, 14 predicted proteins | sample 5358111 | NCBI WGS metagenome assembly VFSW01 (sample SAMN11554181, study PRJNA540505) | mine drainage metagenome | isolation source: sediment from site ElyBrook_90M | place: USA: Ely Copper Mine, Vershire, VT | collected 2017
AGACCACCGTGATTAAGAAGGGCGCCTCGATTGGATCGGGCGCGACTATTCTCTGCAACGTGGTGGTGGGCGAACATGCGATTGTCGGCGCGGGTAGCGTGGTTACGAAGAATGTCCCTGCTTATGCGGTCGTGGCTGGAAATCCGGCCCGGACATTGAGACTACTGGCATCTGCGGCGGCGGCCGGCGGCACAAAATGATTATGAATAATAGCATCCCTTTCTTAGATCTGGTTACTCCTCATCAGGAGCTTCGGGAAGAGCTACTTGAAGTCTTCACCAAGGCTCTGGACACCGCTGGATTTATCGGCGGCCCAATGGTCGAGCAATTTGAGCGCGATTTCGCGGCGTTCTGCGATGCCGAACACTGCGTGGGCGTGTCGAATGGTACCGATGCGCTGCGGTTTGCAATGATCGCGGCGGGAATCAAGCCGGGCGATACGGTGGTAACGGTTCCGAATACTTTCATCGCAACCACCGAAGCGATCTCGCAGGCCGGCGCGCGTCCCGATTTTGTCGACATCGACGAGCGCACGTACAACATGGACCCGGAGAAGCTCCGCGAATATCTGGAAGTGCAGTGCTACTTCGACGAAGGGAAGCTGAAGAACCGCAAGACCGGGCTGCCGGTCACGGCGGTGGTGCCGGTTCATCTTTACGGGCAGACGGCGGACATGGATCCGATCATGGAGTTGGCTGCACGCTACAACTTGATCGTGATTGAGGACGCCTGCCAGGCGCACGGCGCGGAGTACTTTTCGAAGAAGGACAATCGGTGGAAGAAAGCCGGCTCGATGGGTGTCGCGGCTGCGTTCAGCTTTTATCCTGGGAAAAACCTCGGGGCGTGTGGCGAGGCTGGCGCGGTTACAACCAACGATCCGGAGATGGCGCGGAAGATGCGCATGCTGCGCGATCACGGACAGAGCAAGAAGTATTATCACGGAGTGGAAGGATATAACGGCCGGTTGGATGCTATTCAAGCCGGGAGCTTGGGAATCAAACTAAAGCACTTGGCGAAGTGGACTGAATCCCGCCGCGATGCTGCCTCTCGCTACCGTCAGTTGTTTCGGGGCACCAACAGCGGAGTTATCCTGCCTTATGAGTCCGCGCGCGCCATGGCCGTTTACCACCTCTTTGTAGTGAGAGTCCAAAACCGCGAGAACTTGATGAAGCACCTCGCTTCCGCCGGCATCGGCACCGCGATCCACTACCCGATTCCTCTGCATTTACAGGATGCGTACCAGCATCTCGGCTTGGCGAACGGGGCTTATCCGGTGGCCGAGAAGGTGGCGCCGGAGATTCTGTCATTGCCCATGTTCCCAGGGCTGACGTCGGAGCAGCAGAGTAGGGTGGTCGACGAAATCCTGAGTCTTATCGCAGCCGGCTCCCGAGCGCTCGCGGCTGCGGGCGACTAGCCGTACTGGAATGACGACAGTCGACCGATGTTACGCGCCGACGCATTAGCAACTCTGTACTTCTTCCATCCATTCCAGAAGCTCGCGCCATCGCGGAAGGTGCGGATTCCAATTTTGATGTATCACAGCATCTCAGACTGCGACGAAAGCACAATTCATCCTTACTACCGCACGGCGACTAGCCCCACAGTGTTTGCGCAGCACATGCAATTTCTCCACCAGAACAACTACCTGGCGGTAGGGCCGAGCGACGCCGTGGCTTGCATGGAAGCATCCGACTTGGGCGCCGCACGGCCGGTGGTGATCACTTTCGACGACGGCTTCGAGGACTTCTACACGCAAGCTTTCCCGATTCTGAACCAATACGGCTTCAGTGCCACTATGTATCTGCCAACTGCGTATATCGGCCAGGCCCGGCAGACTTTCAAGGGCAGGGACTGCCTTACGTGGAGCCAGGTGCGCGAGATGCGAACTGCCGGCATCCAGTTTGGATCGCATACAGTCACTCATCCTCAACTCAAATCCCTGGACGTTGCGACCGTTGAATACGAGATACGAGCTTCCAAGGACACGATTGAACAGGAGTTGGGGTGCGGAGTGAAGTCTTTCTCTTACCCGTACGCGTTTCCCGAGACGGACCGGACGTTCACGCAAGGTCTTCGCGGGATTCTCGATCGGGCTGGGTATGAGAACGGTGTCTCCACGGCCATAGGCACTGCTGATCGGGCGGATGATAGGCTTTTTATGAAACGGCTACCTGTGAACTCCTGTGATGGCGCACCGCTGTTCAGGGCGAAGCTTGAGGGGGCCTATGATTGGTTACATAGGGTCCAGTATGCTTCCAAGTTGATGACAACACGGTGCTAGACAGCCTGATGCAGTCCTGGATCGTCCGGGCGGCGCGGGGTGGTCAGGTTAATTTCGCCAGCCAACTAGGGCGTCTGTGTTATGGTAGGAAGGCCTCAAGAGTACTACTGTTATCGTGTGGGAACCAGAAAACCTTACTCCGACAGGAACATACTATGTTGAGAAGCTTCCTGCTGTTTTTGCTAACGCTTCCAATCGGTGCCGCGACCTTCTATGGTCCATCTGCGGTTGGCGGAGCTGCGGGCACCAGTTGCGCAACAGCGGCGGCTATTGGTAGCGGCTTCACAGGAACGGCCGGAACCACCTACACTCTTTGTAACGGCCCCATCAAGGTAACGTTCACAGTCAATGGTTCCGGCACTAGCACCAATCCGATTACCATAGCGTTCGATTGTGCCACCAATGGCCAAATCGCCATGCCCGCTATTCCAGCCACTGGAGTCCTGACCATTACCGGCAGCTTCGTCACCATTGACGGAAAAGGCTGTGGATTTATGGATGGAGCGAATGCCAGCTCGGGCTTGAAATTCAATCAAATCGAATCGACGAATAATGGAACGGCATCCGCGGGCTACGGCAATTCCGTCGGGTCTCAAGCGATCATTCTTACATCCGGCAACGACGGCGTCAGCGTACAAAATCTTACTTGCGGCCCATTGTACAACCACGTGCCTCCCGAGGCAACCTCATTTGGCGCTCCGTATCCAGCGTGCATCGCGGTAACTGGTGCTAATCTGACGGTCCAAAACAACATTATGCATGACTGCGCGTGGTGCGTATACGGCGAGGCTACGGCGACCACTCTCTTCCACAACAACACTTGCTATAACTTCGATCACTGCCTTGGCATGGGAAACACGGCTAACGGAGTAATAACCGGGCCGGTCTATTTTTACAATAACAATATGTACAATGCTACCACGTGGGATACAGGCAGTGCGGGCCAATATCATCACGATGGCATTCATCTATGGGCCTACACGGGAGGAGGCACTTTCACTTCCTCGACCTATTGGAACGGGGTCTATATATACAACAACTACTTTCATGGGAACTGGGGCCCGACAAACACGACAGCGGACATATTTCTTGAAGTGAACGTCCATAATGTGTGGATATTCAACAACCTTTTGGATTGCAGTCTAAGCCTCTGCTCCGCGGTGATATCAGCGCAGTCAAGTACCAACGGGGGAGTGATAAACAATACGATCCTGGGCAACAATAGTCTCCAAATCGCATCATCTCTCCTGACGGCCGGCCCAAACACCGTTGTTCAAAACAACGTGAACTCCACATCAAACACCTATTTGATCGATATACCAGCCGCCAACATCGGCGGCGCATCGACCACGATTTCGGCATTGAGCAATAACGTATACATGGCCGGATCGTCTTCGCCCTGGGTATGGCACAGCAGCTTTCTTTCGAGCCGTTCATCCTGGAACGCGGCCAGTGGCGAAACCAACGACGTATATTCCGCAACGTCAACATTAAATTCGGACTTAAGTTTGCAATCCGGGTCTCCAGCAATCGGTGCCGGCGCAAACCTGTATAGCACGTGCAATGGTGGGCCCAATCCTGGACTCGGCGCTCTATGCAGGGATGCGAAGGGGATTCCGCGGCCCACGACTGGAGTCTGGGATGCAGGAGCGCTCTCATATTCGACCGGCACTGTTCAAGAGCAGTCTCCTACCAATCTGACTGCCGTCGTCAACTAGCGTTGATTGCGATTTTGCGTTCTGGTCGATGGTTCTTGACGATAAGCCCAGGAAAGCAGTGAGAACATACTGACTCCACGGCACTTATCGTCATATCCCAATCTCTCCCTCACAACCGCTTTATCCGTTACCTCACTCAGAGTCGGCGCAGGAATTACCTAAACCGTTAACGGTCTCTCGCATGAATAGACTTCGCGCCGTGCTTCCCACTGGAGCTAAGAAATACCTCTGGAATATGAAATATGGGCTGCTGCGGTATCCGCTGCTTGATGCGCCCGAGGACGCCGTTATTTATCTTGCCAATCACTTGGAACAACGCGCCGAGCTACTGGAACTTGGGTGTGGCCGAGGATCTCTAGTTCGTGCGCTGAGGAAAACCGGCTGGAATGGCCACTATTGCGGAGTTGATATCTCTGAGAACGCAATTAAAGATGCACGCACATTTGGGGATCAACGTAGTTCTTGGGTGGTATCGGATTTTGAATCCTTCCAATCTCCCTTTCAGTGGAACACGATTGCTATGATCGAGTCGATATATTACCTAAAACTCTCCGCTGTTCCTGCGCTTCTGGACCGACTTGCTAAAATGCTGACGGAAAATGGGACGCTACTGCTTCGTCTCCATGATGTAAAGGAGCATTATGAGTATGTCGAGACAGTTCGTCAGCTCTTTGCGGGGTCAAAGTGGCTTAGCGGCAACCTCCTGTGCTTGGTCGGCGGTTCTGCTGAAACGGTCGAGCCGCAAGGCTGCGATATGTATTCAGCGGCAACTGGAACATCATAGGGCGAGATGGCTGCGCAGTCACAATACGATCCGGGGTTTGCTGCGTTCGGCGGCGGGTCGGCGGGAAGCGTCCTGCATCCGATTGTGTTTGTTGGGACCGCTGTGGCAATCGTTCTGACCTTTCTGTTACCACGAAAGTACGTTATTTTCCCTCTCCTTCTGGGCATCTTGCTGACGCCTGCGGGGCAAAACCTTAATGCTGGGGTCCACTTTTACATCTATCGAATTCTGGTTCTTGTCGGATGGATACGACTATTTATCGCTAGGCCGGAATCAGGGAAGTTTCTTGCGGGCGGCTTCACTACTCTCGACAAGGTGTTTCTGCTGTGGGCTGTTTACCGCGGGCTGGCGACGAGTTTGCAATATCTCCAGGCCGGCGCTGTTTTCTATCAACTTGCTCTGCTTGTGGATTCGGTAGGTGGATACTTTTTGTTTCGATCCCTTATCAGAAACAATGAGGACACTCGGAGAGTTGTAGCTGCATTTTCCGTGGTGGCATTGATATCGTCAGTCGTGATGCTCCGGGAACTGACTTCAGGTCAAAACATGATGGGGCTTCTTGGCGGCATCCGGCTTGTTACGGATGTTCGTAACGGTCGAATCCGAGCGCAGGGAGTCTTTCAGCATTCGATCTTGGCGGGATCATTCGGTGCTACAGTTTTTCCTCTATTTCTCTGGCTTTGGAAACAAGGGAGCGGCAAGCGATTAGCTGCGGCTGGCATGCTTTTATCTAGCTTCATGGTCTACGCTTGTGCCAGTAGCACACCCCTCGCAGCATGGTTCGGGACATTTCTAACCATCTTTATGTGGCCTTTGCGCAAAAGAATGCGCGTCGTCCGAGGGGCGATTGTGATTGCGCTTCTGGGGTTAGCGATGGTCATGAAGGCGCCGATTTGGTATATACTTGCGCGCATCGATTTTGCAGGTGGTTCCTCAGGCTGGGAGCGCGGTTTTCTGATCGATACATTCATGCGCCATATCGGCGATTGGTGGCTGATCGGCACGCATGCCAATGCCAACTGGGGATGGGATATGTGGGATCAAGCCAACCAGTTTGTAAGCGAAGGCGAGAGTGGGGGGATCCTAGCGTTAACCTGCTTCATCGCCATGATTGTGATCTGCTTCAAGATTGTTGGAAGGGCCAGGAAACTGGTTGAGGGCAATCGGCAACAGGAATGGCTTTTCTGGCTGCTTGGAGCCGTTATCTTTGCGCAAATGTTGACTTTTGTAGGAGTCGATTACTTCGATCAGTCCAAATTTGTATGGTTTGTCCTTCTCGCGGTCTTTCCCGCCGCGACGAAGATTGTTGAAGGGGCCGGTGCTTCGAAGCCTTCTGTAACGCCCCTACCGGAAACGGCTTGTTCTCCGTTTTACCCAGAACTCCTCGCTTATCGCAACCCTTGGAGCATCGATACGCGGCGAAAATAGTACCGCACCTGGGTTGACCAAGGCCCTCGTGAACATGCAAGCAGCAACCAGAACGATGCGTTGGCGGAGCGAGTTGGACGTTGTAGGGAGAATACTGTGGCGTCTGCCCGGGTCCTTTCGAATTGCACATTTGCTAGGTTCGTACTATTCGCTGCGGTGTGTCCTTTTTCATCACGTTGCCACGTCAGATACAGCTTTCACTAAAGGCCTCGGAATCAGTACCAGCCGTGTCGACTTCGAATCAGCGTTGAAGTTCCTCAAAAGGTACTACACTCCGGTTTCCCTTCAAGATGTTCTGGATGAATCTGATGCTCGCAGACTTCCCCCGCGACCTGTCTTAGTGACTTTTGACGACGCCTATGCATCGATCCGAGAGGTGGCAGCCCCGTTGTGCAAAGATTACGATGTCCCTGCGGTCTGCTTTGTTAATGCGGCATATCTCGACAACCGACAACTCGCACTCGACAATTTGGTTTGCTATGTGATGAACGAAGTGGGCTTACGCGGAATCAATTCCGCGGCCAATAGCCTCAGCCCTGAGTGCTTCGAATTCGAGTCCATGGCCGACGTCTTCGGTCGCTTCCTACCCACGCTTTCTCTGCCGGCGAGAGAAGCTTTCCGAACTTCCTTGCTTGAATTGCTGGGAACCGGAGAGGCTGATCTCCTCACTGCGACGCCCCTGTATTTGACCAGCGCGCAACTTCAGGAGCTAACGACCTTCGACTGCGAAATAGGTAATCATACCTATACTCACGTGCATTGTCGTTCTCTTACCGGGCAAGACTTCGAAAGAGAAGTAGGTAGAAATAAGCGCGAACTAGAGGCGGTCACAGGGAAAGATGTACGATCCTTCAGCGTTCCTTATGGATGTTCCGAAGACTTGCAAGGGGAGCTAATAGGTTATCTTCAACAGACTGGACACCAAGCAGCTTTTCTTGTGGAAAGTCTTCCCAATGGGCTGCGTGCTGATTGCTACAGCTTCAATCGAGTGAGTGTTAGGGCAGACCAAGACGCGGGCTTCTTTTCTGAGCTTGAGATCCTGCCTCGCTTTCCTGCGATTAGGAAGTGGCTATCCGGTAAGCCGACCGCTATTTCTGGGTATCAGTCCGCGGATTGTCACGCCAGTACTTCGTTTCGGCTCAGATCTTAGACGACACACCAAGCAACGGACTTCTTACTTAATGTTATTACCAGAGTACACAGTGGAAATAGACGGGACTAACCCAAGCGAATGGGCAGCGATGCTCGATTTGTTCTGCGATGCCAATATTTATCAAACCTGGTCGTATGGCGCGGTACGTTGGGGAAGAAAGAACGTAAGCCACTTGGTCCTCAAAAAAGACGGGGACGTGGTAGCCATGGCCCAACTGAGAATCGCTCGACCAGCCAAATTGAAGTTCGGCATGGCACATCTGCGCTGGGGCCCGCTCTGCCAAAGGCGCGGACGGCCCCTAGATGCCGGGATCGTGATGCAAGTTGCGCGTGCCCTAGAGGCGGAGTACGTTGAGAAGCGAAGGCTCTTTCTGCGTGTTCTCCCGAACGCATTTCTCGGGTCTCCTCGCGCTGCGATGATCCAGTCAGGGTTTTGCACGTTCGACTCGGAACCAGCCCCTCGAACCACCGCATCCTACCGGACGTTTCTACTGGATCTTGCGCCTAGTCCGGAGGAATTGCGGAAGAGACTCGACGCGAAATCGAGAAACCACCTCTCGCGAGCGGAAAAGCACAACCTTAGAATAATTGAAGGAAGCGGTCTAAGCGAATTTCGAATGTTCTGCCAGATCTACGACCAAATGCGAAAACGAAAGACTTTCGATACTACCGTGGATGTTGAGGAGTTTAGGTCTATCCAAGAAGACTTGTCGGAATCGCAGCGCATGCGAGTTTTGATTTGCGAACGCCAGGGCCTCCCAGTGGCTGGGCTTGTTGCATCGGCGATCGGTGACTCAGCAATCTATCTCCTGGGGGCAACCAGCGACGATGGATTGCAATCACAGGGTGCGTATTTACTGCAGTGGACCCTTATTCAAAGGCTCAAAGAAGCTAATTTTAAGTGGTACGATCTGGGGGGCATCGATCCAGAACTTAATCCAGGCGTTCACTCCTTTAAGAAGGGGCTGGCTGGAAGCGATCTTTCTCATATGAACAGCCTAGTCAAGTGTGAAAGTGCTGCTTCATCAGCATCAGTTTGGGCTGGCGTCGCCATGCAGCGCGCGATTCGGGGCTGGACAAATAGAGTTCAGCAGTTCGCGCGCGCCCGATAGAAGCAATTCACGTTTTGTTGCGTGCCCATGAAAGCAAGGAGGCGGCCATCAATGACTCTAACCAGCACACTTGTTCGTATATTTAAGATCATACTGAGAGAGAGGCGGCTGCCCGGACGGTGCTATCAACTATATTTCGGCCTATTGCATCGGCTTGGGAAGCGCTTTGCTACAGTCAAATCAAAGAACGGTTTTACCGTTAGAGGCTACACGCATTGTTTTTCGATGTTTTATGAAACTTGGAGTAAACATGACTATGATATTCCAGGCTTTCGGCTGACGGAGAATACGACCGTGATTGACATCGGGGCCAATCAAGGATTCTTTTCGCTGTACGCCGCAAGTAAAGGGGCGACCGTATACGCATTCGAGCCCTGTTCAGAGAATTTCGAAGTCTTGAAATGGAATGTCGCAACAAATAGCTTGGAGGACCGAGTCATGCTGTTCAATACAGCGGTTGCTGGCACAACCGGAAGGGTGCCTCTTTTCGTCGGCCTTGACGCGTCGGGTGGGATACTTTCCGGATCGGTGTCCATGTGTAACGCGGACAGGGGCGGCAAGGCTGTAAAAATGTACCCAGTTGTTTCCACAACGTTAGATTCGCTGTTTCACGAGCATCACATCGAGAAATGTGATTTTCTAAAAATAGATTGCGAAGGTGCAGAATACGAGATTTTAAGGGCGACATCACCGTCGGTTTTTAGGAGAATTGCGAGGATATCAATGGAATGTCACGACAATCGTATGTCGGAGGCCGTTGGGATTCTTAAACGTGCGGGCTTCACAATAGTGTCTCAGACACCAGGATGGACGGGCATTCTTAAAGCTACGAATTCCCAAGTGAGCTGTCTGATTGAGTCTTAGCCGAAGCATTAATGATACTTCTCTCTGCCTGGATGTTCACACTGCGTGAAACCGCGCGAACCGGGTCAGGCGAAATAGTATGGATATCTCGGTCATCATCGTAAATTGGAACACTAGGGATTTCCTCGAGCAATGCCTCAGTAGTCTGAGCTTGGACACGTGCAGACGAAGTGTAGAGATTATCGTCGTGGACAACGGATCGAGCGACGGCTCTCCCGATATGGTAGAAGTTAACTTCCCGCAGGTCAAGTTGATACGGAGTCAGGAAAATTTAGGGTTTGCCAGAGCTAATAACCTCGGAATTCAGTACAGCTCTGGACGGTACATCAGCCTCGTGAATTCGGATGTGAAGGTGATTCCGGACTGCCTGGATACGCTTGCCGACTATCTCGACCAGAATCCTGCGGTGGGAAATGTCGGACCTCGCGTCCTCAACCCGAACATGACATTGCAGAGCTCGTGCCGCCGCTTCCCGACATTATGGAACAACTTGTGTTCTGCCATCGGGCTGGCGACGTTGTTCAAGAATTCGCGGTTGTTCAGCGGAGAGCATATGTTTTTTTTCCGCCATGACCGTGCCATGGCCGTCGATGTGTTGGTCGGATGCTTCTGGATGCTGCGAAGAGCCGCTACAAATGAGGTCGGCTTGCTTGATGAAAAGTTTTTTATGTATGGCGAGGACGTCGATTGGTGCCGGCGGTGCTGGAACGCTGGCTGGCGGATTGTGTTCCTTCCCACCGCCGCAGCCATTCACTACCGAGGTGGAAGTTCAGGGACCCAGGCTGTGCGCCTTGCGGTCGCGCAACAGAGTTCGGTATTTCACTACTGGTCTAAACACAGGGGGACCTTCAACGTCTTGGGAATCAAGACTATCTTCTTTTGCCGCCACACGGTTCGTTATCTGTTTTGCAAGGTGTTTTATTTTCTTCGATTGTCGGAAGGTTCCAGAATGGAGGCGCGACTCCGCACTAGCTCGGCTTGCCTGCAGGCGCTGCTTGGCAGGCTACCGGACGGAAGGCCCAGTTCGGGAGCCAGGAGTTCAGCGCGGTGAGTCTCGCTAATTCATTCTCAAGGCTCACTACATATTTTAAGCGTTACGGTGTGCGTGCGACTGCCGGTCGGGTTACTCAGTCCGTGATTCGAAGCCTGTTCTGTAATCGCATGGTGCTTTTCTGCTTCGATTTCGAAGAGGAGCTGCCTAAGCCAGCGGAGGGGCCCGTTACTTTCAGAGTAGAGGAAAAGAAGCATGAAGACGAAATCTGCGCGACGAACCTGAACGAATTCGTCAGCTTTTGGAATCCGAAGCTAGCGCAGCAGGAGATGGGGCATCGGTTTACGAGGGGAGCGTCGCTGTGGTTGCTGAAAGTTGATGGCAAATTGGCTGGATACGGCTGGACTTTGCGGGGCGGCAGCATCGAGCCACACTACTTCCTTCTGGGGCACGATGACGTACATCTGTTCGACTACTACGTTGCACCATCCTACCGAGGGCGTGGGCTGAATCCGCAGTTAGTAAACCACGTCTTACGCAACCTCGCTAAGGACGGCTGTAGATGGGCTTTTATCGAAGTCGCGGAATGGAACCATGCCCAACTGTCTTCGCTCAGGAAGACTCCATTCCGTCGCCTAGGCTACGACAAGAAATTCTGCTGGGACATGCGGCGGCCTCGGGCCCAGAGTCAACCGGTATCGTTCCCATCGTAATCGATAACATGGATAACCTTGAAGAGTTGGAGGCAGTCGAGGATCCGACCGTCGCGATTACCACTTCGCGCCACGGTTCAGCTACTGCGATCGGAAGAAACACTGTATTCGGCGTAGTTGCGAATGCTGCTCAGATGGTTACGCGCTTGGTTACAATTCCGATCGTTATTGCGCATCTGGGACTGGGTGGTTACGGCATCTGGTCCATCATTATGACTGCAGCGGCCTACATGCGGTTTGGCAGTGTAGGGATCAAATCCGCATTTCAGAAGTACGTCGCCGAGGCGACGGGCAACGACGACTACGAAACTGCCAATCACCTTCTTAGCACTGGCTCAGCCTTGATGCTCGTGCTCTCGGTGTTAGGACTTGTGCCGATTCTGGTGTTTTCCAGCCAAGTGGCAAGGGCTGCCGGCGTCCCTCCGGAATTCCTGCCCGCGACCGCAGGTGCAATTTCGGTGCTTGCCCTGATCATGGTTTTGTCCAACGCGGGGGCCGTGTACGAGGCTATCGTGTTGGGGGGCCACCGGATCGACCTAGCCCGAAAGTTTACGACCTGCTTTACCTTGGCGGAAGCAGTGGCTATAGTTCTTGTACTTCATTTCGGCTACGGGCTCCTCGCGATGGCATGGGTGATGGCCATTTCTGAGGTTGGGTTTGTGTCGTGTTGCTATGTTGCCTCCAAGAAAGTTATGCCAGAGATTCAACTGCGCCTTGCACACCTAACGAAAGATGCATTGCAGGAGTTGTTTCGTTTCGCTGGCAGCTATCAACTGGTGAACATACTCGAGGTGCTTTATGCAATGATCGTGCCTTTCGCCATATTGCGGGCCTTCGGCGCCGATGCTGCGGGAACCTATGCAGTAGTGACCCGGCTGGTGACTGCCAGCATGATGCTCCAAAATGCATTCCTACTTCCTATTCTCTCAGGAGGCACGATGGTTTACGCTTCCGGCTCAGCCGAGGGAATGCGGGAGTTATTGGTCAAGTCCTTCAAAGTTACTCTGGGCCTGACCCTCTTCCCGTTAGGGTTCATTGCTGTCTTTGGAACGAGGATGGTGTACGCATGGACGGGGCAAGAACAAGCCTCATTAGGCACCGCGTTGATGTTTCTTTGTCTTGCGGCATTGTTCAACGGATTTTCCATGTTGCAGCTAGTGTTGTACAGAGTGTCGGGCCGCGCGATGATGGACAACATTCGGCAGGTACTGAGAATCGTGGCTCTGGCTTCGATTGCTGTGCTCGCACAGAGACTCGGTTTCAATGGTGTCCTATCCGGATTAGCCATCGCGGAACTAATCGGAATGGTTTTCATGACGTTTGTACTTACCCGTACGTTCCATTCGTTTCGGGCAAAGGCGTTGATTCCGGATGCGTTGAAGCTGACTGCGGCAAGTGCGGCGGTCCTGGTCTTCGGTGTGATCGCAACCCAGATCCCGCTGCACACAGTAACAAACGCTAGGTGGTCGGCGACGCTGAAATTGGGCGAGGCGTCCCTGGCTTGTCTATTCACGCTGTGGCCAGCGCTGCTTATCACGAAGTCCATATCCGGACGAGAGAAAACAGAGCTCCTGTCGATTTTCCTTCCCCGTTTCAGTGGGACTGCTCACCATGTTGCAAGCGGCGATAAAGGTTAGTTCTCCGACTCAGCGCGGATCGCATTTGCGTTCCGAAGGCACCGTTCACCTTATGTCGAGAATTTCAACACGGCTACACAGTATTTGGCTTCAGACAACGTGGCCATTTGCAAACTTCGGAAAGAGAACTTCGGTCCACTGGTCCTGCGACATCGCGCGATCCATATGCAGTTCGATCAGTCTGGGTGAGGATATCTATCTGGCACCACACGTTTGGCTAAATGTCGTAGGCGACGCAGGTCGTGACCAGCCTAGGATCGTGTTGGGCAAAGGATGCAAGATTGGTCGAAGGTCAACGATCTCCAGCAGTGACCGCATCGTTCTCCAGGAGGATGTTCTGCTTGGCCCGTCAGTGCTCATCATGGATCATAACCATGAGTTCGCTAATACGGAACTTCCCATACATGCGCAAGGTGTAAGAGAAGGTGGGAGAATCACCATCGAGCGGGGCTGCTGGCTAGGTCATGGCGCGGCAATCGTTTGTAGCCGCGGAGAACTGATTCTCGGGCGGAACAGTGTCGTCGGGGCGAATGCCGTAGTTACAAAGAGCTTCCCCGCCTTCAGCGTGATCGGCGGAAACCCAGCACGGCTAATAAAAGCCTATGATCAGCAATCCAAGAGGTGGATTACTCCAAATGAGTAGCTTACAAGGGGCGGTTGAGTCAGAGAGAACCACTCAGCGGACCCATAACGAACGAGCCTGTCCTTTATGCGGAAGCATGCATCTCTCCGACTTCATGACTGCACCGGACCGGTTTCATTTACGGCACGAGAAGTATAACCTACTTCAATGTTCTTCCTGCCGGTGTGTATGGTTGACGAGCCCTCCGCAACCCGAACAGATGGGATTTCATTACAGCGAGAACTATCACCAAGCCATTGTTGTAGGAGCCAGCCATACGGGCGCAAAGCGCTGGCAACACCATCGCGAGATGATTGCACGATACAAACAAGGCGGTGCTGTTCTCGATATCGGATGCAGTGCAGGATCATTTCTTGCAAGCATGAACAATGGAAACTGGAAGCTCTATGGAATCGAGATGAATAGCCTGACGGCTGAGGCGGCTAAGCTAAACTCCGGGGCGGAGGTTTTCGTAGGGGACGTCATGGATGCGCCGTTTCCACAGAACAGCTTTGACGTCGTGACTTGCTTCGACGTCCTCGAGCACGTGTACGAGCCCCGAGAGTTCTTGAAGCGGGTTTTGCATTGGCTGCGGCCTGGAGGTATTCTCTTCGCAAAATTGCCGAACATCGACTCATGGGAAGCCAAGCTGTTCAGGACTTACTGGTACGGTTTGGAGCTTCCCCGGCACCTCTTTCATTTTTCGCCGCGCTCCCTGCGTCCCTTGGTCGCCGATGTGGGTTTTAGCGAAGTGTTGATTAGAGCGACTGGGCACGGAACGCACGTTGGTCACAGTATTCGCTACCTTTGCTCGGACTTTATCCAAAAGCTCGGCTTCTCCCCAAAGCCGATGGCTGAAGCCGGCCGGTCAAGCCTTGCGTGGCGGATCATTCGGAAAGCGCTCTGGGTGTCGCTGGTGGTTCCTTTGAGCAAGATACCAACTGCTGCTAATGCTGGCGTCGTGATCGATGTGATCTTAAAGAAAGACAATAGTTGAGTACTTGGCTCTTCGGCGTTTTGAGTCGTGTTGGAGGTAAACTGGCATTGACTCCTGTGACGCAGTGCTGGAAACGCATCGGCGATCTTAGCCGAAGCATTGAGAACTATTTGCCAAACTTTTTATCGACGGGGCATGCGACCCACGAAAGGGTTGCAGGATTCTGATCCAACGCTGCCGCTTGCCAGCGAGCGATCCCGCAATGACGCTGACGCTCAATGCACGAGGAGTCTTAGGCCATGTTCCAGAAGTATATTGTCATCACACCTGTTCGAGACGAAGAAGCTAATCTCCGATTCACGATCGAGAGTATGATCGCACAATCGATCCCTCCGGTGGAGTGGGTGATCATTAACGATGGCTCCTCTGACCAAACTGGTCGCATCATCGATGAATTCGCGGAACGGTATCCCTGGATTCGCGCCGTCCATCGCGCGAATCGTGGTTTCCGCAAATCCGGCGGAGGTGTGGTTGAGGCATTCAATGACGGCTATCGCGCTGTTAGCTGCGAAGACTGGGAATACATCGTTAAGTTCGACGGCGATCTTTCGTTCGAGCCAGACTACTTCGAGAAATGCTTTGCACATTTTGAAGCAGAGCCGAAACTTGGTGTAGGTGGCGGGTCCATCTATCACGTGTTTAACGGGGAGGCGGTTCTGGAACGCTGCCCCAAGTTTCATGTCCGGGGAGCGACCAAGATCTATCGAAAGGCTTGTTGGGATGCTCTTGGAGGGTTTTGGCCGGCGCCTGGGTGGGATACCTTCGACGAGATTAAAGCGAACAGGCTCGGTTGGACAACTCGGAATTTTCCCGACTTGCGTCTGATTCACCATCGTCAGACCGGTTCTGCCGAGGGGTTATGGAACGGACTTGTCAAAAACGGCAGAGCCACCTATGTCTGCGGTTATCATCCTCTGTTCATGTTGGGTAAGTGTCTCCGGCGCCTGACCGCAAAGCCCTATGGCGTAGGATCGGCTGGACTGCTTTATGGATTCATCACGGGATACCTTAAGCGGATTCCACAGGTCGATGACAAAGATACCATCACGTACTTGCGAGCCCAGCAACTTGGGCGGATGACCGGCGGGGAAACAATATGGCGATGAACCAGCCTCCCGGAATGACTGCGGCTCTGGGTAGCTTCCAGCGAGTAGCGATTAGATCGTGCGGTTAATATGTGCGGAATCTGCGGAAAACTAGTCTTTGACCAGGACGCCAACGTCTCGCCCAGCCTCGTGAAAGCAATGGCAGACACGATGGAGCACCGGGGTCCGGACGATGAGGGGTACTACGTCTCAGGAAGAATTGGCCTTGGGGTTCGCAGGCTGTCCATTATCGATTTGGCGAGCGGCCACCAACCCATATCAAATGAAGACGGTACTGTCTGGATCGTCTTCAACGGTGAAATCTACAATTATCGAGAACTTCGTGAGTATTTGCTGAGCAAGGGGCACCGGTTCCGAACACGGACAGATACTGAAGTCATCGTCCATCTGTATGAGGAAGAGGGTGAAGACTGTGTGCAAAAGCTGCGAGGCATGTTCGGATTTGCGATCTGGGATCAAAAGAAGGACGTACTACTTCTCGCCCGCGACCGCGTTGGGATAAAACCCCTGTATTATTCTCTATCGGATAACACGCTGGTGTTCGCGTCGGAGATGAAGGCAATCCTCGCTGACCCTGATGTCGTGCCGGAGCTTTCTCCGGCGATGATCGACAGGTTTCTCACCTTCAAATACCTGCCTGGAAGTGAGACGATGCTTCGGAACGTTACTAAACTCCCTCCGGGCTCGTACCTGATTGCAAAAGGCAGGAGGACGCAAATTAAGCGCTACTGGGATCTTGATTTCCAGCCTTCGAACATTAGCATAAGGAGCGCCGAAGAGCAGCTTGTCGGACTGCTCGAAGAGTCCGTCAAGCTCCATATGATTAGCGACGTGCCCGTGGGCTTTCTTCTTAGCGGCGGAATCGACTCGACAGCGATGCTCAGCATTGCGTCGAGTCTGACAACCCGACCAAGCAGTAGTTTTACGGTCGGTTTTGACATGCCCGGGCTGGTCGATGAACGACCCTTTGCGCGACTAGCGGCCAAGAAGTTCGGAACCGAACACCATGAGATCACAATCAGCGCCAAGGAGTTCGAGAGTTTCCTGCCTGAGTATGTGTGGCACATGGAGGAGCCAGTTTGTGAGCCCCCCGCAATAGCACTTTACTACGTCTCACGGCTGGCGAGGAATTCGGTTAAGGTGTTGATATCGGGTGAAGGTGGAGATGAGGCATTCGCAGGGTATTCTACCTACCGAAACCTTTTGTGGCTGGGGCGTTTGAGGCGCACGTTAGGGCCGCTTCGGAGAACCACTGCGGCCGCTGCGAGCAGTTTGGCGCGGCTTCCTAGATTGACCTGGCTAGAGAAATACGCCCGGCATCTGGGCGTACCGCCTGAGTATTCCTTCTACGGCGGGCTTTCAAACGCTTTAGGCGATTCCAGGCGGAACTTTGATGCGTTATACACTGCGAGCT
>VFSW01006745.1_pt1 | contig 16817 bp, 13 predicted proteins | sample 5358111 | NCBI WGS metagenome assembly VFSW01 (sample SAMN11554181, study PRJNA540505) | mine drainage metagenome | isolation source: sediment from site ElyBrook_90M | place: USA: Ely Copper Mine, Vershire, VT | collected 2017
GCATAGGGGGCTGCCCGCCTGGTCGGCCGCAAATGGGGCCAGGCCGACCCGGTCCCCTCTCTCGGGGGCGATGGTGATCCCGGTGCGGCGGAAGGCCTCCGGGTCGGGCACGTCGGAGTCGGCGATAAACCGGGTGATCCAGTCGGCAGCGGTGCGTCCCTCCGAGAATGCTTCTCCGAACCCGAGCCGGTCTGCCAGCGCCCAGAGCGCGTCGTAGTCGCTTCGTGCCTCGCCCCGCGGGGCTGCCGCCGCGCTCTTATAGAGGAGGTAGCTCCCCGTCCAGGGCAGGCCGATATCCTCCTTCTCGAGGGCCGTCGCCGCGGGAAAGATCACATCGCAGTGCCTGGCCGTCGGGGTCATGAAGAGCTCGTGGCTGACCGCAAAATCGAGCTTCGCGAAGGCCGCGATGCTCTTCTTGATCTCCGCCCCCTGGTTGATCGGGTTGGCGCCCAGGTTGTAGAGGGCGCGGATATCGGAGGGGTAGCCCCCGCTGCGGCCCTCCAGGATCGCGTTGGGCCAGCGCACGACCGGCAGCGTTGGCTGCGGCGCGATCGGCGGGATCTCCAGGCGGCCGATGCGGATCCCGGGCAGGAGCCGGTTGTTCGCCCCTGTCGAGCCGCCGCAAAGGCCGAAATTGCCCGTGGCGGCCTGCAGGGCGACCGTTAGGCGGTACGGCTCTTCACCGGCGAAGACCCGCTGGATCGAGTAGCCCGGGAAAAGCATGGCGGGCTTCGCCGCGCCGTAGGCCCGGGTGAACCGCACGATCTCCTCCGCGGGGGTGCCGCAGATCCCTTCGGCCCAGGCCGGTGTTCGTGCTCCGCCGCCCTCCTGTCCCAGGACGTATCGTTCGAGCCGGTCGAACCCCGTACAGTGCGTGTCGATGAATCCCCTGTCCAGGAGATTCTCCGTGATCAGCACGTGGAGCACGGCCAGCATCAGGGCCGCGTCGGTGCCGGGCCGGCTGGGTATCCCCCAGGCGTGGGCCCGCTCCGCCGGGTGGGAGCGGCGCGGCCCGATCACCACGATCGGGATGCCCCGCCTGCCGGCTTCGATCAGCCGCCGGTCCGTCTCCGCGCCCATGCGGGTTTCGAGGACGTTGGCCCCCCAGAGCACGATCATCCGGGAATGCCGCATCGTGGCCGCGTCGTAGCCGGAGCGGTCCCAGTCGCTGCCGAGGAGGTATGGGAGGACGAACATCACCGCCCCGTTGCTGTAGTTGCTCGTCAGGCGGGTGCTCCCGCCGAAGAGGTTCATGAACCGGGTCAGGAGCGAGCGGGTGCCGTGCAGCGTCCCGATCACTCCCGAGTCGCAGAACGACATCACCGCGGACGGGCCGTATTTGGCGCGGATCTCCCCCAGGTTGCGGGCGGTGATCGCCAGCGCCTCGTCCCAGCTCGCCTCGCGAAACCGGCCGGAGCCGCGCGGTCCCGTCCGCACCAGCGGCGTGAGGATGCGGTCCGGGGCGTAGGTTTCCAGCGGCAGGCCCAGGCCCCGTGGGCAACCACGGATGTATCTCCCGCCGGCCGGGTTGTACCGGACGCGCTTCACGCAGCCGTTCTCGACGACCGCCGTAAGCGGACAGGCGTTGCCGCCGCAGTCCTTACCGCAGAATGTGGGGAGCAGGGCCATCGACTATCCTCCGATCCTATCGGTCTTGCCGCTCGTCTCATCGAGTTCGGCCAAGGCCGGGGATGTCGGCACCTTACAACAGATCCGCGCCGCCGTCCAGGGGGCGGATGGGTTAGTATCATTATAAAAAAAAGCAAGGCCATTGCTGGCCTTGCTTTGCTCTTTGACCGGTGAATATTGGCTTATTTTCATAAGCCCGATACATGAATATTTTAAGGAGCTACTCAATCTTTTCAGACAAAGTCAACGTCTCTCGCTTAAGAGGAGAGGGAACGTAGACCAAGTTCATTTCAATCTTTCCAAGGGCCTTTTCTTTTACAGCCGCCCTGGGAATGGTGGCATCTATGGACCCTTCTAAGGTCTCACCCGGGTGAATAATCTTCAACCAATAAGAACCAACTTTGGATATTTTTTCTCCAGATTTAAAAGCGATTGGCTTTCCGGCTTCATCTAAGTAATCGAGAGTGACCGCCTGGACATCAATAATATCCTGAGAGTTATTGGTTATCTTGATGTTGCCCGTGAGACTTGGTGTTTCGACAACCTCTTTGGAAGCTGTGTCAACAGTCATCGTCACTTGAAGATCGCTGATCTCTGCCGAAAAATTCGGTCCTTTAAGTTCGGCCTTCGCTGGGACCAAATTCTTTTTAATTTGCTCCTGTTTGGGAGCCTCCGCCTTCTTTTCTTGGGTAGAGCAACCCCAAAATCCAATGGCCAGGCACAACGGTATTAATACGAGGATCTTTTTGTAATTCATACACTACTCTCCTTTCTTGGGTAGAGAAATTGGACGGGTTTTCTTTTCATGGAAGAATGCCAACCTTGTTTTTCCCCCGTGGATAGTCACTTTCTTTCTTTAAGGCCGGCAGGAATCCAATACCCCGACTTTATTGAATAGAATTTCAGCGCATATATAAGTCTACCGCAATACGAATTAAGTGAGAGCAAAATGGTAGCCGTAAACCCTTAATAGGGGTTCAACCTTTTTTGGTTTCCCTGCCGTTGGGGCGAATTATGATTTTTTCAATGCATCCTGATCGATCGGGAGACGCCGGACCCGTTTGCCCGTCGCCGCGAATATGGCATTGGTCACCGCGGGGGCGATGGGTGGCGTGCCCGGTTCCCCAATCCCACCGGGGTTCTCCGTGCTGGGGACGATGTGGACCTCCACTTCCGGCATTTCCCCGATCCGCAGAATTGGGTAGGTGTCGAAGTTCTCCTGTTCAACCCTTCCATTTTTTATCGTGATTTCGCCGTACAGGGCCGCCGACAGGCCGAAGACGATGCCGCCCTCCATCTGCGCCTCGATGATGGCCGGATTCACGGCGGCCCCGCAATCCACCGCGCAGACTACCCGGTGAATCCGTATGTCTCCCGACGGCGCAACGGAAACCTCGGCCACTTCGGAAACAAAGCTGCCGAACGATTCGTGCACTGCGATGCCCCTGGCCCGGCCTTCGGGAAGCGATGTCCCCCAGCCGGCTTTCTCCGCGGCGAGGTCGAGGACGCCGCGGTGGCGGGGATGGTTGGCCAGAAGGGCCCGGCGGAATTCGTAGGGGTCTTTTCCGGCCGCGGAGGCCAGCTCGTCGATGAAACTCTCGACGACGAAAGCGGTATGGGAATGGCCGACGGAACGCCACCATTGGACGGGAACGGCAACTTCCGGGCTGTGGAGTCCCACGAAGAGGTTGGGAATCTCGTACGCCGTGTTGGCGGCCCCTTCCGTCGATGCGGTATCGATACCGTCCTTTATCCGCACCGGGGCGTAGGGAGTGCCTTTCATGATCGATTGTCCCACGATCGTGTGGTGCCAGGCGATCAGGTTTCCCCGCGCGTCGATGCCCCCGGTATGCCGGGATTGCAACAGGGGTCGGGAGTATCCGCCTTTCGTGTCGTATTCGCGCGTCCAGATCACATTGACGGGCTGCTTCATCACTTTTGCCACCTGTGCAGCCTCCACCACGAAATCGGAGTGGGGGTTCCCCCGTCTGCCGAAGCCGCCCCCCAGAAAGGTGGTGTGGAGTGTGACCCGGTCGGGATCAAGGCCGAGGACCCGTGCTGCGGCATCACGGTGGAGGGTCTGCGCCTGGGTGCCCGTCCAGATATCGCACCTGTCCGAACGGAGATCGACGATGCAGTTCAGGGGCTCCATGCTTGCGTGGGCGAGATAGGGCACTTCATACTCAGCGGTGAGCCGCGTTGAAGCATCGGCCAGGGCCTGCTCGGGGTTGCCGTCCTTCCTGGCAACGGCCCCCGGCGATTCGGCCAGTTTTGCGTACTCGCCGCGCAGGCCTTCAGTCGAAAGTCCGGCAAGGGGTCCTTCGTCCCAGACGATCTCGAGCGCGTCCCGCCCTTTTTTTGCAGACCAGAAGTTGTCCGCCGCAACCGCGACCCCTCCCACCGCTTCTACCACCTTCCTGACGCCCGGCACGGCTTTGGCCTTCGCGGCGTCGAAACTCTTCACCTTTCCACCGAAGACAGGGGGGCGGGCAACGACGACGGTGAGCATGCCCGGGATGCTCACGTCGAGGCCGAAGACCGCTGTGCCGTCGACTTTTCCCCGCGTGTCGAGGCGCGGAGTCGCTTTACCGACGACTGTAAACCGAGCGGGGTTCTTGAGCGGGATAGGCTCGGGCACCGGCAGCGAGGCGGCCCGCTCGGCGAGTTCTCCGTAAGAGAGCCGTTTGCCGCTTTGGTGAACGACGGCGCCGTGTTCGGCGCGGCAGCTCGCCCTGTCCACCTTCCATCTTTCCGCTGCGGCTCCGATCAGCATTTCCCTGGCGGCGGCGCCGACTGTGCGCAGCCGCTCCCATTCGGTACGGATGCTCATGCTTCCTCCCGTCATCTGCAGGCCCGTTATGGGGTTGTTGTAGACGGGGGCGACCGGCGCAGGCTCCACACGCACCGCGGTCCAGTCACATTCGAGCTCTTCGGCGATGAGCATGGGCAGGGAGGTGTACACGCCCTGGCCCATTTCCGATTTGTTGACCACCAGGGTCACCGAGCCGTCTGCGCCGATGCGGATAAAGGGGTTGAGGGTGTAGGTTTGTGCCGCGCCTGTCGTCATAATATCGCTACGGCTCGAATCGCGGATGTCGTCGTTCATCGTAGTTACCTCTTTTCCATCATCTCTTCGGCCCGATGGATGGCCCGCCGGATCCGCTGATAGGTGCCGCATCTGCACACGATACCCGACATAAAGTCGTCAATATCCGCATCGCTCGGTTTCGGATTTTTCGCCAGGAGTGCAGCGGCGGACATGATCTGCCCCGACTGGCAGTACCCGCACTGCGGTACGTCCTCGGCGATCCAGGCCAGTTGGACGGGGTGGCTGCCGTCCGGGGAGAGTCCTTCGATCGTGGTTATGTCCTTTCCGGCGACGGATGAAACGGGCGTTATGCAGGAACGGGTTGCCTGTCCGTTCACATGAACCGTGCAGGCGCCGCAGAGCGACCTGCCGCAGCCGTACTTCGTGCCAGTCAGATGGAGGTTTTCGCGGATTACCCAGAGAAGGGGGGTGTCCGGAAGTGCCTCCACATCATATTTTTTCCCGTTGACTTTCAGTGGGATCATGCGCACCTCCTTGATGGCCACCGTGGGTGTGAGAACCTTGCCGCCGTGTTGCAGAAAGAATGTCCCGTATTCTTATTTTCCCCTTTTCCCCAAGTTGCACAATGGGTGGAAAATGGAAGCGAAAGGGCAAGGAAAAACTACTTATGCGATACCGGTAAATCCTTTTGACAACTTTCCGGGAATCGGATAGTTTCATGCCGCTTTCCGTTTTACAACCCATCGAATCGAGGAGCGAACCATGTCCCTTCTTCTCGGCATCATCGGCGACGACATCACCGGATCGACCGATCTGGCCCTCATGCTCGGCAAAAACGGCATGCCCACCATCCAGTACATCGGAGTGCCCACGGAATCGACGCCCGACCCGGACGCCCCGGCCGCGATCGTCGCCCTCAAATCCCGGACCGCACCGGTGGAAGAGGCAGTCGCCCAGTCGCTGGCCGCCTGCCGGTGGCTGCTGGCCAAAGGGGCCAGCCAGATCTTCTTCAAGTACTGCTCCACCTTCGACTCCACCGAGACGGGGAATATCGGCCCGGTGGCCGAGGCGCTTCTCGACGCGCTGGGCGGCGGGATCGCCGTCGTCTGCCCCGCCTTCCCCGCCAACGCCCGAACCGTCTACCGGGGCCACCTGTTCGTCGGCGACCAGCTTCTGAGCGAATCGGGGATGCGGCACCACCCCTTGACCCCGATGACCGACCCGAACCTGGTTCGCTTCCTCGGCCGGCAGGTCCGGACGGCGGAAACGGTCACTCTCGTTCCCTACCCCGTCGTCCGGCGCGGACCCGGGGCGATCCGTGAAGCGCTGGAGGAACTCGCCTCCCGGGGACGGCGGTTCGCCGTCGTCGACGCCCTCACCGATAGGCACCTGCTCGACATCGGCGAGGCCGCCGCGGACCTGAAACTCATCACCGGCGGTTCGGGCGTGGCGATGGGGCTCCCGGCCAACTTCCGCAAGGCGGGTCTGCTCCCCCCGGCCGGCGGCTTTGCCGAACTCCCCCGCCTGGGCGGTGCGGCCGCGGTGATCGCTGGGAGTTGCTCGATGGCGACCCGCGGTCAGGTTCGGCGCATGGCAGAGGCCTTTCCCTCCTTCCGGGTGGACCCGCTCGCGCTTCTCGCCGGCGAGCCGGTCGTCGATCGGGCTGTCGAGTGGGCCCTGAAAGCGATGGAACGGGGCCCCGTCCTGGTCTATTCCACCGATGACCCCGAAGCGGTGGCCGACGCGCAGAAGGCCCTCGGCCCGGAGCGGACCGGGAAAATGGTCGAGGAGGCCCTGGCCGGGATCGCCCGGCGCCTCTGTGCGGCGGGGGTGAAAAAATTGGTCGTCGCCGGCGGCGAGACCTCCGGGGCCGTCGTCGAGGCCCTGGGAATCCGGTCCCTGCGGATCGGTCCGGAGATCGAACCGGGGGTGCCCTGGACGTTCACCCCGGCGCCGGAGGAGCTCTGCCTGGCGTTCAAGTCGGGGAATTTCGGGGCCGAGGCCTTCTTCGAAAAGGCGTTGGGGATGCTCCCCTGACGGGAGAAGTCGATTCCGATTCCGGCGACATTGCCTTCGACCCGTAGCCCTGACCTCCCAATTGCCTTACCATCAATCCCTATTGCCTTTGTTCCCGCCGCCCTGCATGATATCAGAAAAACCACAACGGATTAAGGCGACCGTCGCTCACAACGCTTTTCCCTGCCGTTCAGCGGCGGGAAAGGGTATCTCCCACGATTTCATTTTACGCCAAGATTGGGCAAAGGAGGGTTGACATGCAAGAAAAGACCTTTTTTTTCGCGTTTCGTCGTCAGGGATTCCTATGGGTGAAAGTGTGCTGTCTTGTTCTGGTTGTTCTCCTGTTCTCCCTGCTCGGAACACCGGCCTGGGCTGAAATCCGCGCCGGCAGCTTTTCCGTTTCGCCGTATGTGGGCGGGTTCCTGTTTGAGGGGAACCAGGACCTGAAGCACCGTCCGGTCTTCGGGGCGCGGTTCGGGTACGATTTCACCAAGAACTGGGGTGTGGAGGGCCTCATCGATTACGTGCCGACCCGGTACACTGCCACCGACTCGAGCACCAACGTGTTCAACTACCGGGTCGAGGGGCTGTACCACTTTCTGCCGGATGGGAAGCTGGTTCCCTTTCTGGCTGCCGGCGCCGGGGGGCAGACGATCGATTCCCGGGACAGCGCCGTCGACAAGACCCGCGCCGTTCTCGATTACGGCGCCGGCGTCAAGTACTTTCTGACGGAGCGGATCGCCCTGCGGGCCGACGTGCGTCACCTCATTGCCTTCGGCAGCGCGTACAACAACCTCGAATACACCCTGGGGGTGGTCTTTTACTTCGGCGGGGCCAAGGCGGCCGCCCAGACGGTCGAGGAATCCCGGCCGGCCCCGGCGACCGCGGTCTCTCAATTGCCCGAGCCGATCAACCTGACAGCGACGCCGGTGTCCGACTCCCGGATCGACCTGGCCTGGAACGCACCGGCCGGGGCGGCAGAGTACAAGATCTTCCGGGACGGCTCCCAGCTCTCATCGACCACGGCAACTTCGCTATCCGATACCGGGCTGACGGCAAGCACCCGTTACTGCTACCGCGTCTCCGCTCTCGACGGGACGAACAGGGAACTTACGATGAGCAACGAGGCCTGCGCCACAACCCTGCCCCGAGCGTCGAAGTCGGAGGCAGCGATGGCGGCCCCGGCGCTGGAGCCGTACGCGCTGGAGGATATCCATTTCGATTTCGACAGGTACGAGCTCAAACCCGACGCGCGGGCCATCCTCAAGAGGCATGCGGCCTGGATGATCAAAAACGGCGACGTCATCCTCACGATCCTCGTCGAGGGGAATTGCGACGAACGGGGTACGGCTGAATACAACATGGCGCTGGGGCAACGGCGGGCCGACGCGGCGGCAAGATACCTCGTCGACCTGGGGGTCGATGCCAAGCGGATCAAAACGATCAGCTACGGCTTTGAGCGCCCGATCGACCCCCGGCACAACGAGGAGGCGTGGGCCAAGAACCGGCGGGCCCATTTTGTCGTGACCGACAGAGACGGTTCGAAGAAATAGCAGAACCGCTTCCCGGCGGCTCTCCGCAGAGCCGCCGGTTTTTTATCCCATCGACCCTTCGGCCGTTGAATCCGCCTGCGAGCACATTCCCCGCGGCGTGCCGCGGGGTAAGCGAGCAAAAAAGGATGGTTTGTTCCTCTTAAGGATCGAAGATTCTCCGCAGGTTGCTGCGGAGAGCTTCAATCACCGGCCTTACTGCCCTGTTTACCAGTCCGGCCGAGGGCAACCCCCAAATCACCCTCAACCGCTCCGTTTCACCCCGTGATCGAGAAGAAAGTTTTTCAGGGCTTCGTAGGGTTGCGCCCCGACCACGGCCCAGCCGTCGAGGACAAAGGTCGGAACGGCCGATATCCCCAGTTGCCCGGCAAGTGCCCAGTCGGCATCGACCGCTTCGCTGAAAGCCCTCGTATTCAGGACTTCCGCGGCCTCCTCGCCGGGAAGCCCCGACGCTTCGGCGAGCGCGATCAGGTGCTTGGTGTTGGCGATATTGATCCCATCGACGTAATAGGCCCGAAACACGGCGCTGTGGAATTCATCCCCTTTCCCTTTGCTCTCCGCCCACTTGCCCAGCTCCGCCGCGAGCCGGCTGTTGTAGGACTTCGTCCGCTCTCCCATGGGCACACCTGCTTCCGCGGCCGCCCGCTTCTGACGGGCCGCCACCTCGCACGGGTCGAGGTTCCGGCCGGCATAGAGCTCGGCCAGCGTCAACCCCTCTTCCGGGGTGTCGGGATGGAGGGGGAAGGCCCTCCACCGGATATCGACCTTGAAGTTTTCCCGCAGCTTTTCAATACGCCCGGTACTGAAATAGCACCACGGTCAGACATAATCAGAAAAGACTTGAAGAATTTTTTGCGTCATCGTGCGAATCCTCCGCTCCGGCCGGTCCTTCATGATCACCCGTCGGCGTGCCCTGCTTATCCCGCGCCCGGCACCGCGCCGTACATCACAAAGGGACGGTTATCGTGTTATGTCTACCACATTTGTAAAAGGGATGCACGGCCCGGCTTTTTCGTGCTTGTGCACCCCCTGCCGACTCTGGTAATAAAAAGCCTCACATGGGTGAGGAGGTCTGGTATGGATCGGGGAGTGCGGACGGATTTCCCGGAATTCGGACTGTCGCCCCGGGCGGGCGAACAGTTGACGATGCTCGTGGGCAAGCGGGAGGGGAGATCGGGTTGCCGGTTGTGAAGGAGGTTCGGTGAAGAAGAAAGATCATTCATCACAGGAGACAGCCGAATTGCACAGCCAGGCAGAGGATCGGCTGAAGAAAAAAATCGGCGCCTCCCCGCCGGAAACCGATATTCACCGGCTTTATCACGAGCTCCAGGTCCACCAGGTCGAGCTGGAGATGCAAAACGATGAGCTCAGGAAGGCCCAGGCAAAGCTCGAAGAATCGCGATCCCGGCATGAATATCTGTACGATTTCTCCCCGGTCGGCTACCTCACCTTTGACCGGAAGGGTTGTATCGAGGCCATAAACCTGACCGGCGCGGCGCTGCTGGGGCTGGAAAGGGAGCGGCTGCTGAAGGCGCCTTTCTCCCGGTTTATTCAACCCGATTCCCTAAACCTATTCCAGTCCCACATCGAGCAGGTATTTACGACCGGCACGCGACACATCTGCGAACTGTGGCTCAACGTCAAGGACCGCCGCCTGTATGTGGCGATGGAGAGCATCGCGCCGGCATGCGACGACGGCGATCCCGTTCAATGCCATTCGGCCGTCATGGACTTCACCGAGCGCCGGCGGGCGGAACGGTACCAACATCTTGCGGCTGAAATCCTTCGTATCCTGAACAATCCGTCTCCGTTTGATGATTCGATTGGCCTTATTCTGGCTGCGATTCAGCGGGAAACAGGTATCGATGCCGTGGGGATTCGCCTGCGAAGCGGCGATGACTTTCCGTATTTTGTCCAGAACGGCTTTTCCCAGGATTTCTTGCTGGCGGAAAATGCGCTGATTGCCCGGGATGCGAGCGGCGGCCCTTGCAGGGATGAAAAGGGCAACATCAGCCTGGAATGCACCTGTGGACTGGTCATATCCGGCCTGGCAGACCTAACCAATCCTCTGTTTACAAAGGGGGGCAGCTTCTGGACAAACAACTCGCTGTCTCTATTAGACCTGCCGCCCGAAAGGGACCCCAGATTTCGTCCGCGCAACACCTGTATTCATCGAGAATTCTTGTCTATGGCGCTCATTCCCATACACGCTAATCGAGAGATCGTCGGCCTGCTCCAATTGAATGACCGGAGAAGAGATCGGTTTACCCCCGAAATGATCCATCTATTAGAGGGTATCGCGGAAAGTATCGGTGTTGCGCTGATGCGCAAACAGACGGAAAAGATTCTCGAAGAACGTACGGTACAGATGGAAAATGCCAATAAGGAGATGGAGAGCTTCAGCTACTCCGTTTCTCATGACCTCCGTGCCCCGCTCCGTGCCATCAACGGCTATTCGCGGATGATCCTCAAGAGGCAGGGGGAGCGATTCGATGATGAAACCCGGCGCCAATTCAACCTGATCAGGGATAATACCCGAACGATGGGGCAGCTTATCGACGATATTCTCGCCTTTTCACGCCTGGGCAGGCAGGCGATCGCTGCATCGCGGATCGATATGGAATCTCTGGCCGGAGAGATATGGAGCGAACTCCAGACGATCAATCCGGATAGAGAGATGGCCCTGAAGATAGACCGACCACCTCTTGGGATGGGAGACAGGGCGCTCATCAAGCAGGTGCTCAGCAACCTTCTCTCGAATGCGGTCAAGTTCACCAGGGGCCGAGCTGCCGCGGTGATTGAAATCGGCGGCCATGTGCAGGAAAATGAGAATATGTACTATGTCCGGGACAACGGCACCGGCTTCGATATGCAATACTACGACAAGCTGTTCGGCGTTTTCCAGCGGCTTCATAATGCCAATGAATTCGAAGGCACCGGGGTCGGCCTCGCCATTGTCCAGCGCATCATCCATAGGCACGGCGGGCGGGTCTGGGCAGAAGGGGAACTGGACCGGGGTGCTACGTTCTATTTCACGCTCCCCGGCCGACCGGAATAGGATGCCGGCGGCAGGCGCAATGCCGGTCAATTCCTTTCAGAAGGGAACTTTGTTCATCAAAACCAAATACAATCCGATTTCGGCGACCGCATCGGCGAATTTGTCGAATTCAACGGGCTTCACAATATAGCTGTTGACCCCGAGATCGTAACTTTTGATGCGGTCCCGGTGTTCATTCGAGGACGTCAGAACCACGACCGGCAATGTCTTGGTCCGCTCATCCGCTCTGAGGCGGCGCAGCACGTCGAGGCCGGCAACTTTGGGAAGCTTGAGGTCGAGCAGAATCACCTTCGGCCGGTTGCAGACATCCCGCCCCGCGTACCTCCCCATGCCGAAAAAATAGTCCAGCGCCTCCTGACCGTCCTTGAGCACCTTGACGCGGTTGGAAAGCCGGTGGGTTTGAAGGGCATCGAGGGTCAACTCCGCGTCAGCGGCGTTGTCCTCCACGAGGATGATGTCCAGAACATGTTCAAGCAATTTTCGTCTCCTTTCCCGTCTCCCCTCTCTGCCCGGCCTTGCCTTGCGGTGAACGCGCCATTTCCAACATGATCGATATTCATTGCTATTGCGCGAGTTGAACATACGGGAAGCGGTTTTGCATGTCAAGGAGGTTTTATTTTTCCGAAGATGTATGACAACCTGTTGTGTCGGGATGGGATTTGATAGGTTTTACAGAGTCTTAATCAGGGGCGACCCCCGATGTCCGCGGGAAGGGAGAAATAGAACGTCGCACCCTTGTCCGGTTCGCTTTCCGCCCAGACCCGGCCGCCGTGCCTGTTGATGATCCGCTGGACAATAGCCAACCCCACCCCTGTTCCCTCATACTCCTCACGGTCATGGAGCCGATGAAAGAGGCCGAACAGTCTGTCGTAATGGGCCATATCGAACCCGACACCGTTGTCCTTCAGACAATAAACAACGTTGCCGGGCTCGGTGTAACTGCTCATTTCAATGATGCCCGGCACCCGGTTCTTGGTAAACTTGACGGCATTGGAGAGAAGATTGAAAAGCACGTGTCCGATGAGTGTCCTGTCCCCAAAACCGGGCAGCAGTCCTGCAACCTTGACTTCAAGCTCCCGTTTCTTATTTGCCGCTCGGATACCATTCCACACTTCGTTTGCCAGTTTATCCATATCGATTTCCGACAGGGTCATGCCGTTGCTGAGCACCTTTGAATAGGAGAGAAGATCTTCAATCAGAACGCCCATCTTTTCGGTTTCACCCTGAATGACGGTGATCATGCGCGCGGCGCCATCATCAAGCGTGCTTTTGTATTTTTCCATCAACCGCCGGGAATAACCTTCAATGGCCCGGAGCGGCGCCTTGAGTTCATGAGAGACAGAATAGCTGAAGCTTTCCAGTTCCCTGTTGGCATCTTCGAGTTGCCGCGTCCTATCCTTCAGCTCCATCTCTGCCTGTTTGCGCTCGGTGATCTCCCAGCAAACACCGATCATTCGCAGCGGGCGGCCGGCGCTATCTCGCAGAACCTTTCCGCGTGCAGTGATATGATGAACACTGCCATCCGGCCATATCGTACGGTATTCCGTCTCATAGGATTTGTCCTGTTCAGCGGCTTTATTGAGGGCGTCTTGGACCACTTTCCGGTCATCCGGATGGATAACCTGGAAGAACTCTTCAGCCGTCCCGGAGAAGCCCTCCGGATTGATGCCAAACAGGAGATAGACATAATCATCAAAATGACGCCGATCTTTAGCAATATCCCATTCAAATGTGCCCATTCCGGACGAGGTCAAGGCCAGGCTGAGACGTTCCCTGCTTTCCTGCAAATCAGCGGTCCTTTCTGCGACCTGTTGTTCCAGGGTTCTGTGGGCTTCACGGAGTCCCTCTTCTGCTTTCTTGAGTTCCGTGACATCGCGTGCCGCGGCAAAAACACCCTGAACCTCGCCCCTTTCATTCTTATAGGTAGTTGCATTGTAGAGAACGTCCGTTGCGCGGCCGGTGATATGGCGGATAGCCAAAGGATAGTCTTTGACGGACCCGTCTGAAAACACCTTCTTATAACCCGCTCGCGCCTTTTCAGGTTCTGTAAAGTAATCTGAAAAATCACTGCCGATGATCCGCTCCCGTGAAACACCAGTAATCTCCTCGGTAGCCTTATTGACATCCATCACCTTGCCCTCAGAACTTATCGTGACAAGCGGGTCAAGGCTCGCCTCAATGAGAGTGCGTGCATAAAGCGATGCTGCCTGAAGTTCCTCCTCTGCTTTCTTCCGTTCTTCGTGTTCCTTTGCCTCCGCCAGGGCCCTCCGGACTGCAGGGACGAGCCGCTGTTCGAGGCGGCTCTTCAGGACGTAATCCTTCGCCCCCTGGGTGAGGATTTCGATAGCACGGTCTTCGGTGACAGCGCCGGTTACCAGAATAAAAGGGGTATCGGGGCATCTTCTTCTCGCCTCGGCAAGCGCCAAGGCGCCGTTGTATTTGGGAAGGTCATAATCCGAAAGGATAAGATCGGGGCAATACGCCTGTATTTCGTGAATGAAATCCTTTTCGGTCATCACGATTTTTGCGGTAAAGGAGAGCCCTGCCTCTTCCAGTTCAAACTGAACCAGTTCGGCATCAGCGGGGTTATCTTCCAGAATAAGGATGCGAAGTGATTCCGCCATGACACGACTCTCCTCAACGAAGAATTTCGATTTTTTGGTTTGGTTCGTGGCGCCTTCGATTCTACTCTCATTCGCCCACTGTGGCACTACCCGAACTTCTTGCAGATAGTCGCGCCGTACATATCATGATTATTGAGAAAAGAATATCAATGATTACGGGTTGAAGAACTCGCATTTTTTTCGGGGTACCTTTTTCGCATGGTCCTGTTCTGCATAAAGGTGTATGTTGAACGGTATCCTTGCGAACTTTTTCCTGAAGCGTTCGCGACGACCTCAATAATCAAACACTTGTCGATCTTCCCTGCCGATTATTGTCTTCGTTGCATCCTGAAGAGATTACTGTCACGCGGTGTGAACAAGCTACGGATCGGTCCGGCGGTGTCTCTCCGGTAATAAGCGGTGTCTCTCCGGTAATAAGAGGTGATAAGCATGAACCAGAACATCAGTGATTTGATCGACCGCATCAAGGCCCTCGAGGAGGAACTGGAAAAGGAATTCGAGAAACGGCGAGCGGAATTCTCCTTCATCATCGAAAACAAACGCATCCGCTTCGCGGAAGAAATGATCGCGGTGCACAAACGGTTGAAGACGGGACTCGTCCGCTATATCCTTGGCGCGCATCCCCTCAATATACTGACCGCCCCGATCATCTATGCCGGTTTCGTGCCCTTTCTCCTCCTGGATCTGTTCGTAACCCTCTATCAGGCGGCCTGCTTCCCCGTGTATGGCATTCCCAAGGTGCGCCGCACCGACTATCTGGTGTACGATCGTGAGGAACTTCCGTACCTGAATATCATCGAGAAATTCAACTGCTTCTACTGTTCTTATGCCAACGGCCTTGTTTCCTACGTGCGGGAAATCGGCGCCCGCACCGAACAGTATTGGTGTCCGATCAAGCATGCCCGGCGCATCCGGGACGCCCATGCGCATTACAGCCAGTTTTTCGAGTTCGGCGATGCCGAGAGCTTCGCCAGGGGGGTGGAGCGGTTGCGGAAGGAGCTTGAGAGGAAAGAGGCGAAATAACCGGTGCAAGCGCCGTGACAAGCACCCGGCGGATATCGGTCTGTGGGAACAGAAGCGCGTTAAGTCTGTGCGTGGGCGGCCAGCTCCTCCGCCAGGAGGCCCTTGAAGAGGTCGATCTTGTATTCGTTATGTTCCAGCGGCAGCGCCGCCTTCATCGCCGCGGCGGCCGCCCGGGCGATGGTCTCTTCATCCAACTGCCGCCCCGTGATCGCATCTTCCGCCTCCGTCGAGCGCCAGGGAACCGGTGCGGCGCCGCTGAGAACTACCCGCGCGCCGGCTACCTTGCCTTCGCTGAAGCGAAGCGCGAGGGCGACCCCGGCCAGGGCAAAATCCCAGGAACCGCGTGCCCGCACCTTCCGGTAGGAGCTGCGCAGCCCCTGCGGCGGTCGCGGCAGCAAGACGGCGGTGACGATCTCGCCCGGCTCCAGGATCGTCTCCCGGGTAATATCCTGCTCGGGAAGGACGAAGAATTTTTGAACGGGAACCGGTTTGGTTCCCTTGGCCCCCGCGATTATGATTTGGGCCTCATAGGCCACGAGTGCAGGCGCCATGTCGGAGGGGTGCACGATGAAGCATCCTGCACCCCCGAGGATGCAGTGGTACTGATTTTCTCCGGCCTCGGCAAAACACCGGCTTCCCCCTTTCCTCGTGCAGTGAAAATCTCCCCGGTAGTACCAGCACCTGGGCTTCTGGCAGAGGTTTCCCCCGATTGTCCCCTGATTGCGCAGTTGCGGGCTGGCGACCTCCCGGGCGGCCTGGACAAGGGCGGGATAGCGCTCCCTGAGGAGCGGGTGGTTTGCCACGTCGCTGACGCTGGCGAGCGCCCCGATCGTGAGGGAGCCGTTGCTCATCTGCTTGACGCCCTGGAGCTCGTCGAGCCGGCTGATGCTGACCACCTTTTCCGCGGAAAAGACGCCGTCGTGGAGACAGCCGAGCAGGTCGGTCCCCCCGGCGTGAATCCGGGCGTTGCCCGTCGAAAGATGGCGGACGGTTTCCGCGAGCGACTTGGGACGCACGTAGGTAAACGGTGGCACGGTCATGTTCATCCCTCCTTCGGGTGAAGCATCTCTAAACCGTTCGCTTCATTTTGGCCGCATACGCGACCGCTTTGAAGATATGCGCGTAGGACCCGCAGCGGCAGAGATTGCCGCTCATCTCCCGGCGGATCTCGTCGATGGACGGGTTCGGGTTGGCCCGCAACAGCCCTTCCGCCGCCATGACCTGGCCGGGCGTGCAATACCCGCATTGCATGGCATCGTTCGCCAGGAACGCCTGCTGCACCGGCCCCAGCTCTTCGCCCTTCATCAGCCCCTCGACGGTGGTGATCTCCTTCCCTTCCGCCTCCGGGGCCAGGGTCAGGCAGGCATACCGCGGCTGCCCGTCGATGAGCACCGTGCAGGCGCCGCATTCGCCCCGGCCGCAGCCGAGCTTTGGACCGGTCAGTCCCAGTTTTTCCCTGAGAACATCCAGGAGCGACCAGCGGGGTTCGACCTTGACCCGGTGGCGCCGGCCGTTGACGCGCAGGGTGATCCTGATGGTTTCGCCCCGCTCGGTCACTTCCGCAGCCCCAGGCGCAGCCGCGAGCCGCCCGGGTTTCGCCGCATCGCCCACGGTCGTTGCCAAGGCCCCGGCGCCTACCAGCTTGATGAATCCGCGCCGCGATATCCCTTTTCGCTTCTTCCCGGTATCGTCTGCCTTATCCTCTTCCATGGGCCCCTCTCTTGATCTTTTCCCGCTTCGGGAAAAATAAGCCGAAAATCCACCATGAACTCACCCCGGGGGCACCCCGGGGCCCCCATGGGGCGGGCCCCCCCGCGGTGGCCGGGGGGGGGGGGCGGGGGTGGGTGGGGGCCCGCCGCCGGCCGCCC
>VFSW01006746.1_pt1 | contig 16816 bp, 12 predicted proteins | sample 5358111 | NCBI WGS metagenome assembly VFSW01 (sample SAMN11554181, study PRJNA540505) | mine drainage metagenome | isolation source: sediment from site ElyBrook_90M | place: USA: Ely Copper Mine, Vershire, VT | collected 2017
TGGCGCCGACCACCGGTGAGAGAGGCGGGGTGTCCGTGAAGGTGATGCTCTGGGCCGACAGGACCGAGGTCACCGTCTGCTGCACCTGCGGGGCGGCCGAGTAGGCCGAGCTCCCGGCCTGGTTGGCATCGATGGTGCACGTCCCGGCCGGGGCCGAGAGGGTCACCAGACCCGCGCTCGAGATCGTGCAGCCCGACGTCGAGGACGAATCGACGCTGAAGTCGACCGGGTTGCCCGACGCTCCCCCGGTCGCGGTCACCGTGTAGGTGGCGCCGACCACCGGTGAGAGAGGCGGGGTGTCCGTGAAGGTGATGCTCTGGGCAACCGCAGCGATTGTGAGAGTCAGTGTGCTCGTTTGGCCATTCGCATTGCCATCGCCCGTTCCGCTACCTTGATCTTTGTCTGTCCCACCGTCCTTGGCAGTGATAACGCATGTTCCCGCGGTCTGATAGGTGATCACGTTTCCGCCTTCAGACGGCATAGAGCATTGCGCGGTCCCAGAATTTACCGAGAGCGAAATTACGGCATTCGGATTGGCGGTGTCTGAGACGATCACCGTATACGTAGGCGACGATGCGTTGTACGGAATGGTGGCCACGTAGGTTCCGTTCCCGCCCGTCGCGCCGCCACCGAAGACCAGCGTGTTGGACGCCGCCGAAGCCGGCACCGCGACAATCAAGACGGCGAGTGGCAGGATGCCGAGCAGTACGGCTACCAGTCCTCGTCGAGGCGCCCGCCGGTCATTCCGCTTCACCACCTCGCGCACGGGCAATGCGAGCAACATCAAGATCCGACGAATCACTTTTCCCCCCCACATCGCTCCCACCCACCCCACGACTCTGTCAAGCCGCGTTCTAGCCCTCTGACCACGACTCGAGGTCAATTCACAACAGATCAACAAACGATTCGTGACGTTAGCAATGGCCCAGGTAGATCGGCGTGGGTGCTTCCTGCGAAACAGTGAAAATTCACAGACTCGGGGTTCGCTCGCCGATTTCTGAGATAAGGGAGTACGAGGTTGAGTCGGTCCGACCACCACAATCCCGTGACCGCCGCCAACTGGTGATTCCTAACTCCCGGAAAGGAATCGCCAATGCATCACCGTTAAAACTGGCCCTACTGAGGAACAGCGACCCGTTCATCGTCATATTTACCAAGAAACCTCTTAGCTTTCAACGCTGTCAACCGTCCGACCAAGCAAGGGAATGGTGCGTAACGTAGTCGCACGTCCTGTACTGGTTAGGTGCTACGTCCGCGGGGCTGAATGTCACCGAGCTGGCTAGGGTTGTCGCCCGTCCAGCGGGCCGTACACCAATCAGCGGACCACGTGGTCGCCTCAACCGCAAAGGGGTCTGACCGCGATCCCGGAACGACACGCTACGCACCATCGAACGAACGGCACGATCGGCGAGATTGACCCCTCAGCCGGTGGAACGGCGCTGAAACTTCCACGACGTGACGTTCGTCGAGTGTGGTTGTGGTCCACGGTGTCGTCGAATCTCGCGCTATGGAGAGTGCGGGCTCAACCTGTGTACGGTATCAACCTAAAATAAATTGAAAGTTAAGATTGTTGTATCTTTCGTTGCGAACCTGATGAGGGCGGCAACGACTCACGAAGGAGTGAGGTGACTGATTCAATTGTCCTGTCCGACGTACCTCGAGGCTACGTCCGCTCCGATTCGCTCCAGCAGGAGTTCGACGAAGCCGCCGAGCGGTTACGCGAACTCGACGGTTGGCCCAACCCCTCCAACGGAGGTAGGCGCGAACTACGCGCCGACCTAGCCCTCGAGGGCGGCGGCGTGAGGGGTATCGCGCTCGTCGGCGCCGTCTTGGCGCTCGACGAAGCCGGATACCGGTTTCAACGCGTTGCCGGCACCAGCGCCGGAGCGATCACCGCCGCGATCATCGCGGGCATCGCGCAGACAGGGCACGACATGACGATGCTGCTTAGCTCGCTACGGTCCCTTGACGTACGCAAGTTCATGCCCGAAGGCAAGTTGCACCAAGCCTTCGACCGTCGGATCGGACATTTCGCCAAGATCGTCACCGACGCGACCATCCTCACCAATCGAGAGGGCCTCTACTCCTGTGACTATCTCGAGGAATGGCTGGGACCCATCATGCACGAGCAGTTGGGGATAAAGACCTTCGCCGACCTCAGGCTCTCTGACGACTTCGACCCGGAGCTAAAGGTTCCGGGCAACCAGCAGTATCGGCTGGTCGTCTTCGCTACCGATCTGACCCGTTCGCGGCTCGCACGCCTACCGTGGGACTACTCCGCCTACGGCGTTGAGATCGATGGCCAGGACCCGGTCGAAGCCGTCCGAGCGTCGATGTCGATTCCCTTCCTCTTCGAACCGGTCCATTTCCAGGCGTACGATACGACGGTCGAGGTTGAGACGTCCGGTGGAACGATGACGCCGGTGCGCTATCCGGCGGGTCCGCACACGTGGGTCGACGGTGCCCTGCTCGCGAGGTTCCCGATCCACTCCTTCGATCGCGTCGACGGCCGTCCACCTCGATGGCCGACTATCGGCATCAAGCTCTCTCAGTTCCGCACCGACTACCAGACGTCCGAATACCGAGAATCGGCCATCGCCATCGCGGTGCAGTGCCTCAAGACGATGATGAGCGAGTGGGACGTGGTCGCACCGCACGAGACGACGGCCGGACGAACGATCTTCATCAACAATGAAGGACTGAACGCGATGAACTTCGACATCACCGAGCTTGAGCAGGAACGGCTCTTCTTGAACGGCGTCGAGGCGGCGACGAGGTTCGTCATCGACGCAACCCGTCAAGGGGGTGTGCCTCGTCGTTAGGACGCGGCGATGTCGAGCCGAGACCGGATCCGCCAAATCCGAATCGTTCCTCCGTGACAGCGCCCGATATGGAGCGTTGCGTTGAGGTCAAATGTTCGGTGAGAGTCCGCCGTCCAGGGCGATACCGACTCCGGTGACGTAGCTCGCTCGAGGTGACAGCAGGAAGGCGGCGAGATCGGCGAACTCCTCGGGACGTCCCACGCGGCCCAGCGGGATGGCGTTACGGCGCGCCAGATCGTCGTACAGCTGACCGACGGCCACGCCCGACTCGGCGGCGCGCCGCACCCACTGGCCGGATTCGATGAGGCCGATCAGTATCGCGTTGACTCGGATCCCGCGCGAGCCGCTCTCGGAGGCCAGCGCCTTCGTTAGCGCGAGTCCCGCCGCCCGCGAAGCGGCCGTCGGTGTGGAGCGCGCACCTGGGGTCCGGGCGGACACAGCGAGCACGTTGATGATTGCGCCGCCCGACACCGCGAGGTCGTCGAGGACGATTCGACTCATGTGCAGCGCTCCGATGACTTTCAACTCGTAATCATCACGCCACTGGTCGTCGTCGGAGGCCGCCACCGTCGTCGAGGCAGCGCGTCCCGCGTTGTTCACCAACCCATCGATACGTCCGAACCGGGACCGCGCCTCCCCCACGAACGCGTCGAGGTCACCACTGCTGGTCACGTCGGCCTCGACGCAAAGGGCGTCGCCACCCAAGGTCGATTGAGCCCGCTCGAGTCGCGCCGGGTCGCGACCGCAGACGGCCACGTGAGCCCCTTCGGTGACCAGCTTCCGAGCCAGTGCCAGTCCGAGGCCGTCGGTACCGCCGGTGATCAGTACGGCGCGGTCACGGAGTTCAAGGTCCATGAGGTCAGTGTACGAAAACCTCGGTGCTTACGCCGAGGGACCAGCTGAGGTGTCCTCCAGCGACGTCTGTGACGGTTCAGGCAAGACGGCGGTCGTCGCCAACCCGGCCAGCGCCGCGATCCCGGCGACGAGGAGCATGCCACGCAGTCCCACCGACGACTGCAGCCGTGGGATCAAGAAGACCCCGACGAACGCACCCAACTTCCCGATCCCGGCGGCGAATCCGTGGCCCGTCGTACGCATCTCTATCGGATAGACCTCCGACGGCAGGACGAACGTCGTCGTGTTCGGACCGAATTCGGTGAAGAAGTAACTGACCCCAAATATCACGATGAACGGAACGACCATCGTCGTGAATCGGGGCACCGCCGCGAGCACGAGGAAACAGCCGGCCATTACGGAGAACCCGACGGTCTGCAACTTACGATGTCCGATCCGATCGATGCGCGTCACGGCGAAGAAGTAGCCGGGCAACGCGAAGGCGACGAACATGGCCAGCGACAGGAGCAGCTTCACCTTGATTGTGGCGTTCGGTGATACCTCGAGAAGGATGCTCGGTAACGAGAGCGTGTTGCCGTAGTAGGCGTAGTCGAGGAGGAACCAGCTGCCAGCCGTCCCCAATATCAGTAACAACATGCGAGGGTTCGTGAAGAACTGCCGCGGACGCATCAGCGTCGACGTCGCCGCGGAAACGACGGGAGCGTCAATCACCCCATCGGTGAACGCGCGGAGGTCAGCTGCGGCCCTTTCGCTCTCGCGCCGCACGTGCGCCTGGAAACGCGGCGACTCGGGCATTCGCGACCGCAGGTAGATCACCGCCGCGGCTGGAACCGCCCCGAAGCCCAGCAGCAGCCGCCACGTCACGTTCTCCGAGAGCCCCGACGACAGTAGGCCGAGCCCGACGAGGGGTCCGACGATAAGACCTATCGCCTGCATGGAGAACACGAGTCCCACGAGTCGTCCTCGGTCGGCTCGGTTCGCGTACTCGCTCATCAGCACCGCCGACACGGGATAGTCACCGCCGATACCCAGCCCCAGCAGGAAACGTGCGGCGACCAGCACCAGCACGTTGGGAGCTACCGCAGACGTGAGGGCCCCGACGATCATGATCAGAGCGACCGCGGTGTAGACCGTCTTGCGACCGATCACGTCGGCGATGCGGCCGAACACCATCGCACCGACGAACGCCCCGAGGATGGCCGAACCCGAGACCCAACTCGTCTCGGTCGTGGACAGCGACCACTGCGCCTGCACAATCGACGACACCGTTCCAATGACGAAGAGGTCATACGCGTCCGTGAAGAATCCCATCCCCGAGATCAGGACCGCGCGTCGGTGGAATCGACTGGTGGGGGCGTCGTCAAGCAGTTGGCTGACCGTTCGCGCGATCGGGGTCGCCAGTGGTGGCCCTCCGTCGGCCACGCCGGAAACGATTGCTTCGCCCTCCGCCTCGGTCACGTCAACCCTTCGTGCTAGTCGAGTACTCCGAGTGTGTCGCCGCCACGTGACCGTTCAATGTGCTGTTCATGACCCTCCGGTAATCCCAACGTGAACTTTTGGTTAACGACGTTGATCGAGGTTCGCCGCCCCACCGACGCCATAGGGGCGTCCCGACGTCGCAACGTCATTACTTCGCCACGCGGGGCCCCATGGTCGTCGGGTCGAGGACCCGTAAACCGCTACGAGAACGCCGGGGTCGACCTAGAGATTGACCTCGAACTCCTCGAGCACCGCGTGTCGGTCCTCTTTTGACGGCAGATCGAAGTACGGGTTGCCCTTGGCCCAGTAGATCGCCATAGGAATGAGCCCCAGGGCCATCGCTCCGAGGCCGACCCAGAGCGTCGTGCCGTTGAGGTTCGGGATCGATTTGACGAACATGGCCGCCATGAAGATCGCCCCGATCAGGGGCCACAGACCCATGAACACGAAATTGGAAACCGACTTGAAGAGCTGTCGTCGGTAGAGGATTACGACCGCGAAACCGGCGAGACCGTAGTAGATCGCTATCTGCAGGCCGATCGCGTTGATGGCGTCGGCGAGGATAGAGCTGATCGAACCGACGAACTGAGAACCGAGGAAGAGACCCAGCGACAGCACCGTCACCACCGCAGTCGCCACGATCGGGGTTTGGCGGTGACGGTGGACCGTTCCAAGGATCTTCGGCAGCGTGTGATCCCGACCCATGGCGAACAACGTTCGCGTGACTTGAATCAACGTCGTCTCCAGCGTCGCGACGGTGGAGAGCACCACGGCGATCACGATGACCTTTCCACCGGTCCCGTGCCAGACGGCCTGGCCGAGGACGGCGAGGACGTCGGCCGCATTGTTTTGAATCTGACCGGCGGTGAGCACGAGATTCGTGGCCACGGTGAACACCTCGAAGAGCAGGAAGACGAAAATCACCCCGATCATGCCGCCGATGCCTGGCGTGCGCTTGGCGCCCCTCGTCTCCTCGTTCAAGTTCGCCGTGACGTCCCAGCCCCAGTAGTAAAAGGCGGCAATCAGTGCGCCAGCGAAGAATCCGCTCGAACCGTGGAAGATCGACGGTGCGAACCAGTGCCACGAGAACGTATTCACGTGATGACCGTGGACGATCGCGAGGACCATAAAGGCCAGCAGGATGACGATCTCGATCGAGGACATCACGACCTGGACCGACACCGTGATGGTGACGCCCGCGGCCACCGCGCCCACCATCAACAGGAAGAAGATCGAACCGACGAGGGTCACCGACCCGACACTGCTCGCCGCGGAACTCGAAAAGAGGCCCAGGATGTTCGCGCCGGCGGGAACCGTCGCAGCGACCATGAAGATAAGGGCCGAGACGACGAGGGCCCATCCCGAGAGGTACCCGAGGGCCGGGTGCAGCGCCCTACGGACCCAGGAGTAGCTCGCGCCGGCGTTCGCCTCGGACCGTCCGAGGTAGCTGAAGGCGAAGACGATGCCGAACATCGCCACGCCGCAATACAGCAGTGAGGCGGCACCTCCGAGGGCCACCGCGCCGAAGAGGGCCGCGGTCGACGCTGCGATGGAGTACCCCGGCGCCACCCCGGCGACCGCCATGATGACCGAATCAAAGAGGCTGAGCGCCCCGGCACGGAGCCGGTGCTCCGCGGCGCTGGTGGGTTCGGTGACGTTGGACACTGGATCCTCATTTCGATCTGGACGGGCACGCCGTCAGTGCTCAAGGGTGAACGGCGCAATGTAGCACAACGACGTCGATAGTCGGGTCACGTACCGTGGCGATCGGCCGTTATCCGATCCCTGGTCGGAGCAGCCAGTAGCGTAGGGCGTGCCCTTTGGGGAGGCGGACGACGCAGAGGATGGGGATGTACGAGATTCGCCAGTACGACGTCGACGGGACCGCCCCCACCATCACCGACGCCGAACTCCGGCGGCGTTGGGCTCAGTTCCACGGCAATATCCAGATGGTGTCCGGGAATCGGCTTCGGCGCACCATCGGACGAATGCTCGGCGAGGACACCTTCCGCTACCGATTCGCTCGTTTCATTGGACGGCCCCTACTCAAACTCGTCCGCGCCGTTCGTGGCACGAAGAAGCTCGAACCGATCTCGAAGATCGAGATCGACGCCCCCGAAGAGGTCTACTTCCCGATCAACTACCGACCCCACCTGCTCGACCGCCCGGACCGATCCATCGAAGCGATGCGCTCTAACGACGTCACCGTCGTTCGCGTTGACGACTCGACGTCACCCGAGTCCGTGATCAGCGCTCTGAATGACGCGGTAGCGACGGCAACGACGACGTGGCTGCTGATCGCCGACGTCGCCGACGCGCCCGGTGACGCGACGCTCGCGTACGAAGTACTCCTCACCCACGCACGAACGGCCGACGACGTCGTCTTCGCCGACGAGTACGGACCGACCCCCCACGCCCCGACGCTCAAGAGTCCGGCCGTTGGTCCACACACGCTGCTCAGCTACAACCTGGTCGGGCGCCCGGCCCTGCTGCGCCTCGACACCATCCGTCGCGTGGGCGGCTTCTCCCGCGAGGCGGGCTGGGCCTACGAGCACGACCTCTACCTGCGCCTCAGCGAGTCCGATGCGATCTTCCACCACGTGCCCATCCTGCTGCTGGGCGGCCGACGCCCGTCGGCCTTCCGGCGCGACCACGTCGACCACGACACCATCGGCGTCGTGCAGTCGGCCCTGACGCGGCGCGGGTGGTCGGGCACGGTGGAGCCCGGTGCCTTTCCCGGCCTCGTCAACTGGCGGCTCGACGTTCCGTCGCCACCGCCGTCGATCGACATCATCATCCCGACTCGAGATCGTCTCGACCTGGTGCGCCAGTGCGTCGACGCCATCAACGAGAAGTCGACGTATCCGAACTTCGACATCATCATCTTGGATAACGACTCGGTCGACCCCGAGACCCTCGAGTACTTCGCGAACAGCCCGTATCGGGTCGTGCCGTGCCCGGGTCCTTTCAACTACGCCCATATCGTGAATCGCGGGGTGGCCCAGTCGACCGCCGACTTCGTCGTCACGCTCAACAACGACACCATCGTCGTGACACCCGACTGGTTGGAACGACTGGTCGCCCTGGCGTCGCTGCCCGACGTCGGATTCGTCGGCGCCTGCCTACTCGATCAGGACGGCCGACGTGAGCACGAGAGTATTGTGATCTCGCCCTATCCTCAGCACTTGCGGACCGACTCGAACTACTGGCACGCCGACTCCTTCGTCAACGCCACCCGCGATGTCGCCGCGGTCACCGGAGCCGTTCAGATGGTCGAGCGCGAGTGGTGGAACGCCCTCGGCGGCATGGACGAGCAGCTAAAGGTGGTCATGAACGACGTCGACATCTGCCTCCGCAGTCACGTACGGGGCCGATACGTCGTGTACACCCCGGACGTGCAGCTGTACCACCACGTAGGTTCGTCGCGAGGAACGCTCGACCCGCTCGACGACCGCAACCGCTTCATCCGTCGGTGGGACATCTTCGGGACGTTCACCGACCCGTACTTCCCCGAGTCGCTCCTTCTGCTCGGCGAGACGATGTACTACAAGTTCCGCTGATCGACTCGCTTGGTGCCGCCGGTACGATGCGGCCGAGTCCCGCCCGGTGTGAGTGGCTCTTGTAGCCTTGGAAGGTGCCTTCTCTACGCAGCCGCCTGGCCGCGGTCAATCGCCTCACGTCGTCGTTGCGTCAACGTATCGCCGCGGTCAATCGTCGCTTGCCGTCGTGGACGTGGCCCGTCGTTGTCATCATCGTTGCGGTGTTCTTGGGCAACATCATGTACACCAGCGGCCTGGCCACCAACAACCCCATCGGGTTCACGAGCGGCATCTCTCGGGCCATCTGCCGCCTGGCCTGCGGACGCGACGCTATCGATCCCAACGTTGGCTTCATCACCCAGCCGTTCGGCCACCTCGCGGCGATGGACCTGCTACACGGACACGTGCCGTGGTGGAACTACTTCGAGGGGTTAGGCCAGCCCCTGGCGGGCGAGATGCAGAGTGCGGCGCTGTTCCCGTTCACCCTTCTCTTCGCCTTGCCCGCGGGACTCTTACTCTTCCACATGAGCCTCGAGATCATCGCGGGCCTCGCGACCTACGCGCTGATGCGCCATCTTTCGGTGAACGCTCCGATCGCGACGGCCATCGGCGTCGTCTTCGCGCTGAACGGCACCTTCGCGTGGCTCGGCAACGCGACGCTCAACCCCATCGCCTTCCTGCCGTTACTCCTGCTCGGGATAGAAATGATCTATCGAGGTGCCGTCTACCACCACGTGGGCGGTTGGCACCTCGTCGCCGTGGCGGTCGCGCTGTCCTGTTACGCAGGGTTCCCGGAGGTGGCCTACCTCGACGGCCTCCTCGCGCTCGGTTGGGCAATCGTTCGGATCTTCGGCGTCGCTCGTCAGCGCCGCGTCGGCGCCGCGGTTGACGTAGCCCTGGGGGGTGTCGTCGGGTTACTCCTCTCGTTACCGATCCTGATCCCCTTCCTCGACTTCATGAAGGTGGCCAACACGGGCAGTCACGCAGTCGACGCCACCATCCAGCTGCCGACACAGGCCCTCCCGATGTTCGTCGACCCCTACGTGTACGGCACCATCTTTTCGAACCCGAACACCGTGAACGCATGGGGAAGCATCGGCGGCTACCTCCTCGCCGGTTCGTCGGCGCTAGCGCTACTCGGGCTCCTCGGCGCGCGGCTACGCGCACTGCGGATCTTCCTCGGGGTCTGGATCGTGGTCAGTTCTCTGGCGATGTTCAACTTCGCCGACATGCACAAGCTCTTCAATCTGATTCCGTACGTGAAGCAGACGGCCTTCTCCCGATACGCGATGCCGTCGGTCGAGATGGCGGTCGTCGTGCTGGCGGGCCTCGGGATCATGGACCTCGTGTCGAGCAGACTGGCGCGCCGATTGTTCTTCGCGACCAGTGCCGTCGTCCTCGGCTTGACCATCTGGGCGATGAACGCCGCCGCCCCCTACAACCGCGGTGTCGTCCTGACCCACCGCAGCGAGATCATCTTGCTCGGCCTCCAGTCGCTGCCCTTCATCGCGCTGGGACTAGTCATCATCACTGGATCGTTCTCCAGGTTCCGAGTGGTCCCGGTGCTGCTGGCGGTGATCCTCGCGGGCGAAGCAATGGTCACTTTCTTCGTACCGACGGCCGAAGCCCCCAAGCACATCACGATCGATTACGCGCCGATCGAGTTCCTGCAGACGCACGAAGGTCAGAGTCGATTCCTCGATTTCGACGTCCTCTACCCCAACTGGGGATCCCAGTACGGACTGTACGCCCTGAACGCGATCGACCTGCCCTTCCCACAGACGTTCGCCAACCTGATCCTGTCGCAGTTGAACCCGGCCACCTCGCCCGTGCGCATGTTCTTCGCCAAGGGTGGCATGGGCGGGGCGATCCAACAGGAGAAGATGCTCGTCGCGCATTTCAAGGCGTACCAAGCCGCGTCGGTCAAGTACCTCCTCATGCCGAACGCCGTTATCCCGCTCCCGTCGTTGAAGAAGCTCGGCATCACCAAGGTCTTCCACGACTACATCGCCACGATCTACGAGATGCCCTCGACGACACCGTTCTTCTCCTCGCCCACGACGGGCTGCACGGTATCGAGTTCGAGCCTCGATCACGCGACGATCACGTGTGCGAGCGGTGGAACGCTCGTGCGTTCCGAACTGGTGATGGCGGGCTGGCACGCCACGGTCAACGGACAGGCCGTGCCGATCACCACGACCGGGGGCGCGTATCAGACCGTCGCGGTCCCGAGTGGCACCTCCACCGTGGCCTTCACCTTCCTGCCGCCGCACGAGGAGCTAGCCCTGGCCGGCTTCCTCCTGGGGCTCCTCGCGCTCTTCCTCGTTCCGCTCGCTCGCTGGTGGCGACGCGCCAGCGGCAACCACGCCCGTGGCCCGTCGTAGGCCGGGCGTCTGGCTGGCGACCGCATCGGTCGCGATGGCCCTCGCGACTGCGCCCGGCACGCCGGTCGCCGCGGCGAAGCCCGTCGTCTCCCAGGAGACGCGTCCGTCGACCGGCATCCCGCTGGACCGGCGGATCCATGTCCTGTGGCAGGCCATCCGCCGTGACGACCTCGCCCGCGCCGCTCCCCTCTTCTTTCCACGGGCGGCCTACGTCGAACTCAAGGCGATCTACGACCCGTCGGCCGACTTCACCGCTCGGTTGTGGTCGAACTTTCGACTCGACTTCGCGGCGTATCACGCCGCCACCGTCCACGCCACCGCCTATCTCGGCGTCGTCGTCGACGCCGCGAGCGTGGAGTGGATCCCGCCGGGAGCGTGCGAGAACGCCATCGGTTACTGGCACCTGCCCGGCGTTCGGATGTTGTACCGGCAAGCGGGGAGGGTGCGGTCGGTCGGGGTCTTCTCCCTCATTTCGTGGCGGGGTGTGTGGTACGTGGTGCACCTCGGACCGAATACCGACCCCGAATATGTCGGTGCGCTCGACGCCCCCGCCATCGGACCGGGCTACGCGGGTGGTGGCGGTTGCTGAAGCGACGGGGAAGAGCCTCGCACGACCCGCCCGAACATCCCTAGCGGCCGAGCGTGGGAACCGCTCCGGGCGAGCACGCCGTGCAGCGCACGGTGGGGACGCTGTCGACGTCGGCGCCACCCGGGGCCCGCGGCGAGGGCCGGCCGTATCACGCCCCTGGCCCCCTTCGCGGGACGGCGCGGACGGGCTCGAACCTCGATGGTCCGTCGGCGGTGTGGTCGCCGCGGCCAGCCGTGCTTTGATGGTGTCGCCCGGGTTGTTGGCGCTCGTGGAAGCGAACCACCGCCTCGCCGGCGTTGGACGTGAGGAGGTGGACGGTGGGGCATCGCATGGACGCCATCGACCTCTCCCCCGCCCTCTCCCACGATGAGTCCGAGCGGCGGGTGTTGGCCGCGCAGCGGCGACTCGTCCAATTGCGGCTCGCAACGGCGGGCCTCATCGAACCCAACGAAGTGGGACCCGGTCTGGTCGTGCTCTTCGAAGGCTTCGACGCGGCGGGCAAGGGTGGAGCGATTCGTCGGCTCACCAGCGGCCTCGATCCGCGGCACGTCCGGGTCGTTCCAATCGGCACGCCAACCGATGAGGAGCAACGCCACCACTTCCTCTGGCGGTTCTGGCCACATCTACCCGGTCGCGGTGGCATGACGGTCTTCGACCGGTCGTGGTATGGGCGACTACTGGTCGAAAGGGTGGAGGGGCTCATCGACCACGACACGGTGCGGCGATCGGCCCACGAGATCGTGGAGTTCGAACGCTCCCTCGTCGACAACGGCGTCACGATCGTGAAGCTCTGGCTGCACATCTCAGAGGAGGAGCAGCTGAAACGCTTCAACGACCGGGCGAACGATCCTTTGAAGCACTGGAAGCTCACGCCCGACGACTGGCGCAACCGGAGCCTGCGCCCGGCGTACCTCGAGGCCCTCGAGGATGCGCTCGAGTGGACCGACCACGCCCACGTCCATTGGGACGTCGTCGCCGCGGAGAACAAGCACTACGCCCGGGTCGCGGTCCTCGAGACCATCATCGCCCGATGGGTCCACGACCTCGAGCGCCGGGGGCTGTACGTTGCGCCCCCGAGCGAGGGGAACTACCTGCGCTGAACTTCTCTGGCACACTGGGGCATGGCCACTCGCTACGGCATCACGATTCCCTTCGACGGCGTCACCCTCGCCGAACACCGGGCCTGGTTCACCAGGTTGGCCGACCTCGGCTACACCGACGTCTGGTCGGCCGAAGTCGACGGCACCGACGGCTTCACCCCGCTGACACTCGCCGCCGCGTGGGAGCCGAGGCTCGGACTCGGACTCGCGGTCGCCCCCGTCTTCACCCGAGGACCCGGCTTGCTCGCCATGACGATCGCGGCGCTGAGCGAGGTCGCCGGCGATCGGCTCACCGTCGGTTTGGGCGCGTCGAGTGCGCCGGTCGTAGAGCGGTGGAACGGCATCGCGTACGAGCGACCGTACGCGCGAACGCGTGACGTGCTTCGGTTCGTGAACCGAGCACTCGACGGCGAGAAGGTGGACGAGGTCTTCCCCACCTTCGCCGTGCACGGATTCAAGCTCTCCCGGCCGGTCACCCAACGTCCCCGGCTCCTGCTCGGGGCCCTACGCCCGGCGATGCTCCGTCTCGCCGGCGCTGAGGCGGACGGCGCGATCCTCAACTGGCTCGCCGCCCGGGACGTCGCGACCTGCCGAGCCGAGGTCGGAACAGACAAGTACCTGGCGGCGCGCCTCTTCGTGGTGCCCACCGCGGACGCCGACCTCGCGCGCACGGTGGGCCGTCGCATGATCTCGTCCTACCTGACCGTGAACGCCTACGCCGAGTTCCATCGGTGGCTCGGTCGCGGCGAGGCCCTCTCGCCGATGTGGGACGCGTGGGCGGCGGGCGATCGAAAGCGGGCCAACGAGGTGATCCCGGACACCGTCGTCGACGAGCTGATCATCCACGGCTCCTTCGACGCCTGTCGCGAGCACGTCGAGCGCTACGTGGAAGCCGGGATCGCCGCGCCAACCCTGGCCATCGTGCCCATCGGGGTCGACCTCGCCGACGCCGTCGCCGGTCTCGCGCCCCGGTGAGGTTCCCTACACTGACGTAGGAGGTTGTGATGGGTGCGAAGAAGCAGAAGAAGGATGGCCCCGCCCGCATCGGCGTGGTCGACACCATGTTCGCCCGTTACGACATGGGCGCCGCCGCTCGAGCCGAGTTGGCCACCTGTCCCGGTTACGGCGAGCGCTTCGTGGTCGTTTCGCGGACCGTTCCCGGCTTCAAGGACCTGGCGGTGGCCGCGAAGAACCTCATCGAGCGCGATGGCTGCTCGATCGTGGTCGCGCTCGGCATGCCGGGCCGGGCCGCCATCGACAAGCAGTGCGCCCACAAGGCGGCGCTCGGCATCATGCAGGCGCAGCTGCTCACCTCGACGCCGATACTCGAGGTCTTCGTTCACGAGGACGAAGCCGACGATCCGGCGGTCTTGGCGTCGGTCTTCGAGAACCGTTCGCGCAAGCACGCGCGCAACGCCTACTGGATGCTCTTCGAACCCGAACAGCTCGCCAAACGGGCGGGACAAGGCGTCCGCCAGGGCTTCGAGGACGCGGGGCCGCTGAGCGCGGGCTAGGGCCGACGCTCGACGGGGGGCGGTTCGGGCTTCACTATGCTCGCAGGGTCAGTCCGTCCCCGAGGAGGAACCCATGCCCGAAGCCGTCATCGTCGCCACCGGCCGCACCCCGATCGGCCGAGCCTTCAAGGGTTCCCTGGTCTACGTTCGCCCCGACGACCTCGCGGCGCTCGCCGTGCGTGAGGTGCTGGCGAAGGTGCCCCAGCTGGACCCGACCACCATCGACGACCTGATGCTCGGCTGCGGTCAACCGGCCGGCGAATCGGGTTTCAACATCGCTCGTGTGGTCGCCGTGCTGGCTGGGCTCGACACGGTACCCGGCGTCACCGTCAACCGCTACTGCTCGTCGTCGCTGCAGACCATCCGCATGGCCGCCCACGCGATCCGGGCCGGCGAAGGGGACGTCTTCATCGCCGCCGGTGTCGAAACCGTTTCACGATTCCCCAATGGGGCGTCGGACATCGCCAAGGCCATGAACCCCCTCTTCGACGGCGCCGTCGCCCGCAGCGCCGCGCGAGCGGCGGCGGCCGGTGAACCCTGGACCGCCGCCCCGGGGCTGGCCGCCGTCTACATCGCAATGGGTCAGACGGCCGAGAACGTGGCCGAGTTCGAGCACGTCTCGCGAGCTGAGATGGACGAGTTCGCGCTGCGTAGTCAGGAGCTGGCCGTGGCGAGTCAGACCAACGGCTTCTTCGAACGTGAGATCATCCCCGTGACCCTGCCCGACGGTCGCGTGATCACCACTGATGACGGCCCACGTCCGGGGACGACCATCGAGAAGCTGGCCAGCCTCGCACCGGTCTTCCGCGAGGGGGGCACGGTCACCGCGGGCAACGCCTGCCCGCTCAATGACGGCGCCGCGGCCGTCATCGTCATGAGCGACAGTCGGGCAAAACAACTCGGCGTCACGCCACTCGCACGAATCGTCTCGAGCGGCGTGACGGCGCTGAACCCCGAGATCATGGGACTCGGACCGATCGAGGCCAGCCGTCAAGCGTTGTCGCGGGCCGGCCTCACGATCGACGACATCGACCTCGTGGAGATCAACGAGGCGTTCGCGGCCCAGGTGATCCCGAGCGCCAAGCATCTGGGCGTCGGTTGGGACAAACTCAACGTCAACGGCGGCGCCATCGCCCTGGGTCACCCCTTCGGCATGACGGGCGCGCGGATCATGACGACCCTCCTCAACGGCCTCGAGGACCGGGGCCTACGCTACGGGCTCGAGACGATGTGCGTCGGTGGAGGTCAGGGCATGGCCATGATCGTCGAACGGCTCGACTAGACCGCGGACCCCGTCGGGCGAGCCTCGGGGTTGGCGACGTAGGCGTCGTGCTCCTCGTCCGACACCGGGCGAGCCTCGTCGGGCAGTAGGACCGGTATGGACCCGCGCACCTCGTAGGCGACTCGCCGTCGCGGGTTGTACAGCAAGGACTCGCCGGCGAGGTACAGCAGTGGACCGCGGTCCACCGGATCCACGAGCAACGCCAGTAGGAACGGCTCCAGCGCCATCACACCTCCCTCATCATCGCGACGACATCCCCAACGTGGCGGGCACAGGACCCCTCGTCAGCCGCCTCGACGTTCAGCCGCAAGAGGGGCTCGGTGTTTGAGGCGCGCAGGTTGAACCACCAGGAACCAAAATCTGCGCTGAGACCGTCGAGCTCGTCCACCGTGACACCTTCGCCGCGGAGTCGTTCGGCCACGGCGCTCACCGTCGCCGCCGGATCGGCGACCACCGTGTTACGCTCCCCCGAGGACGCGTACCGACGAAAGGGCGCCTGCAGGGCCGACAGCGGCTCCGCGGAGCGACTGAGGAGCTCGAGCACGATCATCGCGGTGATGATCCCCGAATCCGCGAAGTAGTTGTCGCGGTAGTAGTAGTGCCCCGAGTGCTCACCGCCGAAGATGGCGTTGGTCTCGGCCATGACCCGCTTGATGTAGCTGTGACCGACGCGGGTGCGCACCCCGACCCCACCGTGCTCCGCGATCACCTCGGGCACGGCCTTCGAGCAGATCAGATTGTAGAGAACGGTCGATCCCGGGAACCGGTCGAGCAGCACCGTCGCGACCATGGCCGTCGTCGTCGAGCCGCTCACCGGCTCGCCACGCTCATCGACGACGAAGACGCGATCGGCGTCGCCGTCGAAGGCGAGACCGATATCGGCCCTCGACTCGAGCACGCGTCGCTGGAGGTCGACGAGGTTGGCCGGGTTCAGAGGGTCCGCGGGGTGGTTCGGGAATGTGCCGTCCAATTCGGGAAACAGGACGTCGAGCTCCACGGGTAGGCCCTCGAAGACCCGGGGCGCGACCAACCCACCCATGCCGTTGGCGACGTCGGCCACGATTCGCAGCGGGCGAAGCGCGGTGACGTCGATGAAGGAGTGCACGTGATCGACCCAGACGCCCCAGAGGTCTCGTTCGACGAGGTCCGCCCGTGGCTCGCCGACGCCGGCGCCCCCCCCGTGGGCGGCGGGGGCGCTGTCCGCCCAACCGGACTCGGCCCCCCCGGGGCGGGCCCCGGCGCGGCGCCCCGG
>VFSW01006747.1_pt1 | contig 16816 bp, 18 predicted proteins | sample 5358111 | NCBI WGS metagenome assembly VFSW01 (sample SAMN11554181, study PRJNA540505) | mine drainage metagenome | isolation source: sediment from site ElyBrook_90M | place: USA: Ely Copper Mine, Vershire, VT | collected 2017
TAATTATACCAGACCTCTCAGGTCAGACAGTGAACGAACACACCCCGCATTCAATGCGGGGTGTTCTGTGATGAGACTCAAGCCTCCTCTATAGCGAAAAGAGAGGAAATGGCGAGCACTACGCCGAGGACCGCGAACAGCAATCCAGAATCGACCGTGAACAGTGCGGCTAGAGTGATGCCGATGCTGGATAGAAGCGCAATCCATCTCGGCCAGTCCTTCTTCAGGTCAATCTCGTAGCCGGACAGGATCAAAGCTATCAGGCCTAGGATGCCTAGGTACATGAAGCCGAAAATGAAGCTGCCTACCGCGACCAAAGCCCCGATGACAATGTTGACGATTTGTCTCCACATATAATTTGTATCAAGGATTATGTCCGGTTTCGTCCGGATTTTTCCAGATACGGGTTATTTTTTTAAAGAACCCCTACGTAAGGTCGATCATTTGGCATAGACTGCCAAAACCTTACTTACAGGCTCGTGCCAGAATGTACGATAAATACAACCTAGTGTCAAACGGCCTTTTGGTATTAAGGGAAGTCCTTTATAAGCTTATAGTCTTCAGGGAAGAAGTACTGCGATATTTTATAGATGGTATACGTTATGTAGGGAGCTGCGAGGACATCGATGGAGTAATGGACGTGGGCTAAAATTACGGATATACCGAAGACGACCGCTATTGAGAGGTAGACATATCTCCATATACGGTTGTCCCAGAATATCAGCGACATCAAGAATGGCATGCCGGTATGTCCCGAGAAAAAGAAGCCAGCCTCTAGACCCAGCCCAGTATATATCCTATCGAAGAATCCCGTATCCGGATTTACCTGGCCAGGGTATATGCCAAGGTGGGTGATTGATATAAAAACGGCCCGGGTGGCTATAAATATGGCAACAGCTTTTATGGTGAAGATGAGATGAGACTTTTTGACCAGTACAAGTACTATACTCAACGCAATGATGGCTAGAGCCCCCTCAACTATTACTAGGTTCATATCTACGACGGGCAGATTGTCCAGGAATAGATCGTGTACGGAACTGCTGGGTACGCGACTGGCGTAGCCTGCGGCATAGAACTGAAATACGAGCGCGAGCGAAAAGAGCAACACGCCCACCAACAACGACCTTCTTCTTTCTCTCGTGAAAAAATGTAGGTATTGGATCATAGAGAGTTATCGCCGGCTATCAGGGCAAGTTTTATTTGACCGGCTGGCCGCAATAAGCGCAACGTTTGGCTTTAGCCGGTATATCGCTTAGACATTCGGTGCATTTCTTCATTACCCCGGCTGGCGTACCTTTATGCAGCCTGGCGTTGAGCTTGTTCAGCGGGGTCAGGACGAAGAAATAGACCGCAGTGGCAACGACCAAGAAGGAGACGAGCGAGTTCAGGAAGTCGCCGTACAGCAACCTGCTTCCGTTTAGTGTGAACGCCAGGTTGGAAAAATCTGAAGTCTTTATGACTGCGCCGACCAAAGGGGTCGCAATATCCTTGACCAACGAACTGACGATATTGTTGAACGCAGCACCGACAACGACGGCGACAGCCAGGTCGACGACATTGCCACGGAGTATGAATTCCCTGAATCCCTTAAGCATTTAGTTAAGTATAGCAAATCAGGGGACAACTCCTTATCGCGGGCCAGTTGCGGACGCGCACCACGCACTAATTAACAGTCTCTTCTATTGTGCTAGCCCGATACCAGGGTTAGAATGTTTCGACATCAATACTTTCAGTGCATATGACCAAGTATATTTTCGTAGTTGGCGGCGTTATCTCTGGTGTAGGCAAGGGGATAACTTCAGCCTCTATCGGCAAGATACTCCAGGCCAGGGGTTGTCGGGTCACCGCCCTCAAGATAGACCCCTACGTCAATGTAGACGCAGGCACAATGAACCCCACCGAACACGGTGAGGTTTTTGTTTTGGATGACGGGACGGAGTGCGACCAGGATATGGGCAACTACGAACGTTTTTTGGGGCATGACCTGTCCAGCCAGAACTATATGACTACAGGCAGCGTGTATCTGAGCGTAATTCAGAAAGAGCGGAACCTGGAGTATGACGGCCGCTGTGTGGAGGTGGTGCCGGACATCCCCTTGGAGGTCATAAGAAGGATTAAAGAGGCCGGCAAGAAGAATAATGCGGATATAGTCATAGTGGAGATAGGCGGTACGGCGGGCGAATACCAAAACATCCTTTTCTTGGAGGCGGTGCGCATATTGAAGGTCAAACAACCTAAAGATGTTCTGCTTGTCTTGGTAAGCCTGATCCCGGCGCTCTCTACTGGCGGGACTGAGCTCAAAACCAAACCGACGCAGTACGCTGCCCGCACGCTGAACGCGGCAGGGCTGCAGGCGGATCTCATAATGGGTCGGGCTCCTATCCCTCTGGATGACAAACGACGCGAGAAGATCGCATTTGTTTGCGGTCTGGCTTCGAAGGATGACGTAATATCCGCGCCCAACGTGGACAATGTCTATGAAGTCCCATTGAACTTCGAGAAGGGCCATCTCAGCGACCGTTTGTTCGAGAAGCTTGGCCTAAGGTCCAAAAAACATGATCTTAAAGAGTGGCGGAGCATGATTAGGAAGTCCAAGCGTGCGACCAATACGGTAAGGATAGGCATTGTCGGCAAATACTTTGGTAGCGGTAGTTTCGTTCTTGAAGATTCGTATATCTCTGTCATAGAGGCGGTAAAGCATGCAGCAACGGCAGTGAACCGTAAACCTGTGATCCAGTGGTTAAGTTCGGAACAGTTCGAGGGTCGACACGCTTCGCTGAAAGAACTGCGTGATTATGATGGGATTATAGTTCCTGGCGGGTTCGGCAGTCGGGGAGTTGAGGGTAAAATAGCCGTTATACGCTACTGCCGGGAAAATAAAATACCGTACTTCGGCCTATGTTACGGAATGCAGTTGGCTACGGTCGAATTCGCGCGCCATGTGGTCGGGATGAAGGCAGCGAATACGACAGAGATCAATAAACATACACCTTACCCTGTGATAGATATAATTCCAGAACAGGAACAGAACCTTAAGGATAAGCACTATGGGGCAACAATGAGATTGGGGGCATATCCAGCAGTGCTGAGGCCGGACACAATAGCATTCAAGGCCTATGGTTTGAATCGAATATCGGAACGGCACAGGCACCGTTACGAAGTTAACCCGGAGTATATAGATAAGTTAGAGAAAAAGGGGCTGATTTTTTCAGCCGCATCACCTGATAGGAGGTTTATGGAGATAATGGAGTTGCCGCGTACCAAACACCCCTTCTTTTTAGGGACGCAGTTTCATCCGGAGCTTAAATCTCATCCGTTGCGGCCTCATCCTCTGTTCATAGAATTCATGCGTTCAGCTTCCAAAGTCACGGCTAACCGTGGTGAACTAAGTAGGAGTAAGGCTAGGCTCGGGTAGCGGCCAACTATATACGGCAAACAAAACGCACCACAACTGGCGCGTTTTGTAGTAGATACCCACGTCGCTCTTACTGCGAATTCGTAGATGCGTTGCCGGTCGTCGAGGTCGAGCTGGCAGTAGCCTTAAGGTTTTTAGTCAATCTGACAATCGAGCCAGTGTCCTTGCGAGTAGTTACCAGGTCCTGCTGCGCAGCCATCAGTTTGGCGCGACCACAATCCATATAACTTTCTTTTTTGACATTGCACGTTTTGTGGTTATTAACCGACCTCTGTTGTGACTAAATTATATAGGAGTATGGAATCGGAGCGGAATGCTGACTTTTAAACAGCGGGATAGGGCCAAATTTAGGCTCTCGCTATCTGCAACCCAGACAACATATAAGTTGTATAACTATCTAGTTATCAACCGTTTTTAATGGGGGATATGTGGAATATACTATATATAGGTGCAGGTTAGCGCACCCAATACCATGAGAATCAAATTAGCTGCATTTATAGTACCTTTCAGCGTTATAGCTGCGAGCCTGATGTTCGTATCAAGCGCCTATGCGGCTACACCAACTCTTTCAGCCTATGCCACCGGTAACGGCGATTATGTCCAACTGAATATTTCGGGCGATCCGAGTTCCAGCGTGGTCATGTCCTATCTCAATATATCCTCTACGGTACAACAGAGCGTTTTAGGGTCCACTAACTCGAGCGGATCCTTCTCAACGACCGTCAGCACGTCGGCGTACGGCGTCACGCCCAACAGCCTCTTTTACGTTACGGTTAACGGTCAGCGGTCGGACAACGGGACGTGGCCGTACGGCACAGCATCATCCTCGAATTCCACGTCAATATCTTTGAGCCAGGCCAGCGTTACCTTATCGGTCGGGCAGTCCTCCATCATAACCGCCAGCAACACCAGCGGATCGTCCATGTTTCAATCAAGCAACTCGACCCCGTCCGTAGCAAACGTGTCTTTTAGTGGCAACCAGATAACTGTCTCCGCGAATACGTACGGTTCGACAACTATCACGGTATGCCTGGTCAACAGTTCGTCGGATTGCGCCAATTTCTCCGTTACCGTCCCCAACAGTTCTGCACAGTCTATAACTTTCAGCCAGAGCACCGTTGCGGTTCCTCAGGGCCAGAATATACCGGTAACGATATCTGGGGGGACTGGGACCTATACGATATCCAATAACTCAAACTCGAGTCTGATTCAAGCGACGCTTAATGGGTCAACTGTGTCGCTGTATTCGACGGGCTCTACCGGATCGGCGGTTATTACAATTTGTTCCACTAATATGAGTTCCTGCGGGGTTATAACCGCCAACGCCGGCACACAGTCGAGCGTATCAGTAATATCGTTCAGTCCGCAGAGCCCCACCTTGTCTCCGGGACAGACCACCTATGTCACTGTAAGTGGCGGATCGGGCACTTATTATATATCTTCAAACCCTAATACGAGTGTTCTCCAGGCCGGTATCGTCGGCAGCACAATAACGCTCTTCGGCAATGCGAACGGTACGGTGCTGTTGAATATCTGCGCTTCTTCGGGCGGATGCAGCACGCTGACCGTGACGGTCAATGCGGTTGCGGTCCCCGTGACCCTCAGTCAGACAAGCCTGACTTTGCCGCCCGGACAGACCACCAGCGTATCTATATCCGGCAGCGGAGGATACTACGTGTCCAGTAACAGTAGCCAAGCCGTGGCTACGGCTACGGTTAACGGAAACATACTCAGTGTCCTGGGAGTCTCTTCGGGCGCCACTTATATCAACGTATGTGAAACGGGTTCGCAGTGTACGTCGCTTTACGTTACCGTAAGCGGGTCCACTCAGAGTATCAACAGCAGCAGCTCTCCCCAGCTCAATCTTATAGTTGGTGTAGGCCAGACCATATACGTATCATTCTCGGGCGGTTCAACCCCGTACTATCTGTCCTCCAACCCAGGGACGGTATTCAATGCAAGTCTGAATTTAAGCACGGTCGCGATCTCAGGCGTAAGCATCGGAAATTCTTCCGTTAACGTATGCTCTTCGACCGGCAACTGTACACCAATTTATGTGTATGTAATAAGCAATCAGTCTGCCACGGCTACGGGCGCGGCAAGCACGTCATCGGGCGGCAGTTCGAACGTAGGGGGTTATAAGTTCAACAACTATCTTTACCTAGGGTTGACGAACAAAGATGTTAAAGCGCTTCAAGAGAGGCTTACTTCCGACGGCATATACAGCGGCCCGATAACCGGATATTACGGCAAGCTTACCGAAGCGGCCGTTAAGAAGTACCAGGCCAAACACGGCCTATCTCAGCTCGGGGTTGTCGGACCAGCGACCAGGGCCCTTCTGAACAGCGGCAAATAAGTAGAGCGTTTACGAACAACCTGCTTTGATTAGTAAGACCTACTTAACTGTTTATTTAGATATATCTCCATAGAGACGAAGAGGTGTTGCAGTATATCCTGTTGGCCCAATAGGATAAGATACCAGCCCAATAGTGCGAGAATGTTCCTATTCTCCTCTTTGAGGCCGTTCTTGAATTCGTAAACTTCGGCGTTTTCCGTAAAGAGATGGAATTTTTTGCTTACGCGCATTATCTCTTTGCCGGAACTGTCGTACCAAGCCCAAGTAGCCCAGTTTCTGCCCAGTGGCGCCCAGCGGTATTCAGCGCCATCCATAGTTAGTTTCCCGCGCGACAGCATGTCCGCCTTGAATGAGGCTACGGGCGATGCAACTCCGCTGCTGTGCACGGCGATATCTTTCTTAAGTCCTTTCCTGCGCGAGAAATGTATGGTCTTGCCGTTCAAGCTTACCGTACTCTTCGAGCCGTGCTGGTTCTGGAACTTGAACTCGCCGATGTCTTTCCCGTCCCGCTCAAGGCTAAACGATGGATGTCTCCCACCAGTCCGTCTGATGCGATATAGGCGCTCATGTATCTCCGGCATTTGTATAATTATATCACAAACGCACTATTCCCTTTTTCAGTCCGGTACTGCGTCTGATATAATAAGGGCATGGATTTCGGCGATACGCACCATCTTGGTGCGAGGGCATTTATAATTTTCTTGGCAAAGCACTCCAAGTGGCCGCTGATTTTCCTCGTTGTCCTGGTACTGTTGTGGACCCAAAGGGGATTTGTGCCGGCGGATTATGCCATATGGACAGACTTCGCACTAAAGGCACTGTTGCTCATGTGGCTGGGGCTGTTCGCGTTCGTGCTGTTCCGCAGCTATTTCGAGTATCGCGGTCATTCATACCGTTTCGACGACGAATATTTCCATGTGACGAACGGCTATATAACAAGGAATGAAATAGGCGTCGTATACCATCAGATACAGCATGTGACCATAAAACGTGGCGTATTTGACCGTTTGATAGGGGTGTCTCATATCATCATTGTGACGAATATGGTTGGCAACGATCCGACCATTTCCCACATAACCTTACCGGCCATCAACAGCAATAAAGCAAGACTTATCCATCGGGAACTGTTGCGTAAGGCGCAAGGCAACGCATCGGCGGAACGCTCCCGAGATAACAGAGCGGAGGACTCAGACGATGATGAGGAGAATGATTGGGAATAAAGTTTTTCCCCAGCAATGAAATATACGCGTTACGGACTGCAAGGCTAGTTATCGTCGGTTCGGTGCTTTTCTAAGCATCAATGAACATGTGGTCGTAGTGGATAACGGGACGAGCTCTCTTTGCGCCCATAAGTTCTCTTGCCTTGATTGCGCCATACTCGGCTATACCGAAGCCTAGTTTGCGCTTTTTATCGCCTACAATCTCAATAATGTCGCCCTTGTCGAAGTCCCCGCTAACCCTTACCACTCCGACCGGCAGTAAGCTCATGATTTTATTTTTGGAGAGCAGTAAGTCTTCAGCGCACTTATTAATCTGTATACTGCCTTTAGATAGGCCTTCTGAGTAGGCTAGGCGTCTTTTTATAGCCGAGGGCCTACTGCGCGGTGAGAATCTAGTGCCTACGCCCCTTCCGTCTATAAGTTCAGTTAGAACATCTTTACGTTTGCCATTTGCGAAGTATACAGTTACGCCCTGAAGCATGAGCTTTTTAGCTACATTAAGTTTTGTGAGCATGCCGCCACGACCGAACGTCGTACCGTTTGGCGAGATATATTTATGATAGTCACCGATATTATCAAGGCCGATCTCGGGGACTATTTTGGGGCTTCCGGTCTTGGTGTCAGTCGCCAGGAACCCATCGACGCTGGTAAGGATCATTACGGCATCAGCGCCAATTTGGGAGGCGACCATGCCGGCCAGTTCGTCATTATCCGTGAAGAGCAGTTCCGTCGTTGCCACTACGTCGTTTTCGTTAACTACCGGTATAACGTCGTTCCTCAGCAGGTTTTCGAAGCACGTCCGCATATTAAGGTAATGGACCCTATCCCTGAAGTCTTCTTTAGTGGCGAGCACTTGAGCGCAAACTTGGCCTTCCTTTGCGAACAGTTCAGAGTATTTGCTCATCAGTTTGACCTGGCCGACCGCCGCCAGAACTTGCTTCCCGGCTGCCTTCTCGACAGTCTTTACAGATATAAGCCCCCTGCCAGCGCCCATTGCGCCGGAAGTCACCAGTACGACCTCGATGCCCCCGTTCTTTATTTCGGAGATCTGCCCGACCAGGCGTTTAAGCACTGCAATGTTCAAATTACCTTCTTCAGTGGAAAGCACTTTAGTGCCTACCTTTACGACAATGCGCTTATACATCAACTAGTAGTATAATAAATGCATGAGCGAGATTGATAGTCGGCGTTTCTCCATATTAAGGATTGTATTCGGCGTAGTGTGGCTAGTTGACGCGTTGTTCAAGTGGAATCCGGCGTTCCTGAACAACTTCACAGACTATATAGTACAGGGCGGACAAGGCCAATCTGTATTGGTGCAGAACTGGATAAATCTGTGGGTGCGGGTCGTGGGGATGGACCCGTACATCTTTGCGGTCATAGTCGCTGTAAGTGAGACAGCGATAGCGATCAGTCTATTGTCCGGGTTGTTTACAGAGATCGGAATATTCGGCGGAATAGCAATGACGCTTGTCATATGGTCAACCGCTGAAGGGTTCGGCGGACCGTATGTCGCCGGATCGACCGACATCGGCGCCGCAATAATATATGCAATAGTATTTATTGCTCTATGGTTCGGGAAATGCTGGCGTTATTACAGCATAGACTCAATCATAAAGGACAAGCTGCCTTCTTTGTACTGGCACTGGTAAGGGCATTCACTGCACACTGTAGGCGGATCGGTTAAAGGCGAATCAAGTAAGACTCGCTGTTTTTGTCTTTGACAAAATACCACTTTTATTGCTTTATATAAGGAGGTCGAATTATAAGGAGGTTCCCTTAGTCAGAGCGGGGAATCAGCCTTATGGGCGGACCTCCTCGTTCCTTAAAAATATATGAAAGACGAAATAAAAGATTTTGTTTTGAGCGCTGTGCTTGTGCTGTGCGTCATCGCCTTTTTCGCGTTAATGACCTACCGTGGTCCAGACGTCCGGATGACGAGAGTCAATGATTCTCTCTATGCGAGGGTGCAGAACGGGTTCATCGGTATGAACTGCTACAACGAGAAAGGGGAGAGGATCGTAGCGCCGTCGCACTTCTTAGACTCGGGATGGGTGGTCTATGTTCCTGACATAGGAGCGTATCCGCTGGGCTATACGTTTAGGATATCTTGCATGCCCTATTACGCATACCGCGGTCCGTGGGTCACTGCGAGCTACACCCAGAACAGCTGCATTCTTCCGACAGCGAACATGTGCACCATCCAAGACATGAACAGCTGCGTTATCAGATAGATCTCAAGCCCGCCTGAAAAGGCGGGCTTTTGCGTACCATCTTTGACAAAGTAGCTCATTTATTGTTCTATTAGCCCAAGGTCGATCCTTACTAGGCGGGCGTTAATCACAGAGTATCCCAAACCGCTGATGCGGGGATCGGGTATTCTTTAAAAACTTATGAGATCAGCACTATTCGCATTGGTGGGAATAATCTTCTTATTCCTGGCTGGATTGCTGTCAGGCCTATGGCCCAACATCGCTAGTTTTCACATCTATGACTTCTGGGATGCGGTTGGCACCGTCTTCTTCCTTCTATCGGGGATAGTCTTCCTGGGCGTTGGAGTCGTAGACGATGACCATCCGATGTCGTACACGGAGTGGTATTTGGTTAACTGGCTGATAGTGTACGTCATGGAGGTATATGTTGCCGTGATAGCTATCGTCGGCGTGAGCGTCGTGTTTTTCTTCATCTGGTTGTTCAGCGTAGCGATGTCTTTGGCCATACTGTTGTTAGCGGTCATAGTTATCGCTCTGACCTGCCTGTTGCTGTTCGGTCGTTGATTGATCGTCGCCAGGCCCAATGGGTCTGGCTGCAGTCATGACAAGTAGCCCGTTTTTAACGGGCTACTTTTCGTAAGCAGGACGGGATACGAGTTGCCAGTAAGCTATCTATACCGTTTCCGCGCTCTCGGAGAAGAATATGTCTTTGGCTTTTAAACCGACTGGAGCGAGGCGTTTTCTAATATAGTTCTTCATAGGTTCAGCCCCCTTGAACGAGACCACTTCCCCGTTCTCGCGGATCTTCCATGCATTGGCTCGATTCATAACGTCGATTTTATTTATTACAAGCTTGGTCACTCCGTTCATGCGCGCAGCCTTTTCAAGCAGCGCAATGTCAAGCCAGTTGCACTGGCGTGGGCGGCCCGTGGTCGCGCCGTATTCCTGACCGAGCTCGCGTATTCTCCCGAAGACAGACTCGTTCTTGGGCTCGAAATTTTTAAGTCCGACATATGTTTCATACGCCTTGGCAACGCCCCATATGTCGCGCACGCTCTGCGGCGGGAATCCGTTCAATAATGCGCCAGCGCTAGTGCAGTGGCTGGATGTAACGTACGGGTAGTCGCCCCAATCTATATCAAGTCCGAACCCCTGGGCCCCCTCTCCCAGAACGACGGCGTCCCTGTTCTTGATGTTAAACTCGTCATACAGGTCTATAAGATACGGTTTAAGTTTCGGTATGCTTTCCGCCCGCACGCCCGTACGGGCGTATTTGTCGCGGTAGGTCGGGCCTATGCCGCGCTTGGTCGTGCCGACTTTCCTATCCTTTCCGTCCTCCTCTTTGGCTGCGGGGGTGACGATATGCACATTCTCCGCGACGAAGATGAGCCCCTTGGTTCTGACTCCGCCATTCTCCAGTTCGCGGATCTCTTTGAAGAGCGCATCGGGGTCAAGCGCGCAGCCGGAGCCTATGATGGACCTGACGCCGAAGAAGACCCCGACAGGCACCTGATGGGTTATGAATTTCTTTCCCTTGTGGAAGATAGTATGACCAGCATTGCCGCCGCCGTTATAGCGTATAACATGCGTATACTTCTTTGTTTTGCATAAAAAGTGGGTGACCTTACCCTTGCCCGAATCTCCGTATTGCAGATCGACGGTAATATCTAGCTTCGTCACAACGTAATTAATTATAGATCGGAAGATCATGGTGGGCAATGCCCTCCGGACCTGTTAATATTGTCGTATGACATCACGGAAGGTGGTTCAACTTAAGCTGGATACGTATATTGCGGCATTGAAGAACGGCGTCGGTTCCCGCATGTTCCGTAATTTTTATGCGACAGTGGACGGCAAACAAAAGGATATAATGCGGAATGGCGACCTTTCCTGTGCCTTCTATGCGTCATTCGTCCTTGCAGGGTTCTCTATGATCAAAACGGTGCACGGGACGGTCGGCGGTACGGTTGCGGACTTAAGGTCATCCGGCTGGGAACGGGTAAGATCTCCCAGGCCAGGGTGCGTGGTTGTATGGGGGCCCAAGACGGATGAAAAAGGCGAATCGCACAGGCATATCGGCTTTTACATAGGGGGAGGCAAAGCTGTAAGTAATAGCTCCAAAAAGAGAAGTCCCACCCTGCATTCGTATAAGAACCGCAAAGTTACAGAGCTTTACTGGAATCCTAGGCTGAGGTGATTTGTGTCTACGGACGGTATCCGTAAGGGTATCTGGATACTTATTTTATGCCGAAGAGGCCGTAAATGACGGCAATATAGTTAAGTATTTAGTGTGAGACAGTTATAAGAATAAGGTTGGGGTACTTGTACCAAAGGTATCCCCAACAAAACCCCGCTATGAACGTTACCGCTAAGACGAGCGGGCTGTGCCATAGGATGTGCAGGAAAGAATACAGTAGCGCCGTAACGATTACGGCATACAATGACCCCACAACTTCCTGAAGTCGGGTCTGAAAAAGGCCCTGTAGATATATTCCTGCGCAAAGCTAAGCAGCACCGAGACACAAAGAGCCGTATACGACCACCACTCCGGCGCAGGAGTTATACTGAAGGCGTGGGCCATAACGAATAGAGAAACGGCCCCAAGTATCGTGAACAGCGTGTACGGGAGAGCTGACGGCATCAAGTTGTCGGTTCTTATCCCGATATCTTTCAACGTCATCTTTTCTTTCAGGCTTAAGGCTATAACAACTACAAATACAACTGCCAAAGCCCCATATCTATAAGAGAAAGACAGCAGATTCCCTTGGATCAGCAGGACCGGCAGAACCAGCAAGATAACTGCTCGGGAGAGTATGGTCATTATGGTTTTGTTCGCTGATATATTCTTGTGCATCAACGGAATCTATCTATGTTATCAGGGAACCGTCCCGTGCGCGATGTCATGTGACCGCTCGCCATACGAACAACATGTCCGCGAAAGAGTCGGATGTATAAGCCATGGAAAGTGGTAGAATTAAAATGCCTGCACCGCAATCTCCTTCAAGATGACCATCGATATATATACCATTCTAACCTGGCTTGCCGTAGCTATCGTATCCAGTCTAGGTATAGTGATCTACCTAGGCAGCAATAAGCTTTCTACGAGAGCGTTCGTCATAATGCTTATAACCACCGTTATCTGGGGGATTGACGTCAGTTTGGTGCGTTCAGTTGCCGGCGACAGCCTGATAACGGAGTTCTTCATGCGTTCCACCTATTTCGTGGGCGGGGTTATATCCGCCTGTTTTCTATACTTCTGTCTTACTTTTCCTGAAGATAAAAGAGTCAGCTGGCGGGTAACTGCGGGCCTAATCATAGTAGAGCTGGCTTTTATACCGCTGTACTATTCAAACTTAATCGTCTACGGCCATTTCTATATAGGCGGCGTACAGATGTGGTTCTGGCATTTCGGTCCTCTGGCATTCCTTTTCGACGTGTTCTTTGACGCGTTCTGGGTAGCCGGATTCTATATTCTCTATACCAAGTACAAGAACTATCCGGAGGGTAGCGTTAGGACAAATCTTAAACTGATGTTCTGGGGGATGCTTATCGGGGTAGTCCCGCCAACATTTGTAAACATCATCCTGCCGCGATTAGGTTACCCTAACTGGGACTGGTTCGGCCCTGTAAGTTCCTTGGGGTGGGTCGCACAGCTTTCCTACTCTATAATCAAATACCGCCAGATGAACGTTAAGGCCATAGCCGCCGAGGTCTTCGTATTGGCCATGTCCATCCTGCTCTTTGCGAATATATTCGTAGGCGAAGCATCGGTGGGGGTTGCCAGCAAAGTGGTAATATTCATAACTTTTATCGCCGTGGGGTATCTCTTCATCAGAAGCATGCTCAGAGAGGCTGACCAAAAGGAACAACTCAAGGATTTGAACCAGAATTTGTCTGACAAGGTCGTAAAACTTGACGAGAAAACGACAGAACTCAATAAAAGATTGGCTGAGATAGAGAGGATGAATAGGTATATGATTGACCGGGAACTGAAGATGGTCGAGCTGAAGAAAGAGAACGAAGAGCTCAGGGCCAAAGTGGGATGATATACTTTTTATCTCAGAATCTGCTGATGCTTATGCCGTATCTTCAGAGGGGCCTCCAGCGCCCTTAGCAGTCTCTATCATGAAGTCCACGCCATCCGATATCACTTTCGCGTACCCTGCATTTTGGAAGTATCTTAACTTACCATATTCGGCGTAGCCTGCCCGGACCAGGAACATGCGTATGCAACCTCCGTGCGTGGATATGAGAACCGTCTTGTCGGGATAAGAGACGGCAATTTCCCGCAACTGGACGATGAATCTACTCACAAGATCCTCATCACTCTCCATATCTTCGCCGAATCTGAATTTCCACTGTTCCTGCTCAGTTAACTTTTCTTTCTCAACTAACAGATCCCTAGTTGCCTCATAGAACTCTGTAGACGGGCTGCCCTCGAAGCGGCCGTACTTCCTTTCCCTAAGCAGTTCGGAGGTCTGTATGGCCAAATCTCTGTCCAACCTCATGATCTCCGCGGTTCTTTGGGCTCTCGCGGAATCTGAGGAGAATATGGCGTCAAAACGGACATCCTTTAGCTCTTCCGCCGTTGCCCTTACCTGCGCTATGCCGTGCGGCGTAAGGGCCGAGTCCATCTGCCCCAAGACCGTGCGGTTTTTGTTCCATTCCGTCTCCCCATGGCGTACAAGGTAGAGAGTGCAGTAGTTTTTCAGGCTTCTCCGTGTTGTCATATCCTGGAGAACAGCCTTAGTTTCCTGCCGGCGAGCGGGTCTATCTCTTTGGCCCGCTCTCTTATGTCTAACGGGTACTTTCCGGTAAAGCATGAGGAGCAGAACGAGCTCTCGGGAAGCTCTGTCGCACGGATAAGGCCCTCATACGACAGGAAGTGGAGACGCGTTGCCCCCAGATACAGGCGCATCTCCTCCAGGCTCATCTTGGCCGCGAGAAGGCTGTCCTGTCTGGGTGTGTCTATCCCATAGAAGTCCGGGAATATGACTGGCGGTGAGCTTACGACAAAATTAACCTCTGCCGCACCGGCATCGAAGATCATCTGCACTATCTGTTTCGAGGTGGTGCCCCGGACTACCGAATCGTCGATGACAGTAACTTTCTTCCCGCGGATGACTTCCGGCAAAGGCGTCAGCTTTAATTTGACGCCCTGGTCGCGGATGTGCTGTTTCGGCGCGATGAACGTGCGGTGGATATAGCGGTTTTTGATGAGTCCGGTCTCAAGGGGTATCCCCGTTGCCTTAGAGTAGCCTATGGCGGCAGGAATAGATGTCTCGGGTACTGGGATTATCACATCTGCTTCGAGAGGGAACTCTCCCGCGAGCTCTATGCCGCAGTTGCGCCGCACATTATAGACCGATCTGCCGAGCAACATCGAGTCCGGCCTGGCAAAATATACGAATTCAAACAAATCCAATTTTTGTGTGCCCGACGCGAGCTGGACCGAGTTCACGCCGTTCTCGTTTACGGAGACCATCTCGCCGGGATTTACGTCACGCACCAGTTTGGCTCCGATGGGGTGAAAGGCGCATGTCTCGGAAGAAAAGACAAATCCTCCGTTAAGAGCGCCCATCGACAGGGGACGTATGCCGAAACTGTCGCGAATGGCGACGATGGAGGTCCTGTCCATCATCAGGATGGAAAATGCCCCTGTGATAAGCGGCCATACTTTTGTGGTCGCGTTTGTGACGGGCATGCCATTACGCATGTAGACGGCAATCGCTTCGGCTATCATTTCCGAGTCGGATAGGTCTTTGTGAGGGGAGCCGTTCAGATCGAGGAACTCCTCGAGTGCGTGCGTTGAGGGGAGATTGCCGTTATGGACAAGTGTAAGACCGACATCCTCTATATATACAGGCTGTGCATGTTTTACGTTGGAACTTTTTGAAGTGGAATATCGATTATGTCCGATGGCAATATGGCCTTGCAGCTTCTGGATGTCTTTCTCAGTGTAGGCCTGTGCCACCAACCCCATCTTCTTGTGGCAGACAATCGTATTTCCGTCCGAGGTGGCTATACCAGATGACTCCTGGCCACGGTGCTGGAGAGCGTAGAGCCCGAAGAAGGTAAGTCGCCCTGCGTCTAAGCCCTTGCCGTAAAGGCCGAAAACGCCGCACTTTTCCCCTAGGTCGGACATCAACCGAATTGTATATCAGAATGGCGTGCTCAGTCATCTATAATAGGTGGCCTAGCTCGGGCAAACGGCTCGAATAATTTTCTCAAGTAGAGTTACCAATGTTATAATCAAATAGCAAGACAAAAGAGAATATTAGGGACTTAACCCATGCTCACCAAGTTCAATAAGAGGCTCCTTTACGTGAACATCCTCCTGGCAGGGGGAGTGTTGCTGATGATAAGCGTATCGGCATTCACGGGGCCCAGCTCCAATCCTCCGGGAGGACAGGCATCGGGGATACTCGGGGTCGCCAACGGAGGGACGGGAGCCAACGGCTATCCCCCAGACGTAGCCAATAACCTGGGCCTTGCCCTGAGCGGCAACAACAGCAACATAAGCCAGCTGACTGGCCTTACCACCCCCCTTACGGTAAGCCAGGGAGGCACTGGCACGAGCTCCCTTTCCGGGATTCTCCAGGGCAACGGCACCGGGGCCTTCACTTCCATAGTCGCAGGCACGGTGGGCAACGTCCTCACCGACAACGGTACCAGCTGGGTGAGCGAGCCGCCGTCAGGCACTACGGGCAAGTTCGGCGGAACGGGCGTTACCCCTGCATTAAACATTTCCAGCGGTGTTACTACTATAAATTTGAACGGAGCTTCTTATGTAGAGGAGGACTATAAATCGATCTCGATTACCGGAACCGGTGAATTGGCTTTCAGCAACCCAAACACGACAACTGGCACCATAGTCGCGCTCCGTAGCCAAGGTAACGTTACCATAACATCTAGTGCGTCGCGCGCTATAGACCTCCGTGGCATGGGAGGAGGTTTAGGCAACGCCTCTGTGGCCGTAGGCGGTGGTGGTGCCGAGGGTACTGGGTCAGGTGGCGGTGGCGGTGGTAGCGGCTCAGGAGCAGGCGGTGGCGGGAGTGGCCAGTCTGGAGGAGGAGCTAGTAATGTAGTGCAAACGATAGGTGGCTACGGAGGCCCAGCGGTTCCCTACCCGAACGTATTCGCTCGCTTGGTACTACCCGGCGGCAATGGTTCTGGAGCATCTGGCGGCGGCTCAGGAGCAGGCGGTGGCGGAGGAGGTCTAGGCGGCGGTGCTTTATATATTGAATGCGCTGGAGCATACGATTTCACGGGCGTCATAGATGCGAGCGGAACGGCCGGAACCAACGGTACGACCGGTGCCTACAGCAACTATGGTGGTTCGGGTGGAGGCGGCGCAGGCGGTAATATCCTCGTCCTTTACTCATCGCTTATCGCAGACAGTGGCACCTATAACTTAGCCGGAGCAGCAGGCGGTAGCAACGGCGGTGGAGGCGGTGGAGCAAATGGCGTGGCGGTGCGTTCAGTAAATACCTACTCTAATTAAACTCCAGTTGTATCTGTATCTTCGCGGTTACTTCATAGTGTATCTATCCTTGGAATTGTGGAATATTTGCATCGCGGGATTGTAGTAATATATAGAGGAGCATTAATA
>VFSW01006749.1_pt1 | contig 16813 bp, 34 predicted proteins | sample 5358111 | NCBI WGS metagenome assembly VFSW01 (sample SAMN11554181, study PRJNA540505) | mine drainage metagenome | isolation source: sediment from site ElyBrook_90M | place: USA: Ely Copper Mine, Vershire, VT | collected 2017
TCTCGAGAGAGTGGGCAGTCACCTGATTGCCAGTCCCTAATTGCAGGACAAGAACGAGAAGGTTCGGCGGCGGGTCATGGCGACGCTGGGCGAGCTGCTCTTCTACATCGCGACCACGCAGCAGGACGTGCAGGACGGCGGCACGGTGCAGGAGGCGGCGGACCTGTGGCAGATCAACGGCGGCACGGTCAGCGCAGTCATTCGGTGAGAGGGACGACCTTTCGGCAAGTGCTTCCGGCCCTGAACCCCTGCGACCAACGCCACAGGCTACTCAAGCCGCAGGAGGACGAAGTGGCGCAGCACTACGCCGTCAAGACCATTGAGAACATCTGCAGCCAGGGCGGCGACTGGGCAGCCAGGTTTTGCAGCGAAGACCTCGTCTTCAACCTGGTGCAGGCGAGAGGGGGGGGTCCTCGTCAGTGCCGCAGGGGCAGCAATGGATCTTCATCGTGCCTGCTGCAACGCTCAAGACAACCAACCAACCCTGATCTCCCTCTCGACAGATCTACAACTCGACCAAGACGGAGAACCTGAAGGCCACGGCCGCCTCCACACTGGCCAGGCTGCTGCGTCACAACCCGCAGCTCGTCTCCTTTGTCGTCGACAAGATCGGTGTGCGGCTCTTCGTGGCCGGGCTGAGCGACAGCAGCAGCAAGGTGCAGACCGCTGCCGTCAACATGCTCAACCTCGTCACCTCACAGCCGGACCTCAGCGTGCGAGCAAAGTCCTCACTGAGCGAGGAGCGGAGCGTGGTGCCCAGCCTCATGGGGCTGCTGGACCACTCGCTGCCCGTGCTGAGGGCCAAGGGCATCGTGGCCATCATCCTCTTGTGCCGGCTGTCCACCCGGTGGCTACTGGAGACGTGCAAGGCCAAGCTCATCCCCGCCGTAGAGAGGCTGCAGCGCGAGAAGGACGACTACCTGCTGGCGGCGGTGGCGGCGCTGAGGGATCAGCTCGGGAAGTTGGTGCCCGTCATCTGCGCCCAGATCACTGACGAGCTGTGCCGGCCTGGGTCCCGCCGCTCGGGCTCGTTCAACAGCACGAGCCGCCCCGCGCCCGGCAAGAGCCCGCTGCTGCAGTTCCCCGTGGTGCTCCACCTCATCACCAGCCCCTACTTCCGCGCCACCACGGTCACGCCGCAGCTGCTCAATGACCTGGCAGGATACCTCACGGCAACGATGGAGCAGCCCGGGAGCCAGTCAGCGGCGGCCAACGCGGCCAGCGGTATTGTCGAGTTCAAGTCGTCGCTCATGCACGTATTGGAGGCAATTTGCCAGGTGACTGACTGACGCCCCCCTCGTGTATGGCTCTTCACTCTTTTGGCCTTTCCCAGCAATCTCCCCATGTGCACCCGCAGCAAACCGAGTTGGTTCTGGAGCATCACGAAGCCATGTTGGACCGTCTGCTGCCCGCGGTCTGTGAGGTCATCGCCGCGCCTTCAGAGAGCGGCGACACTCGCTTCTTCTGCCTGCGAATGGTCTCAGAAGTGACGCAGCTCTACCTCATGGACGAGGAGCTGTACGGCTCAGCGGCAACCGGTGGCTCCAGCCCCACGTCACCCACACGGCGTGGGGCAGCAGCAGTGATGGCCCGTCGGCCGGGCGCGGCCACGAGTGCGATTGACAAGTTGCTTCGGAGCCACATCTTCCCGACGATCCCCAAGCTGTTGCAGGACGAGGACCCCATGCCTCTCTACGCTCTCAAGGTGAGGGATGCTGCGGCCCAGAACAGTCTCGTCTTGTCCTCTTCCTCGTAACTCTGCTCTGCTCTCCCCCCCGTGCAGCTCCTTGGTGGCCTGCTCGAGGTGGATCCTGGCTACGTGCGAGACGTAGAGGCCATGGGCTTGGCGACGCAGTTCTTTGACTTCCTGTCTCTGGAACACGCCAACAACAACGTTCACAACATCCGGCTCTGCCGCCAGGTCGTGGCGGCAGGCACCATGCCCGCCAAGCAGCTGTTGGAGCTGCAGCTCTCGGAGCGCGTGGCCGCCGTCGTCGAGTACGCGGCGCAGAACAACGTCGAGCCCTTCCTTGAGCCTGTGCTGGACCTCAGCCACACCATCATGGCCCGCGAGATCGAGGAGCTGCGCGCCGCCTCCGAGGGCCCTTCTGCGACGACGACGACGGGCGGGGGCCTCACGGCGGTGTTCCTGGACCAGGCCGTCGTGTTCCTCGAGCTGTGCACGCGGGTGGACGCCGCGGTGAGCCGGTCCGCCGCGGCCTGCGTGCTGGACCTGGTCGTGGTCTTCCCGCAGCAGGTCGCGCCCTGGCTGCTGTCCCAGGAGAGCGCCGCCATCCTCGTCGCCGTCCTCGAGGGGGAGGGTGCGCCGACTGCGCTACAGCAGCTGCTGCTCGAAGCTCTTCTGCACGCCGTGAGCGAGCCGGACTGCGTCCTGGAGCCGGGAGGGGCGGCGGAGCTAGCCAAGCTGAGGGAGGCGGTGCAGCACATTGCGATGTCAGGCGACGTATCGGTCCGCGCGCTCGCCGGGCAGCTTGTGACTTCTCTAGGGACATTCTTGTGAACAACCTTCTCGTGATTCAATTGCTTTCTCAGGCGCTTGTGTTTAGATAGGGAGGGTGGGCCTTGACATTATAAAACAGGGATAATCAATCTCCTCACACTCCAGCCTCCTCTCTAATCTATATTGATTGCACCGTCCTGATCCCTGCCTTGTCGACAACCTTGATTACGAAATGAGAAGGCGCAACCACCAGCCGCTGCTTGACCTCGTCAATGCCCTTGAGCATCATGTCCAACGCCTCGGCCTCGCTGATGTCAGGTCTCCACATCTTGTCAAACATCGACAGGACAAACAGCGCGCCTGATCAGATCAGAGGAGAGTGGCACGTTCATTAACGTAAGAGTCTTGCACGTAAAACATAGGCAAGAGATACGCACCGTATCCCGTGCCTCCCGTATTGATCTTGTTCAAGGTGGCCAAATAGTCCATCCAATATAGGCTAGGGCCCGTCGCCTCGTCGTAGCCGGCGAGCAGCAAGTTGCAGTGGTACGGCGACTGTGAAGAATGAAACGTCAGCGCATGGGGCATGGCGCATGGGCAAACGAACAGATCCATGCACAAGGGCTCACCTTCCTCAACGCCGTCGCGAGTTCGCCTCTTGTGTAGTGTGCCACAGATTTCGTGCTGAGCCGTGTGCCGTTCCTCAGGGCGTTGAGCTTGACGTTGGCTATAATGTATTCTGAGAAGTTTACTCGATCCCCCGCCTCCCCGCTGAGGCAAAAGACCTTGTGATCGTCGATTGGCACGATCTTGTCCTCGTCGTGCTTGATCTTGATGATCGAGTGCGCTGCCGTGGTGTCGCTGCAAACCATAACGAAATCTCTGCCCTTGATGCCCATAAAGTAGTCCATCGCGTGAACGGTTTGGCCTGATAGAGAGAGAGAAAGAGGCTCAGATCAGAGGCCGAGGCGATTAGCCCATCTTAATTTCGCACATGTGTGTCCGCATCAGAGCCTGTGCACCGAACCGAATGCGCGTTGCTTGCATGAGCCCATGAAGACTACCGGTAGCGTTCCTCACCTCTTCTAAGCCCACATCGAAATCATGACAAACGACGTCGAAGCGCCCGTGATGGAACAGCATAAATCGCATGTAAAGACGGGCAAAGAGGTCAGGCTGGAGCGGCTTGTGATGCGTCTCTCACAACGGTGGCTGTTCAAGGTGAGAGAGCGACTTGAATGCTTCTGTTTTGTGCTTCACATACCATGCAAGTGCTCTCCACAGACGTTTCCGCATGGCCGACAAGCGTGGCGCAAGGAGCCCGGCGAAGAAGACAAGGCCCATCCTTGCCCCGTGTGGCGCATTTCACTGCTCGGAGACCAGGGCAGGACTGAGCTCGTCCTTCCGCAAGCCTTGTCCCCGCTCCGGGTTGGGGCACAGGTCGTCCTCGGTTCGGAATCAACCCTCTCCTCGGCGCACGCCCGACTCAAGCAGTGTTTTTTCTTGCCGAGCCGGAGAGAGATGTGGCACAACGGCCAAGACGACTTCATGCTTGTGCTCTTCTCCAGGCCCACCACCGTCTTTGTCCTTCTTCCGGGCCTGACGAAGGAGCCAAGGTGCGGGGCCGGAACGGCCGTTTTCACCAAACTCTTTTTTAAGCTGCTCCCTTGCTCTGTTTGCACCTCAGCTGGCTCCGCCAGCTCTTCTACAAGCTGCGGGGCCCCGACCTCGTGCCCATCGAACTGTCGGTGAAGTGGCACATGAGCTTGCTCGATAAGCTTCGTTTCTTCGTCCTTGGATGCTATGACCGGGTTCGAGAGCAGAGGCTGCGAGTGTTCCAGTCGAAGAAGACCTACCACGCTGGGGATCAGCTCATGCTGGGCAGTGACGGTCAGGCCGACTTTGTGGATACGCAGTTCCTCGTTGCCTTCCGAGCCGAGGACAATGAAGACGACTGCGAAGAGGATTACGATGAGGCAGGATACCGCATCATGTCAGGGACCTCGTTCATCGCAAACGCCGCTCTTATGGCCAAGGCCAAGCGCGGTTCGTCCGAGTCCGCCGTCAAACGGAAAACATCGCCCGCCAGCCACCTCGATGCCCCTGACTCTCAGAGCCCTCTGATGCCCTTTGCGCCACAACCAGCCGCCGATAACACGGCTGCAGCTAACCCGGCGGCGTCCCTGGGCACTGGCAACAATGATGTGTCGGAGAAGGGCCCCTTGATAGCGGCATCTGACGAGAAGTTGCTAGTCAGCGAGGAGGAAAACAACAAGGGCATCTCTTCGCAGCTTCCGCACACCTTGGCCGCAGCTGCAAAGCGCGTCGCCACTACGGTAAAGATCTCAGCGGCGATTTCAAGCCCCGACAAAGTGGTGGACTACTCAGCTATGGACCCAGATGTCTGGATGCTCCGACTCATCAAGAGCGTTCGCCGAAACCGCCTGAGGGACGTCGAGCAGATGATCGTGCAAGGTGGGTGCGCTTTAACCCCTATGATCAATTCTTTTCTAGTGGACTGCTGGTTTGTCCTTCGTCGAGTTTCCTTGTCCCTTTCCCCCTAGACTTGGCAGGTGGCCACAGCCTGATCCTGCAGGGGCATGTCAACCGCCTCCCGCCCAGCGAGCCCGAACAGCTCATTGCAGACATCCCGGCCAACAGCCAGCTCCTGGAGATGATGTGTTTGCTGCTCCACAACTGCAAGAGCAGCTTGAGCTTCAAAGCGATCACCTTCCTTGTCCACAATTTCGAGGATGTTCATGCCAAGTTCGGCGGCTGCGAAGGCCTGCTGCTCAAGTACCTGATTAACCACCCCAGCCCGCTGTCCATCGTGGCTGCCGTTGTCCGTGTCATCAGGCTCGAGATCCAGGCTCGCGGAAAGACCAAGCCTACGTCACTGCTCAAGGAGGCTTTGACTCGATTCCAGCAGCTTCAGCATGAACTATTGCTAAGGTCGCAGTCCTTTGTTGTCGGCTTCGAGGCTAATCAAGGGATCAAGCTCATGAGGCTGCAGGCTCTTCTGGACTTCAAGCTGGAACCCATTCCCAAGACGGAGGGGGGGGGAGTCACGACGAGGCCTGAGCCAGGGACAGTCAGCGATTTCCGCCCTTTGCGAGTCGCGTTTGCAGATCGCGACGCTGACTTCATGATCTCTCCCATCGTAGAGAGCTTCACAAGGCTGCGATGGTGAGTGCCGTTGCACGAACGGGGTTCACTCAGCGCTTTGCTGCTCTTTTGTTTTGCAGATCTTTCACCTCACTTTCATTGGGACTGCTGGCCACCATTGGTCCTACCGCGCTCCTTTCAGGGTTGGGACCGAGTTGCTTCTAGAATCGTGCAAGGTCGGGACTCAGGCAGTCTCATCGCTCAATTCCGATCTGATTCGAGTCATCCTTACAAATCTGGGCTTCTGTCCGGTCACGATGTCCACCTTGGAGTTGACGTCACGATGCTGGCACATGCACACGTACTCGTCTCAGGTGAGTGACTGATGGGCTCGGGTATCAGCTGATCACTGCTGCTGTAGAGATATGCATCCCTTGATTCTTCTTATTCGCGTCACAGGCATTTTTCAACAGTCCTCGAGCGCGTTGGCTGCTCAGGCTCATCACAATCACTGTCTTTGTGACGATATTCTTCATGTCGGTGAGTTCACGAGAAATGAATCCTGCTGTTCCGCCTCTTGACCTCTCCTTTGAATTCTCTCTCTCTCTTCATCCACTATCTCTCTGTTGCTTTCAATGTTGCGCAGCTTGTCGGTCCGGATCCTTCAAGCATGGTTGGTGGTCTAGACCCTGACGGAAGGATGAGGCTATCCGCCCTGACGTGCCTATTCATAACCTGGACGGGAGGGAATGCCATTGAGCTAGCTCAAACGCTCTCCCTGCGGTCCAAGGATGAGGCCTTGAGGTGAGGGTATTATATCATGTGAAGGGCAGGAAAAACAATTACACCTTGCTTGCCTCATCACTCTCTCTCCTATCACGACTGGCATAGGCTCATAGCTGCTCAGGGCCCGACGCTGATTCTGAACCAGGTGGTTGACCTGTATCTTTGTGCCACCGGCGTAATCTTCATGCTTCAGATGTACGAGGTGAGCAAAGGACTGAGGCTGGGGAAGGTAAGTCAAGTAAGTCACGCTTGCCTCTGTTGGAAGAACGATACAACATCTGTTACCTCTTTTAAACATGCACGCAGGTGGTGAATTTTGAAATAGGGACCTTGATGCGGGTACAGCTGACGGCGGCAGCCATGTGCCCGTTGCTCGCGGTCAGGGTGCTCTATGCTCTGGTGCCCATCATGCCACGGCTCGGAGCCATGCTGTTTACGCTGCAGGTGATCCTTATGGCCACCGCCGCACAGGTTGCATTTGCTGATCTATGTCCACCTTACCTGACAGGCAATGATTGGAGAGGTGCTCACTTTTGCTGTGCCATGGACCGTCCTGACAATTGGTCAGTCTCAACTTCCTGCGTAATTCAAATCAATTACCAATCAACCCTTAGTTGCCGCTCTCTGCCCCTGATGGCCAGGCTTTTCCATCACGTTGCAAAGTGCCTACATGCGTTACATTAATGAGTTTGGAACTTTCTGGGACAGCATGCTGTTCCTTTTCAGAGGCAAGAAAGCACGCTGTTCTTTCATCTGCAGAGCACGGACATGACATCATGTCAACTGAATCCTCTTCACCGGAAAATAGGTTTCTCGGACAAGATTGAGTACGCAACGTTGGATGAGCTGGATCCATCGATGCCCGGCCACAGCCTTCTGAACCTATACGGAATCCTTGTATTTGTCATTTACACCATCATTTCGACGATCTTGCTCGGAAATCTACTGATTGCAATCATAACCAACAGATACAGGTCACCAGATTTGTTTCTCTCCACTGTCGGCATCATCCTTTAATCCTTGCACGAGCTGAACCCCGCCCCTTTGTTTGTCCTTCGTTGCCTGCCTGCTGCCACAGACCCGACCAAGAGAGCGCACAAAACATACTCAACTTCTCAGAGGTGGCCGATCATCACATGTTTCAGGTCTGTCTTAAATGCTCCACACTCAGCGCGAGCGTCGTCAATCCCCTTGTTCACAGCATGATTTTTACCCATTCAGGTCGAGAACCATCTTCTCTGCAGCCCCTTTAACCTCGTGCACCTGGCCTTTGCATGGCTGCCCTCGGGCTCGCGGCGCAAGACTCACCCGGACACCTTTTGGCGTTACGGGACAACTTACCTTGACGGCTTCGTCCCCGCGACGCCGGTGCACCTGACCTTGCCGTCGGGACAGAATGAAATTCCGCACCTCCTGTTCCTGCTCTTCCTTGTGCCTCTCATGATGGTGGCCTCGTCAGTCTCTTTCTTTCTGCACTTACCGTATTGTGTCATCTATTTTGTTCTTGGAGGTCACACGAAGCTCTCCAGCCAGGTCAAAGCCATCTTCACATCATCACTCACTGCAAGAGGAGGGGGGTCCAGTGCCAAAGATCACAGCACAAAAGGAGGCGTTTCTGGTAGCTCACTCTCAGTTTCATCTGTGGCCAGCGTTTCAACATCGGGCTTTGTCTCGAACAGCAGATTCTCGCAGAGATCGTTTTCGCAGTGAGTGGTTTCTTTGTATAAAGGGGAGGATCTCGTACCATGTTGTAACGCTGTGGTGAGGAACCTCAATCCTTTCTTTCCTGTGTTTGTCCTGTTTGATCATTACAGAAGTGGCTCCGGCTCTGGTGGATCGTTTTCTGGTAGTGCCACGGTGCCAAAGGCACCGGAGCAGCAGCATCTCGGCGATAAGCTGCTTCAGAAAATTCTCTGGCCCTTCAAGGCTTTGATTTGGATCGTCATTGGTGAGAACCGGCAAGGATGTAACTGGCAAGGATAATTGAATGTTTGACGAAGGAGGGGAGATTCTCGGTCCATCTTTTCAGAATTAGACTTCTCCCTACTTGTTGCCGGCACTTGCAGGATCCGTCGTATACCTCGTGTTCGGGTTGATGGCCATGGTGCTTCTTCCTTTGTGGGTCTGGCTGGCCGCGATCATGTGGAGTCTCTTCAACATTGTCTCAGGTGCTGTCTCTCCTCTGCTCTTTCGACTCGTGCGCTCGAGCAAGGTGCATCCGACGATTCTCAGCGAGGCTGATGTGGCGAGAAAGCTCGTGGAAGAAAGTCGAGCACAGTGAGTCTCATTTTCCATATGATACAAGGGGAACAAGGGAAGGGGAGACCACTTTTCATGTGGTTTGCGCCTTCACACTACAGGCAGCAACGGGATCGCAAGGCCGCGAGCTACTGCATTTTGAAGCACGAGCTGGTGGAGAGTGCGATGGAAATCTTCCCAGGCTGGCAGCCGCAGGAGCGAGCCACATCCCTCGTCAGCAGCTCTGCAGCCCGTGCAGGGAAGGGCGGCGCTCATAGGTCAAAGGGCGGCCGGAACGCCCCCTCGTTGTCGGCCCCCTCGTTGTTGGCCAGCCGACGCACGTCTCAAGATCGTCCAAGAGGTGATGCAGACCCTGTTGCTGCCCGGTTGAACGGCAAGCCAGCAACCTCGTTGTCAAACTCGACAGCCGAGGTCGGGGATCATTCATCTGCAAACGGCAGCGACGCAGAGATGCGTATTGCCTTTGAGGAAGCCCTGGAGAGGGCCCTTGCAGAGGCTGTCTCGGCCATCAGGGCAAAGTTCGTGCCTGAAAAGGCGGCGGCAGCAAACGGCGGCTCCAGAGGGGAGGAGAGCAAAGGGATGTCAAGTAGCCGTAATCCAGCCGAACTGCCCGCGGTCGATGAATGAGATTTTATTCAACGTGCCTGTCATATAACAGTTCACTCTTGCTCATGCGAGCAACACACATGCACGCTTGGGGCTTTCGAGAGCCCTTCCGACCTGGCATTCATAACCCGGGGCGTGCCATGGGGGTAGGGCACAAACTGCCACCCGTTCCAGCTGCATTCAGCACCCAATCTGTCTTTGATGCATGAACTTCGTTCCAGCAGCAACCGGTCAACGGCGTCCGTTGGCACGTCCCAACCACGTCCCCCTATCAACAGGCTTTGTTCGGCACCAATTGGTGAATTTGAATTACATCTGTCCGCATCAGAGGCGTCCGCATCGAATAGCGAATCTCGATGCACACGAAGGCTCGTTCGAAGCTCGCGAAGCTGCTCGAACAGCTTGACCCGAAGGACAGCTTTTTGGACGATGAGCTGCTGCGACTCCCGGCAGCAGCGGGAGCCGACGCCGACGGAGCATCGGAGCGTGACCAAGGAGAAGAAGAAGAGGGTCTGACCGAGCACTCGTCAGAGACTTCCTCCCCTGCAGCAGCCGCCAAGGCAACACGCTCGCATGACATCAACCGCTACGCCATCCTCGAGCGACGAGCCATGCAGCTGATCAACGAGAACAAGGCGCTGCGAGCAGCCCATGAGCAGCAGGCCCGTCAGGCCGCGCTGGAGACCGCCGAGCTGCGTTCCGCCCTCAGAGTGGCCTTGAGCGACATGGAGCAGCGGCAGAGGGCGATCGAGGAGCAGGCTCCGGCGGCCCGGGCGAGGCTGGAGGACTACCGCGATCGGTTGCAGGACCTCAGGATTTCAGAGGCTCACTATCAGGAGCTGCTGAGTATGCCGCGTGAGGGAATGGCTGTTCTTGACCAAATAAAGGTGAGTGAGGGATGCGACCGTCAGCAGCCCACATTCAGCCTCACGCACGATCACCCTGCTCCAGGTTGCAGTGTACGAGCAGAACCGGGACCTGTCCCGCGAGGCGGAGCAGCTGCGACTGCACCTGGCCAATGCTCGTGACTCTTGCGCGAGGTTGGAGGAGGAGGCGCTGCGGCTGCGGTCCGAGGCGGCCAGGGCGGGTGCCGCGTTGGTCGAGCGAGAGAGGGAGGCGAGGGGCACGGTGGAGGCCTTGCAGTCGAGGGTGGAGAGACTCTCGTCGGAGCTCGAGCAGGCCTTGATACGAGCCGAGTTGAACAGCGCCAAGGGGCAGATGTACGACGAACTCAGGTTGAAGGCGGAAAGGGCCGAGGCCGAGAATGCGAGGCTGCAGGTGGGGTCCGCTGAGATCGGGAGGGAGGAGGGCTATGTTGGGCTGTCGCCGTCTGAGCTTGGACGTTCAGCATTCCTCACATCCCAATGAAGGTCATCGAGGCCACTTTCCGCCGGCTGGAGCATCAGTCCGCCGAGGACAGCAAGCAGCACCGTCAACGGGAGCACACGTTGGAGATGCTGCAGATGGACAAGGCCTACCTCACCAAGCAGGTCGAGTTTGTTCATGAGCAGCAGCGCAAGACCCAGGCCGAGCTGGAGATGCGCGAGGGACAGCTCACTGAGCTGCAGCGCTCTCGCAACGAGCTGTACGAGAAGCTGATGCAGGCCGAGAGCGGCCGTGCGAGGCACGACGAAGCCAGGCTGCACAAAGAGCTCGCTCAGTTGCAGGTGAGGCGGCGAAGGGCCACGTTGAGGGCACGTTTTTTCTTCTCCTCTGCTTTATGTGATTATACCGTACACCACTTATCAACCAGGCTTCGACTCATGCGGACTTGGAGCGGATCAAGGTGGAGATGGCCGAGACGTACGAGCGGGAGGCCCGTCTGCTGAGGGAGCTGAGGGACCAGGCTGTGGACGAGTGCAGCCGCAGCCGGGTGGCACTCGCAGAGCTGCAAGTGGGTGGTGTAAGGAGAGGGGTTGTCCTTTGCCTCCAAGAGGCCAACCCAATCCGCATTTGTGTGAACAGGCTGTGTACGACAAGTCCCAAGCAGTTCATGCCGACGTCCAGCGCAGGATGGAGAGCCAGGTAGGGGTTGTTTTTTATGATTGAGTATGCCTGATTTATTCCCGACGCGCCTCCATGACCTCTAGGTGGTGGAGCTCCAGGCTGAATTGAGGCACAAATCTTTCGAGCTCTCCCACTTGCGTGTGGTCATGGGCGAGAGGGACGGGTTGCTGGGACAGGCCAACGCTCAGGTTGAGCTGCTGCAGGACAAGATGCAGGTACTGCGAGACCGATGCCAGAGCCTTGAGGCAGCTGCTGCTGCGGGTGGGAATGCGTCGCCCGCTCCCACAAGCTCGGCCATTGTCGTCGCTGCCGCCGGGGAGCGAGGTCCGCCGGTCGATCCCGAGGTCGTCGCCACTCTGAGGCGGGAGAAGGCTTTGCTCACGAGCCGCATCCAGGAACTGGACCAGCAGCTGCAGGAGGCCAGGAGCACGTTGGCGATGGTGGGGCAGCCTCACGCCTTTCTCCTGGGGCAGCTGAGCGCCGCCAAGGCTCGCACAGAGGCCGCCGAGCGTCGCGCCGCGGCGGAACGGGCGAGGGCGGCCGAGGGCGAGCGGTGCATCGCGGAGCTCGCGGCGGAGCGGGACGCCCTGAAGCAGGACCTCGACTCGCTGCTCACACAGCGCTCCTCGCTCGACGAGATGAGGCGTGTGGTGATGCGGGCGGTGGGAGGCGGTGGCGGCGGCGGGTCCTCGGCGTTGGTGATTCAGGGCGCGGGCTCCACGACGACGACCATTTTGAAGTGAATGCATTCTGGCCACGATGATGTGTATGCGAGGACGATAAGTTGAGCCTCATGGGACCCATTAATGTGGATCGTGCCGTAGTCGCCGCCATCGGCCGATTCTTCCTTTTTCGGGCTCCTCCTACGGATGTCGCATCGGAAGGCGAGTCTCCCCCTCCTCGCCTACGCAACGCGATATCTCAGCCGCCCCTTCCCTTCCTCCCTCAGTTTGAGCACCCGAGGTGTGGTTCGTTGGGCTTCAGCCCCAGGAAGCGCTGCAGGCGCGGTCGCGGCCGCGTCAAAGCCTTCCCCAAGGACGACGCCACCAAGCCGCCTCACCTCACGGCCTTCATCGGCTACAAGGCTGGTGGGTGTTGGGAGTCGGCGGCGGCTGAGCTCTCCATCGCGCGCGATCTCTCTCGGCGATCGCCACCTAAACACACGCTCGAACGCGCAGGCTCGACTCACATCCTTCGCGAGGTCGAGAAGCCCGGCTCCAAGCTGCACAAGAAGGAGACCTGCGAGACCGTCACCATCATCGAGGCGCCTCCCATGGTCGTCGTCGGAGTGGTGGGCTACATCAAGACGCCCCGCGGCCTGCGCTCACTCAACACCGTCTGGTCTGAGCACCTCGACGACGCCGTCAAGCGCAGGTTCGAGAGTCTGCATCAGAGAGGAGGGGATACGCATGCGCACAACGTCCCCCATGCGCCATGCCAGGTTCTACAAGAACTGGTCCAAGGCCAAGAAGAAATGCTTCAGCAAGTACTCCAAGAAGTACACCGACGGCAAGAAGGCCATCGAGGCCGAGCTGGAGCAGCTCAAGAAGCACTGCTGCGTGATCAGGGTCATGGCGCACACGCAGATCAAGAAGCTGCCCATCGACCAGAAGAAGGCGCACCTGATGGAGATCCAGGTGCGAGATTGGGCTTCGCAAATATCCGAAGGGCTTCTTATCTGTGCTTGACGATCTGGCCCTGTGGTGGTGCCCGCACGTCACCGCCGTCCGCCTCCCACACGCTCAGATCAACGGTGGCTCCGTGGCCAAGAAGGTCGACTTTGCCTACGGCCTGTTTGAGAAGCAGGTCGCTGTCGACTCGATCTTCCAGTGCAATGAGATGATTGACACCATTGCCATCACGAGGGGCTTTGGCACCCAGGGCGTGGTCCAGCGCTGGGGCGTCACCCGCCTGCCGCGCAAGACTCACCGTGGCCTGCGCAAGGTGGCCTGCATTGGCTCGTGGCACCCGGCCCGCGTCAAGTGGACCACTGCCCGCGCCGGCCAGCAGGGCTTCCACCACCGTACCGAGATCAACAAGAAGGTGAGAGAGGGCTGATTTCTGATTTTGTTAGGACACCGAGAGCTGGCTGTTAAAGAGGTTGCGCTGATGTGTTGTGTTCCCTCGCAGATCTACAAGATCGGCAAGAAGGGCGACGCTTCCCACAACGCCACCACCGAGTTCGACATGACGGAGAAGGACATCACTCCCATGGGCGGCTTTGCGCACTACGGAGAGGTCAAGGAGGACTACCTGATGATCAAGGTGGGGGCAGGGCGAGCGTGTGCTCAGACGGCACTGCTCCCTCTTGCAGTGGGGTCGACCAATGCCCCAGAGTGCTCATTTTTAGCGGTGCCAGAGCACAACACGGTCTTTCATCAGCCCGCGGCCTACGTCCGTGCCGTTTGCTGATCTAATCCTTGTGATAATTTCATCCTTCTCACCACGACTGGTCTCTGCTCTCACCCCGCCGCTCTCTGCAGGGCGCCATCCCCGGCACCGTCAAGCGTCCCATCACGCTGCGCCGCACGCTGCTGCCCCAGACCTCTCGCAATGCCCTCGAGGAGATTAAGCTCAAGTTCATCGACACGGCCTCCAAGTTCGGCCACGGCCGCTTCCAGACGTCCGAGGAGAAGGCAAAGGTCTACGGCCGCGCCAAGGCCTGAGCCTCTTAGAGTTTTGCTCCGAGCATGTTGTAACGAAGAAAAATCATCTCTCATACTCATACGCATCTGAGTGGAAAGTGTGCGGAGGATTACGCAACCTAATCTTCTGGTGACAGTCGATTATAGCCGCTCGTCCATCGGCATCGTGCACATTAAGATGCTCAACGCAGCGGTGGATTGGTGCCTTGGATTCCGCAGCGTCCAGCAGTTCTTTTCCCTGTACAAAAAGAACGGTAAGCGTTCGCAACTCGCCCCACTCAGCAACACTGACGCATAAATAATTCGCATAATCATCGCTGCCCAGCGCTCATCGCGTGGAGGAACTGGGCGTCGACGCTGCTGCGGCTCGTGGTCGCTCCGTTCCTGTTTCTCATCCTGGTGCTGCTCATCGACAAATCACTCCAGGCCAACAATGCTAACAGCGACGACTACAAGAACATCCAGACCCCAACGCCGGAGAGCGTGGGGCCTATCCCCTCGTGCCACAGCGACATGTACATAGCGAGCAAATCATGCACCGAGCTTCTCTACGCCCCGAACAACAGCGTGACAAACGTGAGAGGAGAGAGCTCTACATAATGCTCTGACCCTCTAACGGTCTCCGCTCATACATGCAGGCCATCATGGGGAACGTCACTTCGAGGAACAGCATTTCCATCAGCGTGAGTACGTGCTCCTGTGCAGTACGACTGTCAGCTGCTGAATCTACGACTAACCTATGACGCTCACCATACTGCGCAGGCGACGGCGTACGCCACTCAAGACGATGTTCAGGCCTTCCTCCTCGCCAACAGCGACTACGCCATCGCGGCCGTCTTCTTTGTCTTCAGCAACGCGTCGGACCTCAACTCACTCACGGGGTTCCTGCTGCAGACCAACACGACAGTCAAGTATTTCAAGGGCACTTACCAGAACCCCAACTTCTTTGTGCAGCTGCCTCTGCAGTCTGCGGTGCAGAGAGAGATTGCTCGCTATCTGATGTTGCAAGTGAGAGATCAAGGGGGGTTCACGGGAGGACTTCTTTTTTTCATTGTTCAGTGCTAGATTTGAGCGTCCGTCCTCCGTGCCCCTGTTCAGAGCAACAACGCTACTCTGATCAACAACGCCAACAATCTGCAATGGAGCGTGGACTTCACCAAGTACCCCCACCCAACGATCGCAACAGGCTCAGTGGTCGGCTCGCTGCTGGGCCCCCTCATCTTCGCTGCTTGCATGTTCAGCTTCGTGATCCAGATAGGTTTCGTCGTGTCTGAGAAGGAGGGAGGCCTGCGTCAGGCCATGCGCACCATGGGAATGACTCAGCTGGCCTACTGGACCTCTTGGGGGGCGTGGGAGATGACGCTGGCAGCCATCTCGGGCAACCTCATCACGCTCTTTGGTGAGTAGAGGTCTTGGTCGGCGTCTGCCCTTGCGAGGGTACTGTGTCTCACATCTACTCTTCTGTGTTCCAGGCATGATTCTTCAGCTCGACTGCTTCCTTCACAACAGCTACGGCCTGCTCTTCTTCCTCTTCTTTCTCTTCCAGCTGTCCATGTCCTCGTTTGCGCTCTTCATCTGCGCTTTCATCAACAAAACCCAGGCGAGAGATACGTGATCTTGCTCGGGAGAAGGACGCTGCGCTCACTGAAAGCTGACCCCACAGGTGTCGGTTTATGTGGGCTTTGGCGTCTTCCTGATTGGATGGATCATGCAGACGGTTGTCATCTTTGGCGTGCCCTACACCCCCGATTTCTACTTCACGGCCAACTACGCCATCACCGCCGCCTTTTCGCTCTTCCCCTGGGACCTGCTGGCCAAGGGGTTGATCGACCTCAGCGATGCAACTGTCAGCAGTTCATCCCCGGGTGAGAGAGACAGCATTATGAGCGAGTGTGGCCTTGTGTGGCATCGGAGGGTGAAAGATAAATTAGATAGATGAATTGACCTTTCGCCCTCTTTACGCCCTCTGTATGAGACAGCTGGGGGGATTTCATCTTATCCACTCCCTTTCACGCCCCTCGCAGGTCTTCAGTGGTCGCAGAGGAATAGCTACTGCCAATACATCCCCAACGTCTCACAGCAGCCCCCGTACAACCCCAACACCCAATATGTCGACTACAACTGCGTCATGTCTCTACAACTGATTTACAGCATTGATATTATCCTGTGGGTGGGCTACTTTGCCCTGGCCATCTATTTCGACAACGTCATGCCAAACGAGATCGGGCTGAGGAGGTGGGGGGAAGGTATATTTGTTATCCACTCTCCGTTGAATCATAACCCTTGAACTCCTGTTCACAGGCCTTTCTACTATTTCCTCGTGCCCAGCTATTGGTTCCCAAGCCTCGGCAACAACGCAAACAAGCTCAAGCAAGTGACCGACGACAGCAACGGGGTACCGGTCTCTCAGAACGGCGTCGAATCTCTGGATGATGACGTCGCAGAGGAGGAGTCCAAGGTCCGCAGTCTTCTCAACCATCGCACGGGTGAGAGCCGCAATCCCTCTCGCTCTCTGGTTGCTGGCAGTTGACTGTGCCTGCCCTTTCTTCCCACGACAGGTCTCCCCAACGAGCTGGCGTCTCAGGCCGAGCACGGCTCCTCCGCTGCCCACCGCAACGCGGTCGAGGTGTTTGGCCTCAAGAAGGTCTTCCCTCACATCCCCGGAGGCTCCTGCGGGACGATGTGCTGCTTCTGCTGTGCCAGCACCAAGGACCCCAGGTGGGGGGGAGTGCACCCGCCCCCCTTTCCCATCACACATCACGTGATGCCCCCTCCTCCTCTTGCTCAGGGCCTTCTGGGCCATCAAGGGCTCGTGGTTCACAATCGCGGAGAACCAGCTCTTCTGCCTCCTGGGGCCCAACGGGGCAGGGAAGTCAACCACAATCAACTGCCTCACTGGTGGGGAATTATAGGCAGGTTTTTTTATTTCTACTCAGTTCATAGG
>VFSW01006750.1_pt1 | contig 16813 bp, 17 predicted proteins | sample 5358111 | NCBI WGS metagenome assembly VFSW01 (sample SAMN11554181, study PRJNA540505) | mine drainage metagenome | isolation source: sediment from site ElyBrook_90M | place: USA: Ely Copper Mine, Vershire, VT | collected 2017
GTGAGGGATTTCGGGGGCTGAGCCGGGCGGGGTGCGCCCCCACGCCGCCGACGATCGCAGAGGGATGGACCCCGGGTCGGCTTCTGAGTTAAACGCTACCCCGCACCTGGTAACCGCTTCTTCCGTCGAAAGGCCTCATGCGCTCCCAGATCATCGGAACCGGGTCGTACGTGCCCGAAAAGGTCCTGACCAACGCGGATTTCGAGAAGCTCATCGAGACCAGCGACCAGTGGATCGTGGAGCGCACCGGCATCCGGGAGCGGCGCGTCGCGGCCCCGGACGAGGCCTCGAGCGACATGGCGGTCATCGCCGCCCGGCGGGCCCTGGAGATGGCCGGGGTGAGGGCCGAGGACATCGATCTCATCATCGTCGGGACCATCTCCGCCGACATGCCCCTGCCGTCGTGCGCGGCCTTCGTCCAGGCCAAGCTCGGCGCGACCAACGCCGCCGCCTTCGACATCCACGCGGCCTGCGCCGGGTCGCTCTTCGCGATGTCGATCGCCGACCGGTTCATCGTCTCGGGCACGTACAAGCGGGTGCTGGTGATCGGCGTGGAGCTCCTCACGCGCCTGATGGACTGGACCGACCGCAACACCTGCGTGCTCTTCGGCGACGCGGCGGGGGCGCTGATCCTCGGGCCCACCACCGACCCGAAGCGGGGCTTGCTCTCGACGCACCTGCACACCGACGGCGGGCAGGCGGAGATCCTCTCGATCCCCGGCGGCGGCGCGCGCCTGGGCACGAGCGGCGAGACCCTCGACGCCCGGGCCCACTTCGTGAAGATGAACGGGCGCGAGGTCTACAAGTCGGCGGTGCGCAACCTCACGGCGGTGCTCGGTGAGGCCCTCGCCGCCAACCACTGCACCGCCAGCGATCTCACCCACCTCATCACCCACCAGGCCAACCTGCGCATCCTCGAGGCGGTGCTGGCGCGCTTCGAGATCCCCATGGAGAAGTGCTGGCTGAATCTGCAGAAGTACGGCAACACCTCGTCGGCCTCGCTGCCGATGTCGCTGGACGAGGCCAACCGGGCGGGCCGGCTCCATGCCGGGGACCTCATCGGGATGATGGCCATCGGCGCGGGCATGGCGTGGGGGAGCGCCATGATGCGCTGGTAGACGCCGGGCGAGAACTCCATGGGCAAGCTCGCATACGTCTTTCCAGGGCAAGGCTCCCAGACGGTGGGCATGGGCAGGGCGCTCCACGCCCAGTTCCCGGAGGCCCGCGAGGTCTTCGAGGCCGCGGACGACGCGCTCTCCGAGCGGCTCTCGGCCCTGTGCTTCGACGGGCCCGAGGCCGAGCTCAAGCTCACCGCCAACACCCAGCCGGCGATCCTCACCGTGAGCCTCGCGGCCCACGCGGTGGCGGCGCGGCGGCTGCCGGCGCCGGACTTCGTCGCCGGCCACTCCCTGGGCGAGCTCAGCGCGCTCGCGGCGACCGGGGCGATGCCGCTCTCGGACGCCGTGCGGGCGGTGCGCGCGCGCGGCCAGCTCATGCAGCAGGCGGTCCCGGAGGGGCAGGGTGCGATGGCGGCGATCCTCGGGCTCGCGCCCGAGGCGGTGGCGGAGGCCTGCCGCCAGGCGGAGGCCGAGCTCGGAGGCCGGAAGCGCGTGCAGCCCGCCAACTTCAATGCCCCGGCCCAGACGGTGATCTCGGGTCACGCAGAAGGGGTGGCCCGGGCGGGGGAGAAGGCCACCGCGCTCGGGGCCCGCAGGGTCATCCCCCTGCCGGTCAGCGCCCCCTTCCACAGCCCGCTGATGGCCCCGGTGCAGCCGGGGTTGCGCCAGGTGCTCGCGGGCGTGGCCTTCAAGGCCCCCACGGCGCCGGTCGTGACCAACGTCGAGGCCACGCCCAACGCGGATCCTTCAAGGATTCTCGAGCTGTTGGTGGCCCAGGTCACCGCCCCCGTGCGCTGGGTCGAGACCGTCCAGCAGCTCTCGGCGCTGGGGGTCGATCGGTACGTCGAGGTCGGCCCTGGCCGGGTGCTGTCCGGGCTCATCAAGAGGATTGATCGCGCGCCGGCTCTTTTTAATGTAGAAGACCCGCCTTCGTTGGCGAAGAGCGAGGCAGGGCTGAAGTCATGATCCAGGCAGGGCCGCCAGAGTTCGCGGGGCAAGTCGCGCTGATCACCGGGGGGTCCCGGGGGATCGGTCGCGCCTGCGCGCTGGCGTTCGCCCGGGGTGGCGCGAAGGTGGTCGTCGGCTACGCCGGCAACGAGGCGGCGGCGGCGGAGACGGCCAAGCTGGTCTCCGCGGCGGGCGGAGCTGCTCACCTCGCCCGGTTCGACGTCGCGGACGGCGCGGCCTGCGCGGAGTGGGTCGAGCGGATCGTGGCCGACCATGGCCGGCTGGACGTGCTGGTCAACAACGCGGGCGTGGCCGTGGACGGCCTGTTGCTGCGGCTCAAGGACGCCGACCTGCACCGCCAGTTCGCGGTCAACGTGGACGGCGCGTTCCACCTCTCCAAGGCCGCGGCCCGGCCGATGATGAAGCAGCGCTCGGGAGCGATCGTCAACCTCACCTCGGTGGTGGGGGAGATGGGCAACGCCGGGCAGGCCGCCTACTCGGCCACCAAGGCCGCCCTGATCGGCCTCACCAAGACGCTCGCCCGCGAGCTGGCCTCCCGCAACATCCGGGTCAACGCGGTCTCCCCGGGGTTCATCGACACCGAGATGACCGCGGGCATCCCCGAGGCCGCGCGCACGAAGATGCTGGAACTGATCCCGCAGGCCCGGTTAGGAACGGCCGCGGAGGTCGCCGAGGCGGTCGCCTTCCTGGCGTCGGCGCGGTCGGCGTACATCACGGGTGAGGTCCTGCGCGTCAACGGCGGGATGTACATGTGAGTTTGCGGTCCTGGTCACGCAGTTTTCGAGAAAACCCTTAAGGAGGGCGTAAGACATGTCGACGACATCTGTTGAGCAGAAAGTGAAGTCCATCATCGCGGAGCAGCTCGGGGTGGGCGAGGACGAGATCAAGCAGGAGTCTTCCTTCATCGAGGACCTCGGCGCCGACAGCCTGGACATCGTGGAGCTGGTGATGGCCATGGAAGAGGAGTTCGAGGTCGAGATTCCGGACGAAGAGGCGGAGCACATCAAGACGGTGGCCGACGCCATCAACTACGTGAACACCCACAAGAAGTAGGCCGTCCCGGCCGCTCGCTTCCACGCGAGAGCGTGGAGCGGGCGCCAGCGGGCGCGGGCCGATCGCGGTTCAACGAGGTTGCGAGGAGAAGCCGATGGCGGATCGCCGCAGAGTGGTGGTCACCGGGATCGGACTGGTCACGCCGGTCGGGATCGGGACCGAGAAGACCTGGCAGGCCCTCCTGAACGGGAGGTCGGGCGTGGGGCCGATCACCCATTTCGATCCCAAGAATCACGTCACGAAGATCGCGGCCGAGGTGAAGGACTTCGACCCGACCCAGTGGATCGACAAGAAGGAGGCCCGCCGGATGGACCCCTTCATCCACTACGCCGTGACGGCGGCGAAGATGGCCGTGGCGCACGCGGGGCTGGTGGTCACGGAGGAGAACACCGAGCGCATCGGGGTCGTGGTGGGCAGCGGCATCGGCGGCATCGGCAGCCTCGAGGAGACCTGCCGGGTGGCCAGCGAGAAGGGGGTGCGCCGCATCAGCCCCTTCTTCATCCCCCAGCTCATCGGCAACCTGGCCCCGGGCCAGATCAGCATGATCCTCGGGATCAAGGGGCCCAACTGGTGCCCGGTGTCGGCCTGCGCCACCGGGGCGAACGCCATCGGCGAGGCCATGCGCTCCATCGAGTACGGGACGAGCGACATCGTCATCGCCGGCGGCACCGAGGCGGCGATCACCGTCATCGCCGTGGGCGGCTTCAACGCCATGCGCGCGATGTCGACCCGCAACGACGACCCGGCCCACGCCAGCCGCCCCTTCGATCGCGATCGGGATGGCTTCGTGATGGGCGAGGGCGCGGGCGTGCTGATCCTCGAGGAGCTCGAGGTCGCGAAGCGCCGCGGCGCGCCGATCCTCGCCGAGCTCGTGGGGTACGGCACCACCTCCGACGCCTACCACATCAGCGCCCCGTCCCCGGGCGGCGAGGGCCAGGTGCGCGCCATGCGCGCCGCGCTCAAGAACGGCAACGTGAACGCCGACGAGGTGGGCTACATCAACGCCCACGCGACGAGCACCCCGGTCGGTGATCCCGAGGAGACCCACGCGGTGAAGACGGTCTTCGGCCCCCACGCCCACACGCTGGCGGTCTCGGCGACCAAGTCGATGACCGGCCACATGCTCGGGGCCGCGGGGAGCGTGGAGGCGGCGATCACCGTGCTCGCGCTCCAGCGCGGCGTGCTGCCCCCGACGATCAACCTCGAGAACCCCGATCCCGAGTGCGATCTGGACTACGTCCCGAACACCGCGCGCGAGGTGAAGGTCGACGTCGCGATGTCCAACGCCTTCGGCTTCGGCGGCACCAACACCTCGATCGTCTTCCGCCGGTTCAAGTCGTGACGCTGAGCGCGCTCGCGGCGGCGGATCCGCAGATCGCGAAGATCGTCGCGGATGAGAAGGCCCGCCAGCAGAACGGGCTCGAGCTCATCGCGAGCGAGAACTTCGTCTCCCCGGCGGTGCTGGAGGCGATGGGCTCGGTGCTCACCAACAAGTACGCCGAGGGCTACCCCGGCAAGCGCTACTACGGCGGCTGCGAGGTGGTCGATCTCGCCGAGCAGCTGGCGATCGACCGGGCGCGGCAGCTCTTCGGGGCCGAGGCCGCCAACGTGCAGCCCCACAGCGGCTCCCAGGCGAACGCCGCGGCCTACTTCGCGCTCGCGAAGGCGGGCGACACGCTGCTCGCGCTCGATCTCGCGCAGGGCGGCCACCTCACCCACGGCTCCCCGGTGAACTTCTCGGGCCGGCTCTTCAAGGCGGTCCACTACGGGCTCCGGCGCGAGGACGAGCTCATCGACTACGCGCAGGTCGCGGCGCTGGCCGAGCTCCACAAACCGCGCATCTTGATCGCCGGGTTCTCGGCCTATCCGCGGACGCTCGACTACCGGCGGTTCCGCGAGATCGCCGATTCGGTGGGGGCGGCGCTGGTGGTTGACATGGCCCACATCGCGGGCCTGGTGGCGGTGGGGCTCTCCCCGTCGCCGGTGCCCTACGCCGACATCGTCACCAGCACGACGCACAAGACGCTGCGGGGACCGCGCGGCGGCCTGATCCTCTCCAGGGAGGCCCACGCCAAGGCGGTCAACAGCCAGATCTTCCCCGGGCTGCAGGGCGGCCCGCTGATGCACGTGATCGCCGCGAAGGCGGTGGCGTTCGCCGAGGCGCTGCGGCCGGACTTCCGCACCTACCAGGAGCAGGTCCTCGCGAACGCCAAGGCGCTCGCCAAGGCGCTGATCGAGGAGGGGCTGCGGCTGGTGTCGGGCGGGACCGACAACCACCTGGTCCTCGTGGACGTGCGCCCCTCGGGGCTCACCGGCAAGGCCGCCGAGGACCTCCTCGGTCAGGCGGGGCTCACCGCCAACAAGAACATGATCCCCTTCGACCCCGAGAAGCCCATGGTCACGAGCGGGGTGCGCCTCGGGACGCCGGCCCTCACGAGCCGCGGGATGAAGACCGCCGAGCTCGACCAGGTCGGCCACATGATCGGCCGGCTCCTGAAGTCGAAGGGCGACGAGGCCACGCTCAAGGCGGCCCGCGCCGAGGTCGCCGAGCTCGTGAAGCGCTTCCCGCTCTACGCCTGAGGCGACCCTTGGCCCGCCGCGCTCAGAGCCGTGACGGCGAGCAGCCAGGGGTGGACGCCCGGCTGATGGCCCTGGCCCTGACCGAGGCGCGTCGAGGCCTCGGTCGCACCGCGCCCAATCCGGCGGTCGGGGCGCGCGGCGCGCGCGGCGGGGGGGGGGGGGCCCGGGGGCCCCCCCCCCAGGGGGGGGCCCCCCCCCGCCCCCCCGGGCGGGGGGGGCCGGGGGCGCGGGGGGCGGGCGGGGGGGGGCGGGGGCCACCCCCGCTACGGCGGGCGGCCCGCACGCCGAGGTGGTCGCGTTGGAGAAGGCCGGTGCCCGGGCGCGGGGCGCGACGCTCTATTCGACCCTCGAGCCCTGCGCCCACCATGGGCGCACGCCCCCCTGCACCGAGGCGATCCTCGCCGCGGGCCTCCAGCGGGTGGTGGTGGCGAGCCGGGATCCGAACCCGCTCGTGAACGGCAAGGGGCTGCGCCGCCTGCGCGCGGCGGGGGTCGAGGTCGAGGTGGGGGTCGGCGCGCGGGAGGCCGATCACCTCAACCGCGCCTGGCTGCACTTCATCCGCCGCGGCGTGCCTTACGTCACGCTCAAGGTCGCGAGCACCGCCGACGGGAAGCTCGCCACCTCGAACGGGGATTCGCGCTGGATCACCTCGCTCGCGGCGCGGGATCAGGTGCAGTCCCTGCGCAACGAGGTCGACGCGGTGCTCGTCGGCGCGGGGACGGTGGAGGCCGACGACCCCCGGCTGACCGCGCGCCTGCCCGGGGCCCGCTCGCCGCTGCGGGTGGTGCTCGACGGCCGGCTGCGGACTTCGCCCACCGCCAGGGTCTTCCGCCCCGGCCACCTGCTCTTCACCTTCGAGGCGGTGCCCCCCGGCGATCCGCGCACCATCGAGCGCTTGCCCACGCGGCGCGGCCACCTCTCGCTGCTCCAGATCCTGCGGCGGCTGGGACGCCGCGGCGTCGTCCACCTGCTCGTCGAGGGCGGGGCAGACGTCCTCACCCAGTTCATCCAGCACGACCTCTGGGACGAGCTCCTGCTGTACGTGGCCCCCAAGCTCGCGGGGCCAAACGGCCTGCCGTGGTTCGGCGGGCGCAGCGCGGCGCGGATGCCGCAGGCGCTCATCCTCGGGGCCTTTCAGGCCCGCAGCGTGGGGCCGGATGCGCTGTTGACCATCACGCGTCAGCCCGCGCGGCCCGCGTAGGCCTCCGACCATGTTCACGGGACTGATCCAGGATCTGGGGGCGGTGCGGGCGGTGGCGGGCGCGAGCCCCCGCCGGCTCACGATCGCCACGGCCCTGCCGGCCGAGACCTTCGCCCTCGGAGAGAGCGTGGCGTGCAGCGGCGTCTGCCTCACCGTCGTGGAGCGCGGCCCGGGGGGGTTCGCGGTCGAGGCCGGGAGCGAGACGCTCGCGAAGACCACCGTCGGGGCCTGGCAGACGGGCCGCCCGGTGAATCTCGAGCGGGCGCTGGCGCTCGGCGACCGGCTCGGGGGCCACCTGGTCCTCGGCCACGTCGACGGCGTGGGGCAAGTGTGCACCTCGCGGGCGGAGCAGGGGAGCTGGCTCATCGAGATCACCGCGCCGCCCGAGGTCGAGCCCTTCCTGTCGCCCACGGGCTCGGGCACCCTCGCCGGGGGGAGTCTCACCGTCAACGCGGGGCGGGGCGCGGTCCTCTCGGTGAGCCTGATCCCCGAGACCCTGCGCCGGACGACCCTGGGCCAGCTCGCCCCGGGGGGCGCCGTCAATCTCGAGGGGGACATCCTCGGCAAGTACGTGGCCCGCTTGCTGAGCCGCTCGCTGCCCGCCTCCGGCGTGACGGTCGAGACCCTGCGCGCGGCGGGGTTCGTTTGAGCCCCGGCCACCGCGCGGTCGAGAAGGCCATCGCCGACTTTCGCCGCGGCCGGATGATCATCCTCGTCGACGACGAGGACCGCGAGAACGAGGGCGACCTCTGCGTCGCGGCCGAGAAGTGCTCGCCGAAGGCGATCAACTTCATGGCCACCCACGGGCGCGGGCTGATCTGTCTCGCGCTCACCGAGCAGAAGATCCGCGAGCTGCAGATCCCCATGATGGTGTCGGAGAACACCTCGCCCTTCGGCACCGCGTTCACCGTGTCGATCGAGGCCCGCCAGGGGGTGACCACCGGCATCAGCGCGAAGGACCGCGCGACCACCGTGCAGGCGGCGGTGCGCGACGGGGCCCGCCCCCAGGACCTCGTCCGCCCCGGCCACATCTTTCCCCTGCGCGCCCGCGACGGGGGCGTGCTGGTGCGGACCGGCCAGACCGAGGGATCGGTCGATCTGGCGCGCCTGGCGGGGCTCAACCCCTCCGCGGTGATCTGCGAGATCATGAACCCCGACGGGACCATGGCCCGCCGACCGCAGCTCCTGCGCTTCGCGAAGCAGCACCGGCTGACGCTGGTGACCATCGCCGATCTGGTGCGCTACCGGCTCCAGCGCGAGCAGCACGCCCAGGCGGTGGGTGAGACGCGCCTGGGGATCGCGCCCCTCGGGGAAGTGCGGTTGCTCGCCTACCGCAGCAGCCACGATCCGCGCACGCATCTCGCGCTCGTGCACGGCGTGCTCAAGCCCGGGGCGGCGATCCTGACGCGCATGCACACCGCCTGCCCCACCGGGGACGTCTTCGGCGCGGCTCAATGCCGATGCGGAGCGGACCTGCGGCAGGCCCTCGAGCAGATCCGCGCCGCGGGCGCGGGCGTGGTGGTCTATCTCCAGAAGCAGCTGCGGCAGCCCGAGGACATCCTGCGCTGCACCCATCTCCCCGACCCCGGAGCGAAGGCAGGCAAGCCCGATCTGCGCGAGTTCGGGGTCGGCGCCCAGATCCTGCGCGATCTCGGGGTGCGAAAGCTGCGCCTCCTGACCAATCACCCGCGGCGCATCGTGGGGCTCGAGGGCTTCGGTCTCGAGGTGGCCGAGGTCCTGCCGCTCGCCCCTCAGCCGGCGACGGCGGGATCGCGCAAGCGCAGGACGCGGTAGACCGCCACCGGCTCGGTGCGGCCGCGCACGGTGACCGACGCGAGGGGCTCGACGTCCACCTCCTCGCGGACCAGGTGGTAGGTGCTCTCGGAGATCACGAAGTCGGTGTGCAGCTCCTTGGTGAGCGCCTCGAGGCGCGAGGCCAGGTTCACCGTGTCGCCGATGACCGTGTACTCCATGCGGCCGCCGTGGCCATCGACGCCCTCCGAGCCGAGGTTGCCCGCCACCACCGCGCCGGTGTGGATGCCGATGCCGGTGCGGAGCGTGGGCAGGTGGTCGCGCTCGAAGCTCTGGTTGAGGGCCGCCAGGGCCTCCCGCATGGCGAGGCCCGCGCGCACCGCGTTCAGGGGGTCGCTGTCCTTGGGCGAGGGCGGCCCCCAGACGGCCATCACGCAGTCCCCGATGAACTTGTCCACCGTGCCGCCGTGGCGCGTGACCGCCGCCACCATCTCCGTGAAGTAGCGGTTCAGGAGCTCGAGCACGCGCTCCGGAGGGAGGTGCTCCGAGAGCGCGGTGAAGCTGCGGATGTCCGAGAAGAGCACCGTCGCGGACATCACGCTCCCGCCGAGGTGCACCTCCCCGCTCTCCACCGCGCGCTGCGCCGCCGGAGAGAGGTACTTGCCGAGCGCGGAGCGCCAGCGCTCGCCGGCGAGGATCCGGGCGACCATCTGGTTGTAGACCTCGCCCAGCGTCTCGAGCTCGTCGTTCGTGCGCACCAGCTGGACCGGCACGAAGCGCTGCTCGGCGATGCCGGGCAGCGCGCGGGCGAGGGTCTTCACCGCCTGGGCCATGCGGCTCGACAACCGCCAGGCGAAGGCCACCGCCAGGATCGCGATCCCGAGGAGGGTCAGCAGCCGCTCCCGGAAGGCCAGCGCGAGGGCGTGCGTGGCCTGGGTCAGGTCGAGGGCCGCGACCACCTCGAGCGGGGTCAGCTCCTGCGGCGAGAAGGCCATCACCGCGAACACGCCTCCGGCCGCGTCGCGCAGGATCTGGGGCTCGCCGGGGAGGCTCTGTTCGAGCACCGCGGTGTTGCTCGTGCGCCCGAGGATCTCGCCGTGGTTGCGGAAGGCGAGCGCGAGCCCGGTCTTCTGGGCGGTGTTGGCGAGGTAGGTGCTGTTGAGCGGAAAGGCCGCCAGGGCGAGGCCGGCGACCTGGCCCTCGCGCACCACCGGCCGGATCAGGGCGTAGGAGAAGACGTGGTCGCGGCTCCCGTCCGCGTGCGGCAGCAGCGTCACCCCGCGAAAGTCGGCCACGGGCAAGGGCAGGTGATCGCCGGCGAGCGCGGGGTCGGTGGTCGCGAGGACCTGGCCGTCGACGGAGGCGAGCAGCACCCGCATCTCGGGGTAGACGAGGGTGAAGTCGTCGATGTGCTCGAGCAGGGTCTCGCGGTCCTTGGCGAGCAGCTCCCGGTGAACGTCGGGATCGGTGCCCAGGAGCTGGACCGCCACCTGGAGGTCGGAGATGTCGTCCCGCAGCTCGGTGAGGAAGGCCGCCTGCGCCGCGGCCATGCCGGCGCGCGCGGCGTCGCGCTGGGAGCGCTCGAAGATCAGCGAGATGATCGTGGTCGCGAGGAAGCTCGGCAGCAGGCAGATCACCACCACCACGAGCAGCTTGGTCCGGACGGTGCGCATCCTCGCCGGATGGTACCTGGATTCGGGCGGGCGAGGTGCCCCTCTTTTCCCGACCCGACGCCTCAGCCGCGGAGCGCCGCGCTCACCCCCGGGAGGAGCCCCGCCGCGAAGCTGAGCATGTTCCCGAGGCTCGACGCCAGGAGGCTCCGCGGCAGGTCGCGCGGCCTGCTCGCGAGCGCGTACGCCGCCGCCTCGGCGACGACTGCGAGGACCTCGCCGGGGAAGAGGTAGCTGCCGCGCAGAAAGTCCAGGCGCGGCAGCCAGAGATTCAGCGTCAGGTTGGTGGCCGCGTTGGCGAGGACCGCGACCGCGGCCATCTTGAGCCGCTGGCCGGGAAAGAGCGCGGCGACGAGCGGCACCTCGACGCCGAGCGTGATGGCCAGCGCGAGGGCCCAGGGCGGCACAGGGGCTCAGCTCTTCCGGCGGCGGAGACCAAACAGGCTCAGCGACAGCACGAGCATCAGGCCGTCGAAGCTCAGGACCGACCCGCTCGTGGAGCACCCGCCTCCAGTTCCATTGGGACAGACGGAGTTGCCGCCATCGGCAGGCCAGGGAGGCGCCGCCGTGTAGGCGGTGGGCGTCGCGTTGCCGCTGGCCCGGGTGCAGCCGGCGTCGAGCGTGGGGAGCACGGAGACGATCTGCCAGAAGGGGGCGGTGCCACCGCATCCCATGCAGGCGAGGGGGGTCTCAAGGCCGTAGCGGTAGGTGCCGGCGGGCACGCAGTCGTCCTCGTAGTCGCCGCCGTAGTCGCCCGCGTCCACGCAGTAGGGGGCGAGCGCCACGATCGTGCCGGAGTCGACATCCTGGCGGAGCATGGGGGTGGTGAGCGTGCAGCCCGCGTATTCGGCGCGGAGGAACACGGTGCCGGCGTCCTGCGCGGGGATGTACGACGGGGGCGCCGCGCAGTCGCCCCGGGCCTCGGTGGCGAAGAACCCCAGCGGGGCGAGCAGCAGGACGGCGAGCAAGCGCTGGGTGCGCATCTGGGGTGGACCTCCGGTGTGAGGGGCTTCGAACATAGAGAGAGTGCAAGGGGGGCGCCATCGCCAAGTGCGCGAGAATACGAGGGTGGCCGAGGGCCAGGTGCGACATTCCCGTCAGGTCCGCGCGGCGGTCGGTCGGCGTCACTCGGGGACGTAGGGGAGCTCGCACTCCTCGCAGTCCCGCAGCCGGCCGTACAGCCAGCAGCCGACGCAGAAGCCGAGAGCGGCCTCGAGCCAGGTGAGCGCGAAGCAGATCGAGATCACCCCGAGGATCCAGGCGGTCCGGGCGTGGGCGAGCCGGAGCGCCAGGCAGGCGACCCCGAGCGCGCCGCCGAGGATCCAGGCGAAGCGCTTGGGTGGGGTTGGCTTCCACTGGGGGCGGAGGCGGAGGGTGAGCGCGGTCCCGAGAGACCCAGCGGGGCTGAGGGGCGTGAGGCCCGTCGCCGCGGCGATGAACATGTCGAAGATGACGAAGGGGCCGACGTAGATCACGGGATCGAGCTCTGGGGCCGCGATCAGAATGCCGATCGTCGTCATCGACAGGATGTTCAGGAGCCCGGCGCGCGCCCGCGTGGCGGGCTCGTTGATCCGCCGGGTGGCGTAGCCCGGGACGGCCTGCCCCATCGCCCACCAGGGCGCGTTCAGAAAGGTGTGTGTCCTGCGCGCGTGGCCGTCGCGTTGAATCGAGTCCATGGTCGCTGCCCTCCGGGAAGAGCCCTCATAGTGCAGACGCCAGGGCGGCGCCATCGCCAGAGGTGCGAGCGCAGATCCCGTTGCCGATTGCCAGAGCGCGGCCGGGCCCCGCACCGCGCCGGGCCCAGCGATCCTCTGGTGGCCAGCGGCCCCCCCGACGTGCCATCGGGTGGGCGCGGGTTCTTGCGTCCGCCGGTCCGTTTTGCGACAAGGATGCCATGCGTGTCATCGAGGGTTCCCTCCTGGGGGAGAAGTTGCGCTTCGGGCTCGTCGTCGCCCGCTTCAACGGCTTCCTCACCGAGCAGCTGCTTGGCGGCGCGCTCGATGCCCTGCGCCGCCACGGGGTCTCCGAGGACGACCTCACCGTGGTCCGGGTCCCGGGGACGTTCGAGCTCGCCGGGGCCAGCGCGCGCCTCGTCGAGAGCGGCGCCGTCGATGCCGTCGTGGCGCTCGGCGCGGTGATCCGCGGCGAGACCCCGCACTTCGACTACGTGGCCGGCGAGGCGGCGAAGGGGCTTGGCCAGCTCGCGCTCCAGCACGCGATCGCGATCGGCTTCGGCGTCGTCACCGCGGACACGCTCGAGCAGGCCATCGCCCGCTCGGGAACGAAGCAGGGCAACAAGGGGGCCGACGCCGCGCTGGCCGCGCTCGAGCTCGCCCAGGTCTACCGTCAGCTTCGGGGCAAGACGCGCCGGGCGAGAAGGTAGGCAATGGGTCTTCGGCGGCAGGCGCGGGAACGGGCAGTGCAGGCGCTCTACCAGCTCGACAGCGTGGGCGCGCTCACCTCGGGAGCGGCGGCGGAATCGCTGCAGGCGTTCTGGCAGTCGCTCGATCCCCAGGAGCCGGAGATTCAGGCCCTGGCCGCGCCGCTCATCGAGGGTGTCCTCGCGCACTGCGAGGAGGTCGACCGGGTGGTCGAGGAGGCCAGCCAGCACTGGCGGCTCGCGCGCATGGCCAAGGTGGACCGCAACGTGCTGCGGCTCGGGGCCTATGAGCTCCTGCACCGCGCCGACGTCCCGCCCAAGGTGGCCATCAACGAGGCCATCGAGATCGCCCGGACCTATGGCTCCGAAGAGTCGGGGGCCTTCATCAACGGCGTGCTGGATCGGATCGCCCAGAAGCTGGGGAAGGGGCCTTGATCGTCGAGGTGCACGAGCTCTCGCTCCCCGGGCTCGACGCGCTCGCCGCGGACGGCCTCGCCCTGTTCATCGACCAGCGCGAGCGGCCTCTCGTTGGGCTGGCCGGCCTCTGCGACTGGCGGCTGTGCGGCCACCTCTCGCGGGTGATCGCCACCGGGTTCTTCGGCGGCAACGGCGGCGAGACGCTGCTCATGCCCACCGACGGGCGCCTGCCGGTCGCGCGGCTCCTGGCCTTCGGCCTCGGCGAAAGCGGCGCGAGCGACCGCGAGGCCCAGCTCGGGCGCGCGCTCGAGGTGGCCCACCGGGCGGGCCTCGGTGCGCTGGCGCTGTCGATCGACTTCCTCTCGGAGGAGCCCGAGGCCGCGGCCGCGGCCGGGGCCCGGGTCGCGCGGCGCGGTGGGCTGGCGCGGCAGGTGATCGTCGGGGACGTGAAGGTCCTGGATCGCACCCTGAAGACCGCCACCGCCGGGTTGGCGGGCGTGGAGCTCGCGGGCGCGGCCAGCGCCGCCCCCGCTGGCCAGAAGCGCGCCTGAGCGGAGGCGCCACCGCTGGAGCTCAGGGGCTCACGGCCCGCTGCACGACGGCTCGAGCACCACGGCGCCCGAAGCCACGTCGAAGATCACGAGACCTGGCATGGCGCCGCCGCTGCGCACCGGGGCCAGCTCCGGGCTGCCGAGGGAGAGCAGGGTCGGCGAGGGGCTCGCGGGCTGGAAGCTCGCCCCGCCGCGGTTGAGCCAGGTGACGACGCTCGAGTCGCTGCCCGTCGCCGCGAGATCGGGCGTCCCGTCGCCGTTGAGATCGGCGAGGAGCAGGGCGCGGAGCGTGGGGCCCCCGAGGTACTCGGCCTGAAAGGCGACGACGGGGCCGCTCGCCGAGGGCGTGAAGCCCCGGATCTGCCGGCCGCCGAGCCCGACGATCAGCGTGGGGCCGCCGTCGGGGCTCAGCTGCCCCGCGGTGAGGTCGAACGCCAGCTCCGGGGCGAGCTGCGCGGGGGCGGCGAAGCCTCCGCCGTCCAGCTGCACCGCGACGAAGGCGGTCTGGGAGGTGACGTCGAGGTAGGCGAGATCGGCGAGGCCGTCGCCAGTGACGTCGGCGATGGCGATCCGCGGGGAGATCGCCGCGGCCCCGGCCCCGGTGAGCGCGAGCCCGGTCTGGAGGCCGAACGCGCCGCCGTCGGGGGTGAAGATCGCCACCCCCGCGGTGCCGTTCAGGTCGAAGGCCACGTCGGGGCGGCCGTCGCCGTTGACGTCGCCGGCGCCGAGCAGCGTGGTGGCGAGCGTGGTCGCGCCCGCGTCCAGCTGGGCGAAGAAGCCGGCGTCGAGCGTGCCGTCGGGCTGGCCGAAGAGGACCTCGAGCGCGCCGCGCTGGATGTTGCCGTCGAAGGCGCTGCCCGCGACCGCCACGTCGAGCCGGCCATCGCCGTCGAAGTCGGCCACCGCGAGCGCGCCCAGGGACCCAAGCGTCCCGACGCTCCAGGCGGGGGCGAAGCCGCCGTCGGCGAGGCCGCGCAGGACCCACAGACGGCCCTGGGCGGTGCTGCCCAGCACCAGGTCGGGGATCCCGTCGCCGTCGACGTCGCCGCTCTCCAGGCGATCGGCGGCGCTCACCCCCGAGGCGCCGAGGGCGCGCGCGGCGCCGTAGAGCGCGCCCGAGCCGCAGGCGCCGCTGCCGCAGGTCTCGCAGGCGAGGCACGCCCGGCCGCAGCCGCCGCAGTGGGCGGCGTCGGTCTCGAGGTCCACGCAGAGCAGCGGCTGGTCGTGGGGGCCGCAGCTCGCGAACTGCGGGTCGCAGCCGCAGAGGCCGGCCACGCAGCGCGCGTCCGCGGTGCAGACCACGTCGCAGCTGCCGCAGTGCTCGGGGTCGTTGAGGACGTCGATGCAGCGGACACCCGAGGGCAGCGTGCAGGCGAGCAGCCCCGCGGGGCAGAGCCCGCCGTCGGCGACGAGGACCGGGGTGCAGGCCCTCGCCCTGCAGAGGGCGCCCGGGCCGCAGGCCGTGCCGCAGGCCCCGCAGTTGTCGGGGTCGGCATCGAGGTTCACGCAGGCGCCGGCGTCGGCGCAGAAGGCCTGGCCGGGTGGACACACCGGGAGGATCGCGGCGGTGCAGCTGGCTTCGAGGCAGGTCCAGCCCGGCAGGCAGGCGTTGCCGCACGCGCCGCAGTTGTTGGGGTCACTCGCGGTGGCGACGCAGGCGCCGGCGGGGCCGCACGCGGTCTGGCCGCTGGGGCAGCCGGTGGGCGCGGGCGCCGGGGAGCTCGAGCAGCTGGCGAGCGCGAGGGCGAGCAGTGTGATTCCTGAGAGAGCGCGCGAAGACATGGTGGGCCTCGGGGATCAGGGAGCGAGTCGCTCCATCATGCGGGCGAAGGGGATCGTCTCGCGGACGTGGTGGAGGCCGCAGAGCCAGGCGACGGTCCGCTCCACGCCGAGCCCGAAGCCCGCGTGGGGGACGCTGCCCCAGCGGCGCAGGTCGAGGTACCAGCTGAAGGCCTCGGGCGGCAGGCCCGCCTCGCGGATCGAGGCCTCGAGCGTGGCGAGGTCGTCCTCGCGCTGCCCCCCGCCGATGATCTCGCCATACCCCTCGGGGGCCAGGACATCCACGCCGAGGGCCAGCTTGGGGTCGCTGGGATCCTTCTTGAAGTAGAAGGCCTTCATCGCCGCGGGGTAGCGGTGGACCATCACCGGACGGTCGAACTGCTTGGCGAGGACCGTCTCCTCGTCGCCGCCGAGGTCGTCTCCCCAGGTGATGGGGTGGCCCGCCGCCTTGAGGCGCTCGATCGCGTCGGTGTACGTGATCCGCGGGAAGGGTTTCTGGACGTTCTTGAGCGGCGCGACGTCGCGCTCGAGCACCTGGGTGAGCTCCCGCTCGTGGCGCCCCAGCACCCGCGAGACGATGCTCATCAGGAAGTCCTCGGCGAGGTCCATGTCGCCCTCGAGATCCATGAAGGCCACCTCGGGCTCCACCATCCAGAACTCGGTGAGGTGGCGGCGGGTCTTGCTCTTCTCGGCGCGGAAGGTCGGGCCGAACACGTAGATCTTGCCGAGCGCCATCGCGCCGGCCTCGCCATAGAGCTGGCCGCTCTGGGTGAGGAAGGCCGAGCCCAGGTCGAAGTAGGGGACCTCGAAGAGGGTGCTCGTGCCCTCGCAGGCGGCGGGGGTCAGGATCGGCGCGTCGAGCAGCGTGAAGCCGTGGTCGTCGAAGTAGTCGCGGATCGCCTTCACGATGGTGTGCCGGATGCGGAGGATCGCGTGCTGGCGGGCGGAGCGCAGCCACAGGTGGCGGTGCTCCATGAGGAACGCCACCCCGTGCTCCTTCGGGGAGATCGGGAACCCCTCGGCGGCCTGCAGCACCGCGACGTCCTTGAGCTGTAGCTCGAAGCCGATCGGGCTGCGCGGATCCTTCTTGACCAGGCCGCGCGCGATGAGCGACGCCTCCTGCGGCAGCTTGTCGACCGCGGCGAAGAGCTCCTCGGGGACGTCCCCCTTGAAGAGCACCCCCTGAATGGTCGCGGTGCCGTCGCGGATCTGGAGGAACTGCAGCTTGCCAGACGAGCGCTTGGCGTAGAGCCAGCCCTTGAGCTGGACTTCCTGGCCGTCGTGGCGGTCGATGTCGGAGATGTAGATCCAGGGGGCGGTGGACATGGGGCGCGCAGTATAGC
>VFSW01006751.1_pt1 | contig 16812 bp, 15 predicted proteins | sample 5358111 | NCBI WGS metagenome assembly VFSW01 (sample SAMN11554181, study PRJNA540505) | mine drainage metagenome | isolation source: sediment from site ElyBrook_90M | place: USA: Ely Copper Mine, Vershire, VT | collected 2017
ACGTCGCCTCCGGCGAGGCGGAACAGGAGTGAATAGCAAATCTGGCCTGCAGCGCCGGATACGGCGATGCGCTTTGCGGGACGAGACATCTGGCGCTCCACTGGAGGGGGTATCGATAATCATCTAGTACGCTTGATCGCTACAATCCAATCGGGATTTGTGATCGAATGCGGAAGGGAACTTGGCGCGGCAAACCCGCTTCGATGACCCTTTGCCGCCCGTCCGCTCACCATCGTCGCGGCGAATCATTTCCTGAAATCCCGTGAAACGGCCGTCATGCCCAACGGTTCAAGGACGTTAAAACATTCTCTCAGATAGATAGATTAGGTGGGGTGGCCTACTAAAAGTCATTTTATGGAAGCGCATAAGGACACTTTATCACCGGGCTGGCCGGGGTGCTGTGGTGCGTGGCGCTTTCGATCTTCTCGCTGGCGAACAGCTATCCGCTTGCGCTCGGCTTCCTGTGAGCCGCGGGATTCCTGGAATTGTCCTTCAACGCGATGGCGCAGAGCCTGGTCCAGACGAGCGCGCCGCTCGACAAGTGCGGACGAGTCATTGGTCTTTTCAAGATGTCGAGCCGCGGCAGCCTGATCGGCCTGCACTGGTCACTCGCGCTGTCGGCTCTGGCCACGCCGGCCATCTTCGGCGGGCTACTCGCCCTCCCGTGAAGATCGTGACAAATGGAGGGAATGCGACATCCGGATGCGAGCGCCGAAGGCGCAAAGCAGTCGGAGCCGGTCGGCCACACGGCTCGCCGGCAAATCGGGCGGCATCGCTCACTTCATCTTCTTGAACCGCACACTCCTGCCGTCCGCGAGGCGGGTGGCGATGTAGCCGCCGGCGAGGCAGGCCTCGCGCTGCGGCATCTTTTCCTGCGGGCTGCGCAAGGTTTCCCACCACGAGGCGCGCTGCGCCGCGCGCGGCAGTGCGGCGTCGATGATCGCCTCGATCTGTTCGAAGCTCAGCACGAATTCGGGGAGATATTGCTGCTTCAGATAATCCCGCAAAGCGTCGTAATCGTTCACGTATTCCCCCGGGCCGACGGTCCGCGCATGTGAAAGCGGCCGGACCGGCAAATCAGCGGCATCTTTGATGGTTCAGCGGGCGAAGGCAAGCAAACCGGGCTGTTTGATCCGTGGCCCGAACCCGGCGTCACCTTCGATGCATTTCCGATCGTCACGGCAACCAAGCGTTAACTCATTCGTGTACAAGCGCTGGCTATTTAAGCCGCCAGCAACCATTCCGGGCGCATGCCGCAGCATCGGGAGCGGGTGATGGGATCAGGACGGCGCAAGGACATGGCCAGCCGGCCATGGCGGCTATCGGCAAAGTTGCTGATCCTGTCTTCCGTGGTTACGGTGATGGGCTTTTCCGCAGTCTGCGCCAGCGTCATGCTCGACATGCGCCACGGCGAGGAGAAGCTGGCCCGCCAGACCCTTGGCAACCTCGTATCCGGCATCGATGCCGATATCGGCCGCAACGTCGAGCTTTACGACCTGTCGCTGCGCGCCGTCGCCAACAACATGGTGGTGCCGGAGATCGACCAGGTCAGCAAGCCGATCCGGCAGCTGATCCTGTTCGACCACGCCGCGACCGCCAAACATTTTGGCGGGATTCAGGTTTTCGATGCCGAGGGACGGCTGATCATCGATGCCGCGACGCTGGATCCGGTGCTAGAGGATCGCAGCGACGAGGAGTACTTCAAGGTCCATCGCGACCAGCCCGATGTCGGCCTGTTCATCAGCCGCCCGATGCTGCACCACGGCGCCTATGCCATCGTGCTGAGCCGGCGCATTACCGGCGAGGACGGACGCTTTCTCGGCGTGGTCGCAGGCTCGATCCGCTTTTCCTATTTTCACGACCTGTTCGGCCGGCTGCATCTCGACCCCGACGACACCATCACCGTTTTTCGCCGCGACGGCACCGTGATCATGCGCACCCCGTTCGACCTCGACGTGATCGGCAAGAATCTTGCTTACTTGCCCGGCGTACAGCGGGTGCTGTCCGAGCCGAGCGGGTCATATTCGGGCGTAGCCGTCACAAACCATAATCCGCGTCTCTACGTCTGGCGCGACGGCACAAGGCCGCTGGTCGTCCTGGTTGGAAAGCCATGGAGCGATATTCTCGGGCTCTGGCGCACCGAGGCGAGCCGGATCGGCGGGATCATGCTGGCGCTTGTCGCGTTCGTGCTCGGCGTAACGCTGTTTCTGGCGCGCGAGATCGGCCGCCGCGCCGCCGCCGAGGACAAGCTCGAGGAGCTCGCCACCACCGACGCGCTCACCGGTTTGCGAAACCGGCGCAAGTTCGATGCCGCCCTCGATGCCGAATGGCGGCGGGCGGCGCGCCAGAAGACGCCGCTCGCATTGCTGATGATCGATGCCGACCATTTCAAATCCTACAACGACACATTCGGACATCAGGCCGGCGACGAGGTGCTGGTCGGCATCGCGATCTGCATTTCCGATTCGGTGCATCGGGCCGGCGATTGCGCCGCGCGCTACGGCGGCGAGGAATTTGCCGTGCTGCTGCCGGGGCTCTCGTCCGGGGAGGCGCTTGGGGTAGCCGAAACGATCCGGCTGAAGGTTCAGCAATGGACCGGCGACCCCGCGATCACAACCGTCAGCATCGGTATCGCCTGCGTCATTCCCGACGCAGCCAAGGACTGGAGCATCCTCGTGAACGCCGCCGACAAGGCGCTTTACGCGGCCAAGGCTTCCGGCCGCAACTGCTGCGTGGCGGCCGGCAATTCGAAGCTGTCGCTGGTGGCTTGAGAGCCGTTACTTCTCCAGATACTTCTTCATCTCGGCGCGCAGGCCGTCGCGGAGGTCGGTGCGCGCCATGCCGAAGGCGATGTTGGCACGGAGAAACCCGGCCCTGGAGCCGCAATCGTGCCGCTCGCCCTCGAACTCGACGCCGTAGAACTTTTGCGTCTTCGAAAGCCCGATCATCGCATCGGTGAGCTGGATCTCGCCGCCGGCGCCGCGCTCCTGGGTTTGAAGGATCTTGAAGATTTCAGGCTGCAGGATGTAGCGCCCGGTGATCGACAGATTGGAGGGTGCGGTGCCCTTGGGCGGCTTTTCCACCATGCCGTCGACCTCGAACATGCTGGCATGCGGGTGGCGCTTGCCGACGCCGCAGATGCCGTATTGGTGGGTGAGGTGGTCGGGCACCGCTTCCACCGCGATCAGGTTGGACTTTTCGCCGAGTTGGCCGGCTGCCTCGATCATCTGCGCAAGACAGCCCGGCGTGTTGAGCACGAGCTCATCCGGCAGCACCACCGCAAACGGCTCGTCGCCGACGATATCCCGCGCGCACCACACCGCGTGGCCGAGGCCCAGCGGCGCCTGCTGCCGCGTGAAGCTCATGGCGCCGGCTTCCGGCTGATCGCGGGCCAGAATCTCCATTTCCACCTTCTTGCCGCGTGCGGCGAGCGTGGCGTCGAGTTCGTACATCCGGTCGAAATGATCCTCGATCGCGCCCTTGTTGCGGCCGGTGACGAAGATGAAGTGTTCGATGCCGGCCTCCTTGGCCTCATCGACCACATACTGGACCAGCGGCTTGTCGACGATGGTCAGCATTTCCTTCGGCATTGCCTTGGTGGCGGGCAGGACGCGGGTGCCGAGACCGGCGACCGGAAAGACGGCTTTGCGGATTTTCATGGGGTATCGGGCTGCCTTCAGAGAACGAAAGGAAAGAGCATCTTGATCGCATGTTGGTAGCCGGTTTGCTGCGGGGAGCAAAGGCGGATGTATGATCTGCCTCCTGGATCTCTTTGCATGAGCATGATCTTTTCGGAAAGTCGCCCCCACTTTGCCCTAACGAGGCCGTTCGGGTACGGAACATGCTCTAACGCAAAAATCCCGCAATTGTTAAGCTATTGGAAACCGTGACCAGGCCTCCGGAAAGCAGGTTGGCCTTGCGGGTGGAACAGGATGCGACGAACGGGACGATCTGCGGCAGCGCAAACGGGCGCGGTAATCCTCGCCGCAGCGCTGGTTTGGTGCGGCGGGGCGCGCGCGCAATCCACGGGCGGCGGGCCGCTCGACTTTCTCGGCAACATCTTCAACGGCTCGTCTTCGAAAGGCGGTCAAACCCCGCCGGGCGCGCCGGCACAGGCTGCGCCGGCTGCGGGCGGTGCGCCGCTGCCATGGAGCGGTGAGGACGGCGCCTCCGGCCACCCGCTGATGACCGCCAGCGCGATCCGCGAGGCGGCGGCGAATTTCGACAATTGCGTCGCAGCGATGTGGCCGGATGCCGCGCGCCGCAACATCTCGCAAGCGAGCTTTCAGCGCTTTACCGCGGGCCTCACTCCCGACCTGCGCATCATGGATCTGATGGATTCGCAGCCGGAATTCACCAAGTCGATCTGGGATTATCTGGACATCCTGGTGAACGACGACCGTCTCGCCAGGGGCCGCGAGATCCTCGCCAAATACAAGCCGCAGTTCGACGCGGCGGAAAAAGCCTATGGCGTCGACCGCTATGTGATCACGGCGATCTGGGGCATCGAGTCGAATTACTCGACGCAGATGGGCGATCGCAGCGTCCTGCAATCCACGGCGACGCTCGCCTGCATCGGCCGCCGCCAGAAATACTTCAAGGATGAGTTCCTCTCGGCACTGGAGATCCTGCACCGCGGCGATCTGCGCCCCGAACAGATGCGGGGTTCGTGGGCCGGCGCCTTCGGACCCACCCAATTCATGCCGACGGCTTTCAAGCGCTATGCCGTCGACGCCGACGGCGACGGCCGCCGCGACGTGGTCGACGATCCGGCCGACCTGATCGCTTCCACCGCCAACAATCTCAGGAAGGACGGTTGGCAGAGCGGTCAGACCTGGGGCTTCGAAGTCGTGGTGCCGAAGGGCTTCAATTACATGCTGGCGGACCGGGCCAAAGCGATGACGATTCCACAGTGGGAGCATCTCGGCCTCAAGCGCGCCAACGGTCAGCCCTTCCCGCCTTCCGCCGAGAAGGCCTATCTGCTGGCGCCCGCCGGTGCGGAGGGGCCGGGTTTTCTGATGCTGCAGAATTTCCGCGTGATCATGAAATACAATCCCGCGGAGGCCTATGCGCTGGCGATCGGCCACTTCGCCGACCGGCTGCGCGGCGCGGCGCCCTTCGTGCAGCCCTGGCCGCGGCAGGAACGGGAATTGTCGCGCGCCGAGCGGCTTGAGCTGCAGCAGCTCCTGGCCCGGCGGGGGTTCTATCGCGGCACCCCGGACGGCCAATTCGGCGGCGAAACCCGGGAGGCGCTGCGCGGCTTCCAGGCCTCGATCGGGGCCCCCGCGGACGGATTTGCCTCCTCGGAGGTGCTGGAGCGGCTGCGTGGGCCGTGATTCCGGGCGATTCAGTGCTCCGTTCTGCGCCCGGACCGGACAAGACCGGAAAGCCGGTTCCCAGCCCCCGTGGATCGTGCTCTACGAGTTTTCCGCTAGTTCTTGACGGTGGCCGGCAATGCCCGGTTGATGGCGGGAAATTCGCCCGCTTGCGGCCTGATTCCGCTATTATATTGATCACGCAGACGACCCCATTGCGACCGAACCGCATGCCAAAGACAAAGTCCTTTTTCCGGGTGTTCACCGAGGCCGGCCCGCTGATCGCGTTGGCCGTCGCGGGGGCGCTGCTGATTGGGATCGCGGGACCGGCGTCGGCGCAGTTTTTCTTTTTCGGCGGACCGCCGCGGCCGCAACCCCAGCCGCAATCGGCGCCTCCGGGCAGTCATGGACCTGGTGGCTGGTTCGGCGGCGAGCTGTTCGCGCCATTCCAGCAGCAGGCGCCAAAGCGGATCGAGAATTACTCCAAGGCGCCGCCGCCGGAAAAGCGCGAGACCATACCGGAACGCAACGTGCTGGTGCTCGGCGACGCCATGGCGGACTGGCTCGCCTATGGTCTCGAGGACGCCTATGTCGAGCAGCCGGATATGGGCGTGATCCGCCGGCACAAGACCGTCTCCGGCCTCATCAGATATCAGCCCAAGGGCGATCCGGCGGACTGGCCCGCCGCCGCCAAGACCATTCTTTCCGCCGAAAAGCCGGATGTCATCGTCGTCATGCTCGGGTTAGACGACCGCCAGGCGATCCGCGAACCGGCAACCGATAAATCCGACAAGTCATCTGACAAAAAGGGTGACAAGAAAGACGCACGCGCCAAAGGCGATGCCAAGCCTGCAGACAAATCCACGACCAAGCCGGATGGCGCGGACGACGCCGCCAAGGCCGATGAAAAAATGGTCGATACCGAATTGTCCCCGGACGATGCCGCCGACAATGACCTGCCGCCGATCACCGCGCCGGAGAAGAACGCGCGCTCGCCAAACGGCATCTATCAGTTCCGCGACGAACGATGGGTCGAACTCTACAACAAGAAAATCGACGAGATGATCGCCGTGATGAAATCCAAGGGCGTGCCGGTCTTGTGGGTCGGCCTTCCCGCGGTGCGCGGCGCCAGGGCGACCTCGGACATGCTGTTCCTGGATTCGCTGTACCGCGAGGCATCCGCCAGGGCCGGCATCACCTATGTCGATGTCTGGGACGGATTTGTCGACGAGGCCGGCCGCTTCCTGCAGCAGGGCCCCGACTTCGAAGGCCAGATCCGGCGCCTGCGCTCCTATGACGGCGTATATTTCACCAAACCCGGCGCGCGCAAGCTTGCGCTTTATGTCGAGCGCGAGATCACCCGGCTGCTGGCGTCGCGTTCCGCGCCGATCGCGCTGCCCTCTGAACCTGCAACCCCCGATGCCAATGCGCAGCCTGGCCAGCCGACGCCCCGTCCGCTGGCAGGACCGATCCTGCCACTGGTGGCCTCCTCCGTCGGTACCGATCAGTTGCTGGGCGGCCCGGGATCGCGCCCGGCTGCGGTCGATGCGCTGGTCGCGCGAACCCTGGTCAAGGGCGAACCGCTCGCGCCGCCCGCCGGCCGCGCCGATGATTTCGCCTGGCCGCACCGCGAAGTCGGACGCGAGCAGGCAAGGGGTGAATCGCCGGTGGCGGCGGTTTCGCCCGATGGAACGCCCTCCGCGTTACCGCCCGCGGCGCCGCCGAAGCCGAAAAAGCCTGTTGCTGTTCAACCGGGAACACCGCTGCAACCGGGCCCGCTGCAGCAACTGGCCCCGCCGGCCTTTCGGAATTTCTTTGGCTTTGGAGGCCCGCCGCAACGCCAGTTCCAGCCGCCGCCCCGCGCGCCCAATGTCCCGCGGCCGCCGGCTAATGTCGGGCTGTCGGCGTCGGTGCCGCCGGGCAACGTCACGCAATAATATCCTTCATCGCTCCGGCACGCGCGTCGGCGCGAGCCCCGGGATGTGCGATTAGCGCGCCCTGGCAATCTCGCCGCGATCATCTTCCGGATTCCCCGCCCACGCGAAATTGCCCATCCCGGGATTCCGGTTCGCAGCAGATGGCGCCCGCGCGCCGCGCGCCGTTGACTTCGCGATGTCAGGGAGTTTTGATCCCAATGCGGCGGGACTAAAACCGCTCGCGACGATCAGGAGGAAGGCCATGACCGTGACGATCCGGCAGCTTCACCCGTATTTCTTCGGCGAGGTCTCCGGCGTCGACTTGCGGATGCCGCTGACGCCGCAGGAGGCGAGCGATATCGAAGCCGGCATGGACAAATACGCCGTGCTGCTGTTCCGCGATCAGGACATCACCGACGAACAGCAACTGGCCTTTGCCTTGAATTTCGGCCAGCGCGAGAAGGCACGCGGCGGCACCGTCACCAGGAAGGAAGATTACCGGCTCACCTCGGGACTGAACGACGTTTCCAATCTCGGCAAAGACGGCAAGCCGCTGCCGCGCGATCACCGCACCCACCTGTTCAACCTCGGCAACTGCCTGTGGCATTCCGACAGTTCGTTTCGGCCAATTCCGGCCAAATTCTCGCTGCTGTCGGCGCGGGTGGTGAACCCCAGGGGCGGCAACACCGAGTTCGCCGACATGCGCGCGGCCTATGACGCGCTCGACGACGAGACCAAGGCCGAGATCGAGGACTTGATCTGCGAACATTCGCTGATGTATTCGCGGGGATCGCTGGGTTTCCTCGACTACACCGAGGAAGAGAAAGAGATGTTCAAGCCGGTGCTGCAGCGGCTGGTGCGCACCCATCCGGTACATGGCCGCAAGTCGCTCTATCTGTCGTCGCATGCAGGCGCAATCCTCGGCATGAGCGTGCCGGAGGCGCGGCTCCTGCTGCGCGACCTCACCGAGCACGCCACGCAGCGGGAATTTGTCTACGTCCACAAATGGACGCTGCATGATCTCGTGATGTGGGACAATCGCCAGACCATGCACCGGGTGCGCCGCTACGATCAGTCGCAGCCGCGCGACATGCGCCGCGCCACGGTGGCCGGCACCGAACCCACCGTCACGCAGCAGGCGGCGGAGTAGAAGGTCTTCGTCGTCCCTGCGTTGCAGTGACGACTTAGCCGTCGCCGGACGTGCTTGCGCCTACGCGTGCCCGGCTTCGTTCGACAGCATGCCCGGATCGATCCCGATCTTGCGCAGCGCGCGGATGTACTTCTCCTCGACATCGCCACCAAAGATCAGGTCCGCATCGGCGTCGCAATGCAGCCAGCCATTGTCCTGGATTTCGCTTTCGAGCTGTCCCGCCCCCCAGCCGGCATAGCCCAGCGCGAGGATGGCGTGCTTCGGCCCAGAACCCTTCGCGATCGCTTTCAGGATGTCGACGGTCGCGGTCAGGCAAATCTCGTCGTCGATCCGGAGCGTCGCATCCTTGATGAAGAAATCGCTCGAATGCAGCACGAAGCCGCGGCCGGTCTCCACCGGACCGCCCTTCAAGACCCTCATGGTCTCGGCATTTTCCGGCAGCTTGATCTGATCGACCTTCTTGATGATGTCGAGCTGCACCAGTAGTCCGGGAAAGTCGATGCTGCCCGCGGGGCGGTTGACGATGATGCCCATGGCGCCTTCGGCCGAATGCGCGCAGAGATAAATCACGGAACGCTCGAAGCGCGGATCGCCCATCACGGGCATCGCGATCAGCAACTGACCGTCGAGATAGCCGTTTTCCGCCAATTCGCCGGCGGCGCCGGCGGCATTGCGGCGAAACTTGCTCGGTCTTTTGCCTTCAGGGTCCATCCGCAAAGGACTCTCGTGTTATTGTCCATCCTGATATTGGGTGGCGGTCCTGTCAATCAAGCTCGGCCGGATGTTTCATAGCGCTTCACAAGCAATTCAATGGCTTACGATCTCGCTTGGCTGTAAGGACGCCGCATGACCGTTAGAGTTCCCCTGCGAGTAGCGCTCGGTTTTGCCCTGACTGCCCTGGTCTCATCGCCGGCGATCGAGGCGCGCGCCCAGGACGCTTCGCCGTGGCAAATAGGCGCGCACTCCGCTGTCCGCTTGCTGGCGGGATCGCACAGCGGTTCCGTGCTGCTCGGTGGTATCGCGGTTCAGCTCGACCCGGGCTGGAAGACCTACTGGCGCACCTCCGGCGATTCAGGCGTTCCGCCGCGCTTCGATTTCTCGAAGTCGGACAATATCGAGGCCGTGACCGTCCTGTGGCCGGCGCCGATGCAATTCGACGACGGCGCCGGCGGCACTTCGCTGGGTTATCACAATCAAGTCGTGCTGCCGTTGCGAATCGTTCCGAAAAATGCCGACAGGCCGGTGACGCTGCGCGCCGATATCAGCTACGCGGTCTGCGAGAAAATTTGCATTCCGGTCGAAGCCAATGCCGAACTCGCCTTCGCCAGCGTGGCGAGCACCGAAGACAGCGTGCTGTTCGCCGCGCTCGACACGGTTCCCAAGCCCGCCAGCATCGGCGACCCGAACCCGCTGACCATCCGCGACGTCAAGCGCGAAGGCAAATCCACCGTTCTGGTCGACGTGGTCGCCCCTGACGCGAGACCGGTGAACTTGTTGGTGGAGGGACCAACCCCGGAATGGGCGTTGCCGGTTCCAAAACTGCTCGAACACAGCCCGCCCGGTGTCAAACGCTTTGCATTCGAGCTCGACGGCCTGCCGCCGGGAACCGAGCCCGAAGGCGCCGCGCTGAAATTGACGCTGGTCAGTGGCGAGCGCTCCTACGAATTCAATATCAACCTGGATTGACCCGAAGGATCATTCCGGGACACGCGTCTTCCCGTGGACCGGGAATCTCGAGATTCCGGGTTCTAATCATGGCGGGGTCCTCGCCCAACCGAATCTTAACGAACAGTTGATAGGCCGAAACCGATCGCTGCATCGCTTGGCAGTGCAAGGATTTTCGCTTTGGCCGTGATGGATACCCGATCCGCAACACCGCTGCCCACAGGCGTGCGCCCGCGGTTGCGCGCCATGCTTGGCAGCCTGTTTGGGCGCCTGGCCGGCAGATCTGTTGGCGGCTCCAGCGAAGCCTCATTGACCAGGCGGCTGGCGGGTACGATTTTCGTCATCCGCGTCGTCAGCGCCGGGATGGCCTATCTCTCGCAAATCCTGCTCGCGCGCTGGATGGGCGGCTCCGATTACGGCGTCTATGTTTACGTCTGGACCTGGGTGTTGCTGCTCGGCAGCATGATGGATTTCGGCATCTCGGCGTCGGCGCAGAAGATTATCCCCGAATACCGTGCCCGCAGCGAGCACGCGCTGCTGCGTGGCTTTCTCTCCGGCAGCCGCTGGATGACTTTCAGCGTCTCTTCGATCGTTTCAGGGCTGCTCGCTGGCGTGGTGAAATTGCTGTCGCCGTGGATCGATTCAGGCAGCGTCGCTCCGCTCTACATCGGCTGCCTCACTCTGCCGGCCTTCGTGGTCGCCAACACCCAGGACGGCATCGCGCGCTCGCACGACTGGATGCGGCTTGGACTGATGCCGCAATTCATCGTTCGCCAGTCGTTGATCATCGTCGTTACCGCCGGGATATTCGTGCTGGGCTTCCATCTCGGGGCGACGGCGGCGATGCTGGCGAGTGCGGCTGCGGTCTGGATCGCCATGATCGGCCAGATGGTGGTGCTGAACCGCCGCCTCGGCCAGCACATCGAGCCGGGTCCGAAGGCCTATGATATCGGCGGCTGGCTTTCGGTCTCGCTGCCGATCCTGATGGTCGAAGGTTTCTACCTGCTATTGTCCTATACCGACGTGCTGGTGCTGCAGCAGTTCCGCTCCTCGCAGGAAGTCGGCGTTTACTTCGCCGTGGTGAAGACGCTGGCGCTGGTGTCCTTTATCCACTACGCGATGTCGGCAACGACGGCGCATCGCTTTGCCGAGTATCACGCGCTGGGCGACAAGGCGCGGCTGTCGGCCTATGTCGCGCATGCGATCAAATGGACATTCTGGCCATCGCTCGCCGCGACCGTGCTGCTGCTGGCGTTCGGCAAGCCGCTGTTATGGCTGTTCGGGCCGCAATTCGTGACTGGCTACGACATCATGTTCGTCGCCGCCATCGGCCTCGTCGTGCGCTCAGCGATCGGCCCGGTCGAGCGGCTGCTCAACATGCTCGGCCATCAATATGTCTGCGCGCTGGCCTATGCGCTGGCCTTCGCCATGAACGTGGCGCTTTGCATCGCGCTGGTGCCGCGGTTCGGCGGCCACGGCGCGGCGGCGGCGACCTCGATCTCGCTTGTGTTCGAGACCGTGCTCTTGTTCTGGATCGTGCGCCGGCGGCTCGCCCTTCACGTGCTGGCGTTCGGGAAGGGTGACTAAGCCATCGACGCCATGCCCGGCCATAGCAGTCTGCGCGCAGACTGCGTAAACTTGTCCGCGATGCCGGGGCATGACCTCCCGGGATCCGCGCTACTCCGCCGTCCAGCCACCATCGATCGAGAGATTGGCGCCGGTGATCTGCACCGCGTCGTCGCCGCACAAAAACAGCGCAAGCGCCGCCACCTGCTCGGAAGTGACGAATTCCTTGGTCGGCTGCGCTGCCAGCAGCACGTCATGGATGACCTGCTCCTTGGTGAGGTTGCGCGCCTTCATGGTGTCGGGAATCTGCTTCTCGACCAGCGGTGTCCAGACATAGCCCGGGCTGATGCAGTTGCAGGTGATCTTGAAAGTCGCAAGCTCCAGCGCCGCGGTCTTGGTGAGGCCGGCGATGCCGTGCTTGGCCGAGACGTAGGCCGACTTGAACGGCGAGGCCACCAGCGAATGCGCCGAGGCGGTATTGATGATGCGGCCCCAGCCGCGCTTCTTCATGCCGGGCACCACGGCGCGGATGCCGTGAAACGCCGCCGACAGGTTGATCGCAATGATGGCGTCCCATTTGTCGATCGGAAATTCCTCGATCGGCGAGACGAACTGGATGCCGGCATTGTTGACGAGAACATCGACCGAACCGAACGTATTCTCTCCCAGCGCGATCATGCCGGCGATTTCCGCGGGCTTGGTCATGTCGGCGGGCGAATGGATGGCCTTGACCTTGAAGTCGCTTTCGATCGCCGCTCGTTCCTTCTCGATGTCGGCAGGCGCACCCATCCCGTTGAGAACGATGTTGGCGCCGGCGCCGGCAAAAGCCCGTGCATAGGCCAATCCGATGCCGCTGGTCGAGCCGGTCACCACCGCGGTCTTGCCTGTCAACGTAGCCATTTCTCACTCCTTTTTGACGGGGCTTTCTTCCCCCGAAAGATCGTAGCTCACCATTGTTTCGCCGGACTGCGGCCGTTCGAGCGACTCCTTGTGACGCATCGACAAATGCACGTCGCGCACACCCGCCTCCCAATGCTCGACCATGGCGACATGGGAAAAGTCGTAATCCTTGGAAGAGGTTTCGTAGTTCTTGGTCTTGTAAATCAGGTGCACCACAGTGACCGTGCTCTCCCTCGTGGCTTCGCGTAACAAGGTCGTCGACGGGTCGTCCTTCAGATAGTCGGGCAACTTGCCGATCAAGTCGCGAACCGCCTTGCGGGCATTGTGGAGCTGCCGGTTCTTGTCGGTGTTCATGCGCGTGCGGCTGGAGAAGCGGATATCCTTCTCGCGCTCGGCGGCCTCCAGCAACGTCACCGGCAGAGGGCCGCGGGCGCTGAAGAGATCGACCTGAAAGATCAACATGTCCTTTCTGGTCTCGGCATCCAGCACATAGTCGAGCGGCGTATTGGAGGCGATGCCGCCGTCCCAGTAGTGCTCGCCATCAATGACGATGGAGGGAAAGCCCGGCGGCAGCGCACCCGACGCCATGATATGCTCCGGGCCAATTCTCTTGCCGATCCTGTTGAACTCGACATTGTCGAAATATCTGAAATTGCCCGAGGTCACCCCCACCGCGCCGACGCTCAACCGGCACTTCAGATCGTTGATGCGGTCGAAGTCGACGAGGCGCTCCAGCGTCCTCTTCAGCGGCGAGGTGTCGTAATAACTCTGCGACTCCGGGCTTCCGTTGGGCCACAATGGCGCAGGCGGGACCCGCGGCGTGAAGAAGCCAGGCGCCCCGAAGGCGGCGACGAACGCGGCGCTGGTTTCGTTGAACAGCGAACGCTCACGGGTGCCGTTCCCGACCGGAACCCACGGCACCGGAGATGAAACCATCTCCCAGAATTCCTTCAGTCGGTCGACGCACTTTGCCGGCTCGTTGCCGGCGATGATCGCGGCATTGATGGCGCCAATCGAGATGCCGGCAATCCAGTCCGGTTCGAAACCGAAATGACACAGCGCCTGGTAGGCGCCCGCCTGATAGGAACCGAGCGCGCCGCCGCCCTGCAGTACAAGTACACGCTGTGCCGTCGCGGGCGTCCTGGCAGGCGCTGGATCGACTGAATTCATCATCGCCCTCGACCAAGAAAATGGGAGTGTACCGTGGCGTCAGTTCGCGCCGGCGTCAATCAGCGACGCCGAGGCCGGCCGAAGGGAGCATCACACCGAGGTGATCGCGCGGTTCGGTCGATGCAAGAATGAGCGCCCAGAACACCTTGTATTTGGTATTTGGAGCATAGCTAGCCGCGATGCCTAATTTTGTGACACCATCCTGCAGCATATTCGCCCGGTGTGGCGGCGAGTCGCGCCAGCCGGAAAACGCCTCCGCCAGGGTGTGGTAGCCGGCGGATATATTTTCGACCGACAGCGTCGCGGGGTATCCGGCTGCTTGCAGACGCTTCGGCAGCGGCGCCTTGACGTCGTGGTCGAGCTTGTTGCGGCTGGCCATCGCCTGCGACTGGGTTTCGGCGACCTTCATCAGCTGGGGATCAACCACCACGGCGCCGAGACCGTTATTCTTGCGGTACAGCGAAATCATCGTAGCGGCGGCCTGGGGATCGAGCCTGGCGCCGGCCTCGGCCATGTTGAGATACATGCTCGGCTGTTCGAGCGGAACATCGGCCGCACAGCCGCCAAGCGCCGCTAACCCGATAATCGCGACCAACGCGCGCATGATTCGAGGTTCCCCCAAATAATTGGCGGTTGTTGCACGCCAACCGTGGCTGAATGGTGAACGGTTGCCCGACTTAAGTCGCGATTCCCGGGCGCGCCAACGGGTCGCGCGAGCGCGCGCCCGCTGACAGGCTCCGCGCGAACCCGGAATCTCGCGTCAAAGACTTCTGGATTTCGGGTCTGCGCCGTTCGGCGCAGTCCGAAATGACAAGCTGGACCTAAGTTGCCTTGACCGTATGGATGCCGCATTCCGTCTTTGCCTGGCCACGCCAGCGGCCCGCGCGCACGTCCTCATCCGGAGAGGACCGGCTGGTGCAGGGCATGCATCCGACCGAGAGATAGCCGGAGGCGACCAGCGGATGCGGCGGCAGGTTAGCCTGCGCGTAGATCGCCTCGATTTCCTCGCGCGAGGTATGTGCGAACGGATTGAACTTCAGCCGGGTGCCGTCATCCTCGACGAACGGGATGTCGGCGCGAAGGCCCCCCTGAAAGCGCTTGCGGCCGTTGATCCAGGCGCTGAAGGGCGCCAACGCCCGCTGCAGCGGCTCGACCTTGCGGATCCGGCAGCAGGCGTCGGGGTCGGAGAACCACAATTCGCGATCCCCATCCTCCCGGCGCAGCGTCTCCTCCAGTGGCTTGATGGAACGGACATCGCGCAAGCCGAGCGTCGCGATCAGCGTGTCGCGATAGGCCAGCGTCTCCTCAAACAGCCACCCGGTGTCGAGAAAGATCACGGGGATCGCAGCATCGACGTCGGCCATCACCTTGAGCAGCGCCGCCGATTCGGTGCCGAACGACGAAACCAGAGCGAGCCGTTCGCGGCCGACGGTCTGCAAGGCACGCGCGATCACCTCGGCCGGCGCGGCATGACGAAGCGCATGATCGAGCTCCTCCGCCGCCGGCCAATCCGGCGCCCCCGCCGTCCGTTCCGCCAACACCGCCTGCACAAGGTCACTCACTGGCCGATACGCTCCGAATACGCTGCTGCATCCGCCGGTGAAGCGCAGTGATGCGGCCGTCGCCGGTCGGCTGGTAGAACACCGAGTAGCGCTTTGAGGTCACAGCGAACGCTTCCGCGTCGCTGTCCTTCCTCACTTCAAATGCGTCGAAACCGGCGCGCAGCATGAACACGAACTGATCGCGCAGCACCTGGCCGGTGGCGCGCAATTCGCCGTCATAGCCATGGCGCTCGCGCAGCAGCCGCGCCTGGCTGTAGGCGCGGCCGTCGCGAAAGGTCGGAAACACCAGCGCGACCACCGCTAGCCGGTCGCGGAAGGGCACGAGATCATCGACGTCGCGATTGTTCGGCCAGACCACCCCCGTCTTGCCCGCCCGCCGCAACAGCGCGTCCGGATCTTCGAGAAACCGCGCCGCCGAAACCAGCACCGCGCCGTCGCCCGGCAGTTCGGCACCGTCCGGAACGTGGACAAAGCTGTCGGCGGCTACACTTCCGTTCTTAACGAGTGGCATAGACCCGCTCCCTGAAAGGTTCGACGCCGAGCCGCTTCACCGTATCGACGAAAATCTCGTCGGGGCGCGCGCGCAGCGCAAGATAGGCTTCAACGATATCCTCGACCACGTCGGCGACTTCGCCATAGGGCACGGCGGGTCCGATCAACGCGCCAAGCTCGGCGTTCTCGTCGGCGCGGCCGCCGATCGTGATCTGATAGAATTCCTCGCCGTTCTTCTCGACACCGAGAATGCCGATATGGCCGACGTGGTGGTGGCCGCAGGCGTTGATACAGCCGGAGATATTGATGTGCAGCCGGCCGATCAGGTCGGCGGTGTCGTGATTGGCAAAGCGCCGGGTCAATTCCTGCGCGATCGGAATCGAGCGCGCATTGGCGAGCGAGCAATAATCCAGTCCCGGGCAGGCGATGATGTCGGAGATCAGATTGACGTTCGGCGTCGCCAGCCCGATCCTGTCGAGCGCCTTCCAGAGCGCCGGCAGATCGCGTTTTGCGACATGGGGCAGCGCCAGATTCTGTTCATGGCCGACCCGAATTTCGCCGAAGGAATATTGATCGGCGAGATCGGCGATCGCATCCATCTGGCCGGCAGTGGCGTCGCCGGGCGGTCCGCCCACCGGCTTCAGCGACAATGTCACGATCGCATAGCCCTGCACCTTGTGCGTGAACACCGAGTTCTTGCGCCACCGCTCGAACAGCGGATCGTGCGCGGCCTTCTTCAATTCCTCCGGCATATGCGGGAGCTTTTCGTAGGCCGGATAGGAAAACCGCGAGCGGACATCCTCGACGACGGCGTCATCAAGCGTCAGCGCGCTGTCGCGCATCGCGCGCCATTCGTCCTCGACCTCCCGGGCGAACTTCTCAATGCCGAGCTCGTGCACCAGGATCTTGATGCGGGCCTTGTAGATGTTGTCGCGGCGGCCATACTGATTGTAGACACGCAGGATCGCCTCGACATAGCTTAAGAGATCGCGGCCCGCCACGTACGGCTTGATGGTCTTGGCGATGAACGGGGTGCGGCCCAATCCGCCGCCGACCAGCACCTCGAAGCCGGTCTC
>VFSW01006752.1_pt1 | contig 16811 bp, 10 predicted proteins | sample 5358111 | NCBI WGS metagenome assembly VFSW01 (sample SAMN11554181, study PRJNA540505) | mine drainage metagenome | isolation source: sediment from site ElyBrook_90M | place: USA: Ely Copper Mine, Vershire, VT | collected 2017
CGAGAGTTACGGTGACGGAGACCTGCGGAGATTCGGGGCGAAAACGTACCAGCAGCACGTCCTGCTGGCGCACGGTCATCAGGGCGTTAAGTTCGGAGGTGGGGTCCTCTTTCCAGTGAGTGCGGGTGGTCAGAATGAGTGGGCCGGGACAGTGAAGCTCCCATTCGCGTTCGTCGCGCTGGCGCGCGCCTACGCTTCGGCTGCGGGCGGACCAGCGATGGCGAACCACTTCTAAATGGAAGCTGGGCGAGCCTCCCAGGGCGGCTTCAAAGGTGAGCGTTTCTTTTTGCTTGTGCCAGCAGCTGACGATCCAGTGCACGGGCAGGGGCCGGGGATGGAACCGCAGCGTAACGCGGGCTTGCTCAAAGCCACGCGATGGAAATTGTAGCCGTGCATCAAGCTGCGAGCTGCTGAGCCAGCGAAAGTCGAGGATGCGGCCTTTGCCCGAGCACGCAGCTTCCACCCAGCGCAGAGCGGCCTTACCCTTGCGGTGGTTGTAGAAAACGAACACCCAGTACCAGAGCACCAGGACGGCGACCGCGCCGATAAAGTCAATAAGCAGAAGGCGCTGCACAACGCTTCCTCTGCTCTCGATGGTACGACCAAGCTTGCGGCGAGGGCAAGGGGCCCAATCGTGCTATTTCGATTTTTTCTGTGGAAGTGGCTTGGGCGCTATTTGCAAGGCTCTGGCTCTAGCTTCCAATCCCCCTTTGAAATTGCGCCAACCGCAGCGGCTACAATGGCGGCGTGCCCGTTACCATTCGCGATTTCCGGCTGGAGGATTTCGAGACCCTTTGGCACATTGACCAGGAATGTTTCTCCGCGGGGATTTCCTACTCCCGCCCGGAGCTAAAGTTTTATATCCGCCGCCGGGGATCGTTCACCCTGGTGGCGGAGGAAGTGGCGGAGGAGCCTGTCGAACAGAAGATCGCGGGCTTCATCGTGACTCAGGCCGGCCGGACTGGGCACATTATTACCATCGATGTGGTGGCTACCGCAAGGCGGTCGGGCGTGGGATCGCAATTGATGCAGGCCTCGGAGGATCGACTGCGGATGTCTGGAAGCCAAGCAGTTGGCCTCGAAACCGCTGTGGATAACCTCTCGGCGCTGGCGTTTTATAAGCGCCACGGATATAGCGTGATTGAGACCGTGCCGCGCTATTATTCGAACGGCGTGGACGCGCTGCGGATGAAGAAGGAACTGGCGGCTGCGCCGTAGGGGGCAGGGATTGCCTATACTGGATGCGCGTTTTGGACGCGCCCATCACCGGCGCGGAGTTACGACTCGATGAAAGTTGCGATTCAAGGCGAACGCGGGGCCTTCAGTCACGAGGCGGCGGAGCGGATGCTGCCGGGGGGCACCGTGGTTCCGTGCGCCCGGTCGGCGGAGGTTTTCGACCGGGTCGAGCGGGGAACTGCCGCGGCCGCGGTGATCCCCATCGAAAATACGCTGGCTGGGACCGTAGCCGAGCACGCCGATCTGCTGGTGGTTCGGAATGTCTTCATCCAGGGCGAGTGCCGCCTGCGGATCGTGCACAACCTGATTGCCGCGCCGGGCGTGAAGTTAAGTGCGGTGCGGCGAGTGCTGTCGCATCCCGTGGCTCTGGATCAATGCCGCGATTTCTTTCGCAAGCATCCGCAGATCGAGTCGGTCCCTTTCTACGATACGGCGGGCAGCGTGAAGCATGTCATCACCGGCAAGTTGAAAGATGCCGCCGGCATTGCCGGACGCCAGGCGGCCCGCGAATACGCAGGGAAAATTCTGCAGGCGGGCATCGAAGACGATAAGAGCAACTTCACGCGCTTCTTCCTGATTCAAAAGTCGGGCGCAGGAACGGGTGCGGCGAAGTCGAGCAAGGGAAGTGCCGATTGGGCCGTCCGCTTTCGCGGACCGATTCCCCGCGGCGCGAACAAGACTTCGATCGCCTTCAAAGTGAAAAACATGCCGGGAGCGCTGTTCAAATCGCTCAGCGTGTTTGCCCTGCGCGACATCGATCTGAGCAAGATCGAATCGCGCCCCATGCGGGGGCGCCCCTGGGAATATGTCTTCTACGTCGATTTCCTGCGCGGCGATGACGAACCCGCGCGCAACGCACTCCGCCATCTAGGCGAAGTTGCCGACTTTGTGAAAGTGCTGGGGATTTATCCGGCGGCTTGAGTGCTGACCTCGGACCCCTGACCCCTGACATACCCATCCCGTTTCGGGCCGAGGTCTGAAGTCCAAGGTCCGACGCTGCAGTCGATTTTTCTTGGCAACTACCCATTATCCGCGTTAGCCTCTGCACCTTGGAGATGATGCCGCCTCAAGGCCACCGGACTACAATTCAAGCCTGACCGGAGCTTGCCGGAAGGGCGAGATGAAACCTTTCCGAGAGAGTATCATCTAAACTTGAGCGAGTTACACTCAAGGAGACATATGAGCCAGCAATCACCATCCGAGCGCGCTCCTAAGTCCAAGGAAACCAAGGAAATGCAAGATCAACGAGCACTCCCCGTGCTGCCCGTGCGGGACACGGTTCTGTTCCCGCATGCGGTTTTGCCGCTCACCGTGGGGCGGGAAAGCTCGGTCCAGCTGATTAATTCGCTGGGTGAGGACAAGACCATTATCGTCGTGGCGCAGCGCGAAGCCCGTGTGGATTCGCCGCAGCCCAGCGATTTGTACACGATCGGGACCTCGGCGATCGTCCACAAAGTCGTGAAAATGCCCAACCAGAGCCTGTTTGTGTTTGCCGAGGGCCTGGAACGCGTGAAGTTGGGAGAGTTTACCCAACTGACGCCGTTTATGCGGGCCAAGGTGTTGGCTGTACCGGAGCCGCCTCCGCCGATTGTGACCTCGGAAATCGAGGCCCTCCAGCGCAACGTTCTTACCCTGTTCCAGCAGATTGTTGCGGGTTCGCCCACGCTTTCCGACGAACTCTCCACCGTGGCCATGAACATTGCCGAACCCGGCCGCCTGGTGGATTTCATCGCGTCATCTCTGCCGTCGCTGTCGACGCCGGACAAGCAGGACACGCTGGAGACCACCGACTTGCAGGTACGACTGGAGAAGATCAACCAGCACCTGGCCAAGGAGCTGGAAGTCCAGCAACTGCGCAACAAGATTCAGAGCGAAGTACAAGACCGCGTGCAGCAAACCCAGCGCGAGTATTACCTGCGCGAGCAGATGAAGGCCATCCAGAAAGAACTGGGCGAGCAGGACGAAGGCCAGCGCGACGTTGAGGACTTAAAGAAAAAAATCGAAGAAGCCGGCATGCCCGACGACGTAAAGAAAGAAGCCCTCAAGGAATTAGGCCGGCTTTCCCGCATGTCGCCGATGGCCGCCGACTACTCACTCACACGGAATTACATCGAATGGCTGGCGGTGCTGCCCTGGGCCAAGACTTCCGGTGGCGAAATCGAAATCCCCAAGGCCAAGGAGATTCTCGACACCGACCACTACGACCTGGAGAAAGTGAAGGACCGCATTCTCGACTATCTCTCCGTGCGCCGGTTGAAGCCGAACATGAAGGGGCCGATTTTGTGCTTCGTCGGGCCTCCGGGCGTGGGCAAAACTTCGCTGGGCAAATCGATCGCCCGAGCATTGGGGCGCAAGTTTGTGCGGCTCTCCCTCGGCGGCGTGCACGATGAAGCGGAAATCCGCGGGCATCGCCGCACCTACATCGGCGCATTGCCGGGGCAGATCATCCAGGGAATTCGCCGGGCGGAAACCAAAGATCCGGTTTTCATGCTCGACGAAATCGATAAAGTCGGACGCGACTTCCGCGGCGATCCCGCTTCGGCGCTGCTCGAAGCGCTCGATCCCGAGCAGAACTCGTCGTTCCGCGACAACTATCTGGATGTAACGTTCGATTTGTCGAAGGTGCTCTTCATCACCACCGCGAACATGCTCGATCCCATCGCCGAGCCGCTGCGCGACCGCATGGAGATCATCGAACTGCAGGGCTACAGCGAAGAAGAAAAAGTACACATTTCGTTCCGGTATTTGATTCCGCGGCAGATCGACGAGAACGGGATCACAGTCGAGCAGATCGAATTTCCCGAGGAATCGGTGCGCTACGTGATCCGCCACTACACGCGGGAAGCGGGCGTGCGCAATCTGGAACGCACCATCGGCACCATCTGCCGCAAACAGGCGCGGCGCTTGGCTGAGGGCAAGCACGAGAAACTGGTGGTGACGAAAGAAGTGATTCAGGAATTTCTCGGCGGCATCAAAATCCGCACCGAAGGCGAAATCGAAGAGCGTACCGAGCGCCCCGGCGTGGCCGTGGGACTGGCCTGGACTCCGTCAGGCGGCGACGTACTGTTCGTCGAGGCCAGCCGCATGCGAGGCAAAGGCGGCTTCACTATCACCGGACAGATCCAGGACGTGATGCGCGAGTCGATGCAGGCAGCGCATAGCTGGGTGCGTTCCAATGCCACCCGGTTGGGGCTGGACGAAGAATTTTTCGCCAATCACGACATTCACATTCACGTGCCCGCTGGAGCCATTCCGAAGGATGGTCCATCAGCCGGGGTCACGATTGTGACCGCGCTGGTCTCGCTGCTCTCGGGACGCCGCATCCGTCCCTTTACCGCGATGACCGGAGAAATCACGCTCAGCGGAAACGTGCTTCCCGTCGGCGGCATCAAGGAGAAAGTCCTGGCCGCAAAACGGGCGGGTGTGCGCGATGTGATCATGCCTGCTGAAAACAAGATGAACGTGGAGGAAGATCTGACTCCTGAACAGATCACGAACCTCACCATTCATTATGTGAAAACCATCGACGAAGCCCTGCACGTCCTGATTCCTATTGTGGAAGAGGGAACGGCAGAGGCTCCGGCTGCTCCGCCCGAAGGCTCGAAGGCGTTAGGCCAACAAGCCCCGGCGGTCAGCGAGCCCCAGGGCGTCCCCGTCGGCGTGCACGCGTAGTGCACCGCTCGCAATTTCACCGTGTGTTGTAAATTTCAACAGTGCACGAGAAGAAAATTAGCCGGTTCCTCTAAAGGAACCGGCTATTGTCTTCCGTCGCACTTCGGTCACCAATCTAGGGTTGACTTCGCAAGAGCGCCACACTAAGCTACGTCCACTCCCTTAAGCAACAAGCACCGAGCTACAAGAAGTTCTCTCCCGCCCGTGTGTTCCAGAACTTTGCCGCCAAAGGCAGCGGTGTGCCTGGGTGCAGTAATCGCACTGAAAACGAATTCCAAGGAGAACCTCACCAATGAGTCAGTTGTTGCGCCAATCTGTCGTCGCGAGCCTGTTTCTTGCGCTCGCTGCCTTCGGCTACGGACAAACCCAGGATTCGGGCGCGGCCGTACTCTCGTCGTCAACCACGGCTGCCGCCGTGCCAGCGGCACCTCCGGGGTCCACCGCCAGTTCTGGGCCCTCCGAAGCCAGAGTCGGCATCGGGGTAAAGGGATCACTGCTCGGCGGCGGAGTCGAAGTTGCCGCACGCGTCACGCACCGGACCAACGTACGCGCCGGGTTTGACATGTTCAGCTACAGTCGCGGGTTCAATAAAGACAGTATTGCCTACGACGGACAGCTGGCCTTCAAGGCGGTGGAAGGTCACTTCGACATTTTCCCGTTCGCCGGAAAATTTCATGTGAGCCCGGGAGTGCTGGCCTACATCGGCAATCCCATCACGGCAAACGCGGCGGTGCCTGGAGGTCAAAGCTTCTCGCTCGGTGGCACAACTTACTACAGCCAAATCGGCACGCCGGTTACGGGAAGCGGAAATATCAAGTTCAACCAGGTCTCACCGATGGCGACGTTCGGCTGGGGGAACCTGGTTCCACGCAAGAATGGTCACTTCAGCGTTCCAGTCGAACTGGGCGCGGCCTTCCAGGGTTCGCCCAAAGCAACTTTAAACCTGGCGGGTAACGTTTGCACGGGTCCGGGGGGCGTCGGCTGCAGCCCTGTTGCGGGCAACGCTACAGTGCAGAGCCACATCCTCTCCGAGCAGACGAAGCTCAACAACAGCTTGTCGTTTTTCAAAATCTATCCAATTATCTCGGTCGGCTTCGGGTACAGCTTTTAGGCCGCGCAACGCTCTCTTGTCGGTGAAACAACCGGCGAGGTCAGCTTGACCATGGGAAAGAAAGGCCTGTGAACCACGAAGGACACGAAGCATCACGAAGGGTTTCGTTCAAGATACCTTCATGCGACTGAGTGTACTTCGTGGTAATGGCTTTTGAACTGAGCCGCGACCGAAGCGCGGCTTAATCTTCTGCCCTCGACGCCAGCACCCACTAGGTCCCCCATTGCAGTCAGCATGTCTCCCCGGAATTCCGGTCTCCGCGATACACTGGCGACTGTCACCATGCGGGTGCGCGTCCTTTTCTTCGGCATGTTGAAGGATCTGGCCGGCAAGTCGAGCGACTTGCTGGACCTGCCGGATTCCGCTTCGGTCGCGGATGTGCTGGCGCACTACCACGGGCGGATACCCCGATTTAAAGATTCGCTTCCGTCGCTGGCCATGGCCGTGAACCAGAAGTATGCCGGCCCGGAGACGAAGCTGAAGCTTGACGATGAAGTCGCGTTGCTGCCGCCCGTCAGCGGAGGCTCGGGAAAGGCAGCGGGCGAGGCGCCCGTTGGACAGCCGGCGGAGCCTGCCCTGAGCGAACGAAGTGAGTCGAAGGCGCGCCGGCTCTACGCTTCGATTGTGCGCTCGAAAATTGACACGCAGGGGGTTCTGGCCGGGCTCAAGCGCGGGGAAGACGGCGCGGCCGTGGTTTTCGAGGGCGTGGTGCGCAACCAGACTCGCGGCCGCAGGACACTTTATCTCGATTACGAGGCGTATGAGGAAATGGCCTTGCAGCAGATGGAGGCGCTGGCCGGGAAGTCGCTGCAGCAGTTCCAGATCCGCGACGTGGCCCTGGTTCATCGCCTGGGGCGGTTGGATATCGGCGAGACCAGCGTGCTGGTGGTGGTGGCGTCCGCCCACCGCGCGGTGGCTTTTGATGCCTGCCGATGGCTCATCGACACGCTCAAGCGCACCGTTCCCATCTGGAAAAAGGAATATTTCGAGGATGGCGCGGTGTGGGCCGACGGCGAGCCCTTTCCGGCGGAAATTCCCCGGGCAAATCCGCCCGGCTAGGCACCCCCGCCGACTTAGAAACGCATCTGAGTGGTTGGCCCATGGTGCTTTCGGGGCGGCGTGCGTTTTCGCCCCATCCAGGCTGCCACGCCGACTCGCGGCAAGGGTATAATTTCGTCACTCGATATTTCGTCACTCGATGAGAAAATCCGCCTTCCTGGCTCAACTGATTCTGGGCGTACTGGTTTTGACCTGTGCCGGGCTGGCGCAGCAGCCCCCTGCACGTTCCGAGCCCGAAGAAAAGCTGAAGGTTGACGTCAAGCTGGTCAACGTGTTCGTTACCGTGACCGATGCTCACAGCGCCCCGGTCGGTGGCCTGACGAAAGACAACTTCAGCCTGCTGGAGGACGGCCAGGAACAGAAGATATCTATTTTCGAGAGGCAGTCGGCGGTGCCGCTCTCGATCGCGCTGGCGGTCGATACCAGCCTGAGCACGCGCCACGACTTACCTCTCGAGCAGGCCTCGGCCAAGCGATTTGCGCGTGCCATTCTGCGTCCGGTCGACGCGCTTTCGGTTTACGGTTTCAGCGAGTACGTGCGTGAGACGACGGGGTTTACCTCTGACCTCAAGCGTATTGACGAAGGCATCGATCACATCCGGCTGGGCGCCGCCACCGCGCTCTATGACGCCATCTATCTAATCTCGCGCGCTCTTGATCGCCGCCAGGGACGCAAAGTGATCGTCCTGATCACCGACGGGGGAGATACGATCAGCAAAATAAACTACAAAGAAGCAGTCCGGGCGGCGGAGGAAGCCGAAGCCATCGTATATAGCATCATCGTGGTGCCCATCGAAAACAGCGCCGGGCGCGAAACCGGAGGCGAACACGCCCTGATCCAGCTTTCCGAAGATACCGGCGGCAAGTATTATTATGCGACCTCGATGGCGCAACTCGACGAAGCCTTCCAGAAGATCAGTGACGAGCTCCGCACCCAATATTTGCTGGCGTACTACCCGCTGCGCCGGACATCTTTTTCTGATTTTCGCCGCATCCAGGTCAGCGTGGTGGGCTCGACCGAGGCCTCGGCTTACCACGTCCGCAATCGCGCCGGCTACTATACCGTGAAGTCGGCCTTCTGAAACTGACGAAACGTATTACTCTGAAACGATTGATGAGTTTGTGATGCCGAGCATCCATGTACCTTATAGAGACATGAGGAAGCCGGAGTTCTGAAAGGAAGGTTGAACATGTGGTTCGATGCCGGATCCCTTACCCACGCGCCCTTGAAGCTGAGGCGCTTGAAGCTGAGGCGCTTGAAGCTGAGGCGAAGGACGCTTTCCGTGGTGTTGTGTGTGCTGGCCTGCTCGGCGCTGATGCTGGCCCAAACCACGATTTCCACGGGAAGTATCCAGGGTCTGATCACAGACCCCAGCGGTGCGGTGGTGGGCGAGGCGAAGATTTCCATCGGCAACAAGGCTACGGGACGCGTAATCACCACCACCACGACCTCGGCCGGCGCCTACGCATCGGGAGCGCTGACCCCCGGGGATTACACTCTCAGAGTGGAAGCGACGGGATTCAGCACATCGCAGCTTGCCCTAACTGTGCAGGTGGGCGTGACCTCGACCGGGAATATCAAGTTGCAGGTCGGACAGGCATCGCAAGTTGTGCAAGTGCAGAGTACCGAAGTCGCGGTTGACACCGAGCAGGCAACCGTGCAGGGAGTCCTGACCTCGGAGCAGATCGAGAACCTGCCGATCAACGGACGAAACTTCCTTGATCTCGCCCAACTGGAGCCGGGAGTGCAACTCCAGGACGGCGGGAATTTCGCACCCACCAAGAACGGTTTTTCTTCGCTTTCGTTTGGCGGGCGTTACGGACGCACCGCCCGCATTGCAGTCGACGGTCTGGACATCGGCGACGAGACCGTGGGCGCGAGCACCCAGAACGTGCCCGCAGGCGCCATTCAGGAATTTCAGATTCAGCAGTCTTCCCTCGATCTTTCCACGGATCTCACTTCCTCGGGATCGGTCAACGTGACCACCAAACCGGGCACCAATGCCTATCACGGCGAAGGTTACTACCTTTTCCGCGATCAAGCCCTGGATGCCAGACTGCCGGGCGGCACCGACAATCCTTTTCAGCGCAATCAATATGGCGGCAGTTTTGGCGGACCGATTCTGAAAGACAAGCTGTTTTTCTTTCTGGATGTCGAGCGGACCAAGCAGGATCTGGTCAATTCGGTGCTGCCGGGGGGCGCGTTTTCCGCGGACGCCGGCAGTTACAGTTCGCCCTTTCGCGACACGCAAGGCATCGGTCGTCTCGACTGGCAGATCAACAACAAGTACAAGTTTTTCTATCGCTTCTCCTACGATCAAAGCCACAGCGTGCTGGCGATCGTCCCGAACAGCTTCCAGCCGTTTGACAACGTGAATCACACTCCAGTCCATGCTCTGGGTCTGGACTTCAACACCGGAAGTTACACGCACAGCATCCGTTTCGGCTATATGAAATTCCGCAACGGAATCGGAGACGCGGTTGCCGGGTCGAGCATCTTTAATCCGGCGCCGGGAATCGAGCTGGCCATCGGCAGCGATCCGAATTGTTTGACTGGCGGGGCCGACACTTTCTGTTCCGGGCCAAGCTCTGTGGCGCCGCAGCAAACCTACCAGTCTGACCGCCAGATCAAATACGACGGCAGTAAAGTGATCGGCTCGCACATTTTTCGCTACGGTGGCGGGTTTAATCATATTTTCGCCGGCGGCTTTACCCGTCTCCAGGCCCTGGCGCCGGCTGTGGGAGCCGGAATCACGGATTGCGCTGCCACATGCCTGGTCTTGCCCGGCGGGGCAAGCAATCCGTTGAACTACCCGGCGAATACGGTGGTCCTGGGCAACGGGCAGGGATATGCCTCAGAAATACCAGCTTTTGGCCTTCCCGCGGGCGGCAGCGGCCCGGACAACCGGCTCTCGGCATACTTCGGAGACGCCTGGAAGGTCAAACCCAACCTGACCGTGACGTATGGTCTCGGTTACGTGCGAGACTCGGGCCGCACCGACAGCGACCTTGGTGCAATTGGAGTTCTGAATCAGTTCAATAATCAGTTTTATCCGAGCCTGGGCGCTCGAGTGCAGCAACCCAATCTCAACTTCGCGCCGCAAGCAGGCTTCGCGTGGGATCCTTCGAGCACGGGCAAGACAGTATTTCGCGGCGGGATCGGCCTTTTCTACGAGAACTCGATCTGGAACAACATTGCATTCGACCGCAAAGCGCGATTGCAGAAGGGATTGTTCCTGGCGGATACCACGGTCTGCTCCAGCGGCAACGCCCGAGCCCTGACCTTGCCGACGGGCGTCTCGGTAACCCCTACATTTTGCGGCCAGCCGATTGGAAGCGTAGCCGGCCAGATTTCCGCTCTCCAGGCGCAGTACCAGGCCGCCACAGTCGCCGCTGGACCGGCCAGCAATCCCTCGTTTATTGGCTCGACCCTGGCTGACGGGCTGCACACCACGGGTACGGATCTGCTGGCGCCGAATTATGTCAGCCCGCGCTCGGTGCAAATGAACCTCGGCATCCAGCGTGAGATCCGTCCGGGGATGGTTTTTACGGCGGACTATCTGCGCAGCATTGAGACCCACACGCTGCTCGCGGTCGATAATAACCATGTGGGCGATTATCGCTTCCCGAACATCAACGGCTTCAATGCAGTTGTGGGGGCTGCCATACTTGCGACGGCGACGAACAACCAGGGATCGGCGAATAAGGGTTGTCCTGCTCTGCCCGTCGGGCCGGCCATGGTCAACTGCTATCTCGCCAATTTCAACCGCAACTATTCGGCCTCGGCGGGCGGCGGACCCGACCCCTACGCCGGCACCATCGCGGACTTTGCCTCCCATGGCCTCGATTCCGGCTATGCGTTCTGTAGCGGGGCGCCCTGCCCCAACGCGGCCTTCCCCGGCATTAACCCGAACCTCGGCGCCAACCAGATGCTGTTCCCCATCGGCTACGCGAAAAATGGCGCTGTGCAGGTGTCGCTGAAGCAGCGCCTGCAGAATCCGTTCCCTGGAATTACAAACTTTGACCTGCAAGTGTCTTATCAGTTGGAGCGTTACATTGCGTCGGCGAGCGACAATGACTTCATCAACATCGCTACCGACTTCAACAACCCGCAGCATTATTTGGGACCGAACGGGCTGGACCGCACGCATCAGATCTCTTTCGGCGGCACCATGGATCTCCCTTTCCACTTCCGCTTTGGCATGATCGGACATTTCTACAGCCCGCTGCCGCTCACCTTGACCCTGAACCCCACGGGAAATCCCGGAGGTATTTTCGTGACCGATGTTACCGGCGATGGGACCGGCGACGGCAGCTTTGCCTCCAACGGCGGACTTGGCGACGTTTTGCCAGGGACCAATGTGGGGTCGTTCGGGCATAGTGTCACCCCGTATAACATCAACAAGGCGATTAACAACTACAACCACAACGATGCCTTCCAGCCGACGCCTGCGGGTCAGGTGCTGCTCAGCAGCGGTTTGTTCGGGGCGGGGCCGCAACAAAGCTTGTCCAATTTGCAGTCCCTGGGCGGAGTCCAACAGGCCGTCCAGCCCGCTCCCTTCGATGAAGCCTGGATGGGCTGGCTGCGCACCGTCGACATGAGCGTGAACTGGATGTACAAGTTCAAAGAGAAGTTCGAAATACAGCCCGGGATTTCGTTCTTCAATGTGACAAATTTTGCTAACTATGATGGACCCGGCAACCCTCTCAGCGGCGTTTTGAGCGGAACCTTGGGATCGGTTAACGGCACGCTCAGCAAGCAGCCCCCCAGCAATCGCCTAGGCCTGGGCTCAGGCGTTTTTGCGCCGGGCTCCCCGCGCATGATGCAGTTCTCCCTGAAATTCAACTTCTAGGAGTCCGCCGCCGGGACGGCGCCGCGACTTTGCCGTTCAGAGACTACGGGCTCAGTTCAGTGCGCAGGTGCCTGGAGAGTTTTTCGATCTGCTTCAGTTTCTGCAGTACGTCTTTGGGCAGCATGCCCTTCTTGATGCTTGCCCCATCGCTGGGAATCGACTGGGCGGTTCGTGCCAATTCTGCCGCCTCTCTCTGCACCTCGAGCAAATCGATCCGGGGACCCGCAGGCGTCTGGGCGGGGGTCGGGAGCCGACACGATGGGTGTCTGCTCCGAGGACGGAGGTTTGGGAAACCCTATGGTCATGCTTTGGGCTTGCGCTGGCTGCGAGCAAAGCGCCAGGGCGGCAGCAGCCACGAACAGGGAAAAGGCGATCTTCTTCACGGCGAACCTCCTACCGGAGGGACAGTTTTGCATCTCAATTCTACCCCGGGATTCTACCCCGGGTCAGCCGGATCGCGGCTTCTTCCTTTGTGTACAATGCCAGCTATGCCTTTCCGCACGCAGCCGGGCAGTCCCAACGCCGCCAAACGCGGGCGCACTCCGCCTCCGGAAGATACTTTCGAGGAAGCCACTTTTCTTAAGGCTTTGGGCGAGAAGCAGAAGCCGGTATCGGTCAAGCTGATGGATGGGCAGACATTTCGCGGCTGGATCGAATACTACGACAAGAACATGGTGCGCCTCACCCGCGAAGGCGCGCCCAACCTGTTCATCTTCAAGCACGAGATCATGTACATTGCCGAGGACGGTGGGAAGCGGAAGTAGACTCGGCTTCCGGAAAAGTGAGATTTCAGATTGCAGATTGAACGTCTGCAATCTGCAATCTGAAATCTCAAATCGCGCTACTCCAGCGGCAACATGGATTACCCAACGAAGATGCCTCCCAGTTCGCAGCATCTCGAGAGCTTCCTTCCGGCCATGTCGGCCATCGCGCGCGAAGCGGGCGCGCTGCTTGTCCAGTTTTTCCATCAACATCTGAAGATCGAGTACAAGGGCGATGCCGATCTGGTCACCGCTGCGGATCGCGCCTCCGAGGCGCTGATTCGCGAACGCATCCAGCAGCAATTTCCCGGACACGATGTGTTGGGCGAAGAACAGGGATTGAACGATCAGGGCAGCGATTACCGCTGGTATGTCGACCCGCTGGATGGGACGACCAACTTCGCGCATGGATATCCGGTGTTTTGCGTGTCGATGGCCCTGGAGCGGAGAGAATCAGAAACGCTGGCACGGCGCATCGCTGGCGTGGTTTACGATCCTACGCGCGACGAACTTTTTTCAGCGCAGCAGGGAGGAGGCGCGCAGCTGAATGGTGCCGCCATCCACGTTTCGCAGACGGCCCACTTGAAAGAGTGCCTGTTGGCCACCGGCTTTCCCAGCCACAAGCGTCACAAGAATCCCAACATTCACTTTTATCACCAGATCACGCTGCGCACTCACGGCGTGCGGCGCGCCGGATCCGCTGCGCTTGACTTGTGCAACGTGGCGAGCGGGCGTTTTGATGGATTCTGGGAATTCAATCTCAATCCCTGGGACACCGCTGCGGGCGCGCTCATCGTGGAAGAAGCTGGCGGCAAAATGAGCCGTTTCGACGGTTCTCCGTTTGAGCTCGACAGCCGCGAGACCCTGGCGTCGAACGGACTGGTCCACGAGGCGCTGGTGCGCGAGTTCGAAGAAATTTTCGCCGGCCGCGGTCTCGATCCGCTGCCGAATCCCCGCGATTACAAAAGATAGAGTTTCTGTGTTCCCTTGTGTAACCCTGTGCCCTCTGTGGTTAAAAGCCTTTCTCGCCACAATTCTTAACCACGGAGGCCACAGGGGAACGCAGGGTCGCCCCTCCTCTGCGGCGTTACAATAGATGGGGACGCCGAGTTTGGGCCTGTCCCTCTATTTCTAACCCCGCGCAGGTTTACCGTGATCGAATTACTCCTCGAACGCAAGATTGAAAAGCGCCCCGATAAAGTCAAACTGCAGGGACGCATTCTTTTTCTCACCGAAGATCCGGAACTCATCAAGAAGCAGCTTGCGGGCGAAGACCTACCCTGGGACACGAAGAATGCCACGAAGAATCCAGCGGCGAATCCGAAACTGCGCGACGACATTTCAACCGACGAAATTACTCCCGCGCATTACTGCTTTTACTTTGACGAGACTCTGGGCGAGATTCCTTATCTTGGCTTGAAATGCGGCACTGTAACGCCGATTGGCCGCGGCGACGTGAAGCGCGGCGGATTCGTCTGCGCAGTGAGCGGCAAGCGGCGTGGCAAGGGATCGAGCCGCGAGCAGTCGCCTTACGCCGAAATGTGCGCCGGGATTCGCGTGGTGATCGCCGAAAACATCGAGCGGATCTACAAGCAGAATTGCCAGAATCTGGGCATGCTCACTTCGACGAATTTTTCGCTAATCGACCGCATTCGCGCCGGAGAAGAAATTGCGTTAAGCGAATTCACCGCGGGCGAAGATGAAATCACGCGGCAGGTGATCGAGTATGGCGGCCTGTTTCCTTTCAATGTGGCAAGGATGCAGGGGAAGGTCTTCTTGCCGCCGCTGAAAACTGAAGCGCGCTCCATGACCCTGGCCGAAAAAATCTTCGCCCGGCACATGATCCGAACCAGTGTGGGGACGGGCGCTCTCGCCCGTCCAGCCGAGCGCGGTTCGGCCGCTCCCGAAGTCGGCGTCCCTTCTGTGAAGCCCGGCGATACCGGCTTTGCCCGCGCCGATCTTCGCTTCAGCCACGAATACGTCACGCCCATGGCCGCGATTTTTTTCGAACGCTACGTCGGCCACGACGCCAAAGTCAACGATCCAGCGAGCATCATCTTTTTTCGCGATCACCTGACCTTTCTCGACGAAGTGATCTCGGAAGAGAAAAAGAAACTTGGCCTGCTCGATCTGGCGACGCAGCTCAAACTCAAGCAACAGGATTTCGCGGCGAAGCAGGGAATCAAGCTGCACGGCGAATTAAAAGACCGCAAAGGCTCGGAAGGCATTTGCCACTCGATTGTGCTGGAAAGCTACGCCCTGCCGGGGCAGTTGAATATCGGCTCCGACTCGCACACGCCGCACGTGGGCGCGATCGGCTGCGTGGCCTTCGGCATCGGTACGACGGACGTGTTCAATTCCTGGATCACGAAAGACGTGCGCGTGAAGGTGCCGGAGTCGGTGAGGATCGTGATTCGCGGCCGCAAGCACGCGAATGTCACAGCCAAGGATTTCATTCTAAAAATTCTCAGCCTCGACTACGTGCGCAGCGGCAAGGCTTTGGCCAAAGTGATGGAGTACGCGGGCGAGGCCATCGAAGATCTCAGCGTCGACGAACGCGCCACCATGACCAACATGGCCGCCGAGATCGGCGGTTTCACCGGCATCGTCGCCCCGGACAAGAAGGCAGTCGACTTCCTGGTCGAGCGCCGCCGGATGGAGCGAAAGAAAGCCGAAGCTATGATCGAAGGCCTCTACAGCGACCACGACGCGCAGTATGCCCACGTGATCGAACTCGATGCCGCCGAGATCACTCCGATGGTCGCCACCCCGGGAGATCCCGGCAACGGAAAATACATTCGCGACCTGCACACGCCGGTCCCAGTCGAAATCGCCTACGGCGGCACCTGCACCGCCGGCAAAAATGAAGACATGGACATGTACGCAGCGGTGCTGGCCGATGCGCTCAAGCAGGGCAATCGCATCGCCGACTCGGTGAAGTTCTACATCCAGTTCGGCTCGCAGGAAACGCGCGAATACTGCATGCGTCGCGGCTATCTCGAAGTTTTTCAGAAAGCCGGCGCACTTGTAATCGAGCCCAGTTGCGGAGCCTGCATCAATGCCGGCCCAGGCGTCTCCACGCGCCCCGATCAGGTAGTAATCAGCGCCCAGAACCGCAACTTCCCCGGCCGCAGCGGTCCGGGGCAAATGTATCTGGCTTCGCCGCTGACGGTCGCAGCCAGCGCGGTGGCGGGGTACATCGTGGAGTACTCACCGAGTGAGAAGCAGGAGTTGGTGGGAGCGTGAGAGGGTTGCGGAGATTAAAGATGAGTTTGGCGGTATTGAGGCGAGAGCTTCCGCGGAACTTCTGGCTTGCCAGTCTTTGCGGACTGATCGTGACATTCTCCGTAGCGTATGTGACTCGTTTCTCGCACTACGGTTGGTTGCTCCTACGCTACGGGGTAGATGATCCTTTTGGCCCACTGGCCGATGTGATCTCGAATTCTTTCTGGATTTTTGTCGCGCTCTGCACGATCAGCATTTTCAGGCGACGCGAGGTAGCGCGAACTGAGGTAATGCCCGTGTTCTTGTTGACGGTCCAAGTCTTTGCGGGTGAGGTCTTCACGATTCTCCTCGCGGGAATCTGGCACAGTTTTCTCTTGCATCGTTTCACCAACAGCCTCCCGGCGATCGGCACAATCGAACTCGCCATTGAAACCATCGTAGGTCAAGCACTGGCATACGCTGCCCGCCGAGCACTGCTCTCCAGTTCCTCCGCTCCTCGCAATGCCGAGATGGCAATTTCTTCAGAGTAGAGGGCTGGGGCTCTACGTGTCGGAATATCTTGCAGGACTGAGGCCAGGATTTGCTGGCCATGGCAGCCTCCAGAACCGGGTTTCTGCCCGTAAGTGGTTGATTTCAGCTAAGATGGCTGAAATCAACCACCCCGGACTTTGCAACTTTTTTCCGGCTGTTGAGTTCAAATCAGTAGGCGCTTCCAGACGGAAATGGTGGATCTGGAAGCAGGGGGTTAACAAAATGCGATATCTAAAGTACGCGGCCTTGCTGGCGGTCTTGATGGTTCCACTGACCTACTCTCAGGCGCAGATCGGCGTGGGGGTAGGAATTGGCCCGGGCTACGTAGACGGACCTCCGGTCTGTGACTACGGCTACTATAGTT
>VFSW01006753.1_pt1 | contig 16809 bp, 11 predicted proteins | sample 5358111 | NCBI WGS metagenome assembly VFSW01 (sample SAMN11554181, study PRJNA540505) | mine drainage metagenome | isolation source: sediment from site ElyBrook_90M | place: USA: Ely Copper Mine, Vershire, VT | collected 2017
GCATGCGGCTGACTGCGCGGGTGAAGGCCGATACCGTCCTGAAGCGATAAGACGCGGCAGGCCGAGGTTGAATCGAGAGACGGGCGATCCCTGCGTGGCTGGGGCGGCGGGCGGGAGCGAGTTTGCCGCAATGCGCGCGTCAACTTCCACTCTGGATAAAAAGGGTTCCGCGGCCTTGAAGTGAGGGGCCGGGGAACCCTTTTTTCTTGCCCAGGCTATTTGCCGAGAGCGTCGTGCTGGTGGTAGTTGGGGTAGGGCGGTACGGGGATTTCGGGGACGGGGTGTTGCTTGAGCTCGTCAAGGACGGTGCGGACTCCGGTTTCAAGCTGGAGGTCGTGGCCCGCGGCGACATCTTTGGGCAACAGGTCGACTTCGATGTCGGGCGGGATGCCGTGGTTTTCGACCTCAAAATCGCCATGGAGGCCGTAGATGGCGTAACGCGGGGCCATGACATAGCCGCCGTCGATGAGGGGCGGAAAGCCGCCGATGCCGACGAGTCCGCCCCAGGTGCGGGTGCCGATGAGCTGGCCGATGGAGGCCTTGCGGAAGTACCAGGGCATGGCGTCGCCTCCAGAGCCGGAGTTCTGGTTGATGAGCATGACCTTGGGGCCGAAGATGGCGCCGACGGGGTCGTGGATGGGCTTGCCGTCGCGCTCGATGGCGCCGGAGAGCGGAAAGCGCTTGAGGACATCGACGATGTAGTCGGCGATGGAGCCGCCCTCGTTCCAGCGCTCATCGAGGACGAGGGCCTGCTTGTCGAGCTGTGCGTAGAAGTAGCGGTTGAAGCTGTTGTAGCCGCCGCCGCCGGTGTCAGGCATGTAGACGTAGGCGACCTTTCCGCCGGAGAGCTCGTCGACCTTGCGGCGATTGGCCTCGACCCAGTCGATGTTGCGGAGGCCGTCCTCGTCGGGGATGGGGACGACGGTGACGTCGCGGGCGTCTTTGCCGTCGGGGCTGGGGCCGACGTGGAGGACGGTCTGCTTGCCGGCGGTGCCGTCAAAGGCCTGGTAGAGGTTGTCGGTTGCGTGGAGTTCGCGGCCGTTGACGGCAAGGATGTACTCGCCCTGCTTGACGTAGACGCCGGGGAGGGTGAGGGGCGAGGCCAGGCCGGGGGTCCAGTTCTGGCCGCCGAGAATCTTAGCGATGCGAAAGCGGCCGCTGTTAATGGAGTAATCGACGCCGAGGAGGCCGGCCTTCGGATCGTGATCGTGGGGACGCGGACCGCCCACGAACATGTGGCCGATGGTGATCTCGCCGAGCATTTCGGTGTTGAGGTAGGTGAACTCGGCGCGCGAGGCGAGGCCGGCGAGGTAAGGGCTGTATCGGGCCTTGATTTTGGGGATGGAGAGGCCGTGGGTGTTGGGGTCATAGAGGAAATCGCGCTCGATGCGCCAGGTTTCGTCGAAGATCTGACTCCACTCGGCGCGGAGGTCGATGGTGGTTTTCATTTCGGCGAGGTTGAGCGGTTTGCCGGGGTTGTCGCTGCCGGGCTTGAGGTCGTCGGCGGGGGCGATGGTCCATGCGTCGTGCCGCGCATAGAGGATCTTGGCGCCGTCGGCGGAGACGCGGAAGTGGTCGAGATCGCTGAGGACGAGTTCGGGCTTGCGTTTCTCGAGCGTGAAGCGCCAGACGCCGCGGATACTGGGCTCACCGTCCTGTTCAGAAGGCCGGCCAAAGGGTGAGCTCTCTTCGAGATAGAGGACGCCTGCCTTGCCTGCGTCGAGGGTTTCGTAGTTGCGCGGCGGAATAGGCAGCGAGAGGATGCGGTTGCCGATGTTTTCGAGATCGACGGTGACGGTGACGGGCTTTTCCTTTTCCTTGTCCTTTTCGCCGTCTTTGTCTTTGGCGGCCTCGCCGGTGGCGGGTTTGGATTCGTCCTTTGCGGTGTCGGACTTCTTCTGACCGTCTGCGGACTTGTCGGGCTCTGCCTTCTCGTCCTTTGCTTTTTCGTCGTCGCTTTCGGGCGGGATGGGCGAAGCGCCGTCTTTGGCGAGCACGACGACATAGGGAGCGCTGGTCTGGGAGCGGTCGAGCGCGGAGAGGTCGATGCCTGCCTGCGAAGGGCCGTCATTGGTGGAAGAGAGGAAGTAGAGGTATTTGCCGTTGGCGTCGAAGACGGGATTGGTGGCGTCGCTCATGCCGTCGGTGACCTGGGTGGCCTTGTGTGTGTCGAGGGCATAGAGGAAGATGGCGCGGAGCTGGTTGTTGAGGTCACGGTTGTAGGCAATCCATTTGGAATCCGGCGACCAGGATGGGCTGAAGCCGACGCCGAAGCTGCCGTAGATGCCGGTGTCCACAAGGACGGGCTTGCCGGAGGGGACATCGACGACCCAGAGATGAAGGTGTTTGTCCATGTAGGCGATGTGCTTTGAATCGGGGGACCAGGTGGGGTGGTAGAAGTAGCTGGGATTGGGGCCAAGGTCGATGACGGTCGGGGCCTTGAAGCCGGTCTGGTCGTGGAGGAAGAGCTGGTACTCGCCGGAAACGTCAGAGAAATAGGCGATGGTTTTGCCATCGGGAGACCAGGAGGGATTGCGCTCGGCGGCGCCGGGTGTCTGGGTGAGATTACGGGTGTCGCCTTTTTCCGCGGGGACGGTGAAGATTTCGCCGTGCGCCTCGAAAGCGGCACGGGCGCCGGTGGGGGAGATGGCGAAGTTGCGGATCTCGTCGGGCCGGACGGAGGCGAGGTGGGGCACTAAGTTCGGCAGCTCGCCGTGGATCCGGATGGGGATGACCTTGTCGGTATTGGTTGCGGTGTCCACGAGGTGGATGGAGCCGAACTGCTCATAGACGAGGCCGCCTGGGCCCGCCTGCGCGGTCTTGAGATCGAAGCCGTGGTTGGGCTCGACCTGGGTGACCTGTCTGGACGGGATGTCATAGCGGAAGAGCGAGACCGGGCCGTTGCGATCGGAGAGGAAGTAGACGGAGTTGCCCACCCAGAGGGGGTTCGAGTCGTTGGAGTTTTCGCGGGGGATTTTGACGAGGTCGAGGGTCTTGAGGTTGACGAGCCAGATGGGCGTGGTCTGGCCGCCGACGTAGCGTTTCCATGCCTCTTCCCACTTGGTGATGGGCTGATAGGCCAGGGAATGGCCGTCGGGCGAGAAAGAGGCCTGGTAGCCGCTGGGCAGAGGCAGCGGCTCAGGCATGCCGGAGCCGTCTGCCTGGACGGTGAAGAGGCGGAAGAAGTGGCGATAGCTGGCGGCCATGCTAGCGATGAGCACGCTTTTGCCGTCGGGCGACCAGCCGAGGACAAAGCTGCCGGCGGGGTGCCAGGTGATGCGGCGCGGGACGCCGCCAGCCGCGGGGACGACGTAGGCGTCGGTGTTGCCGTCGAGATGCGCGGAGTAAGCGATGGACCGGCCGTCGGGCGAGTAGAAGGGGCCCTCGGCAACGTGGCCGTTGGACGTAAGGCGCTGGGCCTCGCCGCCGTCGCGGGAGACGGTCCAGATGTCCCCGGCGTAGAGGAAGGCGATGTGGTCAAGCGAGAGGGATGGATTGCGCAGGAGCAGCGGAGGCTGCGCTGCGGGGTCCTTTCCGGCGTCCTGGGCCATTGTGAGCAAGGGGAAGAGAGAAGCGAGTGCGAACAAGCAGACCGACAGACGAGAAAGTGCGCGGTGCATTGAACCTCCGCTGGGGATGGATGAGAGCGATCCCGCAGTCTGTGTAGCCGATTTCGGCGATTTTTGAAGGCAGCAGTTTTCATGGAATCGACCCAGCCGGCCGTGCTTCTTTGGGATACAGCGACTGTACAACCGCTGTAAGGCCGCCAAGGCGAGACAGGTAAATCGAAATGGTGTCGCTGAGAATGTTACGCCAGGGGTGGAGAATTGGTTCGGCAAATTTTTGAGATGGGTGAAATTGCAGAGAGAGATGGCAGCAAAGGGGGTTGCGGAACCGGCGATGGCGCGCAGGCGTATCGGTATGAGAGCGGAAGCGTGGATTTGCGGCCTTCGACGGGGCAGAAACGTCGAAAAGGTAGAGCCATCGGGATTGAAAGCGGGCGCCTGAGCCGGCGAAAGCGGCCGGGAACGCGGGAGCGCACGTACTACACTGAGTGAACCGGCCGACGGGAGAAGAACTGCGGCCTGGACAGGAAAACCTGACGCTATGGAACTGATCGAAGGCGTGAAGCTGGCACTGCAGGCGCTTTGGGCCAACAAGATGCGGAGCATCCTGACGCTGATCGGGGTGGTGATTGGCGTGGCGTCGGTGATCACGGTGGTGACGCTGACGAACGGCGCGAAGGCGTTTGTCACGTCGAAGGTCAACACCTATGGGGCGAGCGTGGTGACGGTATCGAAGATGCCGCAGACATTTATCACGATCGACGAGTATCTGGAGTTCCAGAAGCGCAAGAATGTGACGTTCGACGACTATCGGACGATTCTTTCCGACTGCAAGTTATGTGTGTCCGTGGGCGCGCAGCGGACGAAGACGGGCAGCGTGGTGTATGGGAAGCAGTCGACGACGGACTCGGATATACGCGGGTGGACGTGGACGATGCCTGCGATCTCGAATCTGAATATCGCGGAGGGACGGGGCTTTACCGAGACGGAAGATGAGCACAGCACGCGGGTGGCGGTGGTGGGTTCGGACATTGTGGACAACACACTGGGGCCGGGCGATCCGCTGGGCAAGGAGATCCGCGTGGACGGCGTGCCGTACCGTGTGATCGGTGTGGGCGAGTCGCAGGGCAAGATGCTCGGACGGAGCATGGACAACTGGGTTGCGGTTCCTCTGACGGCGTATCTGGCGGAATATGGAGCGCATGACTCGCTGGATATCTACGCGGACTCGGGCGGAGGCGGTGCGGTGATGGAGGCGGTAGAGGACGAGCTGCGGACGATTATGCGGGTACGGCGGCACCTGGCGCCGGGCACGCCGGACAGCTTTACAGTGGACACGAGCGCGACCTTTCAGAACCTGCTGGGGAATATCCTGAACAACTTTGGGGTGGTGGTGGTGGCGATTGCAGGGATCTCGCTGGTGGTGGGCGGGATTGTCATCATGAACATCATGCTGGTGAGCGTGACGGAACGAACGCGGGAAATTGGCGTGCGCAAGGCGCTGGGAGCGCGGCGGAAGGATATTCTGCTGCAGTTTCTGGTGGAGTCTGCGACGATGTCCCTGGTAGGCGGGGTAATCGGCGTGATTGGCGGGATTGCAGTGGCGAAAGCGATTACGCTGATTGTGGCGTTCCCGTCGGTGGTTCAGATCTGGCCGATTTTGGTTAGCCTGTTTGTGGCGACGGCGGTGGGCTTGTTTTTTGGCGTGTATCCGGCACACAAGGCGGCGCAACTGGATCCGATTGTGGCGTTGCGGGCGGAGCTCTAACGATGCGGCTGAGCGACTCAAAGGAATCAGTAAAGCTGGCGCTGGACACGCTGCGCAAGAACAAGCTGCGTTCCGGGCTGACGATCCTGGGCATCTCGATCGGAATATCGACGGTGATTCTGATCTCGTCGGCGATCAACGGGCTGAACACGAACATTGGGCAGTTTGTGAATTCGCTAGGGACGAACGATCTGTGGGTGTTCCGGTTTGAGCCGTTTGGCAAGCGGCCGACGACCGAGGAGCTGAATCGCAAGCAGCTCACCTATGATGACGGAATTGCGATGCGCGCGCTGCCGCATGTGGTGGCGGTGGACCCGGAGCTGACGTCGCAGAACTTCCAGACCGGCGTGGGCGATGTGTCCATGAAGCGGGGAAAGTACCAGATCCACAACACCATCCTGAACGGCAGCACATCGCAGGTGAAGGACGTGGTGGACATCGAGATGAAGGAAGGGCGGATGTGGACGGACGCCGAGGAGAAGCGAGCGGCGGACGTGGTGGTGCTGGGTCACGATGCAGCGGAGGATCTGTTTCCGAACGAGTCGCCGCTGGGCAAGGACGTGGAGTGCCGAGGCGACATCTTTACGGTGATCGGCGTGCTGGACCCGCAGCCGCAGCCGTTCGGGAGCGGCCGGAACACGCAGGACAACTCGGCTTATTTTCCTCTGGCGACGTTTCACAAAATTCATCCGGAGATCAAGGACTTCTGGATTGTGGTGAAGTACGACGATCAAGCGAACAAGGGTCTTGTGGTTGAGGAGATTCGAGAGCTGATGCGGGTGCGGCGCGGGCTGCACGCCGACCAGGACGACAATTTTGCGATCTTCGGGCCGGACTCGCTGACGCGGTTGTGGAATCAGTTGACGGGCGGGCTGTTTCTTTTCATGGTGGCGGTGTCGTCGGTGGGCCTGATGGTGGGCGGCGTGGGCGTGATGAATATCATGCTGGTGAGCGTGACGGAACGGACGCGGGAGATTGGCGTGCGCAAGGCGATTGGCGCGACAAAGAAGAATATCCTGCTGCAGTTTACGCTGGAGGCGGTGACGTTGTGCATGGTGGGCGGCATCGCGGGGATTCTGGCGGGGGCTGTGTTTACGCTGATTCTGCACTATGCGGTGTCGTTCCTTCATGCGGCGCTGTCTGCGACGTGGGTGATCGTGGCGTTTGTGGTGGCGTGCCTTGTGGGGCTGATCTTCGGGATTTACCCGGCGTGGAAGGCGGCGTCGATGGATCCGATTGAGGCGCTTCGGTACGAGTAGGCCGAGTGAAATTGAGGGTCTGCGGGAAAGTTTGTTAGGGATGAAGGGTTGCCGAGGGAGCTCTCGACGAATGACGAACCGAATCAGCCGTCGCAATTTTCTGCAGGGCGCAGCGCTCGCCGCCGGGGCAAGTACCCTACCCGTATTGAACGCACAACCCCACAGCGAGAGCGGGGGTGCGCCGCCGATTCGTCTCGGTGTGGCGAGCTATACGTTTCGCGAGTTCATGCGCGCACAGCTGATTGCCGATCTGCGGGAGTTGCGCATTACGGGGCTGAACGCGAAGGACGTGAAGGATCACCTGCCGATGGAAGCGGACGACGAAGCGCGTGCGCTCTACGACTATCGGACCAATGGGATCAAGGTGCATGCAGTGGGCACGGTGTACTTCCCGAAGGACGAGGATGCGGATATCCGCGCGAAGTTTGAGTATGCGCGGAGGGCGGGGGCGAAGACGATTGTGGCGGGCGATCCGCTGCCGGCGGCACTGCCACGGATCGAGAAGTTTGCGCGCGAGTACGACATACAGTTTGCGATTCACAATCACGGGCCCGAGGACAAGATCTATCACTCGCCGCTGGACGTACTGAAGCTGGTGGACAAGATGGACTGGCGGATGGGCTGCTGCATCGATGTGGGCCACTGCGCGCGCGCGGGCACGGACGTGGTGGAGGCGATTCATGCGGCGGGGCCGCGGCTCTTCAACGTGCACATGAAAGACCTGGCGGACTTGAATGCGAAGGAGAGCCAGGTTGCGGTGGGCGAAGGAAAACTGCCGATCCGCGAGATCTTTCAGGCACTGATCGAAATCAAGTATCCGGGGTGGGTGGATCTGGAATATGAGATTCACGGCGAGGACCCGATGCCGGGAGTGACGGAGAGTTTTGCATACATGCGCGGCGTGCTGACGGGGATGGGTTACGCGGCGAACGGGTGAGTGCGGGCGCTAGGCACAGGCGGGCGGTGCGCTGCTGGAGCGGCTCAGGCCAGCGCCGGCTCTGTGGCGACTGAACGCGCGACGGTGATGACGCTGATGTCGTCTTCCTGGCCGAAGGTTTGCGCGGCACGGGCGACTTCGGCGGCGGTTCTGGATGCGCGGAGGAGTTCGCGGACGCGCTCGAAGCCGAAGAGGTTTCCGGTGGCGTCGGTGGCCTCTGCGATGCCGTCTGAGACGAGCACGAGCTTGTCGTTGGCCTGGAGCTTGAAGTCCATGATGGAGGGCTCTGCGGCTTCGATGATGCCGAGGGGTAGTGCACCCTCCATTACGAGGGGCTCGCCGTTGAGATAGGGCGGCAGATGGCCTGCGTTGGCGAGGGTGACGCAGCCGTCGCGGTCGATACGGAGCGCGAGACAGGTAGCCTGGGCGTCCCCACGGCCGATGAGGCGCTGGTTGAGCGCCTTGAGAATCGCGACAGGTTCCCAGGTCCAATCGGTCGTTGAGCGGATGGCCCCGACGAGCAGCGCGACGAGCATGCCGGCCTTGAGGCCCTTGCCGGTGACGTCGCCTGCGATGATGAGCAGGCTGTTGTCGGTCTCGTTCGGGATGATTTGAAAGAAGTCGCCGCCGACCTCGCGCGCGGGGCGGTACTCGCTTTCGACCACGAGGCCCGGAACATGGATGCGCTGCTCGGGCAGGATGACCTGCTGCACCTCCTGCGCCTGCTTGACGTCGAGGGCCATCTGGCGCTGGCGCTCAAGGGAATGCAGCAACCGGCGCAGCATCAGAACGCCCAATACCACCACGAAGAGCGGGTCGGTCAGATCCCATATCAGAAGGTTCATGCCATGCCAACGTCCAACGACTTCCACACCGAAGTTGGTGGGGACCATGAGCTCAACCGCCATGTTTACCACCACGGGAAGAGCCAGCCAGCCCTCTTTGCCTTGCTTGCGAATGCCCGCTGCGACGACCAGAGCGAGCACAAGAAGGAAGGCGAGCCTAGTCAGGTTGCTGCTCCAGGCGGATGCACCGGCCAGCCAGGTGCCCAGCCCATAGGGAAGAACGACGCCGTAGTTCGCAAGCAGTGTCTGCGCGGTCAGGGAGAGCGCGTACATCCCCGTAAGCAAGGCGACAATCTTTGGCGTCCATACGGGTCGCCGCGCGTGGAACCAATTCCACCACACGATCGTCCATCCGCCAGCTTGCAGGGGATCTGACAGCAGGTCGAGAAGGATGTCCCTGGACCGGCTGTCGAGCCAATCTGTACTTGCGCAGAGGATATGTCCCAGATATCCCAGTGGCGAGATGAGAAGTGTGGCTGCCACCCAGAGGTAGACCGGGTCCGAACGATCGAACAGAAAGAGACTGGCGGCGAGAATCGCGAGCAACCAGAAGATCAGTATGTATACTCCCTCATCGGCTCTGGCCAGGAGCGCCTCCTGCCAATCGAGGCGGGATTGTGCCTGCATGGCAGTTTGCGTGACCAGTAGTGGAGCATAGTTCAACCCGCCTGACGCCGAGTCTTGGAGACTGCCAGGCCCCATCCAGACACGGAAGGCAAGTGTCTCACTCATAGCATTTTTCCCGACGTGTTCGGGGGGTGGCAGCGGAAACATCAATGGCCGGGCAGCGTAGATCCGCTGCACGGCTCCATGGGGGTCAAACTTGCCAAAGCTGCCGAGCCATTTCCCGTTGGCGAACAGTTGCCAGCAGTCGCTCGAGCTGGTCGGCCCATCGATTGCCATGCCTTCTCCTGGCTGCGCCGCCACTCTGACACGCAATCGGTACCAGGCCCAGCCCCAGTAGCCTTGATGTCCCCTTGCCTGCCAGCCCTTCACCCAGCGCGCATCCTCGGACCAGGGATCCACCTGGCCGGCCACGGGTGTCAGATCCACGGTCTCCCACGCGGAATCATCGAAGCCGGGTTCGGACCACAGCGGGTTGCCTGTTTGCGGATTGATGGGCGAGTCGCCAGTGTGGAACTTCCACGGGCCGTTGAGCGGAACGACGGACTGTCCAAGCGTGATGATCGACGCGCCTTCGGGCTGGGTGGGGGAAAGTGCAGTTTGCGCAGACGAAAGGCTGGGGCGGCACACGATGAGCGCGAACAGCAGCAACGTGAGACGGATGTGGCGCGCCATGGGAGGACCTCAGGGCCGGGGATGCCGCTGCACGCACTATAAACAATGGCTGCTGCGCGTGGACGAATTTTCTGGATTTGCGGGATGGGGCGTGGTACGCGGGCAGCGCGGGGATTGCGGTCACGCGTCCGAGACTCTGGACACGGGTTCGCCTCAATTGTCCAAACTTTGATACGAGATTGTGAAGGGTGCACCCTCCCGCGCGATGGTTGGGTCGCGGGGAGGGTGCGGGATGTCAGAAGTTCCGCGAGAAGCCGATGGTCACGGAGTTCTCTGACATCTTGCTGGTGACGCTGGTGCCGGGGATGGGTCCCTGTCCTGAGTACCAGGGGCCAGTAATCGAGTTCTGGAAGGCGTGATAGTAGGCGAAGTTGGCGTCCCATCCGTGAACCTGCTGCACGAAGCCGCCGCTGAGGTGGTGCTTTACGATGCCGGGCGCGGGCGTGTTGAAGAAGGACAGGCTTTCCGGGATGGGATTCTGCGAGAAGTTGTAGCCTCCGATGATTTTGGTGGTGCGGGTGATCTGCTGCTGCACGCCCCCGCCGACGGCCCAGATGCTTTGCCAACCAAAGCCGGCGATGGAGCCGTCGGGATTGAAGCCTGATTTGTTGAAGGGTTTCATGCCGCCGTAGTCGAACCAGCGGGCGTCGAGGCCGATGTGGGTGCGCTTGGAAGGCGTGACGCCAATTCCCATTGAAGTGACGGAGGGCAGGTTCATGAGGAAGTGGAGCGAGTGAAAGGCACCGCTCTGATCGATCGCCATCCACTTGAACTGACGGAACCAGATGGGCGAGTGATAGGAGGCGCCGATGCTGACGAGGTCATTGAAGCGGTAGTGAACCCCGGCCTGGCCTCCCATGCCGAGCGCGGAGGCGCTGCTGAGGGCGGAGAGGTAGTAGGGCATGGTGCTGCCGGCGGAGACGGGCGCGGCGAACGGCGCGGGAACCATCTTGAGCATGGAAAAGGCCGGTACGATCGAGATGCCGACGGAGAGGTGGTCTGAGAGCTGGCGGGAGATGCCCAGGGGAACGACCAGCAGAGCGTAGTTGGAGCGGAGACGGCCGAAGCCGATGCCGTTGGGGGCTTGCGGCGTGAGGATGGGGTTGGAGAAGTTGGCGCTCTGGTCATAGTCCACGCCGAAGCCGCTGACGGCGAGCATGGCGATGTGATAGGCGCTGCGACTGCCCTGCGGGTGGTAGATGAAGGCCAGTCCGGGCATGAAGGCGGTGTCGGTATGGCTGACGGTGGTTCCGCTGAGCGTGGCGGCGGGAAAGCCGGGGCCGAAGGCGCCGGCGTTGACGGTGCTGGAGAGTGAGCGCCACGGGGAGAAGATGGTTCCGTGGAACTCGATGCGGTGGTCCTGGAAGAGCGCGGTGCAGGCGGGGTTCCAGGCGATGGAGCCTGTGGCGTCGAGACAGAGGCCGGTGTCGGCTCCGCCCATGGCTTCATTGACGGGACCTGCGCCGTGGAGGAAGTGGCCGTCGGTGGCGTGGAGGGCGAACGGGAGCAGAAGCGTAAGGAGCACGGCGCAGAGGCGCGGTGCGGAGGCGTGGAAACGACGGTGCGGTTTCATAGTATCGGCTTCCCTGCAGGACCGGCTCTGAGTCGCCGCTTGGCGATGGTTGTAGCCTGCGGCGGAGCGAGGTCCCGACATTGGGAAGAGGCACGCGGCATGCCATCGTGCAGGGGGACAAATGCAGGCTTTGAGCGGTGTTTTGGCGAGGATGGAAACCGCGTGTCGCAACGCCGCGTTTCAGTTGAAACGCGGCGTTGCAATGCGTACAAGGGATAGGCTGTTGACCGTGGCTGCCCTTGATGGATGGAACGGCGAGGCGCGCGGCTCCTGGCCGGGGGAATTCATTTCGAGCTTCAGCGGGGCAAAGAGAGGATGGTGCAGTTATCAGCTCAGGCGGAGCTTTGTGGCGGAAGCAGGTAAGAATGGCGTCCATGCTGCACCCGCCCGTGCATGCCTGCCTCCAGACTGCGGCGATCGACGCGCGGCAGCGCGCGCGTGACGTGGTCGGGAGCAAGTGGGTAATGCCTTACCGCAATCAGCGCCTCGGGGACGCACCAGACGTCTTCCTCGGCCGTCATCCAGTGCCGGCTATCCAGCTTGGACAGGTTCACCGCGTGCGAATAGGTGCGCAGCGTGCGCTCTCCGCGGAGATTGAAGTAGTGCTCAAAGTAGCTGAGCGCCAGCTCGCGCAGCGTGCGATAGACTGGCGCGCGAAAGCGCAACCCGGCAAAGTTGGACTTCGCGATTCCGCCCCACAATCCATGTTCGCGATAGAGCGCGATGACGTGGTCGTCATCGCGCACGGCTTCCAAGTCCATCAGCAGCGGCGGATGTCCGTTCACGCGCAGAGCGGCTGCGGCGAGCAGCGCGCCTTCCATGCAGTGGCCTCTGCGCTCCCGCAGCACGCGCCGCGGTGAGCCGGCGGTGTCTGCGTACTGATAGGTCAACCCGTCGATGAACTTCTGAATGCGTGCTGGCGTGTTCAGCGCGCGCAAGGTGCGCAGTTCCTGCGGCGAGAACCCAAAGGTCTCGATCGAAGGATGCGGCTTTCCGTTTTTCGAGAATCCCCGGTTCGTCGCTGGCAAGGCGTGTGCTCTGATAAGAAGTTGCGCCGATTATATCGAACGCATTGCGATTGCATGCAATCCGCGCGCTCAACCGACCGGCACGGACGCACAGCTCCTCACAGGCGCTACCGGCCGCGACCAGGTCTGCGAGCGCCCAAAGAGTGGCAGGCCAATGTAACCTCGCAGGTTGAGGTTGGGGCCTTCGGCGGTCATCATGCCGTGATATGTTTTGCCGGTCTTCGGGTCATAGAGGGTGCCGTCCGTCGCGTGCGCCGCATCGCGCAGAGCGAATCCGCTGCCGATCTCCAGCCCACACAGCGCTCGATTGCGAAGGCTCACATCGGGATTATGAATGTCCGTCGGCGCGTCGGAGTGCCGGCTGAGCGCGGCGATCCAGATGCAGATCTGGCTGCCGCAGTGGTCCACACGCAGGACGGCGCCTGTCGGCTCCTGCCATTCGCCGATCACGCCCGCGGACTGTGCTCGCAGTTGGATGCATACAGCAAAGGCTGCGACCAGCCCCAGAGTCATCCTCCATCTCGCTCCAAAAGCACGCATCCCTATCCTCCTCTCGCCTCTGCTCCATTGTGTCGCAGAACAGGCTGTCCGGCCAGCATGGCATCGGTGGGGACACGCGTTCTTTCTGCGATGCGTCCCAGCAGGCCCGGCCATAGCCGCGCGAGATGCACCGCAAGCGGGGCGGAGATCATCAGCCGCGAGAATGCAGTTGCGAGTACAACCTGGGCGTGAAATTGCCTATGCAGGACTTTTGCAAACTCTGGCGCGGAGGCTCCCTGTTGAACCATCGCGGCAGCCAGAAATGCGCTGTGAAGAGCCATCGACATGCCATCGCCTGCGAAGGAAGGAATCACCGCCGCCTGATCGCCAAGCCGCCACAACCCATCATGAGAATCTCCTGGCAGCAGCCCATAGGGTATCGAGGAAATGGCAAGCGGTTTGTCCAGCAGCGGCTTCGCACCCTGCAGCCGCGTGGCCAGCGGCATGGAGGTCCTGCGCAGGTGATCGAGGAGCGCAGACCACGCGCCGCCGCAGCGCATGAGCCGCTTCCGGGTCAGCAGGAGGCATAGGTTCGCATGCCCGCCTTCGACCAACTGCAGGCCGGCGTATCCACCAGGAAAGAGAAACAGCTCCACCCATCCCTTGAGAGCGTGTGTTGAAGCGGGGTCGAGACGGAAATACATTTTGAAGCCAACGAGATTGTTCTGCAGACCGCGCAGTCTGCGATGGCCGTTCAAGTCGTGCTTGCCGGACGCAAGAAACGCGGTCTGCGCAGGATGCAACTCTCCATCTGCTGTGCGCGCCAGCCAGCCGTCGCCTGACTGCGTGAGCGCTTCGACGCGCCTGCCTCGATGCACGCGCACGCCTTCTCGTTCCGCACGCAGCAACAGCGCCTCATCCAGCGTGCACCGCGTAAGAGAAAGGGCCGGAAACGGCAGTTCGCACTCTGCAATCGCCGTGTGCGCATGCAACCGCACTCCTCGAATCGCAACTGCGCCCAAAGCCTGCGGCGAGATGCCGAGCGACTCCAGGGAAACGATCGCCTCACGGCTTAGAAACTCTCCGCAGACCTTGTGATGGGCGCCCGCAGTCTGCTCCAGCAGGTGAACAGAGCGCCCCTGGCGCGCAAGCAGGATGCCCATCGCCGCGCCAGCCGGCCCTCCGCCGATGACGAGAGCATCGCAGGCCGGAAGGCGCACATCGCTCATGCCTTTACCCGTCCCACGCACAGCCGCCCCGGCCACACGTCGCAAATGCGAATCGCATTGCGATCCAGGCTGGCCTCATCGATGTAGCGATCCCAGTCAGCCTCTGTGAAAGCGCGCTGAATCGAAACCGGCCCATCATGCTGCACAAAGCGATGCCAGCGCATCAATCGCGACAACACCGTGAATCCAACATACGACCCACGGGCGCGCTTCAAATCGTTGACAAACCAGCCAAGGGTCGCGGTGCGCTCCATCCACGCAAGAAGCCGCACGATCTCCCTGTCTTTGAGATGATGCGCAAAGAGAGAACTGAGGACCACATCGACACCTTGTTTCGGCTCAAACTCAAAGACTTCGCCAGTCACCCATTCAATTGCGCTTCCATTTCCGGCAAACTCGCGAGCGGCCTGCGCCGCATGGGGATTCAGGTCGATTCCGGTAAGCCGTACAGCGAACTTCTTTGCGCGGGCCCATACCTCAATGTGCCGCAGCATATCGCCCGCGCCGCTGCCCACGTCCAGGATATGCAGCGGTCGCTCGTTGCGGCGAACCAACTGCTCCAACCAATGCAGCGTCGGGCGATAGGAGAACACGACGCGATTCACCTTCATCAGGTCGCGCAGGCAGGCGCGAAACTCAGCATAACTGCACGGCTCATCCATCCACTCGGTGAGATCTGCCCGCTGGGCGAAGGACTCTCTATCAGGCCACATGGAAGCGCATGATCTCCGCTGTCAATCCCGGCCCAAACGATATCGCGCAACCGGTCTGTCCGCTGTGTGCCTCACGGATCATCCGCTCCAGCACAAACATCACGGTTGCGGATGACATATTGCCGAACGACGAAAGAACCTGCCGCGATCGACGCAGCGCGTCCGATTCGAGGCCCAGCCCATCTTCCACGGCATCCAGAATTGAGCGCCCGCCCGGATGGATCGCCCACAACTGAACATCACCGCCGTTCTTCAGCGAGCTTCCGTGCTCGCGCATCGCCTTTGCAATGCGCGCCGGCACGTGCGTGGAGAGAAACATATCAAAGCCCAGATCCCCAACACGCCATGTGATGAGATCGCGCGAGTTTTCAATCTGCATGGCGTGAAAGCTCTCGAGCGCCAGCCCTCCGGGCTCGCTCGTCACCAGGCTCGCCGCGCAGCCGTCGGCGAAAAGCGAAAACGAAATCACCTCGCTCAAATTCTGGGTTGGCTGAAAGTGCAGCGTGCACAGCTCCAGATTCACCACCAGCACGTGGGCATCCGGCTCTGACCGCACCACGTGGCGCGCCACTTTCAGGGCATTCATCGCGGCATAGCAGCCCATAAAGCCCAGCATGGTGCGCTCTGTCGAAGCAGGGAGACCAAGATAGTCGAGGATATCGAAGTCCATGCCGGGCGCATAAAAGCCCGTGCAGCAGGTCACAATCACATGACGGATGCGACTTTTCTCTTCGGGACTCAGCGCGAGCCGATCCAGCGCCTTGCGGAGCAGCACAGGCGCCGACCGCTCGAAGACTTTCATCCGCTGCGCCGTTGAAGGAAACTGTCCGCCTGCATAAAACGAAAAGGCGTCCATCGCCGCATCGCTTCTCGCCGGATCATCTGTAAGGCATGAGTAGCGATGGTGAATCTCGGACTTCGCCGCGATGCGCTGGAAGATGGAGCGCGCACGGCGGTCCTCCAGCATCTCGGTGGCGAAGGCGATGAATCTCTCGTGGATATCGTGCTCCGGAACCGCGGTTCCGATGCGCCGCAAATACGCCTCTGCCATTCGGGACCTCCGGGGAAGCCGCGTGTCCTGCGACCTTTTATTTACTCTCGCAACGGGTCGCATGCGACGCGCAGGCAGTCCGCTTTCGGCAGACCGTCAGACCTTCAGCCTCCACGAAGCCCTCACCTGTTGGCAAGCGTTACTTCCCGGCGCTTTGACCGTACCAAAATGCACGTCACCCTAGGCGTTGATCGCCATGCCTTCTACCGCAGCGTAAGCATCGAGCATGGACTCGGCCAGCGTAGGATGCGCGTGAATCATAAACATCAGCTCATCCACAGTGCCCTCCAGTTCCATCACGGCCACGGCCTCTGCGACAAGCTCCGTTGCCTGCGGACCGATGATGTGCACCCCGAGAATCTCGCCATACTTCGCGTCGGAGACGATCTTTACGAAGCCGTCATGGTTGCCCACGATGGTCGCCTTGGAGTTGCCCGCGAAGGGGAACTTGCCCACCTTCACCTCGTAGCCCTTTTCCTTTGCCTGCGCTTCCGTCAGTCCGACCGATCCGATCTGCGGTTCTGTGTACGTGGCGCCCGGAATGCGGTCGCGCCGCACCGGCTTGAACTCGCGCCCGGCAATCTTTGAAACAGCCACGATGCCGCTCATCATTGCCACATGCGCCAGTTGCGGCAGACCGGCAACGATGTCACCAATTGCAAAGACGCCCGGCTCGGCTGTCTCCTGAGCCTCATTTACCTGGATGAAGCCACGGTCAAGCACGGCGCGCGTCGTTTCCAGGCCGATCTTTTCGGTGCGTGGTGCGCGGCCCACGGCTACCAACACCTTCTCGGCTTCCTTCTCGACGGCCTTGCCGTTTGCGCCGGTCCACGTTACCTTGACGCCGGTCCTGGTTCTATCAATCTTCTCCACCTTTGCGCCGGTGTTGACGTCGATGCCGCGCTTCTTGAAGAGCCGCGTCATCTCTTTCGAGACGTCCTCATCCTCCACCGGCACGACGCGGGGCAGGAACTCCACGACGCTGATCTCCGAGCCAAAGCTGCGAAAGATCGAGCTGAACTCCATGCCCACGGCACCCGCGCCAATCACGATCAGCGACT
>VFSW01006754.1_pt1 | contig 16808 bp, 15 predicted proteins | sample 5358111 | NCBI WGS metagenome assembly VFSW01 (sample SAMN11554181, study PRJNA540505) | mine drainage metagenome | isolation source: sediment from site ElyBrook_90M | place: USA: Ely Copper Mine, Vershire, VT | collected 2017
TTTTTTTTCCACCCACCCGAGCCCACCCCCCATTGGCATATGTCTCGTGGGCTCGCTTATGTTTAAACGCCACCGCGTCTCGAATGGGCCGCCGGCGCGGCCGCGGCGCTCGCCGCCGGCCGCTGGCTGGGCGCTTCCTCGGCGCCGGGCCTCGAGGCCGCCGCGCTGGCCGCGCTCGGCTTCGCCTGGTCGGCCGAGGCCTTCGCGTTCCTGCCGCGCGCGAAGCCGGGCCTCTTCGAGCGTTCGGCCTCCGCGCTCGGCCTCCTCCTCGCGGCCGCCGCCGCGCTCGCCGCCGGAGTCTGGGCCGCGAGCGCGGAACGCCGGGCCCTGAACGCCGTGTCCGAGTCGCGCGCCGCGGAGCTTTTCGAGCGCCGCCGCCGCCTCGCCGCCACGGCCCTGCTGATCGTCTGCGGGGCGGGGCTCCTCGCAGGACTCACGGGATGACAACGATGAACGCTCTGCGCTTCCAGCGCGTCGGAAAGATCTACCGCCGCTCTCATCTCGGCCGCGTGACCGAGACCGTCGGCCTCGACGGGCTCGATCTCGACGTGCCGCAGGGCCAGGTCTTCGGGCTCCTGGGCCTCAACGGCTCGGGCAAGACCACGGCCATCAAGCTGCTGATGGGCCTGCACCTGCCGACGACGGGCGACGTGGAGGTCCTGGGCCGCCGCGTGCCCGACCTCGGCGCGCTCGCGCGCATCGGCTACGCCCCCGAGGCCGCCTACCTCAACAAGTCCATGACCGGCCGCGAGAACCTGCGCTTCTTCGCCGCGCTGTCGCGCGTGCCCGGATCGGTCCGCGAAAAAAAGGTCCTCGACATGCTCGAGCGCGTCGGCCTCGGCCCCGCGGCCGACAAGCGCCTGTCCGACTACTCGAAGGGGATGCTCCAGCGCGCGAGCCTCGCCCAAGCCCTGATCCACGATCCCGAGCTCGTGATCCTGGACGAGCCCGTGACCGGCCTCGACCCGCTCGCCATCAAGGAAGTGCGGACCTTGATCCTGTGGCTCAAGTCGAAGGGCAAGACCGTGCTGTTCTCCTCCCACGACATCTCCGAGGTCGAGAAGGTCTGCGACCGCATCGGCATCCTGAGCGGCGGCCGGCTCGCCAGGGTCATGACGCAGGACGAGTGGCGCGGCAAGCCGGATTGCCTCGAGAACGCCTTCGCGGCGTCGGTCACGCGCACCGACGGCGTCGGCGAGATCCGCCTGGACTGAACATGGAAACGATCAAGGCCGTCTTCGACTACACCTTCCGCGAGCACGTGCGCCACAAGGTCTGGCTCAGCGCCGCGCTGTTCGGCCTGGTCCTGATCGCCGGAGGGCTCGTGGCCTCGGCGCTGGCCCAGGAGGAGCGCGCGCGCATGATGCTGGACCTCGGCCTCGCGGCCAACGAGGCCATCGCGCTCGTCTCGGTCGTGTTCCTGACCGTGCACCTGATCCTGGCCGAGATCGAGTCGCGCGCGGTGTTCCTGATCCTGACGCATCCGGTCAAGCGCTGGCACTACCTGCTCGGCCGCTTCCTCGGCACGCTCGCGGCCGTCGGCGCCGCGATGGCCGCGATGGGGCTGCTCCACTGGGGGCTGCTGGCCCTGCTCGGCTGGGGCGGCGGCGGCTCCTACGCGCTCGCCTGGGCCTGCTCGTTCGGCAAGACCGCGGTCATGGGCGCGCTCGCGCTCCTGCTCTCGCTCGCGCTGACCTCCGAGGCGGCCGCGATGGCGTTCTCGATGTTCTTCTGGATCCTCGGCCACTTCTCGGGGGAGATGCGCTTCGTCGCCGAGAAGTCCGGCAACGCGCTTCTGCGCACGGGCATCCTCGCCTTCTCGTACGCGGCGCCCGACTTCGCGCACCTGAACTACCGGGACTCCTGGCACGCGGGCCTGCCGAGCGGGTCCTGGATCGCCGCGGCCGCGCTCTACGTCCTCGGCTACTGCGCCGCGTGCCTGGCCCTCGCCGCGCAGGCGTTCGACCAGAAGGAGTTCTGATGAAGCCCCTGCTCATCGCGGGGCTCGGCGCGGCGCTGGCCCTCGCCGCGCGTCCCGCGCTGGAGCGCGGCGCGCGCGCCTTCCCCCCGCTGTCGGAGCTGCCGCCCACGCCCTTCAGCCTGCAGGACGCCGCGCTGGCCAGCGCCGGCATGCGCGCGTGCGCCGCCGATCTCGCCTGGATCCAGCTCCTCCAGTACGCGGCCGGCGGCCTGCCCGAGGTCGAGGACGCGCCCGGCCGCCTCTACGAGCACATGAAGCCGCTGAGCCTGCGCGTCGCTCGGCTCGATCCCTCGTTTCACCGCGCATACCTGTACGGCGCCGGGACGCTGGGCTGGCTGCGGAACACGGCGCGGACCGGCGAGGCCGTCGACATCTTGGAGGAGGGCATCCGGCGCGATCCCGGCCAGCCTTTGTACTCCGAGTATCTCGCCGCGCTCGCCTACACGAAGAACGGCGACGACGCGCGCCTCGTCGCCCTGCTCGAGTCGATCGCGAACGATCCGAAGAGCCCCATCGAGATGAAGGCCATCCTGGCCAACATGTACAAGCAGCGGGGCGACTACCCGCGCGCCCTCGCGCTCTGGGACGAGATGCTCGGAAACGAGGCGGAAGCCCGGGAATGGCCGCGCGCGCGCGTCCAGGAAGCGGACCTCCGGCGGCTGATGAAGGAGCGCCGCTCCGCGCCGGGGCGTCAGTAGAAGACGACGTCGCGGCCGGCGAGGCGGCCGTCTTGGTACGAGAACTTCGCCGAAAAGAAGCGCTCACCGTCCAGCCACGGCAGGAAATGGCGGTCCCCCTCCCACAGCGGCAGGTCCGGGACCTTCGCGTCGTCGATCCACTCGAGCGTCCCCTCGGCGCACTCGGAAAGCTCGCCCTCGAAGCGCGAGGCCGTGTACGCGAAGACCAGCCAGTCCTCGCCGTCGCGGAAGGCGGGGAAGGTCAGCACGCCGCGCAGGCGCGCGTCGAGGATCCGCAGGCCCGACTCCTCGCGCACCTCGCGGACCACGCATTCGTCGGGCGACTCGCCGGGCTCCAGCTTGCCGCCGAGGCCGTTCCATTTGCCGAGATGAACGTCGCCCGCCTTCTTGTTGCGGTGGAGCATCAGCGTGCGCCCGCCCGAGCGGACGTAGCAGAGCGTGGCGACGACGGTTTTCGCGCGGGCGGGGGCCATGACGGGGCCGCATTATATAAGATAACGGCGCGCTCGGCCCCGGATCGCCCATGACCCTCGACCTCGTTCTCGCCGGACTCGTCCTCGTCTTCGGCCTCTTCGGCCTCCGCTCCGGAGCGATCCGGCAGCTGGCGCATGGGCTGGGCCTGGTCGCGGCCTGCCTCGGAGCGCGGCCGCTGGCGGCGCGCCTGACGCCCGCCGCGGCGCCGCCGCTCGGGCTCTCTCCGGCGATCGTCAACGTCCTTCTTTCGGCTCTTCTTTTCTGCGCGCTCTACGCTCTCGCCTCGTGGGCCATCCACCGGCTGCTGGCAAACCTGCTCCCCAACCGGCAGAACGGAAGCGGGGACAAGGCGTTCGGCTTCCTGCTCGGCGCGGGCAAGGGCGGTCTCCTGCTCTACGCGGCGCTCTCGCTGCTGGTCTTCTTCGAGAAGCCGGGCGTCCCGCTTCCGCCCGCGCTCCGCGGCTCCGCCGCCGTCGCGTTCGCGCGCCGCCGAGATCTCTTCAACGCCGTGCCGGGCCCGGGGCTGGCGAAACTCGAGACGCTGCTCGCCGCGGCCAGAAACGCCGGCGGCGGGGCCGGCGCGCTCGCCGATCAGCCCGAGCTGCGGCGCCTGCTCGACGATCCGCAGCTGAAGGCCGCGCTCCAGGACGACGCGCTGGCCCGCGCGCTGAAGTCCGGCGACCTCTCCGCGCTGAAGAACGATCCGCGCCTCGCGCCGCTCCTGAAGGACCCGCAGTTCGCGCTCCCCGCCGGCGGTCCCGGCGGAGAATCGCGTTGAGCGCGAAGAACGGGCCGCGCCGCGCGGAAGGCGCCGCGCCCGGATTCTCCCGCCGCGAGCTGGCCGCGGTCTGCCTCTTGGCCTTCCTCGCCGACGCCCTCTTCGCGGCCAAGGCGTTCCATATCGACGAGCCGTTCTTTCTCGCGCCCGTCCCGCAGATCCTCCGCGACCCCCGGCATCCCCTCGCCTTCGCGCTGAACTGGGTGGGGAGCAGTCAGCCGGCCTCGGGCATCTTCAACCATTCCCTGCTGACCTCCTACTTCCTGGCGCCGGCCGAGCTCGTCGGGCGCGGCTCGGAGGCGCTGACGCGCCTGGCCTGCCTGCCGGTCGACCTGGCCGCCGCCGCCGCGCTGTACCTCCTGGCGTCGCGCTTCCTGGCGCGCCCGCTCTGGCCGACGCTGATCGTCCTGGCGGGCCCCGCCTGGTTTCTGGGCATGCCGCTCTTGATGGCGGAGAAATGGATCGTGTGCTTCTCCCTGCTCTCGGTCTGCGCGCTGCTCTCCGCGCTCGATGACGAGACTCCGGCCGCGTATTGGCTTTCGGCGCTTCTGATCTCGCTGTCGGTCGTGCTGAAGCACACCGCGGTGTTCCTGCTGGCGCCGCTCGCCGCCGTGCAGTGGCGCCGCGGGGTCCCGCCGCGCCGGATCGCCGGCTACCTGCTGGCCGCGGCGCTCCCCGTCGTCCTCGACGCGTTCTGGCTGGAGCCCCACCGGCTGCGGGTCACCTGGGAGCTGGCCGCGCGCGTGGACGGGTCTTTCTTCGCCAAAATCCACCGGCTGCGCGCGCTCGCCGCGTTCCCCGCGGGCTGCGGGGTCGCGGTCGCGCTGTGGCCCTTCGCCCGCCTTTCGAGCCCGCCCGCCCGCGTCCGCGCGGTCGCGCTCGGCGCGCTCGCGGCGTCCGCGGCGCTGTTCTCCCCCTTCCTCGATTTCCCGGGGCTGCCCGTGGGCGCGTTCGACCGGCTCCTCGGGGTCTTCTTCGCCTGCGGGACCATCGCCGCGGTCTGCCGCCTCCTCGAGCGCGGCTCGCGGCGGCTGCCGGGCTGGTGGCTTTGGACGCCCTGGGTTCTCGCGGGCCTGGCGACGGCCGGCCTGAACTGGTTCGTCTCGGCGCGCGCGGTCCTCCTCTTTCTCCCCGCCCTGATCCTCGCCGGCGCGGAAAGGCTCGAGTCCGAGCTCGCGCCCCGGACCTTGGAGACCTTCTGGCGGATCGCCTTCGCGGGAACCCTTCTCTTAAGCGTCGGACTGGCCCGGGTCGACGCGCATTTCGCCGACGCCCAGCGGGATTTCGCCCGGTCCGTGAAAAGCGAGTTCATCGATCGCGGCCGGAAGGTCTGGTTCACCGGACACTGGGGATTCCAGTACTACATGGAGCGCGCGGGCGCCTTCGCGCTCGACTCGGACCGCGGCGGCTGGGCCGAGGTGCGGCCGGGCGACGCCGCGGCGATCCCCCTCGTCAACACGGGGCAGATCGTCCCGGCCGCGGGAGCGCGGGCGGACATCCGCGAGACCCGGGTCGAGGAGGCGATCCCGCTCCGCCTCATGGGCGCCGAAGGCCGTCAGGCGGGCTTCTACGCCAGCCCGTTCGGCTTCCTGCCCTACACGGTCAGCCGCGCGCCGCTGGACGTGTTCACGACCGTCGTCGCGCTCTGACCCTACTGCTTCTTGGCCGTCTTGGCGGCGGCGGCGGCGGCGTCCGCGGCGAGGTCCACGGCGGGCAAATTGCTCCGCGGCCAATCCGGCAGCAGCGGCCTCATGAAGCCCGTCATCTGCTGGGATTCCTGCAGCAGGTGGACGTTCAGCGCCTTCTCCAGCATCTTGTTGACGTCCAGGCCGACGCTCGACATCGAGAGCTTGCCGGCGTTGATCACCCAGTCCTGGGGATTGGGGTCGATGGAGCGGTTGTAGCCCGTGCCCTCGATCTCCCAGACCTTGTTGCCCATGCGGTCGACGAGCTTGAGCGTGGCGGCCACCTCGCGCTCCATGATGGCGACGGCGTTGAAGTCGTGGAACTGAGTGATGGTGATGTACAGCAATCCGTCCACGCCCAAGGCTTCGGCCAGCTTCTGGGGCGGGATCTCCGTCGCGGTCGAGAGCTGGGTCCCGTCGTAGACGTTCATGTCCACGAGCTGCTTGTCCTGCGCCGGCGAGGTCATGGGAACGATGCCCAGGCTCAGGAGCATCTCCGCCGAGGCGCGCCGGACCGTGTCGGGGGCGGCCCCGTCGGAAGTGTCGTTCACCGGAGGCAGGATGGCGACGAAGTTCGGGACCTCGGCCTTGTCCTTGAGATAGGCGACCTTGGGGCTTCCGCCGATGCAGCCCGACGTGAGAACGGCCAGGCCGGAGACGATCAGGCAGCGGTTCAGATTGGTGTTCACGGGACCTCCGCGATCAGGGACTTGGCCATTTCCTGGAGCTGCTCGGTGTAGGCGTCGATGGGGTGGAACAGGGACGTCTTCGGCTCCTCCGACTTGGCCGCTCCCCACAGGACTTCGCCCGTGCGGGGGTCGACCAGGCGCATCGACATCACGTAGGACATCTTGTTCCCGGAGCCGACCATGCCCGTCGCGGCGATGAGGATGGCGTCGGCCTTCAGGGCCTTGCCCGTCGTCAGGGCCTGCTGCATGGTGTAGCCCGTGCGGTAGGCGTCGGGGTGAAACATGGCGGTCATGACGCTGACGTCCTCCCCCTCCTTGAGCTTGACGCCCTCGAACCCGTTCTTCTTGAGGGTCGAGACGACGTCCTCCATGGAGACAAACGCGAAGCGCGCGCTGTCCTTGACGCCGTTGTAGACGATGGTCGTCGGGATCATGTCCTTGTACTTTCCCTTATATGACGGGTCGGGATCGTCGGAACCCAGGGAGTTCGCGTTGAACAGCGGCATGATGGCCACGCGCTTGACGCTCTGTAGCTTGGCGGCGCCCGGCGCGTCCGACGCCTTCAGGTTGACGGCGGAGGGAGTCATGCAGGCGGACAGGAAGCCGGCGGCCGCGGCGATCGTCACGAATCTCATTTTTTTCATGGTTCTCCAAAGCGCTTCTGCGTGCCCCGATCCTAGTGCTAACAATTATAACTGTCAAGCACTAAAGTCATGTCGCCGCCCCGGGCGAACCGGGGCTCCGCCGCAGCCATCGGCGGCCCCTTCCAATTGAGCTAGAATCGTCTCATGAACACTTTGCTCGAATCCGCGCGCCTCGGCGACCTGACCTTGAGGAACCGCATCGTGATGGCTCCCATGACCCGCGCCCGCGCGGGCGCCTCCCGCGTCCCGAACGACCTGATGGCGGAATACTACGGCCAGCGCGCGGGCGCGGGGCTCATCCTCACCGAAGCCACCGTCGTCTCGCCGCAGGGGATCGGCTACGCCGATACTCCGGGTATCTGGTCCGCGGAACAAGTCGAGGGCTGGAAGAAGACGACGGCCGCGGTCCATCGCAAGGGCGGCCTCATTTTCATGCAGCTCTGGCACGTGGGCCGAATCTCCGACCCGATGTTCCTCAACGGCGCGCTCCCGGTCGCGCCGAGCGCGATCGCGGCCAAGGGCGAGGTCAGCCTCGTGCGCCCGAAAAAGGCGTTCGTCGTTCCTCGGGCGCTGGAGCGCTCGGAAATCCCCGGCATCATCGAGGCGTTCCGGACCGGCGCGCAGAACGCGAAGCTCGCGGGCTTCGACGGCGTCGAGATCCACGGGGCGAACGGCTATCTGCCGGACCAGTTCCTGCAGAGCTCGACCAACAAGCGCGCCGACGATTACGGCGGCCCGGTCGAGAACCGCGCCAAGTTCCTGCTCCAAGCGGTCGACGCGGCCGTCTCGGTCTGGGGCCCGAGCCGTGTCGGCGTCCACCTCTCGCCGCGCGCCGACGCTCACGACATGGGAGACGAGAACCTGAAAGAGACGTTCGGCTACGCCGCCCGCGAGCTCGGCAAGCGCAAGATCGCCTTCATCTTCCTGCGCGAGGCCCAGGGCGAAGGCTACCTGACCCCTTACCTCAAATCGCAGTTCGGCGGAACCGTCATCGCCAACCAAGGGCTGACGCCGACGCTCGCCGAGACCCTCCTCCGGGAAAAGAAGGCGGACCTGGTCTCGTTCGGCATGCTCTACATTCCGAATCCCGATCTGGTCGAACGCATCCGCGCCGGCGGGCCGTTCAACGAGCCGAAGGTCGCGGCCATCTACGCCGGCGGCTCGGAGGGTTATTCGTACTACCCCGTCCTCTCCGCGGCTTCCGCCGCGACGAAGCGCTTCCCCTCGCGGCTAACGGCTTCGGGCGGCGGCCGCCGCCCTGACGCTCGAGCATCCAGCCGGGATATTCCGCGGGCAGCTTGCTGACCTCGTCGAGCCTGGCCGTCTCCTCGGGGCTCAAGGCCAGGCCGACGGCGGCCAGGTTGTCGTCGAGCTGCTCCACGGTCTTGGCGCCGATGATGACGCTCATCACGTGCGGCTTGCCCAGCAGCCACGCCAGCGCGACGCGCGCGACGGACGCGCCGCGCGCCTTGCCGATCTCGCGCATCGCGGCCACGCAGGCCCAGGCGCGGTCCTTGTCCACGGGCGGGAAGTCGAAGGCCGCGCGGCGCGCGCCTTCGGCCGCCGGCGCCCCCGGCCCGAACTTGCCCGACAGCAGCCCTCCCGCCAGCGGCGACCAGACCATCAGGCCCAGCTTCTCCTCCGTCAGCATGGGCACGAGCTCGCGCTCCAGGTCGCGGCCCGCGACGGAATAGTAGGCCTGCAGGGTCTCGAAGCGCGCGCAGCCTTTCGCCGCGCTGAGCCCCAGCGCCTTGGCGATCTTCCACGCCGACCAGTTCGACACGCCCACGTACCGCACGAGCCCCTGCCGCGTGAGGTCGTCGAGCGCGCGCAGGGTCTCCTCGACGGGAGTGACGGCGTCGTTGCCGTGGATCTGATAGAGATCGATGTGGTCGGTCTGCAGGCGCTCCAGGCTGCCGCGCACCGAATCCATGATGTGGCCGCGGGAGGCGCCGCGGTCGTTGGGTCCGGGCCCCATCTCGCCGAAGACCTTCGTCGCGAGCACCACGTCCTTGCGCGCGACGCCCAGGTTCTTCAGCGCCTGGCCGACGCGCTTCTCGGACTGGCCGAAGGAATAGACGTCCGCGGTGTCGATGAAGTTCACGCCCGCCGCGAGCGCGCGGCCCACGATCTTGTCCACCTCGGGCTGGCCCAGCGAGCCGATGGCCTTCCAGAATCCGGCGTCGGCGTTTCCGCCGAACGTCATGGCCCCCAGGCATATCTCCGAAACGAAAAGCCCCGTCCCGCCCAGCTGGTTGTATTTCATGTCCGCCTCCAAACGATTCCTTGCCGGGATCATAGCCTCCCCCGCTCCCGTCCGTCAATCGTCCGGCCTGACCGCGCCGCACAATCCACCGGCTCCCTCCGGACTGATACAATGGTCGAGATTCAATCGGCTCAAGGAGATTCACACGATGCTGACCGACAAGAGTTCCCGCTGCGCCGTCCTCGCCTCCGTCTGCGCCGCGTTGCTGATCGCGGCGTCCGCCGTTCGCGCCGAGGACTCATGGCCGGACCTGTCATCGCCTCCCAAGGCGATCGGCGGCGGCGAGCACGACGCGGCGGTGATCGTGGGCGTCGAGAATTATCCTTTCGTCGAGCGCGTCCCCGGGGCGAAGCAGAACGCCGACGATTGGCAGGCGTATCTGACCGGGACGCTGAAGGTCCCAGCCGACCGCGTGGTTCTGCTTCTTGACGATGACGCCACCCTCGAAGAGATCCGCCAAGCCGCCGCCGACAAGGCCGCGCAGGTCGAGCCGGGCGGAACGCTGTGGTTCGTTTTCATCGGCCACGGGGCTCCGAGCAAGAACGGCAAGGACGGCCTGCTGGTGGGCGTGGACGCCCAGCAGAAGGCGGCAAGCGTCTATTCTCGCAGCTTCTCGCGCAACGAACTGCTCGGCATACTCGCCAAGGGCAAGCAGGCGAAGACCGTAGTCCTGATCGACGCGTGCTTCTCGGGCAAGTCCTCCTCCGGTCGGGCGCTGGTGGCGGGGCTTCAACCTCTGCTCACGATGCGCGCCCTGCCGTCGGGCATCGACAGCCGCACGATCTTGATGACCGCGGCCAGATCGGATCAATTTGCGGGTCCCCTTCCCGGCGGCGATCGTCCGGCGTTCAGCTATTTGGCGCTGGGCGGCCTTCGCGGCTGGGCGGCGAACGCGCAGGGGCAAGTGACGGCCTCAGGCCTGGTGAATTACATCCGCGGCGCGCTCAGCCTCTCGCGCGACCGCACTCAGACGCCGGAGTTGTCCACGCCCGAGACGGCGGCGGTCGTGCTGGGAAAAGGCCGCGAAGCGGGGCCGGACCTGGCCAAGATCCAGCGCGAGGCGGCCTCGTCCTCGGGCAGCGGATTCCAAGTCACGAACCTTCCGGCGGTGCCGAGAACGAAAGCGCCTCAGGCCTTGGATGCTTCCGCTGCCGGGCTCGATTTCCGAAATCTGGATGCGGCGGTCTTGGATAAGTACAACGCGGCCTTCGAACTCGACAAGAGCAGCGACGCGCTGCCGGAGGACAAGGCGGAAAACTGGCGTCAGTTGGCCAAAGACGTTCCCCAATATGCGGACTTGGGGGCCAAGCGCGCTGCGGCGTGGGACGCCTTCGCGGCGGAGAAGAAGGCGGCGGAGGAAGCCAAGCAGAAGCGGATCGCGGCGCGAGACTCGGACTGGGAAAAACTGGGGCATTTCCTGACCTTGAGCGTGATTCCCGAGGCCGACAAGAGCGCCTGGTCGGAACAATTCGTGAAGGCTTATATGATGTCGCCGGGCCTTGAGCCCCCGATGGCGAAGGCGCTGGCGGCGCATGTGGCGGCGGGCCCGATGAAGGAGGCGCTCAAGAAGCGAGCGCTGACGGCGCCGAAGGAAGAAGGGGTGGCGGCCGCGGCGGTCCGGGCGGAGGGCAAAGCCGGAATAGAGTGGGTGAGGATTCCCGGCGGAGCGTTCATGATGGGCACCGACAATAATTGGTTCGCGGATGCTCAGCCGCCTCACCGCGTGACGGTGAAGTCGTTCCAGATGGCCAAGACCCTGGTGACAAACAAGCAGTACAAGGCTTGCGTGGACGCCGGAGTGTGCGCGGCGACGGATTTTGATAGCTATTACAAGGGAGCGCAATTCCTAGGGGACGATCAGCCGGTCGTTGGCCTCGATTGGAACAGGGCGAAGGTCTTTTCCCGTTGGGCCGGCGGGCGCCTGCCGACGGAAGCAGAATGGGAATACGCGGCGAGAAGTGCGGGCAAGGACCAGAAATATCCTTGGGGAAATGAAGATGCGACATGTGCCAATGCCGTGATCGGCGGCTGCGGCTACGACGCGCCGGCGCCGGTGTGTTCGAAGCCCGCGGGCAACACGGAGCAGGGATTGTGCGATATGGCGGGCAACGCGCAGGAATGGGTGGAGGATTCCTACCATAACTCGTACGCCGGTGCCCCCACGGACGGAAGCGCATGGGAAGAGGCGGGCGCCGCCCGCGTTTTCCGCGGCGGCGTATGGAGCAGTCCTGCTGTCCCGGTGGTGGTGCGCCAGCGCTACGCAAATATCGACGCGAGCGGCCCCGGATTCCGTCCGGTACGCTAAAGATCGCCTCCAATTCCGTCCAAGCGCGCCTTGCCGTCCGCGTCTATGCTAAAATGAGCCATCGACCGCTGACTGATTTTAAATTTCGTTTGTTCACGGAAGGGTGACCGAGCGGTTGAAGGTAGCAGTCTCGAAAACCGATTTCTGCCCCTCGGGCGGACCCCGCCTCCAGTTTTCTCGTCGAGAGACTTCCTGGCTCGTCCTGTCTCGTAGTGCCGTTTGGACCCCCAAACACTACGTAGGTACTACGCTGGGAAATCCCCGACGGCCTACTGGTTCAGCGTTTTCTCCAGACGGGCGACTGACGCCATGACCTCGCCAAACCGAGGGATCACGCCGAAGATCATTCCGGCCATGCGCTCATAGTCTCGTTCCAGGCCCTTGAGCATCGCAGGTGTCGGCAGCAGCGCGAAGGTCCCCGGCTTGGCGCTGGCGAGATCGAAATCGGGCCGGTCAAAGAACATCCGGGCATGGCGGACGCATTCCGCGGCCAGCGGCAGCTCGGCCTTGATCGCCGCCGCCTCCTTTCCGGCCAGCAAGCAATGCAAGTCGTAGTAGTGGCGCGAGACGCGCTGCCCCTCTTGCCGCAGCTCCCCTCGGACTTCGAACCACCGGCGCAGGCCGTGAAGGATAATCACCTTGTCCCAGAATGTGCGCGCCGGTTCGATGGTCCTGACGCCTTCGACCTGGAGCCGATTCCCCGGAATCTCGGCCGCTACGAAGGGCGATATGGCGGCGGCGACGTGAGGGTCGAGGGCCGACTTGGCGCCGGATTCGATCTTGATCGAGGCCGGCACATAGGAATCGCGCGCCGTCACGACGCTCGGAAATCTCACCAGAACCGTTTGCCCGTCGTCGTCGGAATTGTCGAGTATCACCCCCGAGTCGCCGCGGCCGGCGCCAGCCGCCTTCATCGTCGCGGCGAGAACGTCATTGAGTTGGGGGCGAAGGGAATCCTGGATGTATTGCCGGCACCCGTCCTTGATGGCGTCGAGCCGGGCTTGACGTTTCTTACCGGTGAGCTTCTCCAGTTCTTCCGGAGAAGCTGACAAGCCCAGATCGGCCCGGAATACGGTGATATCGACGTCCTCTGAGAAGCGCTGAATCAGTCCGAACGCTTTGGAAAGGGATGTACCGCCCTTGAAGAGCAACCGCGGTCCGCCGTGAGGCAACTCGTGAAAGAGCGCATTGAGCGCCCAGCAGGCCCAGAAATCCTTTTCTACGTTCTGTTCCGTGGTGCCTATCCGCCTTGCCGTCGCGGCGAAGAGTCCGCGCCGGTCGTCCTCGGACGCCGCAAGGATGCTCACATAGGCGGCATTCATCGGCGAGCCCGCGGCGCACGCTTCGGAGCGCGGGGATGCCGATCTTCATGCCGCGCCGACGCTTTCGAATCCAGCAGTTCGCGGACGATCGATTGCATCCAGCTCGGCAAGGTCGGAAGACCTTTGAGCAGGTCGCTGCGGAGCCCGGCGCCGTGCGACGGATGATCGAGATTCCGCCGGAGCCGTTTGAGGATCGCCGGACGCTCGGGGCCGAGTACGTCCTGGAGCCAATAGAGCGCCTGGACGATGCGCATGGCCGGGCGGCCTGCCCAATAGAGCCGGCTTGGAGCCGCTTCCCGAAACAGGATCTGTTGATTTCCCAAGCGAATGGGCCGCAGCCGCGCGTCGGTCAGCACAGTGATGCGGGCCGGCACCGCATTCGTCAATCCCAGATCGTTGGCGGCGGTTAGGCCGTCCACGACGACTCGGGCCTGGTCGCGCCGGGCCACGGCGTCGATCACGGCCGCGTGACCCGGCGCCCTCGCAACGCCCGTGAGCGTATTGATCCGGGGAAGATAGTAGAGCCCCCGATCGAGGCGCGCCAGCGCCTTGTCTCCAGTCAGGCGTTGCAGCGTCTTGTCCACGGCCGCGCGGGGAGCGAGATCGAGAAAATCGACCGGCGTCCAGACAGACGTCGGGCGTGCCTTTATACGACCGAGGATTTTGAATTTCAAGCCGAGGGCGGGGCCGCGGGCGGTTCTCATCTGTCCGCAATATACCACATATTTCGGACAATGAGAAAAGGGTGCGGCCTCGCCCCGAATGTGCGGAGTCCGCTACAGCCGTCCTGGGAACTCCTGCTCAAGGGCATCACCGAGGCAGTCGTAATAACCCCAGCCGATATTACGCGCGGCGTTACGAATTGCCGCTAATCGGGGGAGGAAACGATCTCTCTCAACGGTGCCGCTGCGCTTCAGTGTTTTTAGAACACGCCCGAACATGGACTCCATGGCCGAATAGAATGCCTCGTCGTCAATACCGAGATCCACGGCGCATTGCGTGCCGCGCTCCACAAAATACACCATCAACTCCAGAGTTCCCGCATCATCGTTCGTGGCCTTAGTGTATTGGCCGAGAGCCTTCTTGGCGGCCAAGATTCGTATGGGTTTGTTGCTGCACACGTCGGGATAGAGAGAATCCTCGATCAACTCCTTGTATGGTCCGAGCCGATCCGCTGATACAAAATATCGCGTATTCAGGAATTCTCGGTTCTCCTGGCTGAGGTCGTGAAGATCGCGCACAAGATTCACGAGTTCCGCGGAACTCTGCGCCGCCAGTGCGGCCCGCAAGCCATGCCATCTCTTATCGATTCGACTCTTCGCCATAGTTATTTCGAGTGAGCCACGCCGCTCGGCATCGCCACAAGACCCTGAAACCTCATATCCCACGCCGTCTCGACACCAAGCCCCTTGTAGGTTTTAGAGCGGCTCGCGTACATGTATTTCAGAACCGGGACCTGGGCGTCCACATAGTCGTAAACCTCGGCATCCGACTTACCCGGGAATTCGCGCAGGACACGACCCGTGTATTGAACCAGCTTGCCTTTGAATCTGTTCGGGAAAGTCAGGAACAAGGCGTCGAGCTGGGGACAATCAAACCCCTCGCCCAAATACTGGCCGGTCGCCACGACGACCAAGTCCTTGTCGCGCGGCGTCTCCTGGATGGCATTCAATATGACCGTGCGCTCCTTCTTGCCCATTCCCCCGTTTAGGATGAACGGAGTCTTGCCCCTTTCGGCAAGTCCTCGTGCGAGCAACTGGCAGTGCTCCTTCCATTGGCTCAGGATCAGGCAGCGGCGTCCCCGAGCGAGCGCCGCCAGCACGTCCTGCTCGATCAAGGCATTGCGCGTCTCATCCTCGATCATGCTGCGAAAGATTTCCTGAATCGAAGGCCTCTCCTCCTGCTGCAAGAATGTGAATGAGGTGTCGCGCGGGATCAGCCGTAAAGACAATGCACCCGGCCCCGGAGCCATTTGGCGGCGGACCGGGCCGCAATGCATCGTCATGATGTCTTGAAGCCCGTCGCTGCGGTACGGCGTCGCAGTCAAGCCCAAGAAATAGCGGACGGGAGCTTCGCGGAGGCAGGCCTCGATCGTCGCGGCCGGAAGGTGGTGACACTCGTCGAAAATGATGAAGCCGTAGCGGGAAAAGAACTCCGGCAAATCATCCCGCCGAACAAGACTCTGGACCGTGGCCAAATCCACGATGCCGCTCTGGCGCCGGCGCCCACCGCCGACTTGGCCGATCTGACGCGATGGCAGACCCAGCAGCGTCATGAGTTGCTTGCGCCACTGTTCCACCAAAGGCTTTCGATCGCCCAAAATCAGCGTCGGCAACCCGCGCTGAACCGCGGCGTAGCAGCCCATGACGGTTTTGCCGGCGCCCGGCGGCGCCACCAGCACCCCCATGTCGTGCGCCAGGACCGCTTTCATCGCCGCGTCCTGCTCCGGGCTCAACGTCCCGTGGAACTCGAGGGCGATCCTCTCAGGAACGTTCCGACGATCAACGCAGACCAACTCGCTGCCCGCTTCCCGCGCGATGACCTGGACCTCTTCCACGGTTCCTCGGGGAAGATGAATGTGGCTGAAGTCCTCCCGGTAGCACTTGATGAATCTCGGGGTCGCATGGTTGGAATATCGGCCCTTCTCATTCTTGTAGAACTGGGGATTATGCAACGCCGCCAAATGCTTGATCTGCGAGAGCATCCACGGCGGGATGCCGGACCTCTCTATGCTGAAGGAGGCCCCCAGTTCGCAACGGATCTGTTTCGGAGCCGGATGACGGACACGAACCGCCGCGGTCGCTCGGGTTGGCCGTCCGGAACCGGTCGAGCCGACCGTCACGGGCGGCAGAGTTTCGAGCAAGGCTTCCAGTTGCGCGGGAGAAAGTCGGCGTACGCCGCTCAAGAACGCCCACTGATCCGGCCAGGCCTTCAACTCGGGCGTAGAGGCGTCAACGAACTCCGAGTTTCCCAGGGCGCGACACTTCTTCTGAAGCGGCGCGGCGATCAGATTTCCGAAGCCGCCTCGGGGCATGAAATCCTGGTTCGGGAAAAATCGGTCGTAGCTTCCCAGGTCCATGTCGCCGCGGGCATCCATCGTTTGACGCAACAAGCGCATGCCAAGCTGCCGCGCCTGAACCGCGGGGACGGGGGCCGAGAAGAAAATCCAAACGTGACCGCCGTTGCCCGAGCGCGAACGCTCAAGACAAGCTGGTGCCGCATATCGGCCACAGACCCCCAGAAATGCCAGCGCGTCGAGTTGCCAGCCGTCCTTGTCGAAATCACAGGCGAGGAACCAGCAGGAGTCGTCCTTGAGCAGGGGAAAGATTCCGATCGTCTTCTCGCCCGCCAAATGATCGCGGACGACTTCGTCGGTCAGCGGCAAGTAAGTGCGCGGCTGATCCTTATGCGCGCCCCATCGATCCGCACTTGCTGGCGCATAGCCCTTCTTGCCGCTACGCTCGTTTTCCCAGCGCACGGCATAGACATCCTCCCGCCCGCGGAAAAGGGACCGAAACAGAGTTGTCTTGTCCTGCACCGCGGACGACTTGTCGAGCGCTGTGCAAGGAAGATCTTCCAAAGGAAGTTCCGCCGACACAGCAATGGACTGAGTGGACGCCTCCGCCTCAACGAGCTTTAGCCGTTGGCGCAGTTCAGCGTTTTCGTGCCGAAGACTCTCCAGCTCGGATAAATCCGAATCCCTGTCCTTATCGGCAGTCGGTTTACTCATCGCCCCTGTTTTGAATCTCAAAATCTTGCGCCCCAATAATTCTAGCACTCGACACGTCAGTTGTCGTCGAAAGGAATGAAGTTTCGCTTTCAACCAACGAGAACACGACGTTAGCACTGCGCTTCTGCGCGCTGACCCTCCTCGACGGCAGGCGAACACTACGTAAGCACTACGCTCGAACTCGGGGTCGCCTCCACGTCATGTCATTTCGGCGCTTTCCTCATGCAAATTCAATC
>VFSW01006755.1_pt1 | contig 16808 bp, 21 predicted proteins | sample 5358111 | NCBI WGS metagenome assembly VFSW01 (sample SAMN11554181, study PRJNA540505) | mine drainage metagenome | isolation source: sediment from site ElyBrook_90M | place: USA: Ely Copper Mine, Vershire, VT | collected 2017
GGGACATGTGGAGTGGATGGCTACCCACGACATAATACAATGATCATGGAATTTTATGTTGACAATGAAGGAGACGAACTGGCCCGTCAGACATCATAGTGTTCCAACAAATGGAGAGGTACACGGTAGAAGGCGTTGCGCGGCGACAAATAATTAATTTAGCCAAGAATTCTACCAACAGACAGAAGGATAGTACTACTATCCATAAAAAAGCTAATAAAATCAGATTTTTTTGTAAAGATACCATAAAACGTGACATCTTTCCTCAAAGAATTTTCCAACAATATTCCACAGATTCTCTTTGATTATTTGGACTCGCCTGTTGAGAAGAATGCCTCATTTCTTCCATCGGACCACCATGGCCGCTGTGACCATTGAAGACGTTGTTAATGATGACGATCACAAGGATGCCGCCGATGATCTTGCTCAACCCGACGCAACCGAAAAACTGAAGCGCCAAATCGCACTCGGATTCTTGGACGGCGTTCTGAAAGAAGCCGAGTCGACAAGGCTCAAGGTGATGAAAGCTTTGGGCGAGCTTGTTCCCCTTCTCCACAAGCATTTATCTGAGGCGGAATCGGACATCGACGACGCACAAGAATGGTATGCGACGATCAAGGCTTTCGCGGATACCGAGGGAGCTTTCAACTTTGAAGAACTCGAAGAAATCGTCGACCAAATACTACGTGACAACGCAAAACCGACGTGCTCAGTCAATTTGAGCGTGGATATCAGGTCCATCTTGAAAAGAATCATCGTTCTCACCCGTTACAACGACAAGTGTCAGAAAAACGCGGTAAAAGCAACAGATAAAATGTTGTGATTCTTCAGATCTCAATAATCGTACAATTAAAACAATTAATTGTCCAGAAGCCACTGGGGCCCTCCTGGTATAACAAATACCCTATAATCCAAAAAATGTCTTCCGCTGCCTATCGTATTCCTTTTGATTTGTTTGTCTCTTTCGCGATTTCGGGCGGTCCTCAGGTGTCTGTTGCTTTGGCAGCGACTTGTAAGGCTGTAAAGCGTCGCATTGACGCAGGATATAAAGTGACGCGTAAGGTGCATCTAATTTCTTTTCTTGACTCCACTCGTGGTTATTCACGACGACCAGGAGCCGTGGGAAAGTACATCAATGTGTCAGTAACGAATGTTGAACAGCTGAGGTATATTCCCAAACATGTACGGCGAATCAATCTGGCGATAAACTATATCGAATCCGTTAGCGGGCTTCAACTACCACCAGATACAAAAGAGCTCAGCTTCAACATGCTCTTCAATCAGCCTGTTGATGAACTCAGACTTCCTCCTGGTCTCGAGAAGCTCGACTTAGGATTTTCTTTTAACCAGCCTGTGGATAAGCTCCAGTTGCCATCTGGCCTGAGAGAAATCTTTTTCGGCCAATTGTTTGACCAGCGGGTAGATATGCTTCGACTACCCTTTGGGCTGAGAAAACTCGACTTTGGACGAAATTTCAATCAACCTGTGGACAAACTCAAACTTCCTCCAGGTCTCGTCGAGCTCGATTTTGGATTTGAATTCAATCAGCCTGTTGATGAACTCACTCTACCTCCAGGTCTCAAAACGCTCGGTTTCGGATTTAATTTTAACCAACCTGTGGATAAGCTCCAGTTGCCATCTGACGTGAGAGATCTCCATTTCGGAATCCGATTTAATCAACCTGTAGACAAGCTTCGACTGCCATGCGGGCTGATAAGCCTCCACTTAGGATATGAATTTAACCAACATGTTGCTGGAATCAGGCTTCCATCAACACTGAAAGAGCTCTACTTAGGACGCGAATTTGACCAGCCTGTGGATAAGCTCCAGTTGCCTCCAGGGCTCGAGAAGCTCCGATTTGGTATGTTTTTTAACCAACCTGTAGATGAACTGAAGCTGCCTCCGGGGCTTAAGGAACTCGAGTTCGGTTACCACTTCAACCAGCCTATGAAAAAGTTCCAGTTGCCTCCAGGCCTCGAGAAACTCCGATTTGGTAATTCTTTTGACCAACGACTCAAACTGCCTCCAAGTCTCAAAGAACTCCAAATTGGTTCCGACAAAATCAATAAGTGGAAATAAATTTCTCAGATTCCCATGGAATCTCAGGACCCTCGAAATTTATGATACATAAGAGCAAAACAAAATTTCATTTTCGTCATGTATCATGCCGCATTCAATGTTCCTCTGGATGTTATGGTTCTATTTGCGGAAGCTGGAGGGCCAAAAGTTGCTGTCACACTGGCTCAGACTTGTCAGGCCATGAAAAGGCGTATTGATCAACGTTATGAAATTCCGCGACAGATGAATATTCGAGAAATTCTGAACGCTCACCACCGTCGACGATTTGGACTCGTGGGTAAACCGACTCGTATGGCCGCTCTGGACGCCTCCGATATTCCTCATCTACCAGAGAGTACCACTCATCTATTTCATTGCTATGAGCGACTGCCCGGTCCTGGCGAATGGGTTCAATATCCTCCGGGTATCAAAACTCTCACTATTCATGGAGACGTCTATCGCATTATACTACCCACCGGTCTGGAGGAGCTACGTTTGTATTCCGATGATCATCGGGTTGTGGACATACATTTTCCAGAGAGCCTCAAAGTTCTCGTGTTGGGAATTTATTTATTCAGAGGTGTAATCCCTTACGTTCCCCCTCTTTTGGAAGAACTGACACTGTCGGCCAACTTTAATCAACCTCTCCCCCCTCTACCTTCGTGTTTGAGAAAGCTCAGCCTCGGGCCATATTGGAATCAACACTCATTTCCGCCTTTTCCTGATTCTTTGGAAGAACTCACAATCAATTTTTTCCCGTCTGAGACTTCACCATTCCCTGCACATCTACGCATTCTCCGCTTGGCCAACTCAAGCAACCTACCAGTAAACGATGTGATCCTTCCGGATGGTTTAGAGGAATTGTATCTATCGGATTCGTTCTCCGATTTACCAAAATTTCCTCGTAAGCTCAAGAAGCTCGAGTTACCTCTTAGTTGGAATGAGGCCGTTGCTGGTGTTTTGGAATTGCCACCAAGCCTGGAGCAACTTCATTTTGGGTTCCATTTTCGACAACCCATTTCTGAACTGAAGCTACCAGAAACCCTCCGATCCTTGAAAGTGTCTGAACCCTGTCATCAGGACGTTACCCATTTAACCACGGCGGAAGGCTTTTCTTTCACCAACAGTGAACACTTCGATGACGATTTTAATCGTTTTTTTGAGTGGCATTTTTATAGATAGTGGTTTCATTTTTCTAAACAGATGATTGCTCGGCATCGTATACCTTATGATATACTGGCATTGTTTGCGATCGCTGGAGGCGGACAACTGGCCCTTTCAATCGCCCTAACTTGTCAGAGGATGAAAAAGATCATTAATGAAAGATTTATTGTCGATGAAGTTTGTTTGACTCCCGAACAGTGGCACAGAAAAAAACATCTCTTGATTGGGAAATTTACGAGGTTTGTTGTTGTGAAACATATAGACTTGTCACGTATTCCGGTTTCAGCAACCGCTTTGACATTGTGGGTTGATCCTGGTGCTTCATTTATCTTTCCACCCCATTTGAAAAGCGTGAAAATGTTAACTTTTTTGACACATTCGGATGCTTCGAACATTCAACTTCCAGATCAATTGGAAGAGCTCTCGTTGCAAACTTACACCCTATCGAATTCGATCAAATTACCTTCCACTTTGAAGGTTCTCATCATGAATCAACAATTCAATTTGCCTTTAAAAGGTTGGATTTTTCCACCGTCTCTTCAATCCCTTGAGTTTGGTCATGATTTCAATGTTCCGATCAGTGGCTTGCCGTCGACTTTGCAGTCACTAAAACTTGGATGGAATTTTAATCAAACTTGTCTTCTTCCGAAACACCTGAAAATCTTAAAGTTTGGTGCTGGATTCAACCGTGCAATTAAGGATTTACCCCTCAACTTGGAAATTTTGCATTTTGGGGATGATTTTAATCAACCGATTCATCATTTGGAACTTCTAAACCTGGAGGAACTTGTTTTTGGCAGAGAATTCAATCAACATCTTCCCATATTGTATGGTTCATTGAAGAAGTTGGTGCTTGGTGCAAACTTCGATCGATCGTTAGATTTACCACCGAGTTTAGTGACCTTGCAGCTCGGAAAATATTTTAATCAATCACTGGGAGATTTACCAAGAGGAATAACCAATCTGACATTCGGTGAGCGATTTAATCGTCCATTACCATTGCTACCGCCTGGATTGATCACTTTGAACCTTGGAGATAGTTTCGATCGAGCTCTTTCTCGTCTTCCCTCGACCATTGAATATCTAGATTTCGGCAATTCTTTTAATCGGTCTGTAGAAAAATTACCACAAAAGGCCAAACAAATTCGATTTGGGAACAGTTTTAATCAATGTGTCGAAACTCTGAAATGGCCCCAAGGGCTCTCCGTTTTGCATTTTGGTGCCTGTTTCAACCAAACAGTGGATTTACTTGAATTACCACTCAATTTACATCGTCTCACTTTTGGTCGTAGCTTTAAGAAATCTTTAGCTCACTTACAGATACCACCCATGTGTGAAGTGTATGTGGAGCGGCGCGATATTCACCACTCCACATTTCAAAAGAGAGGTTTTTCTCAAAAGGGTGAATGGTACAAGCCCAGGCGCTTCGTCACCCTCCGGGATTTTATTTTACCCACCCAGCTCCTCGAGCGCTTTGATTTCTAATTTCAAAATGAGAATTTTGCCTTCACGAACAGTCACGGGATTGTCTGAAGCAATCATGACATCCAAATCAGGATAACCCCATTTTTCGATTAAGGTGATCAGAATAAAATTCATTCTTTGAACTTGTACCGAATTTTGCTTCCCGGCATTTCGAATGGCACAACACATTTGAGCGAAAAAATCATAATACTCGGATTTACAAACCCTCACGGGTTCACTCTTGGCCTTGGTAAACTCTATGACATCTTCTTGTATTCTGACTAAAATTTCGTCTTGAGGCTTTTTGTGAAATATGTTACCCATTTTCTAAAGTTTTACATAAGACACAGAATATTCTTGACGTGACCATTATTTTCATGACTGGTTGTCCCACGCCATAATTTCATCGCCAGATATGTCCGAGTTATCCGGTAAAAAAAGGAAAGATGGTGAAGGCACGATGGATTTGGTCAAACGAGCGAAAAAAACCTCTGGTTATTGGAAGCAGGCCATGCAATTGAATGCTATTTGGCAAGTAGTGGATGCCACTGCCGCCTTATTACCAAACAATGAATGCAGTCTCTGTTTTGCGACCCACACGTGTTTCTTTTCTATTTGTGGATATTCCAAACACTCGATTTGTGCTGTGTGTATCGCCTATCACTTTGACGGCGCTTGTCAGTGGCAACGTGCGACCCATGGCTCCTTGATGAACTTGGTCGTCCCTCTGAGTGTGCAAGTCTCTTGTCCTATATGTATGCGCTATGTTCCTGTCGCCTGTCCTGATCCCACTCGTGCGCTAACGGAATCCAATAATCCTGCCTTGCCTGGTATCGCTCAACGAGTGGTTAACAAGGCCTTAATGGATCAAATCAAATCCTGGTTTGAGGAGTGCAAAAACAAGTTGGAATTGGAACCAACCACTCGTTTACCACTGATTTTCCGTCATTTGAATACGGAACACATTCAGTCTTATTTATGCGGGGAGGATTCCAACAGCCTCCTCGTTTGTGATTTTTGGGAACATTATCATGGGTATTGCCCAGAGGAATTGATTGATAATCATCGATTTCAGCTCTCGGGTATGAAGGCTCATCTGCTAGTTTGTCCTCTCCGACCGGTTTCTTGCCCTCACTGCAAGAAATACTATCCAATTAAGCAGACGTTCCAGCAACATATTTATCAAGCCTGCACGGAAGTTCATTGTCATCTCTGCAATGTTACGGGATCATGGGACAAGATGCAAGTTCACATCAAACAACACAATTCTTTATGTCAGACCGACATGCTGGAACAACTTTTTTCTCTCAAGGAGGCCATGGATAGCATCAGTTTTACTTGGGCGCTTCTCAAGGAACCAGGGGTTGTACGTTCTTATTTTGAAAAATCTACCACGGGCACTCTGACTCCTCTGGTGGAAGCCCTCCAAGGTCTCATGACCGCCGTGAATATGTTGCGGGCAGAACACCCTGTCAGTCGCCGAGGTCGACGTCCACACGTTACCTCTCTGGACCATTCGGTGGCACTTTGGGATTTGGGTGATGATCCCCTGGGAATCGATTAGTTGGCTGGGAAAGGCAGATCAAAATCCCTCATGGCGGAGAAGGGATAGGCGTAACTCATGGCTTCAAAATATTTATATAATTGTTCAGCGTTTAATTCGTTTAAAATAGCAGAGTGTTTTTCACAGTATTTTCGGACGTCTAGGAAATAAGGATTGATATCTGAGTTCTGAACCATGATCCGAGGCGTCTTGGTGGTTACGGATGCACATAGACGTTCCTGAATGTGTTTTGCTACTCTATTGTACAGGGATAACTTAACAAGAGATAAGATGGCAGGTTGGAGTGTCTTGTGTTTTGCAAAAGCATCTCGATTGGCTGCTTCATACACTTTCATTTCAAATTCATTGGTGGCAAAATCACCCTCACTGTCAAAAAAGGGAATATTGAGATGGCTACCTCGTAAAAAACAATACCAAAAACAAGGGAGTAACCGCTTATCAAAATGATAGATGCTGATAAATTCTTTGCAGTTCAGATCACTCAAATCATTTTCAAACTCTTGAGCATCCAATTTCACTCGATATTTTTCAAACAAATGAGCCCAAGGCATGGATGAGGTATCTGCTCGAGAATGGAGTGAAACATGAATTAACAAGTGGATCATTTCTCTGGATAGATGATTGGTCATCAAAACATCTTCACCCACAAAATAACAGTCCGTGCCCATTAACACACCTGGAGCTGCTTCAAAAGTATCTTGTTTTTGTTGGTCCCCTCGAAACGTATCTGGAGTTCGACAAGGCACCAGAGTTACCATGGGTCGACCTAATTTCAGACCCCGACTCACCCCAGCCATTAACGATTTCACTATGCATCCAGCGTAATAACTTCCTGTGCCAAACGTGAGAACGTTATCATAGTAGTGATTGACAAACCCTTCATCAATGGTTTGGAGAAACAGTTCATCGATGCCATATCCGGACACGATCATATTTGTATCGCTTAAGAAGGATTCGATACGCTCAATGGCTTTGGGGATCGGTTCATTCCCTTGTTCACAAGTTCCGTATTCGTCAAAGACACTGACTGTGGTCGAACAGCGAGGTTTGCCGCCCCACAAGCCTGCCAAAAGCGGATTGGCATGGGCCAAATTATCAAAGATTCGATGAAATGTTTGAGAAGATTGCATCCATTCGCGTACAGCCAGTGATTCTCGGAGATTGATACGAGCATCGGCATCTCGCGATAAAAAAGTTACTTGCTGCCCTGCGGGGAAAAATCGCCACAAGGTCTTGACAAATTGAATTCGGGTTTCTTGACTGTTTTCCGCAGAAAGACGAGCTAAATCCCAGCCGAGGGGCGATTGGTGTTGTGTTCCGTATTTTTTCACAATTTTGTCTAGAACTTTCCCAGTCAGTTGAGTTCGCCAATCCACATGAATCAGGAGCACTTCAGGAAAGTGTTGCTGAATCGGATTCAAATACATTTCGTAAAGCTCGGGAAATGTGGCCAACGAAGAGGCATCCACATAAACGATCATGGTCCAATCCTTGTATACGAGTCGTCTTAATATGGCATTTTGTAGTATACCCAAAAAATACATGTGGGTCACCTTTTCCGGTGGGAGTGTGAGGTTGGCAGTGAACAGTGTGAACGACAAGAAGTGAGTCCCATAGGTCGTCAAATGCGAATGACGAAAAGGGGTCAACCCATCCTTTGTCATACGATGAAAATGAAAGGAGTGATCCAAACGCTCAGGCAACCAATGAAGCATGTTTTATTGTTTACTCAACAATTCATTTTCATCAAATCATCCAGAGGCACCAGCTTGGTTATCATGCCAGTCCGGTCACCAACTTTCACCATGAATGGTTCGTTCAGGGATTTCCGAAAAGCGTCCGAAATGGCAATCCACCCCTGTGAGACACTCCCGTCCGATCGAGGCACTTTCAGTTCCGGAAACTTGGCACAAATTTCACTGCAATACATCTTGACGAAATGGGCCCGATTGGCCTCCCAGGCCTTCAGACAAGCCTCTTGGCGACAAACTTTCCAACCAAACCAGGTACATAGACAATAGTCACCAGTATCACCGCTATTCTCACAGAAATCACAATTGCCGCTCATCATCATGGAGAGGCGATGAGGTTCAATTGCTGACATGATGAGAAGAAAACAGTGACCCAGGGTAACAAATGGAGATCCCTCAGAATGTGGGATATGTAGGTAGAACAGGAGACGAGGATGATGATGAAGTAGTAACGCCGATACCACCACCGCTGCTAGCGCCTGAAAAAGTAACCCCAGAGGAATCTGGTGATTTGATTTCTGACGGCACCATTTTTCTGTTTTCTTTACTTTTACTGCTTTTGGCGGCAAGCTATTTTTATTGGATTTCAAATGCTTGTTGCTCCATTGAATCAAACGAAGAAACAAATTTGTCTTTAGAAGTCATTTCACAAGAGAAGTTCCCAGAACCAGCAGAAGAAAAAGAAGAGGCCCCGACTCAGGCTTGAGGTTTGCGCAAGTAGACTCGGGTGTTATCCTTGCCGAAAAAATTCTGGACCAAATCGGTGCCGTAGATACTCTCGAGGTTGTGCCGAGAACGACGCACCGCCTGAGAAATCTTGGGAAGTTCGGTATCATTGTGGATACCATTGGCTACACAGGCGGCCTTGGACATGACGGGTAACTTGGTGTCATCCAATGTCAGCAAGCCCAATAAGTGAGAGGGTTCCCGTAAAATGTGTCCAGTAAAATAGGTGTAGGCGGAGTTCAACCATCCGATTTGCTCCTTCCAACATTGAACGCCATAGGCAAAACTGTTTTCGTTATAGGTGACAGTGGGATGTTTTGGAGCGTTGCCATTGTCCAAGATCCATAACCGGCCACTCTTGCCCACATGGACAATATTATTCAAAGAGCGAACTCGACACATACCAAAAGTGTGATCTTTGCCTTCGTGGCGAATCATGGCAATCACATTGGCCGTTCGTTCATCTCCAAGCCAAATAGCGCGAAACTTGTCGTCAAATTTGCCTTCCAGTCCTGGGATCGTCCCATACACTCGTCGAAAGATTTCTCCAATATCACGCTTATTGCCATGTTGAGTGATAAAATAATGCTTCATGACGTCAAACCAAGGTGCGGGGATGAGCATGTAAGATCCTTGAGCCTTGGACTCAATCGAAGAATAGGTCTCGAATCCAGTAAACTTGGTGAATTCCACATCTTGATCAAAATCATAAGGAGCTTGATAGTGCGCGTGTTTCATCAAGGTGGGATTCTTGATGTCAGCGTTGCGACAGGCGCTAAAGATTCTCCAGATTAACGTCTTGATGTGTCCCACATGAACGGCCAGCACTGGATAACCACCCACACCATCTTCCTTGGCCTCTGGCGAGGTATAGACCGTAAAAGGGAAAACAGACACCTTGCCGAATCGAGTTTCGCAGACATTGTCGGAGCACAAGACATTCATCAAGAACAAATTGGGCAAAGTCGCATCCAACACGTAAGAAATGCTCTTGGGTTCCTGAAAGCTAGGTACCACCACAGGAATACCAAAAGCGAGTTCACCTCTTTTAACCATTTGGCATTTCTGTTCCGCAAAAGGGATGTATTTACGACAGATCTCCTGTTTCTCGCCAGCCATATTAAATTGACCAGTGATCGCAGGGTCCATTAAACATTTAGGTAACACAGCAAATTCACGAAAGACTTCACGATCTCCTCTCATTCGTTTACGTTTGGGAACTGTCGGTACATTCGAAGTTTTCTTATTCTTACTGCCACGAGGGCGCCCTCGTTTGCGAGGTGCCTGTGGGACAATAGAGATTGATGACGTGGGTTTTCCATGAGATGACGTAGTTGATGACGTGGGTTTTCCATGAGATGACGTAGTTGATGACGTGGGTTTTCGTGCTGCATGGTCAGTCAACATATCCAGCACGCTGGTTGCATCATACTCATCAAAGATATTTTGGTCTTGCATGGGATTTATGAAAATCTGTCTGTGATAACATGACCATTCAAATAAAACCGAGATATTATATTCAAGACAAGAATTTTCCGGGAGGGTAGGTCATTTTCCAAAATCACCCAGCAAGCGCACGAGGCCGAATTGAACTCGGTAGTTCTGCGAGTCATCGTGGGTTTTCACAGTCACCCATTTGCTGTTTGTGTTTGATACAGTGGCTGTTTTCCAAAGCCCGTCCACCAATACTTCAACTGTATCTCCTTTGTGGACGTTCTTCCGGATGGTTTGTAAATCAGTTCTCTGATAATAGCCTTTGATCAGGCCGTGTTGAGCATCGGTTTGTCCGAACAGTTTCTTGATGATTGATTTGAATTCACGACCATGAATATGAACATCCTTTCGGAGTTTGAGGCACTCAAAGACAGTCAAAATGATGTGTACCGTTTCATGGAGCAAGACATTCAAGAAACATACCATTCTCTCCTTGCACAATAATCCGCCCGAGTGATATCCATAGTCACGTTTTTCTGCAAACAACAAATCAAACAGTTCCTCATTCATGTGCAAGGTAATGGAGTCGGATTGATCTTGCACTAAACCCGCAACACGATCAGGTATATCATTGTCCACTCGAATCACAAAATCTCTATACGCCCGGTGCACATACGGAATCATTAACTGATGATACCACAATTCGTCTATTTTGTAAAGTACTTGTTTTAACCACTGAACGGCCCCTTGTTTCTTCTTGTCGATTTCACACACTGCGAAAAACTTCAGGGCCCTGAGGCGCTCTTGAATCTCTGCGGGTTTCAATTTGTGATGAAGAATTTTCCAAAGAGGATCATGATCCATTTATTGCCCTCATGGAAATAAACATGGTGGTTCATACATTACGTGATCAACCGAGTATTTTTTCGCAACAAAAAGTCACGATTCGGAAAGGAGTCATTTCACACAAAACAGTATGGAAAGACACCAATGGGAACGAATTAGAACAAGTGAGCAAATCTCCTCCTCGCTTTGTAGTGAAACGTAAGCCGATGCCGGTGAGATTTGTTGCTCCAACTCCTCATGAAACATCAGAATCAGATATGCTTGACCTCATTCTGATATTGAGTATGGCTTTGCTAATGACCAGTGTATTCTTTTTGGGTTATTTTGTAGGTTCCCGACAACGGTCCTTGATTTCAAATATGACACAACCAATCGAAGAGATAAATTCAAAGTCTTCTTCCGTCAGAGTTTGACCCAGTTTGCGTTTAATGTTTTGACGAATATCGCCCTCTGTGACATAGAGATCACGCAAGGTACCACATAAAGATGGTGCAATGTGATGTTCGTGCAATAGATTTATGAAACGTTCCATTTGCTCCCGGGGAAATAAGACGGCCATCCGACGGATAGTTTGGTTGGAAACCCATTCATGGACATCTGAGAATGAGATCGATCGAGAATAGATACACAAGGCAAAAGCCACTTTGGTCTGAGCGATCGTTCCGGGATCGGCAACAATGATTTTCTTCTTCACTTGTCGAAGCCATTGGTCCGCCAAAAGGCGTTTATCATGGTCGATCAGGACATAACTCCCCGCGGCAACCGGACGTGCATTCAGTTGTGGCAAAAAAGCGAAATAGTCGGTGGAGTAAAAGAGATATTTGGATGGGTAACGATGCCCAATTTGTGACAAGAGGTGCCGAATGAAAAAACTGTAAATTTTGGATTGTTTGATCTGGCTCATGGTGATTATGACATGACAAATTCTTTTTTTTCACGGGAAGCAAAATTAAACAATGTTTTGATCAAAGATACATTTTGGAAAAGCAACTGAATAGCACTCTCGAGTTTGTTCAGGAGTCATTCCACACAAGGCGTTTGGGAGAACCATGGACTTCTTCAGCAACTGGGATGGTTTCCAGGTGTACTTTCCTTCGTCTGAGATCACAGTGATTTCCATGCGACCACGACGCACATTAGAAGAAACGGAAACAATTGTCACATAATGAAAAGTCATCTTGCTGACATCTGAAGCCGCCTCATGGTTATGGAACAATTTCAAAGAATTCTTGGGTATCCATTCATCCCATTTGGCACTCCAATTCGTGAAAGTGACCAAGACCTCTCCAGGGCGTGCATCAATAATACGGGCAGGTTCCATTTTCGAAGTAAAATCGACTGCCGTGAGTTCGTCTCCGACTTCCCACGAAACAAGAGGCCCTCTGACCCAGACTCTGTCGCCAGGTTTCATCTTCATGACGCCTAAATCAATGAAAGCACCCAGTTGAATCAGAAATTTAGTGCGCTGTGCAATGGCCTCATCCTTGGTTTCAAACACGTCTTGCTCTTCTGTATCCGGTGCATCCTCAATGGCTTGTATCCACTCTTTTTCTGCCTGTTGGTACTTGGCATCTGCCAAATCTTTTTGTTTTGCAAGGTGTTCCAGGCGCTTTTCAATATCCAGACGTGTTCCCCATTTCGAGTAATTCCGTAATTTGTTAACCAGATGAAAATCCACCAGCGATTCCATGTTGCGGGGTATGAGGAAATGAACGATTGTTAATCCCCTCAGTTATATTATTCTGAGAATTTTTTTTTGGTTTCCATTAGGATGATGAGACGGGGAATCGAATATGGTGACCATTTTAGTCATGCTTTCTTCCTATGAAGTCATTCAGTGGTACCTCATTGCAATTTTTGGCTCCTTGATCCTGATGGGAGTGATCACTTATATTGGGAGAAACTGTTGTGCCACGGCCACAGAGGAGGGAGCAATCCAAGTTTAAACAAGTAGTGAGAATTTCGTTTGGGAGTCTCTTCATTATGTCAAACCCACAATTAGCCGTTTATTCCGTAAACACCTACGGAAATGTTTGTTACATTGAATCGCCTCACGGGACTTTCATGGACCTAAAAGCTGATCAAGGCCTGTGGACCATCATCAATCCTTCGGATGCATGTATCTCGTACTATGTATCTCTCACCTATCGAAGATATGGAAAAAACAATTTTTTAATGAGCACGCCTGCGGCTCAAAAAATTCCAAAGGCAGGCATGCACCATGGAGAAATCACAGTGATTGAATATGAAGATAACTTTTTATTGGTGGGAGATGTCAAACCCTACTTAATGCCTTGTGGAGGATCAAAAGAAGATTCAGATTATCAAACACCTGGATCATGTGCTGTGCGTGAACTCAAAGAAGAGTTGGGAATTGATGTATCACTGAATCTTTTGAAACCTATCGGGCGATTTGAGACCTTGTGGGCAAATGTGCTCGTTGGGGATTATGAGTCTCGTTCCCGTACCGATGTCTTTTATTTGCGTGCACCTTTGGGTTCTTTGGCCCACTTGATCATTCGACCGCTTCAAAGTAACCAACCAACGATATTTGAGGCGAAAGAATATCCTTTTCACCTCGATGAAACCGAAGTCGTTGTATTTTTGCCTCGAGGCCTGGTGGAACTGGCTTTGGAGCGTGTTGCTGGACGAAAGTTATCTGGAACACCTCATTATGAAGTTTTGCGTCGTTTGTGTGGTTTACCACCAGTCTCAAACTGGGAAGGCTTACTCGATTTTTTTCAATCTCAATAACTCGACAAGTTTAGTTTGATTTCTTTGTTTTTTTCGTCAGCATATTTTCATTTTTCATTCGCCGCGATGGATGCCAACAAGCTCACGAGAGCAAAAAAAAAATTTTCTTCTGTTTGGCAAAATCGTGACTTTACCACGAATGGAACTACCGCATGGAGAGAATTCAGCCTGGCCAATGAAGAAAGCCTCAGTATCCAAACCAAGGTCGCAGAACAATGCCAAGATGAAAGTCTCAAACTATTGAGTCGTTGCTTGGACGGGCCTGTACATGTTTCCCGCCATAATTTATGTGCAAAGATCGGTGCTCAATATTTTCAGACATGCACCACAACACCTTTTGTTGCGAACCAATTACACTTATTTAAAACAGGAGTGTATTATGACAATTGATTTCTATAAAATAGGTTTATTTTGTCAATCACCCGCCACCGGTCTCAAACTTGGAAGGCTTGCTCGACTGTAATATTTTTCAATGTCAATAACCAGACCAGTTCAGATAGATTTCTTTGGTTTTTCCCTTCTACAGGTATTCATTTTTCATTCGCCGCGATGGATGGACACAACGGAGCATTATTTGCAAATAGAACTACTGCCTGGAGAGAACTCAACCTGAACAATGAAGAAGGTCCGATTATCCGGACTGAAATCGCAGAAAAATGTCAATATGAAAGTATCCATCTTGTGAGCCGTTGCGTGGGTATGTCGTTCATAGCTTCACCTGCCTACAAACAAAATTTATGCGCAAGGATCGGTACACAACATTTTGATTTATGTACTGAGACTACTTTAGTTTCTATCAAAGATCATTTATCAAAGACTAGAGTTGACAAATAAAAACATTTCATTTTTCAAATCGCCCATGACCGCCATCCAAGGTGTAATGACTTTCCATGCCGATCCAGAATGGGGTGATGGAAATCGGTGGACCTTTGACTTTTACAAAAAAACGTTTTATTGTGTGTCGTATTCAGACCATGTAGATTTTATGGTGATGAATGCGACCTCAGGCACCTTTGAATGGGACGGCCATAATTTGACACTATTCAATGATGACGAGCAAACAAGTGTACACGGCCCAACGGGATCGGAGAAGGGGCCCACCAACAACCACCGAGCATCTGAAACAACGACCATGAAGATCGGAGAAAAAAGTGTCATTATCGGGCGTAAAGAATATTATCGCCTTTCAGAAACACCGATGGAAGACGATGATGAAACGCCAATTGAAGATGACTAATTTCAAAAAAATATGTAATTAAACATTTTGAACAAATATTAACGGCGAATAAACCAAATACGGTGGCTGTCACGCATAAGATCGACATCAAAACCGAGAGATTTCATCATTTCCACATCAGTGTTATTGTTGCGCTGAACGGAGACGCGTTTGAGTGTCGGTGGAAACGTAATGCCGGCCAGACGAAAATAGAGACTGTTGTTGAGGACGAGTTCTTCCAAACCGTAAGGCAAAACGAGGCCGTCGGAAACAATGGTAAAAGATGTCATCCAAAGAATCAGCTGTCGGAGCGAGGGAGGGAAGCGCACAAAGTTCCAAGGGAGACCGTTTACCTGAATTGACAAACGACGAATGCTTGTATGCGCGATCCAATTGTCCAAAGGCTGATTTACACCGGAGATGAGCTCCAAAGAATCCAAGTCCCTTGGCAGAGCCTTCTGCAACAGAGAAGCATGAAAGGCGCCGATGGAGAGATGACGAACACCGTCGGGCCACAAGAACTTATCGAAAGGCGCACGGAAATGTGTAGCGAATAACAAGCTTCTCAAGCTTTCCGGTAGCCTGACAATCGGTCCAGGGTAGTTGTTGCAAGGGGCGGACACAATCAACTCCTCCACGTACGACGGCAGACGCATCAAACAGCCCAAATTGGTAACATGGACATTCACAAGCTTGCCGATGACTCCAAAACGACGCTGTAACGAATCGTCTGAAATAAACTCCCAACGAGTGCGCTTGGAGATGACGTAGCGCTGATCGAGGAGACGCTTCATACCAGATCCAGCCACAGCAAAGGCCACCACCAGTGAAGGACCACCAGCTAAAGCGATCAACACGAGCACATCCAGTGGCAAAGAAAAGGCGACGGACTTGTTTTCAGACATCTGAATGAATGATAACGCCTTCCGCAGGCTGTCACAGGCCCTCACAGCGATTTCTCAGATTCTTTCAGATTCCCTCAAAGAACATTCCCACCAAATTATCTCTCATTGGCCCTTTGTATCGCCATCCATTCTTCGAAAACGATGAACGTCGACCGAAAATTTGAAAAACGCCTGGATAACCTCTTGGCCACCTGGGAGGCAGTTGGATTTCGTTGCGTCTTTCACCCATTCAGGGATCCTTGTCTGGAAATTGAAATAATGCGGGTCCAAGAGCAAGACGACATCGTCTTCAGCACTTTGCAAGGAGTACTACCGGATCGCCTTTTTGCCACTGAAATCAGTGTCTTTTCGTACATGACAAAACTGATGCGCGCAAGAAATGACACGTTCATCGCGATCAAGGGCGCCTCTGCACTGGACCTTCCCAGGCGAGGATACCTGAAAATGTCCCTTGGTGACGCTGTTATTATTTTTCCTTGACATACTGATAAATTTGTTTGGGACTTTTTTTGTCGATGTACGAACGGAACCTGAAATCGATCTGTTTGTTCTCGTGATGTGAAAAGTAAAAAAATTTGGTAAAAGTTGCTGCAAAAGGCCAATGTGACATCCAGAACGGGAAACTTTTATTGTTGTCCCCTCCTTGATGATCGAGGTCGATTTCACTGTTTTAGTGCGCCTGAAAGGGGACTTTAAAAAATTTCATGTTTATCGAAATAGTCAAGTGAGCAGAGCTCTATCATTTTAAAAAATGCAAGGCAAAATCCCCGAAAGGGAAACTTTGAAAAAATTTTAAAGTTGTTGTGAGGCCCCCAAAGTGTCGAGAGCTCGATCAAACTTGTTCAACCCCTCTAAGACATGAATAAATTTTGTGTCCTCCTTCATGTTCAATGTCGATTTCCCTGTTTAGAGCGCCTGGAAGGCGA
>VFSW01006756.1_pt1 | contig 16807 bp, 17 predicted proteins | sample 5358111 | NCBI WGS metagenome assembly VFSW01 (sample SAMN11554181, study PRJNA540505) | mine drainage metagenome | isolation source: sediment from site ElyBrook_90M | place: USA: Ely Copper Mine, Vershire, VT | collected 2017
CCGCATCCAAACCCTTGAGCACCTTGATGCTGCTCTCTTCGTAGTCACCATTGCCTACATGCTGCGGACTTGTTTTGTCGTTCATTCCCGTTCTTCTCTTAACCTATATTTCAAATTGGCTGAATCTCTTATGAGCTTGCGTCTGTTTTTGGCCAAAACGCGTCAAATGCGCATCGGCATGACGACGTACTTGAAATTGTCGTCTCCAGGAACAGTGATCAGGGCGCTGGAGTTGGCATCGCCCAAAGCACACTCAACCTCGCTGCAGTCCAGATTATTAAGCACGTCCTGCAGATAGTTGACGTTGAAACCGATGTCTAGGGCCTCGCCGGTATACGTTACGTCGAGTTCCTCCTGCGCTTCTTCCTGTTCGTTGTTGCTGCAGATGATCTTCAGGCTGCTGTCGACCAATACCCAGCGCACACCTTTAAACTTCTCGTTGGTAAGAATCGCCGCGCGCTGCAGGGCTTGCAGCAGCACGATCCGGTTGAGCAACAGTTTCTTGTTATGCGTCGTCGGGATGACCCGAGTGTAGTCCGGAAACTTGCCATCCACCAGCTTGGAGATAAGAACAATACCGCCGAAGGAGAATCGCGCCTGGGTCGGCGAGAGTTCTACCTCGACCAGATCGTCGCTATCGGACAGAAGTTTGGACAACTCGATAATAGTCTTGCGCGGCAAGATCACCTCTTGCGTTCCTTCGATCTTATGTACCGCGCTCGCGAGCGCGAGGCGGTGACCGTCGGTGGCGACAACGGTAATTTTGTTGCCCGCCGATACCAACAGCAATCCGTTCAGGTAGTAGCGGATGTCCTGCTGCGCCATGGCGTATTGCACCGACAAAAACAGTTGCTTCAGCACTTTCTGCGGCAAAGTCATCTTGGTGATGGCGCCCTCGGCCAGAGACAACTTTGGAAAATCCTCTGCCGGCAGGGTTTGCAGATTAAATCGGCTCTTGGCGGCTTTCACCTGTAGTTTCTTTTCCTGCAGCGCCAGCGTTACTTCGGACTGTTCCGGCAGGGCGCGCAGGATATCCAGCAGCTTTCTTGCGCCGACCGTGATCGATTTTTCTTCTCCCGGATTGTCGCAGACAGCGCGCGCCGAAATCTGAATCTCGATATCCGTAGCAACAATAATGATGTCAGTGCCTTTGCGTTCCAATAAGACATTGGAAAGGATCGGCAAGGTATGGCGTCGCTCGATGATGCCGGAAACAGCATAGAGCGGCTCAAGCAAACTCTCCCTGTTTATCTTAATAATATTCATTATATTTTCCTGATAATGATGATAATGCAGCGTCTTTCCGGGGATATCTTTCTATTTGCCTTTGTAGTCATCTTGCTGCGCTATGTTTATTGCTTGTATAACCTCTGAATTCTTCTTTATGAATTGTGGGCAGAATGGCGCGTGACGCAAAGCCGCCATTAGTCCACAGGAAGCAACAAGATTGTCACCAAGCAGCTTCATCCTTTCAGCACCTGTTCCAATACGTGGTAGTCGTGGTTGATTTGGGTGTGTTTCTCGCGTAGCGACGCTATGGTGCGGCACGCGTGCAGCACGGTCGTGTGATCGCGATTGCCGAAGGCATCGCCGATGTCGGGCAGGCTGTGTTGGGTGAGTTCCTTCGCCAGCGCCATGGCCATCTGCCGCGGCCTGGCGACGTTGCGGCTGCGTTTCTTCGAATGCATGTCGGAAATCTTGATCTTATAGAATTCGGCCACGGTCTTTTGAATGTTGTCGATGGAAATCTGCCGGTTCTGCACTGATAGCAAATCCTTGAGCGCTTCCTTGGCCAGATCGAGCGAGATGTCCTTGGCATTGAAACGGGAAAAGGCAACAACACTTTTCAGCGCACCCTCCAATTCACGTACGTTGGAGCGGATGTGTTTGGCGATGAAGAACGCGACGTCCTCGTCCAAGCGCACCGAGATGGCCTCGGCCTTTTTCTGAACAATGGCGACGCGCATCTCCTGTTCCGGCGGCTCTATGCCCACCGAAAGGCCCCAGGAAAAGCGCGATTTAAGTCTCTCCTCTATGCCGTTGATGTCCTTGGGGTAAGTATCGCAGGTAATTATTACCTGTTTGTGCGCCTCTATCAGGGCGTTAAACGCGTAGAAGAACTCTTCCTGGGTGCGATCCTTGCCGCTGAAGAACTGAATATCGTCGATCAACAGCAGATCCAGCGAATGGTAGTAGCGCTTGAACTCGTCGAAGGACTTCTGGTGGTAGGCGCGCACCACGTCGGAGATGTATTGTGCCGCATGCAGATAGCGCACCTTGGCGGTGGGGTGTTGCGCCAGAACGTTGTTGCCGACTGCATGAATCAGGTGGGTTTTTCCCAAGCCAACCCCGCCATAAACGAACAGCGGGTTGTAGGAAGTACCGGGGTGTTCGGACACCTGCAGCCCCGCTGCGCGAGCCAGTTGGTTGGCCTTGCCGATCACGAAGTTGTCGAAGGTAAACTCCGGGATCAGGCCCGCCTTATCGTGACCGCTAGAGCGCCGGCGCGCAGGCTGCGTGACCGAGGCGGCCGCCGGTTTGGCGACTGTCTCTGCTTGCGCCATCGCCAGGCTTACGCGTATCGGGGAGGAGAAATACTCGGCCGCCATCGCCTCGATGCGGGCGAGGTAGCGGTTCTTGATCCAGTCCAGGACAAAGCGGTTCGGCGCGAGCAGAGCAATCTGCCCGGAAGGCGTCTTGCTGTCTAGTCGGAGGGGCTTGATCCAAGTATTGAACTGCTGTGCCGGGAGCTCATTTTCTAAACGGCTCAGGCAGGAAAGCCAGAATCTTTCCATAAACCTGTTTTAGTATGTAGAGGTATTTGGAATAAGGGACACCAACAAGCAACTATTTTAACTGGTCGCGGCAAAGTTATCCACAGGCATTTCTTCGCCGACTCGCAAACGTCCGGTTGACATAAAATGGCATTTTGAGGTTAAATGCCGGGTTCTGTCGCAAGCAAGAAAGAATCCCAACATGAAGCGCACTTATCAGCCCTCCGTAGTTCGCAGAAAACGTACCCACGGCTTTTTGGTGCGCATGCGCACCCGCGGTGGTCGCGCGGTCATACGCGCGCGCCGAGCCCGCGGCCGGGTCCGCCTTTCGGTTTGACGCCAAGCGCCCAGTTCGGCTTCTCCCGTGCGCAAAGGCTGCGCCGCAAGGCACAAATTACGTCAGTGCTCGCCCGCGGCCGATCCACAGTTGGTGGTGGCATGCAGCTGCATTCGATGCCCAGTAATGATGGACCGCGCTTGGGCGTGATCGCCGGCCGGCAGGCTTGGCCCCGCGCCGTGGACCGTAACCGCTTCCGCCGCCTGGCGCGCGAGTCTTTCCGCCTACTACAGCACCGCCTGCAGCCGCGCGACTATATAATCAGGGCGCGCAATCCGCGGCAGGGCAAGCCTAGCGGAGCCGAGATTCAGAAGCTCCTCGTCGTATGGTGTACGACTGAAGGAACGAGGCAAGCGTGAGCAGGTTTCTACTCGTCCTGATTAAAGCCTACCGGTACGGCCTGAGCCCGCTTTTGGGGCCTAGTTGCCGTTTTTTCCCTACGTGTTCCGATTATGCTATGCAAGCTATAGACAAACACGGCGCCGGCCACGGGAGTTGGCTTGCGCTCAAGCGGATCGCCCGCTGTCATCCCTGGCATCCCGGTGGTTATGACCCTGTTCCCTGAGCCCCTATGGATACGCAACGCCTGATTCTGTTTTTCGTATTTTCATTTTCGCTGCTGCTGCTGTGGGATTCCTGGCAGAAGGAGCACCGTCCGCCGATCCAAGCAAGCGCGCAAATTGGGACACAGGCTTCTGCCCAGGCGACGGTGCCTAGCCCGAGCGTGCCGACGCAAGTCACGCCCGCAGGTCAGCAAACCTCCGGAAACACCATACCGCAAGCTATCGCGGGACAGGCGAAACAAGAGCTGCTCACGGTCAAGACGGATAATTTCATTGCGAATATCGATTTGCTGGGTGGCGATATCGTACGCCTGGAGTTGCTCAAGCAAAAGGATACTCTGGACCAGAAAGCGAATTTCGTTCTGTTCGCCCCGGTACACCATTATGCCGCAGAAAGCGGTCTGATCGGTCAGGGTTTGCCGACGCATATGACTTTATATAAGGCCGAAGCGAATCAGTATGTGCTTGCACCAGGGGAGAACAAGCTGCAGGTGCGGCTCGATGCACCTGGCCCAGATGGGGTAAAAACGGTAAAGATACTTACGTTCCATCGCGCCAGTTACGTTATCGACATCACCCACGAAATCATTAATGGCAGCACGGCGCCGGTGGCGGCTCACGCTTACTTTCAGTTTGTGCGCGACGGCATCCCGCCTGCGGGCGATCCGAAGATGGTGAGAACTTATACGGGCGCGGCGATCTACACCGAGCAGGGAAAATACGAAAAGATTCCCTTCACAGATCTGGACAAAGACAAGGCCAATTTTCCCAAGACTGCGGACAACGGCTGGATCGCCATGCTGCAGCATTATTTCGTCGCCGCCTGGCTGCCGAAGCAAGGGAGTCAACGCGAGTATTACGCCAAGCCTCTAGCCGGGAAGCTGTATTCTGTCGGTGTGATTCTGCCGATGGCGGTGATACCTCCCAATGCGAGCGGCAGCGTTTCGGTTTCGCTCTATGCCGGACCGCAGGAGCAGGCCGCATTGAAGGACATTGCGCCGGGTCTGAATCTGACCGTCGATTACGGCTGGCTCACGATAATTGCCGCGCCGCTGTTCTCAGTGCTGCAGTTCCTGCACAAATTGGTGGGTAATTGGGGGGTTGCCATCATCCTGCTCACCGTGGGTCTTAAGGCGGTTTTTTTCCCGCTTTCGGCGGCGAGCTACAAGTCCATGGCCAAAATGAAACTGGTCACGCCGCGCATGACCAAGCTGCGCGAGCAATATGGCAACGACCGGGCACGCCTCAACCAGGCGATGATGGAATTGTACAAGACCGAGAAGATCAATCCCTTGGGCGGCTGTCTGCCGATCGTGGTGCAGATCCCGGTGTTCATTTCTCTGTATTGGGTGCTGCTCGCCAGCGTCGAATTGCGCCATGCGCCGTTCTATTTCTGGATTCACGACCTGTCGGCACAGGATCCGTATTATGTGCTTCCGGTACTGATGATGATCTCGATGCTGGTCCAGACCAGACTCAACCCCGTGCCACCCGACCCGGTGCAGGCCAAGGTCATGATGATCATGCCATTCGCCTTCGGCATCATGTTCTTTTTCTTTCCGGCCGGCCTGGTGCTCTATTGGTTGGTTAACAATATTCTCTCCATTGCGCAGCAGTGGCAAATCAGCCGTATGGTCGGGGGCGACAAAGCTCGTGCGCGGCGCTGACATCCGGCATTGCTGCGCCGGTTTTGTCTGACGCGGACCGGATTCCTGGAACAAGGTCTCGGAGGGGCGGTCCGTGACTCAGCGCGATGACCCGATTGCGGCGATAGCCACCGCCCCCGGACGCGGAGGCATAGGCGTGGTGCGGCTGTCGGGCAGGAACCTGGCGCCGCTGGCGCAGGCGCTGCTCGGCGATCTTCCCCTACCGCGCCACGCCGTCCGGGCGGCGTTTCTCGATGCGCATGGAGCCGCCATCGACGATGGCCTAGTGCTTTATTTCCCCGCCCCGCATTCCTACACCGGCGAGGACGTGCTCGAGTTGCAGGGCCACGGCGGTCCCGTGGTGATGCAGATGTTGCTCAAGCGCTGCCTCGAGCTGGGGGCGCGCTTGGCCGAGCCGGGCGAATTCACCCGCCGCGCGTATCTCAACGACAAGCTCGACCTGACCCAGGCCGAGAGCGTGGCCGACCTGATCGAGGCCGTCACAGACAGCGCCGCACGCTGTGCACTTCGCTCGCTGCGCGGCGAGTTCTCGGCCGCGGTCGAAGAACTGGCGCGGCAACTGATCGAATTGCGCATGTTGGTGGAGGCGACCCTCGATTTTCCGGAAGAGGAACTCGACGCGCTGGATCGGGTCGATGCCCGTGAACGCCATTCAAGGCTGGTCGGCTCGATCGAGACCGCGCTCGCGAAAAGCCGGCAGGGAAGTCTGTTACGCACCGGATTGCAGGTGGTGTTGGCAGGACGGCCGAACGTGGGCAAGTCTAGTCTGTTGAATCGTCTAGCAGGCGAGGAACTCGCTATAGTTACCGACATTCCCGGTACCACCCGCGACAGCGTGCGCCAGGCAATTCACATCGACGGCGTGCCGCTCAACATCGTCGACACGGCGGGCCTGCGCGAGACCCAGGACGAAGTCGAGCGCATGGGCATCGCGCGCACTTGGAGCGAGATCGGCAGGGCGGATGTGGTGTTGTTGCTGGTCGACGCGCGTTCCGGCGTGACAGCGCAGGACCTGGAGCTTGTGGATGGCATTCCGCAAAGCGCAAAGCGGGTTTTTGTCCACAATAAAATCGATCTATCCGGCAGCCCACCGCGGGTGCAGCGCGACCACGCCGCGACCAACCTCCATGTCTCGGCCAAGACCGGCGCAGGTATGGATTTGCTGCGCGCGGAGTTGCTTGCTGTGGCCGGTTGGCAGCAGGGGGGGGAAGACTCGTTCATGGCGCGCGAACGGCACCTCATCGCGTTGCGCCAAGCGGCGCTGCATGCAGCCCGGGCCGGTGAGCATTTCGGCCGGCCGGAGTTATTCGCCGAGGAGCTGCGCCTGGCGCAGGAGCAACTCAACAGCATCACCGGTGAATTCGCAGCCGACGACCTGCTCGGGGAAATCTTTTCCCGCTTCTGCATAGGCAAATGAAACGGTGTCCAATGCAGCGCGGGAAATCCAAACAAGCCAGACGAACGCGCTGGTACATTCAGATATGATGCGACTGCCGCTGCGCTTGAGTCGATTGACAATATGCGTCGTGACACTCGCCATTGCGATGCCGTTTCGTCTCGCCCGGCGCCTGAGGGGGAAAGGTACATGAGTTGGGATCCGCAGCAATACTCGCGTTTCGCCGGACAGCGTTTGCGTCCGGCGCTGGATCTGATCGCTCGTATACCAATCGAACATCCGCGGACCGTGGTCGACCTGGGTTGCGGCACGGGCAACGTCACGCGGGTACTACGCAGCCGCTGGCCCGATGCCGGCATCACCGGCGTCGATGGCTCGCCGCAGATGCTGGCCGAGGCGCGAAAAGCCGAGTCGGACATAGCTTGGGAACAATTCGATGTTGCGGGTTGGAACCCGCCGACGAAGTTCGACCTCATCTTTTCCAACGCGGCGCTGCATTGGCTGGACAATCATCCGGCCGTGTTCGCGCGACTTTGCCGGAATGTCGCTGCAGGGGGCGTGCTGGCGGTGCAGATGCCGCGCAATTTCGGCGCGCCCTCACACGCGCTTATGCACGAACTTGCGCTGAGTCCGCCCTGGCGCGATGCGCTGGGCGCGCTGCTGCGGCCGCAGCCCGTGCTTGCACCCGAGGCTTACTACGGTCTGCTCGCTCCACACGCCCGCTCCCTGGACATCTGGGAGGCGGAATACCTACAAATTCTCGAAGGCGAGAACCCGGTGGCGGAGTGGACCAAGGGCACCTGGCTCGCACCTTTGCTCGCCGCGCTCGCGCCGGGCGCGCGAGCAGACTTCGAAGCCGAATATCGGCGCCGGGTTGCCCGGGCCTATCCGCGCCAGCCGGATGGCAAGACCCTGTTTCCTTTCAGGCGACTGTTCATCGTCGCCGTACTCTAGCCTTCCGGGCAGAGGATCGTTGTAAAATGCAAAACATTTTTATCGTGCAATCCGCTGCGTCGTGGGAGCGCATGAATGCGGGTTATATCCATAACAAGGCGGATCAAAATCATGAATTCACCGATGGCCAGGAACACCGCGGCCGCACACTGTACGTGATGCCGTTCTCGATGGGGCCGCTGGGTTCGCCCATCGCACACATCGGCATTGAACTCTCGGATTCGCCTTACGTCGTTGTGAGCATGAGGGTCATGACCCGCATGGGGCGCGCGGTGTTTGACGTGCTCGGGGAGGGCGGTAACCTTGTTCCGTGCATGCATTCGGTGGGCGCACGGCTGGCTGCCGGCGAGAAACCCGGGCGCTGGCCCTGCAACGCGGAAAATGGATAGTGTACTTTCCGGAAACGCGCGAACTCTGGTCCTACGGTGCGGGCTATGGCGGCAATGCGCTGCTGGGCAAGAAATGCCTGGCATTGCGCATCGCCTCGGTCATGGCGCGCGATAAGGGATGGCTGGCCGAGCACATGCTGATTCTCGGCATCACCAATCCGCAGGGGCAAAAAAAGCTATGTCGCGGCCGCGTTTCGCAGCGCCTGCGGCAAGACCAATCTCGCCATGTTCGTTCCGCCGGCTGGATTTGAGGGATGGAAAGTCGAAACGGTAGGCGAGGCCATTGCCTGGATCAAGCCCCATGAGGACGGAAAGTTCTACGCGATCAATCCGGAGGCAGGCTATTTCGGTGTTGCGCCCGGCACCAACGTCCACAGCAACCCCAATTGTATGAAATCGATCGAGCGCGACACCATTTTCACCAACGTCGCAGAGACGCCCGAGGGCGACGTATGGTGGGAAGGCATGGCCGACACGCCGCCGGCCGCCCTTACCGATTGGACTGGCAAGGAGTGGACTCCAGGATGCGGACGCAATGCGGCGCATTCGAATGCGCGCTTTACCGTCCCGGCGACCAATTGTCCTCGCTCGATCCGGCCTGGGACGATCCGAACGGTTTGCCTATTTCCGCCTTTCTGTTCGGTGCGCGGCGCTCCGACACGGCGCCGCTGGTGGTCGAAGCCTTCAACTGGGAGGAAGGGGTGTACAAGGCCGCGCCCCTTTCGCCATGATCGCCTTCGGCGGCTACCACATGGGCGATTATTTCAACCACTGGCTGGCCGTAGGCAAGAAAGTGAAACGACCGCCGCGCATTTTCCAGGTCAACTGGATTCGCAAGGACGCCAAGGGCAAGTTCGTCTGGCCCGGTTTCGGCGAGAACATGCGCGTACTGAGCTGGATCGTCGGGCGCTGCCAGGGACAGACCCACGCGGTCGAGACGTTGCTGGGCTGGATGCCCGAGTTCGAGGATTTGCACTGGAAGGGGCTGGAATTCGGTGCTGACAAGTATGCCAGCGTGGCCAACATAGACCGGGCCGCCTGCGGTACGCGCTATGCGTGTGAGCAGGAGGGCGTGGCGCCCGACATTATTTGCATCGGCAAGGGCATGGGCGCCGGCTATCAGCCCATAGGCGCAATGCTGGCGAGTGCAGGAATTTATAATGCCGTGGTGCGCGGATCGGGCTTCTCTCAGCATGGTCACACCTATACCGGCTACGCCGCCGCCTGCGCCGGCGCGTTGGCGGTACAGCGTGCAATCGAGAACCGCGGCCTGCTCGCGCAGGTGCGCGAGCGCGGCGCAGGGCTCGAGGCGAGGCTACGCGCGCGCTTCGGTGCGCATCCGCACGTCGGCGAGATTCGTGGCCGTGGCTTGTTCTGGGCGCTGGAACTGGTGGAAGACCGTGCGAGCAAACGGCCGTTCGACCCGAAGCGCAGAATCAGCGCCAGGCCTATGCTCGGCGCGCTGGAAAATGGACTGATGTGCTATTCCATGGGCGGTGCGCTTGACGGCGTGTCGGGTGACCATGTAATGCTCGCCCCGCCCTACATCATCAGCGAGGCGCAGCTGGACGAGATGGTGGACAAGCTTACGCGCTCGATCGATGAGGTGATCGCGCAGGATTAAGCCGGAGTCGCACCCGTATAATTATGTCCGGGCATTTCCGCCAAGGAGTAAGCCTTGCAATCCAAAGCCGCAACGCTCGCTGTCGTCACCGCGGGCTTCGCCATGTATGAAACTGAGTTGCAGACATGAACGCTGAGATCGCCCTGTTTCTGATCCAGGACGGTTTGACCAATGGCGCCATCTACGCGCTACTGGCGCTGGCCCTGGTGCTGGTATTCGCGGTGACGCGAGTGATATTCATCCCGCAGGGCGAATTTGTGAGCTACGGCGCGCTGACGCTCGCCAGCCTGCAGCTGGGCAAGGTACCTGGTACAGCCTGGCTGTTGCTGGGCGCCGGCCTGGCGGTCGCGGCCATCGAGTTGGTGCAAGCGCTGCGTCTGGGTGCGGCACGACGCATCCCGACCATCGTTTTAAAATACATTGGCATGCCAGCCATGCTGCTATGGCTTGCCTGGTGGGCCGCACCGCAGAAGCCAGCGCTCACACTGCAAGTTCTGCTGACGCTCGTCCTGGTAGTGCCGCTGGGCCCCCTGGTCTATCGCCTGGCTTACCAGCCGCTCGCCAACGCCTCGGTGCTGGTGCTGCTGATAATTTCGGTGGCAGTGCACTTCGCCATGACTGGTCTGGGGTTGGTGTTCTTCGGCGCCGAGGGCTCGCGCACACCGCCGTTCTCCGACGCCCAATGGAAGCTGGGGGTGCTTACTATCACCGGCCAGAGCCTGTGGGTGATGGGGGCGAGCTTGGCACTCATCGTAGGTCTGTTGCTTTTTTTCGAGCACACCATTTACGGCAAGGCTCTGCGCGCCACTGCCATCAACCGCGTCGGCGCGCGGCTGGTGGGCGTGTCCCCTGCGATGGCGGGCAAACTTAGTTTCACGCTGGCAGCGCTGATCGGCGCCCTTTCCGGGGTCCTGGTCGCGCCCATCACGACTATCTACTACGACTCCGGCTTTTTGGTGGGCCTGAAGGGCTTCGTCGGTGCAATCATGGGCGGTTTGGTGAGCTACCCGTTAGCTGCGGCAGGCGCGCTGCTGGTCGGGATACTTGAAGCCTACGCCTCGTTTTGGGCCAGCGCCTACAAGGAGGTGATCGTCTTCACTCTGATTATTCCGGTATTGGTTTGGCGCTCATTCGGCACGCGCCATATTGAGGAGGAGGAGGAGTGAGTCGGACGCGGCTCGTGCTCGGCGTGTTCGTCTGCTTCATCTTGGTCGCACCCTTGGTGCTGCCCGAATTCCATGTCACCCTGCTTAACTATATTGGCCTGTACAGCATAGTCGCGCTGGGGTTGGTGCTGCTCACCGGGGTAGGCGGACTAACCTCCTTCGGACAGGCGGCTTTTGTCGGCTTGGGTGCTTATACCACCGCCTATCTAAGTACGGCCTATGGCTGGTCGCCTTGGCTGACCCTGCCAGCGGGGTTGGTGCTTACTTTCGCCGTTTCCCTTTTTCTTGGCCTTATCAGTCTCCGACTTTCGGGCCATTATCTGCCGCTGGGTACGATTGCCTGGGGTATCAGCCTGTATTTCCTGTTCGGCAACATGGAATTTCTCGGCGGCTACACCGGCATCTCCAATATTCCCGCCATTAATCTTTTTGGTCTGGCGCTCGACACCGGCCGCAGACTCAATTACCTGATCTGGATACTGGCATTGCTAGCACTGCTGACGATGCATAATCTGCTCGACTCGCGCTCCGGCCGCGCCATCCGCGCCTTGAAAGGAGGTGGACTGATGGCCGAGAGTTTCGGCGTCGACACCGCGCGCATGAAGATAATCATTTTCGTCCATGCCGCACTGCTCGCCAGTCTGTCGGGCTGGCTCTACGCGCACCTGCTCCAATTCGTCAACCCGACCCCGTTTTCGATCAACGCCGGCATCGAATACTTGTTCATGGCGGTGGTCGGTGGCGCGGCCTCGGTCTGGGGCGCAGTGGTGGGAGCGGGTATTCTGACGATACTCAAACAGTGGTTGCAGGATCTGCTGCCCAAACTACTCGGGCAAAGCGGCAATTTCGAAATGATTGTGTTCGGCATACTTCTGGTGCTGCTGTTGCAGCGCGCGCGCGAGGGTATCATGCCGCTCGCCGTGCGCTATTTTCCAGCGCCGCGGAAACGGCTGCCCGCAGGAGTACCAGCATTGCAGCAGCGGGTACGGCCCGCCGCGGGTGAAGCCTTGCTCGAGGTAAACCTGGCGCGCAAGACCTTCGGCGGCCTGCTGGCGGTGAACGACCTGTCCTTTTCCATGCCCAGCGGCGAAATTCTGGGGCTGATCGGTCCCAATGGAGCCGGCAAGAGCACAGTGTTCAATCTGGTCACGGGTGTGCTGCCGCTCACCAGTGGCGAAGTGCATTTTCGCGGCGAGCGCATCGATGTCCTGTCCGCGCGTGCGATTGTCCCGCGCGGACTGGCGCGCACGTTTCAGCAGGTGCGCCTGCTGCCGACGATGAGCGTGCTGGAGAACGTAGCGATTGGTGCGCATTTGCGCGGCAGTAAAGGCGTGATCAGCGCCGCGCTACACCTGGAACGCGCGGAGGAGGCGATGCTGCTCGCGGAGGCCGCGCGCCAGCTGGAGCGCGTGGGCTTGGGCGCCAGCGTGCACGAGCAGGCGGGCAGTCTGGCGCTCGGTCAGCAGCGCATTCTGGAAATCGCGCGGGCGCTCTGTGCTGATCCGGTACTGCTGCTGCTAGATGAACCAGCGGCCGGGCTGCGTTACCAGGAAAAGCGCGCGCTCGCCGAGTTGTTGCGCAAACTCAGGTCCGAGGGCATGAGCATACTGCTGGTCGAGCACGACATGGATTTTGTCATGAAGCTGGTGGACCGGCTGGTGGTGATGGACTTCGGTGAAAAGCTCGCAGAGGGACTACCGCAGGAAATCCAGGCCAATCCCGCGGTGTTGGAAGCTTACTTAGGCAGCGTGAAATGAACCGGCTGCTGGATGTGCGCGATCTGTGCGTCGCCTACGGCAAGGTGGAAGCCGTGCACCGGGTCTCGCTGGGCGTCGACGAGGGCAGGATAGTCACGGTCATTGGCCCCAATGGCGCGGGCAAGACCACACTCCTAGCCGCCATCATGGGCATGCTGCCTGCCCGCGGTAACGTTTGTTATGCCGGTACGGACCTCAACGGGGTCGAGCCGGAACAGCGCGTCAGCCGCGGCCTGTGTCTGGTGCCGGAGCGGCGCGAATTGTTTGCCGCGATGACGGTAGAGGATAATCTGGTGCTCGGCGCCTTTCACCGCTATCGCAAACGCGACAAGACCATCGCCGTCGACTTCGAGCAGGTCTACCAGTTGTTTCCGCGTTTGAAAGAGCGCCGCCGACAGCTTGCCGGCACGCTTTCCGGGGGCGAGCGTCAGATGCTCGCGTTGGGCCGGGCGCTGATGAGTCGTCCGCGCCTGCTGATGCTGGATGAGCCCAGCCTGGGCCTGGCGCCGCTGATTGTGCGCGATATCTTCCGCGTCATCGCCAGCCTGCGCGACACTGGCGTCTCCATCCTGGTGGTGGAACAGAACGCCCGCGCCGCGCTGCAGGTGTCCGACTACGGCTACGTGCTTGAAACGGGTGAAATCGCCGTCGAAGGCCAAAGCGCAGATCTCGCGTCCGATCCGCGCGTGATAGAGAGCTATCTCGGTTTGGCTTCGGGCGACACCGCCTAGATTAGCTGCCGCCCGGGGCAGCTATATTATTGCTGCGTACATCGACGCTGCAGCCATTCGCGGCGGGCATAGGTTCCACGTGGAACATCAAAGCGGCACACTCCCCCGGCGCCAACTCAAAGTTGGCATAACCTTGTTTCGCGCAGCGGCGGGAACCGGATTTTCTCGTTGTTCCACGTGGAACAACGGCTTACGGTTTCTGGGAAATGAGCGTAAAATCACGCGTCTTTAGCGCGGCACCGGGCGTATGCATTTCCCTACCGAATTCGACGTGATCGTGGTTGGCGGCGGACATGCCGGGACCGAGGCTGCGCTCGCCGCCGCCCGGGCCGGTTGTAATACCCTGCTGCTCACCCACAATATCGAGACTTTGGGGCAGATGTCCTGCAACCCGTCGATCGGCGGTATCGGCAAAGGGCATCTGGTCAAGGAAGTCGACGCGCTGGGTGGCGCCATGGCCATCGCCGCTGACGAAGCAGGCATCCAGTTCCGCATACTCAATTCGAGCAAGGGTGCGGCGGTGCGAGCGACCCGCGCCCAGGCCGACCGGCTGCTGTACAAGCAGGCAATCCGTGCGCGCCTGGAAAACCAGCCCAAGCTGACCTTGTTCCAGCAGGCCGTGGATGACCTCACGCTGGAGGGCGACCGGGTAAGCGGCGTGGTGACGCAACTGGGTGTCCGATTCACCGGGCGCGCCGTGGTCCTGACCACCGGCACTTTTCTGTCCGGACTGATCCATGTCGGTATGGTCAATTACCCGGCAGGGAGAGCGGGCGATCCGCCGTCGCTCAGCCTGGCTGCGCGGCTGCGCGAGTTGAAGCTTCCGCAAGGCCGGCTAAAGACCGGGACGCCACCGCGTATCGATGGCCGTTCCATCGATTTTTCGGCAATGCAGGAACAGCCGGGCGACGACCCGGCGCCGGTGTTTTCCTACATGGGCAGCCGCGCGATGCATCCGCGGCAGCTGCCCTGCTGGATTACCCACACCAATGCGCGCACCCACGAAATCATTCGCGGCGGTCTCGATCGCTCGCCGATGTATACCGGCGTCATCGAGGGCGTGGGCCCGCGCTACTGTCCGTCGATCGAGGACAAGATCCACCGTTTCGCGGGCAAGGCAAGCCATCAAATTTTCCTCGAGCCCGAGGGTCTTACCACGAACGAGTTCTATCCCAACGGGATTTCCACCAGCCTGCCGTTCGACGTGCAGCTTGAGCTGGTGCGCTCGATCGGCGGCCTGGAGCGGGCGCATATTCTGCGCCCCGGCTATGCCATCGAGTACGACTACTTCGATCCGCGCGGGCTGAAGTCTTCGCTCGAAACCAAAGCGATATCCGGACTGTTTTTCGCCGGGCAGATCAACGGCACCACCGGCTATGAAGAGGCCGCTGCCCAGGGCTTGCTCGCCGGCATCAACGCCGCTTTGCAGGTGCAAGGCCGTGAGGCGTGGTGCCCGCGCCGGGACCAAGCCTATATCGGCGTGCTGGTGGACGATCTCATCACCCGCGGCGTGTCCGAACCCTACCGCATGTTTACCAGCCGCGCAGAATATCGCCTGATGCTGCGCGAGGACAATGCAGACATGCGTCTTACCGAGGTTGGGCGCGGCCTGGGCCTCGTTGACGATGTCCGCTGGGAGGCTTTCGAGCGCAAGCGCGAGGCGGTTGCGAGGGAGCTCGAGCGGCTTAAATCGACCTGGATCAATCCCCGATCGCTGTCTCAAGAAGATGCGGAGAATGTCTTAGGTAAAGGCATAGAACGAGAGTATGCGCTTACTGATCTGCTGCGCCGCCCGGATGTGAGCTACGCCAGCCTGATGTCCTTGCCGGGCGCGGGTGAGCCGGTTCATGACCCGGTAGTCGCCGAGCAGGTCGAGGTCCAGATCAAGTACGACGGCTACATCGCCCGCCAGCACGACGAAGTGCTGCGGCGGCAGCAATACGAGGCGACCGCGTTGCCGCTCGATCTCGATTATTGCGCTGTGCGCGGTTTGTCCAAAGAAGTGCAGCAAAAACTCAACCAGCATAAACCCGAAACCATAGGCCAGGCTTCGCGCATCTCCGGCCTGACGCCGGCTGCCATTTCCTTGTTGCTGGTACACCTGAAGCGTGGATTCGCGGATACGGGAAGCCGAGTCAAAGCCACGCTCGCTGCGCCCTCATCACTACACGCGCAGAGCGACTCCGAAGGCGGCCTGTCGGACGCTACGCGCGAGCAGCGCCCGGCGGCATGAGCACCGCTGATCAACTGCAGCAAGGGCTGATCGTGCTGGGATTGGCGCTGACGCGCGACACCCAGCAGCGCCTGCTCGACTATATTGCGCTGATCGATAAATGGAACCGCGCATACAATCTCACCGCAATCCGCGAGCCGGAGAAAATGGTAAGCCATCACCTGCTCGACAGCTTGGCGGTGGCGCCGCATCTGCACGCCCGGCGCCTGCTGGATGTGGGGAGCGGCGCCGGACTGCCCGGCATTCCGCTGGCGCTCGCCAACCCGGGCATGCATGCCATTCTGCTCGACAGCAATCACAAGAAGGCGGCGTTTCTGAACCAGGCGGTAATCGAACTGAAGCTGAAAAACGTCGAGGTCTGTGCCGAGCGCGTAGAGTCCTGGCAATCGCAGAACAAGTTCGATGTGATCATTTCGCGCGCTTTTTCAGACATGGGCGAGTTCGTGCGCATCACGCGGCATTTGCTCGCGCCGGGCGGGATATTCGCGGCGATGAAGGGTCTGCATCCGTATGAGGAAATCGACAAGCTGCCGCCCGACTTGAAAGTGCTGCAGGTGCTGCCGCTTGCGGTCCCGGGCCTCGACGGTGCGCGGCATCTGGTGCTGATCGGACAAATGGAGCAGGCAGGGTGATGCAGTGCGAACGCGAGGCAAACCGCAAGGGGCCGATCGACGACGCGCATCGCTTTGGGTCGCCCTCCGGTTTGCGCCAGTTCCAACTGCACAAGCCCTTTTCGAAAGCCATTCGATGATGCCGCGTATCCTCGCCGTCGCCAACCAGAAGGGCGGGGTGGGCAAGACCACGACCAGTGTCAACCTTGCGGCCGGCCTTGCCGGCGCCGGCAAGCGCGTGCTTCTGATCGATCTCGATCCGCAAGGCAATGCCACCATGGGCAGCGGCATCGACAAGCGCAGTCTGGAAAGTTCCGTGTACCAGGTGCTGCTGGGGCTGACGACGGTGCAGTCGGTGCGGCAAAAATCCGACAGCGGCGGCTACGATCTGGTGCCGGCGAACCGCGAGCTTGCCGGCGCCGAGGTCGAGATGGTGGAACTGGAGAACCGCGAAACCCGGCTCAAGTCTGCATTGGTCTCGGTCGCGGCGGAATACGATTTCATTCTACTCGACTGCCCGCCGGCGCTGAACCTGCTCACGCTCAACGGCCTGGTCGCGGCCGACGCGGTGATGATTCCGATGCAATGCGAGTACTACGCGCTGG
>VFSW01006757.1_pt1 | contig 16805 bp, 7 predicted proteins | sample 5358111 | NCBI WGS metagenome assembly VFSW01 (sample SAMN11554181, study PRJNA540505) | mine drainage metagenome | isolation source: sediment from site ElyBrook_90M | place: USA: Ely Copper Mine, Vershire, VT | collected 2017
GCAAGCGCGAGAAATTGCCGTATGAAATCGACGGCATCGTGATCAAAGTGAACGAAGTCGCGCAGCAGCAGGAACTCGGATTCACGGCGAAAGCCCCGCGTTGGGCCGTCGCCTTCAAATATCCGGCAAGGCAGGAAACGACGGTTGTGAACGACGTCATCTTTCAGGTGGGCCGCACGGGCACGCTCACGCCAGTGGCGGTGCTCGAGCCGGTGCAGGTCGGCGGCGTCCTGGTCAGCCGTTCGACGCTGCACAACATGGATGAAATTGCGCGGCTGGGTCTGTACATCGGCGACACCGTGATCGTCGAGCGCGCCGGGGAAGTGATTCCACACGTCATGAAAGTGGTCAAGGAAGGGAATCCGCGCCGCGAAATTGTCGTCCCGGAAAAATGCCCCGAGTGCCATAGCCGGATTCACAAGGACCCGGAAGAAGTCGCCTACCGCTGCGTCAATGCGAGCTGCCCGGCCAAGCGCAAGGAATCTCTGCTGCACTTCGCGGGACGTCACGCGATGAACATCGACGGGCTCGGCGAAAAAATCGTCGACCAGCTCGTGGACAAGGGACTGGTGAAAGACTTCGCCGACTTGTACGAATTGAAACTGGATGGCGTAGCCGAGCTTGAGCGCATGGCGGAAAAATCGGCGCAAAATCTGCTCGATGAAATTGCGGCAAGCAAGAGCAACAGCCTCGCGCGGCTGATCTATGCCCTGGGCATGCGTTTTGTCGGCGAGCGCACGGGCCAGCTCCTCGCCGAACATTTCGGTTCGCTGCCGAAACTCGCCGAGGCGACCGTGGAAGAACTGGAGGAAGTTCCGGAAGTCGGACCCAAGGTCGCGCAAAGCATCGCCGATTTTTTCTCCGAACCGGCGAACCGAAAGTTGATTCAGCGCCTGAAAGAGGAAGGCCTGAACATGACGGAAAAACGCGCGGCGCCGGAAGACACGCGCTTCGCGGGGAAGACGTTTGTCTTTACAGGCGCGCTGGCGCGGCGGTCGCGCGATGAGGGCGGAGCGGAAGTTGCCCGCCATGGGGGAAAGGTGACAAGCTCGGTCAGCAAGCTGACCGATTATGTCGTGGTCGGCGCCGGCCCGGGATAAAAATATTACAAGGCGCGCTCGCTCGGCGGCACCATCTTGAATGAAGAAGAATTAGATGATCTGCTGGCTGGGCGGCGAAAAGCCGAGCCGGACCGTGTCCCATCTCAGGAGGCCTCGGCGAATCCCAAAGGGAAGGGACGCTCGAAACGAGTTTCGAGCAGTCGTTAAACCCCAGGTAATTTTGGGTATTCCTGCGTATATATTGTGTAAAGATTACGCAGCGCAGAGCCTGTAAGCATGTAGCGCGCCAAGGCCAAATTACTTTCTATTTGTTTGTGAGGTTGGGACTTAACAGTACAATTCAATTTATTCCTAAAAAGGTCAGCCATGTGCGATAATATGATGAGGCCTTAGGGGATAGCGGAGAGGTCCTAGCTACGGCTCAAGGTATCCAGAACTGACAAATGCGGGGGGAGACTGCAAAATGAGTAAGGCAATATTGTCCGCAACAATCACTCTTGCTGTGGGTTCGCTGTTCATCACCGGTTGCGCGACGAAGAATTACGTCAAGCAGAGCATCCAACCGGTTGATCAAAAAATCGATCAGGTCGACAAGAGTTCGCAGTCACGCGATTCTTCGCAGGTCGCCGACATCAACAAGACGAATCAGACTGTCGATGAGAATGAGAAGAAGCTGTCCGCCACTACCGAAATGGCGCAGACCGCCGACAATGAAGCGAAAGGCGCGATGGCCAAGACCAACCAGAACACGAAGGATTTGAACGATCTGCGGAATGAGATCGCGAATATCGATGACTACAAACCCGGGACTCAGACCGTCGTCCACTTCGGGATCAACAAGGACACACTAACGAAGGACGAGAAAGAAAAGCTGGACCAATTCGCCACGCAGATCGGCAGCCAGGCGCGCTATTTCATCACGGTTGAGGGATTCACGGACCAAACCGGAAGCACAGCCCTTAACGACCGTTTGAGCCGCGCACGCGCCGAACAAGTGATCTCCTACCTGGTAGGCAGCCACGATATTCCTGTGTACCGGATCCACATGGTAGGGCTCGGGGAACAGAAGCTGATCGACGAGGGCAAGGGGAAGAAAGCGCGTGAGGCAAGCCGCCGCGTCGAAATCACCATTTACACCGCTAAGCCTTTGACAACAGCCGCAGCCGGGGGAAATTAGCTCCGCTCTGTTAAGTAAGGGTACTAATTTCTTGCACTGAGAGTGCCGGCCTTACCTTAAAGGTCGGCACTTTCAGGTTAGAGTAGTGTCGATTCACTGCGCGAAGACACTCCATATTGCCCGCCGGATTCTCGCCTGGATTACAATCTAAATAACACATTGGAAATAACCGCAGAGGGGGCGAATCCTGCCCCCCAATGATGTCAGCGGTCCGGCTAGCAACCGTTTCTGTGTAATCTTCGGTGCCATCCGCTGAGCAGGCGATCGCTGCGAGATGATATACTGAGCGTGGCGGGCAGGCCGGGTGATCGCTGGGCTGGCCTTCGCAAGAAGGCGGGCCGGGAGGAAAGTCCGGACACCGTAGTTTTCGCGTCTTTCGCCTGGGACGAAAGTTTTGGCACAAAGTGCCAGGACTAAAGTCTTCGGCGGGGGACGCCTCAGACTAAAGGGCAACGCGCCTGGTAACGCCAGGGGGCCGACTCTTCGTGCAATTCGCGCAAGCGAGGCGAGGTTTCCGGCTACGGACAGTGCCACAGAAAATAAACCGCCGGTGCAATGCGCCTCGGTGGCCATCTGAAGGAAAACCTTCAGACAGCCTGAAAGCAGCCCGCGCAAGCGGGTTGCGGAAGGTGACAGCGCTTGGTAAGGGTGAAACGGTGGGGTAAGAGCCCACCGCGTCCCGAGCAATCGGGACGGCACGGCAAACCCCGCGTGGTGCAAGGCCAAATAGGAGGGGAGAGCTGGCCCAGCTCGTTAGGACCCTCGGGTAGGCTGCTGGAGTCCAGGTGCGAACCTGGACCTAGAGGAATGATCGCCACGGCGCGCAGGCGGCAACGTCTGAGCGCTGCACAGAATCCGGCTTACAGGCTTGCCCGCCATAACTTATGTAGAATCAATGCTTCACTGAATCCTGACCGGAAATTGTGACGATATTGTGACGGACTTTTCCGAAATCTCGTCAGAATTTTGCACGGATTTTTCCAATCCAGCGTCAGAATTTAGCAGCATTCGGACCCTCTCACGCAGTTCCTTCACGAATGGAGTGTAATGCCTTTCCACGGTGTCAATTGTGTCTCCCAGCACCTTTGCAACGTCATAGGGACTCGCGCCTCGCGATAGCATGTCCACTGCGAGTGTATCCCTGAAACGGTGCGGGTTCGCCTTCGCAACACCAGCGCGCGTTCCAAGCGCAAGCATTCGTTCGTAGATCCTTGGCCGGGTCATTGGCGTGTTGGTGTTCGGATTCAAAAGAATGCGGTCTGTGGGGTCCGGCTTCAGGCGTTGGTACTCCGCTTCCAAAGCAAAAAGCAATTCGACGTTCAATGGCAGAATGACTTTCTTTCGTCGCTTCTGCGTCACGCGTTCAATTTCTTTTCGATCAAATCTAACTTCCTGCCAAGTGAGCGCGACCGCGTCACCACCGCGCAATCCAGTCCACCGAAGCAAAAGAAAAATCAACAGGTCACTGCCCGCGTGCTCTCTTAACTTGAGCAGTTCCGCTGAATCGAATGGCTGTGCGCCACGGTCACCAAAACATGCACCGGGCCTGCCTTCCATACGGACCGGATTTTTCACCATCATTTCGTTCTCAACAGCGAACCAAAAGCAACGGTGCAGAATGGCCACGTCCAGTGACAGTCCAGTGGCTCCACGTGAAAACTTTTTCTTATTGATGATGGCCACTCGCCAAACTTTGAAACGCTCCACAACTGTTTTGCTGATGTCTTGCAGTAGTGTAATGTTCTCTTCCTTCAGGAACACATCGAATTCGCGGTCCATGGCGATCTCCCGCTCTTCAGTCTTCCGGGATCAATCAATCGTGGGGCACTGTTACAACAGAGAAACTAACAGACAAGTTAAACCACCGGCGGCTAGAAGGCCAAAATCGCAATCGTTGTGAATATCTTGCCAGGAGGTTCTGTCCCGGAGTATCGGTTATCGAGGACGCGGTCGGTAGACTCGCATCAGCCACTTTTCAAGTTCGACTGCAGCAAAGACGCTACTGCTGAGCAGAATGCTCAATCCGAGATCATGAGGTGATAATGCCATGGTCTTGAAGACCCCCCGAAGGAACGGAACGTATATCAAGCCGAGTTGCAGGCCAATCGTCAGCATCACAGCGGCAAGCAGAGGCTTGTTCGATAGCAAACCGATCTGAAATAACGACCCGCGTTCGGATCGAATCGCCATCACGTGAGCCATCTGTGAGAGGGTGAGTGTCGTGAACAGCATGGTCTGCCAGTTCGGATGATTAACTCGCCAGTACCCGTAGCCCACACTCACGGATAGACACGCCATCAATATCCCCACCCAAATGATGTGTCTGCCCATGCCGCGACCAAGGATGTTTTCCTTTGGATGGTAGGGCGGACGGCGCATCGTGCCATATTCCGCTGGTTCCATGGCGAGAGCCAAAGCGGGGAAACCGTCGGTCACCAGATTCATCCAGAGAATCTGAAGTGGTAGCAACGGCAAAGGCATTCCAAGAAATGGAGCAACGAGCATGACCCAAATCTCGCCTGAATTCGTGGCCAAGATATACTTGATGAACTTACGCACATTGTCGTAAATAACCCGCCCCTCTTCGACTGCGGCCACAATTGTTGCGAAGTTATCGTCCAGCAGCACCATGTCGGCGGTCTCCTTTGCGACATCGCTGCCAGTGACTCCCATCGCCACACCAATGTCCGCCCTCTTGAGCGCGGGGGCATCGTTCACGCCGTCACCAGTCATCGCGACGATCTCTCCACGTTCCTGGAGGGCCTGAATGATCCTCAGTTTGTGTTCCGGAGAGACTCTTGCGTAAACGCTTGTCCTTCCCGCACTGCGCTTCAGTTGGTCGGAAGAGAGACGGTCGAGCTGAGGTCCGGCGATAATTTCTCCGTCGTGAGTGATCCCCAGCTGTTCTGCGATGTACTTGGCAGTGAGGAGATGGTCGCCAGTGATCATAACCGGACGAATTCCCGCCGCGCCGCAGGTCGCGACAGCAGCGGCCACCTCTCGCCTCGGGGGATCGATCATCCCGACGATGCCCACAAACGTCAGGTCTCGCTCGATCGTTTCGTCGTCCATTAGGGCCGGCAAGGAATCCAGGTAGCGGAATGCCACGCCCAGAACGCGCATTCCTTTTCCGGCAAGATGGTCAGTGGCTTGGGTGAGACGCTCGCGCAATGAATCGCTCAACCGTTCTATCTTCCCATCGATCCACACAGTGTCCGAAGCGCGCAGCAGTTCGCCTGGCGCTCCTTTGGTGAAAGCAACAAAAGGTATGCCACCGGTGCTGTGCCGAGCGGCAGCTTCGAGTGGGAACGGCGGCGGAACGGTTGGCATACGATGGACCGTCGTCATCCGTTTTCGCTCAGAAGTAAACGGGATCTCACCAACACGTGGCATCAATCCCTCTAGCTCTGATTTCGACAGACCCAGGTCATTTGCGGCAATTACCAAAGCGGCTTCGGTTGGATCGCCCAGAATAACAATCAATCCAGGTTGCTTGCCATTTGGCTTTTGGATAGCGTCATTGCAAAGTGCGCCACCTGCCAGCAAAAGCCCGAAACCAGAACGCCGCATCTCTTCGACGGACGCCCCATCTACAGTGCTGGACTGAAGAAAGCTTGGGAATTCGAGAGTGCGATCAGCAAGGTTGAGAGTTGCAACAGTCATTTGATTTTCAGTGAGCGTTCCAGTCTTGTCCGAGCAAATCACCGTCACCGAACCCAGGGTTTCCACTGCAGAAAGCTTCCGAATCAGCACCTTCCGCCTGAGCATCCGTTGAGCACCCAGTGTCAGTGCAATGGTCACGATCGCGGGCAGCCCTTCCGGTATGGCCGCCACTCCGATGCTCACAGCCGTGAGAAACATGAGCTTCAATTCTTCTCCGCGGAGCAAACCGAGAGTAAAGATTACCGCTACAAGGAACAGGGCAATTGCGGCCAATCGTTGTCCCAAGTGTCCCAACCTTCGCTGCAGCGGAACCGGTTCGCGCTGGACGGTTTGAACCAGACTCGCGATGCGCCCGAGTTCCGTTCTCATGCCAGTTGCCGTAACCACCGCTTGTCCCCGACCAGCCGTCACGAAAGTTCCCATGTAAACCATGCTGCGGCGATCCCCCAACGGCAGGCTGGCCTGATGCAAGGCACCCGCGATCTTCCGAATAGGTTGCGATTCACCGGTAAGAGCGGATTCCTGCGTTTGAAGGTCCGCGATTTCCAGGACGCGGCAATCCGCTGCCACCACATTGCCAGTTTCGAGAAGCACAATGTCTCCGGGAACCAATTTAATGGCTGGAATATTCGTTATTTCGGCATTGCGCCGAACCCTTACGGACGGCACCGCCAGTTTTCGCAAAGCGTCCATTGCTTTCTCGGCGCGATATTCTTGAGCGAAGCCAAGCAGAGTGTTGAGAGCCACAATGACGGAAATCGCGATCGCGTCCTTATAGTCAGCCATCAGCGTGGACACCGCAGCAGCTATGATCAAAATGACGACCATCAGCGCAGTCAACTGCTCCCACAAAATCCGCCAAGGGCTCCTCATGCCAGTTCCCACAAGTTCGTTGATGCCGTATTTCTGCAGGCGGCGAGCGGCTTCCGCTTCCGTGAGCCCGGAAGCCGCGTTCACCTCAAGTTGCCTTAGGACATCGGCTGAATCTTGTTGGTACCAATCGCTCATTGGTGGCTAGAAGTGAATCTCAGCATTCGTCTCGCGGTGGATCCGCCAAGTTCAGCGGCGCTCAATGATATAACCGCTCTGGATGGGCGAACTATCTAAATGATGAATATGAAAAAGTGGGAGAGGAAGCTGAAAGCCAGCCCAGCCCTCTTTTTAGCTTTCAACCCTCCTCGCCGCAATTTCTTTAGGGCGAGTCATGCTCGCTTCTTCAACCTGTAGGAAGCCTGTCTGGTTTTCCGCCGTTTCAAATGAAGTTCATTTCCTCTAGTTAGAGTAAGATGTAAACCGTACTAATTAAACGATGACTACGACTATCCCATCTGTGCGCTTGTTTGCCGAGGCGGAAGGGCCCATTCGCGGCGAACTGTTTAGTGCGGAGCGTCTTGAGCAACACGCCGAAAATCTTGCGGCTGCCCAAATAACCACGCAGGAGATTGGGGAGGGGCGGCCCCTGATCCCTCGTGTTATGGAGAATGGCCGCATTCTCCTGGAGTATTACCGCGCGACTGCGAACGCGATTCAGCAGGGCGGCACGATCACGCCGGCAGCCGAATGGCTGGTTGATAACTTTTACATCGTGGAGGAGCAGCTTCGCGAGATCCGCGATGATTTGCCGCCGGGGTTTTATCGAAGGTTGCCCAAACTAGCCTCAGGCCATCTGGAAGGCTATCCCCGCGTTTTCGGTGTTGCGTGGGCATTTGTTGCGCATACAGACAGCCGGTTCGAGCCGGAGCTTTTGCGGCGGTTTGTGAATTCCTACCAGCGGGTACAACCTCTCACCATTGGCGAACTCTGGGCTCTGGCCATCACCCTCCGTGTAGTGCTCGTTGAGAATCTGCGTAAGTTGGCGGATAGCATTGGGCGCAGCCGGCGCGCGCGTGAAGAGGCCGATCGCCTCGTCGACGGACTACTCGGCAATGGAGATCTACCATCGATTTCTCCGGCTGTTCTCCGCCGTTTTGAGAACGAACCCCTGGAGAGAGCATTCGCAGTCCAGCTCGTTCAACGTCTGCGCGATTTGGATCCGAAGGTCGGCCCAATCTTGCTTTGGCTCGATAAAAGGTTGGATGCGCAGGGAACTACGTCGGATGAAATCGTCCGCGCCGAGCACCAAGATCAAACGGCGATGACGGTTACCGTGCGCAACGTGATTATAAGCATGCGGCTGATGTCCGCCTTCGATTGGCACGAATTTTTCGAGAGCGTCAGCCTGGTGGATGAAGTCCTGCGCAACGGCAGCATTTACGCCGAAATGGATTTCTCGACTCGTGACTATTATCGCCACGCCATCGAAGAACTCTCAAGGGGCACGGCTTACTCGGAAATTGAAATTGCAAGCCGTGCGTTGCAGCGCGCAAAGCAGGCACAGGCGAAACATCCGAGTGATGCGCCGGACCGGCCGAATCAAGCCGACGACCCTGGATATTATCTCATTTCAAAAGGGCGCGTGGAATTTGAGCGCGACCTGGGATATCGGGCGCCGTGGAGAAAAAAACTCCTTCGTCTCTACGTACGTACGGCATTGCCAGGCTACCTGGGAACGATACTCATATCGACCGCCGCGATTTTGGCGCTGCCACTGTTTCACTCTTGGGATCAAGGGGTCGCCACGAATTCCCTGGCCCTGTTAGGGCTCATCGGTGCGATACCGGCCTCCGATTTGGCCATTGCCCTTGTCAACCGCGCAGTGACATCTCTTCTTGGGCCGCGCGCACTGCCGCGTCTGGAATTGATCGACGGCGTGCCTGAACATTTGCGGACAATCGTTGTGGTTCCCGCGCTGCTTACGGGCCTGGCTGCAATCAAGGAGCAAGTGGATCGGCTGGAAATCCATTTTTTGGCGAACCCCGACGGCGACCTTCGTTTTGCGTTGCTGTCTGACTGGGTGGACGCTCCATCCGAAAGCTTGCAGGGTGACGACGAACTCCTCGCTGCCGCTGCTGACGGGATAGCGAGATTGAATCAGCGTCATGGGCCTGCGCCGGGGGGGAGCGAGAGGTTCTTTCTATTTCACAGAAAGCGTGTCTGGAACGAATCTCAACGGAAATGGATGGGGTGGGAACGCAAGCGTGGCAAGCTGCATGAGCTCAACCACTTTTTGCGCGGTGACTCCAACACGACATTTATCCCCACCGGCGGGAGGCATCCGGAAAAAATTCCAGGCGTTCGCTATGTCATGACGCTCTATTCGGACACACGCGTGCCGCGTGGCGCGGTTGCTCGTTTGGTGGGGACCATGGCGCATCCTCTCAACCACCCGAAGTTTAGCGCTCGCGAAGGGCGTATTGTCGACGGATATTCGATCGTTCAGCCGCGGATCACCCCCACTCTCCCGGCCAATCGTGATGGCTCTCTGTTTCAAAGAATCTTCTCTGGTCCAAGCGGGATGGACCCTTATGCATTCGCAGTGTCCGATGTCTACCAGGACCTGTTTGCAGAGGGAACTTACACGGGGAAAGGGATCTACGACATCGACGCATTTGAAGAGGCTTTAGGCTCCAAAGTCCAGGACAACACTCTTCTGAGCCATGATCTCCTGGAGGGCATCTTCGCGCGCGCTGCTTTGGCGTCTGACATCGAGTTGTTCGAAGAGTTTCCCTCGCACTACGGGGCGTCCGCGGCACGGCAGCATCGGTGGGCGCGCGGGGACTGGCAACTCTTACCTTGGCTATTTGGGAAGGGTGGTGCATCGAGGGGCAAGAGCGGGCATTTCACCATCCCATTAATCAGCCGTTGGAAAATGCTGGACAATCTGCGGCGCACCCTGACCGCGCCTGCATGGTTCCTGACGCTTCTCCTGGGCTGGCTGGTACCAGGCTTGTCACCATGGGTGTGGACTGGATTTGCCATTCTAACGATATCGATCCCGCCGCTGCTGCCTTTTCTCGCGGGTCTCCGCCCACTCCGAAAGGGAACCTCCAGGCGGAGTCACATTCGCGCCGTGGTCGCGGACTTCTTGCTCGCAATGTCACAGATCGGGCTCACGATCGCATGTTTGGCATACCAGGCATGGCTGATGGCGGATGCGATTCTGCGCACGCTGGTTCGGATGTTCGTAACGCGAAGGAACTTACTGGAATGGGTGACTGCGGCACAGTCCAAGCACGCCGCGGACCTTGAGATTTCCGGGATTTTTAGACAAATGATCGGCGGGGTATTGCTCGCTCTGGCAGGGATTGTGATGGTCATCTCCAGCAGGCCTTATGCCCTGCCTGTTGCACTGCCGTTTGTTGTTTTGTGGGTCACAGCGCCAATCATCGCACTCCGGATCAGCCAGCCCCCGCGCCTTACGGATATAGAGCCTCTGTCTTCCGCGGAAGCGCAAAACCTGCGTCTGATTTCTCGCCGGACGTGGCACTTCTTTGAAACTTTTGTTTCCGCCGAGGACCATTGGCTTCCGCCTGACAATTTTCAAGAAGATCCCAAGCCCATCGTAGCTCATCGAACTTCGCCAACGAATATAGGTCTCTACCTACTCTCCACGGTTGCTGCGCGGGATTTTGGTTGGCTAGGTGCACTTGACGCAATGGATCGTGTGGAAGCAACTCTGGGGACGATGAAGCGGATGGAGCTTTTCCGGGGCCACTTCTACAATTGGTACGACACTCGCGATTTGCACCCACTCGACCCTAGATATATTTCCACCGTGGACAGCGGAAATCTTGCCGGCCATTTGATCGTCCTAGGAAACAGCTGCCGCGAATTGGTTCACAAATCAGTGGTCGATGCACGAATGTTTACCGCGCTGAAAGACACGATCTTGTTCTTGCGTGAGTCGATGGCCGACAGCGAAGAAACGCGGCACAGTCATACGGTGACGCGGAAGCAACTCAGCAATGCGGTGGATGCGCTTGTGATATTGCTCGAACTCCAGCCGATAGACGCCTTGGAATGGGCGTCGCTGTTGGTTGAGTTAAAAGAGCGCGCCCAGACAATCGATGATATTGCGCAGGCCTTGGCGCAGGAACAAGGTAATCCTCAGACTTCGGACCTGCGCGTTTGGGCGGCTGCAGTGAGAGCTTGCGTGGAGAGTCATGCTCGCGACATGGAGATAGTGAATCCTTGGGCGCGCCTGCAACCGAAACAGACGTCCGATCTGGTTGAATCCCTGAACAAGCAGGTACCCGAATGGACCAATGTTTCCACTATCGTTCGGAAGATTCCAACCTTGCAGGGTGCGCCAGAATACTTCGTGTCCGTGCTGACCGAGCTTGCCGTTATCCGTGAACGCTTGCTTCGTGATTTACCAAAGAATATAGATTTAGTGGCGCGCATCGACGTGCTAACGAACGCGATCTCCCGTTGCGCGGCTGATTCCGCGGCCCTGGTTCAAAGGCTTTTCCAGGTGGCGCAAACGGCCGATACCATGTTTTTCGCGATGGATTTCAAATTCCTCTTTGACAACACGAAAAAACTGTTTTCAATCGGATTTCGCGTTGCGGATGGAACTTTGGACTCCAGTTTTTACGATCTGCTGGCTTCCGAAGCGCGTTTGGCGAGCTTCATTGCGATCGCCAAGGGAGATATTCCGACATCACACTGGTTTCGGCTGGGCCGTTTCATGACGCCGGTCGCCCGCGGTTCGGCGCTCATTTCGTGGTCGGGATCGATGTTCGAATACTTGATGCCGCCGCTGGTAATGCGCTCACCGGAAGGCAGCATGCTGAGCCAGACTTACAGGCAAGTGGTGCGCCGTCAAATCGATTATGGGGCTGAACGCGATGTGCCATGGGGAGTCTCCGAGTCCGCTTTCAATGCGCGTGATCTGAACCTAACGTACCAATATTCCGGTTTTGGGGTGCCGGGCCTCGGGCTCAAACGCGGTCTTAGCGAAGATAATGTTATTTCCCCGTACGCCACGGCGCTCGCCGCGATGATCTTTCCTTCGGCTGCTTTAGAAAATTTAAAGCGGATCGCCAAAGCCGGCGGCGAAGGCAGATACGGTTTTTATGAGGCCCTCGACTATACAAAGACGCGGCTTCCCGAAGGCAAAGATGTGGCCGTCATCCATGCCTATATGGCGCACCATCAGGGGATGTCCCTGGTGGCCCTCGCAAATGTTCTGGAGGATGGCGTGATGCGAACACGTTTCCACGCCGACCCGATCGTGCAAGCCACCGAACTGCTCTTGCAGGAACGCACGCCTCGCGATGTGCTGGTGGCGCGGCCCCGTGCGGAAGAGGTTTCCGCAGCCGCAAAAGTTCGCGGAGTTATGCCACCAGTCGTTCGCCGGTTTACCACGTTGGATGATCCGACGCCTCGCACGCAACTGCTCTCTAATGGCAACTATACCGTGATGTTGACCGCGGCAGGATCGGGTTACAGCCGCTGGCGTGACATCGCCATCACGCGATGGCGGGAAGATGTGACCCGGGATTGTTGGGGGACGTATTTCTTTCTTTCCGACGAACAGTCCCAGAATATCTGGTCGGCCGGTTACCAGCCCACGGGCGTCGAGCCCGAGGCGTACGAGGCGGAGTTTTACGAGGATCACGCCGAATTTCTGAGGCGCGATCGATCGTTGAATACCAAACTTGAGGTTGTGGTTTCGTCGGAAGAAGACGCGGAAGTGCGCCGTCTCTCCATCACAAATCTTGGAACACGCACACGCGATATCCAGGTCACGTCCTATGCGGAGCTTTCGCTAGCTTCGCAGGCTGCTGACCTGGCACATCCCGCATTTGCAAATTTATTCGTGGAGACGGAATTCGTTTCAGATATGGGCGCATTGCTTGCGACGCGCCGTAAACGATCACCGGACGAGCCGTCCGTTTGGGTTGCGCATGTGCTCTTCGTGCATGGTGAAACCGTTGGTGACCTGGAATATGAAACGGATCGCGCGCGGTTTCTGGGGCGCGGGCACGACGTTCGCAATCCAGCATCGATAGCCGAAGGCAGGAAACTTTCGAACACGGTAGGTTCCGTCCTTGACCCTGCAATAAGTCTGCGGCGCACCGTGCGTGTCGCTCCCGGGAACACGGCCCATCTCGTGTTTACGACGATTGCAGCTCAGACCCGAGAGCAAGTCCTCGACCTCGCGGATCGCTACCGGGACGCAAGAGCTTTTGAGCGCACCCTGACGCTCGCCTGGACTCACGCGCAAGTGCAACTTCACCACCTGGGGATCGGGCCCGACGAAGCACACCTGTTCCAGAGGTTGGCCAACTCCGTGATTTACCCGGAAGCTTCGCTGCGCCCGGCTTCGGATCAGCTCAGCCGCGCCAACGTGGACATTTCCACGTTATGGAGCCTGGGAATCTCCGGGGATTTGCCGATTATTCTGGCGGTAATCGACAACGAAGAAGATGTCGAGACGATCAGGCAACTGTTGCGAGCGCATGAATATTGGCGCATGAAGCAGCTATCGGCGGATCTGGTCATCGTCAATGAGAAACTGCCATCTTACAATCAGGATTTTCAAGGATCCCTGGACGCTCTCGTCCACGGAAGTCAATTGCGACTTTCACCTGATTTGGGAAATACGCGGGGCCGTATTTTCCTTGTGCGTGGAGATCTGATCACCCCGCAGACCCGCGTACAACTTCAAAACGTCGCTCGTGTGCTGATTCTTGGCCGGCGCGGCACACTGTCGGAGCAAATTGGGCGATCCCAGCCCCAATTTCGCGAGCCTGCGATACTGCCTTCGCGGAGGCGACCCCGAATTGGCAAAAGTCCTGATGTGCCGTTGCCGGAATTGGATTTGGAATTCTTCAACGGCATCGGCGGCTTTGACAAAAATGGACGCGAGTACGTGATAGTTCTGGGAGAGGGATTGCGCACGCCCGAACCTTGGGTCAACGTGATCGCCAATCCCAACTTTGGATTTCTGGTCTCGGAGTCGGGTTCCAACTTCAGTTGGTCACTGAACTGCCACGAAAACCAGTTAACGCCGTGGTCAAACGATCACCTCACGGACCCATCCGGGGAAGTGATTTACGTTCGCGATGAAGCGACAGGCGAGGTATGGTGTCCCACCGCGCTGCCGATCCGTGATGAAGCTGCCGTCTACATTGCGCGGCATGGACAAGGGTATAGCCGCTTCCAGCATGAATCCCACGGAATTGTTCTTGACCTGTTGCAATTCGTCCCTCCTGGGGACTCGATCAAGGTCTTCCGTCTTTCTCTTCGGAATAATTCGGGCCGCCCACGACATCTCTCGGTGACGGCATATGTGGAATGGGTTCTCGGAAGTTCACGAACAGCTTCCGCGCCCTTCATCGTTACGGAAGTAGATCAGGAATTGGGAGCGCTCTTTGCTCGGAGCGTAATTAATGGCGAATTTGGGGGTCGAATCGCCTTTGCAGACCTTGCCGGAAAGCAAACGTCGTACACCGCGGACCGCACGGAGTTTTTAGGCCGGAACGGAACACTCCAGCATCCGTATGGTCTCGAACTGGGGCGTTCGCTTTCAGGAAAAGTGGGTGCGGGATTGGATCCGTGTGCCGCATTGCAGGCGCCCATTGAATTGCGTGCCGGCGGGTCGGCCGAAGTCGTGTTCTTTCTGGGGCAAACCGAAAACAAAGAACAGGCGCGAGAGTTGCTCCGCCAATATCGCACAAAAAACCTGGATCAGGTTCTGCGCGATGTCACTACCCAGTGGGATGAAATCCTCGATGCCGTTCAGATTACAACGCCCGATCGAGCCATGGATTTGCTCGTCAATCGTTGGCTCCTCTACCAGACGCTCTCCTGCCGGGTTTGGGCCAGGGCAGGATTTTATCAGTTGAGCGGCGCCTACGGATTTCGCGACCAGCTCCAGGATGTCATGGCCCTCACCACGGCTCGTCGTGAAATCGCGCGGCAACAAATTCTGAGGGCCGCTTCCCGCCAGTTCGTCGCTGGCGACGTCCAGCATTGGTGGCACCCGCCTTCCGGCCGAGGAGTGCGCACGCGTATCTCCGATGACCGTCTCTGGTTGCCCTTTACCGTCATCCATTTCATCGAGGCTACCGGAGACGCGAATGTGCTGGACGAAGTTGTCCCGTTTCTGGACGGTGACGAGTTAGCGGAAGGACAGAGCGAATCGTATTTCCAACCGAATCGATCCGCCGAGAGCGCATCGCTGTTCGAACATTGTGCTCGCGCGCTTGATTGCAGCCTTGCTGTGGGTAGCCACGGTCTTCCGCTGATGGGTACAGGGGACTGGAATGACGGCATGAATCACGTGGGCAAAGAGGGTAAAGGAGAAAGCGTTTGGCTCGGCTGGTTCTTGCACACAATACTCTGGGAGTTTTCAAAAATTGCGGACGCGCGAGGTGAGTTCAAGCGAGCTGAAACCTGGAGGCTGCAGGTCAGTGCGTTGAAAGCGGCGCTGGAGCGTGAGGCCTGGGATGGAGGTTGGTATCGCCGCGCATTTTTCGATGACGGAACCCCGCTGGGCTCCGCCGCAAATACGGAATGCCGTATCGACTCCATCGCGCAATCCTGGGGCGTGATCAGTGGCGCTGCGGAACCCGGAAGAGCTGCGCGCGCCATGGCGGCAGTCAATCAACAATTGGTGCGCCAATCGGACGGACTGATCTTGCTCCTCACGCCGCCGTTCGACCACACCCCATTGGATCCAGGTTATATCAAGGGCTACGTCCCCGGCATTCGTGAAAACGGAGGGCAATACACTCATGCCGCGGTGTGGACCTTAATGGCTAACGCGGCGCTCGGCGATGGGGACAAGGCAGGCGATCTGCTTCGAATGCTCAACCCGATTCATCACGCGGGTTCGCGCGCAGGCGTGCAGCGTTATAAGGTTGAGCCTTATGTGATGTCGGGTGATGTCTATGCTGAACCTCCGCACGTCGGGCGTGGTGGATGGACCTGGTACACAGGTTCGGCAGGGTGGTTCTATCGTGCGGGGATGGAATGGATACTCGGATTCCGAGTTCGGGGAACAATACTCAGCATTGACCCCTGCATTCCCCGCTCCTGGCCCAATTATTCCATCAATTTCCGATTTCATTCGGCTATCTACAAGATCAGAGTGGAAAACCCCCGAGGTATTTGCCGCGGCGTTGCCAGAGTGGAATTTGACGGCAAATCGGTTCCGGGTCCTGCCAACATTCCACTGTCAGACGATGGCATCGAACACAACATCCTCGTCGTTCTTGGCTGACGGCGCTTCCTTCTTGCAACTTACAACCAACTGAAAGGCCATTGATCCGCGTTGGTTTGGAATTGAACGATTCACGGAACAACCCGCTATTTTCCTCCGGTTACGGCCAGATTGTTTGTGACTGGGAAGATATTTGGCACGCCATTCTCATAAATATTGGCAGCATTTTTATCTGCCTGGCTATCCACCTCGCCTTCGAGAGTCACATGCCCGCCTTTGACAATGATGTGGATCGATTGGAATGCTCCCAATCCAGATCGCGAAAGCTTGCTCTGCGAATAAATTGCCAGATATTCGGCGCGCCGAATCTGATCTTCCATCGGAGGATGGAGGCAGCACCTCGAACTGGCCATTCACTTTCTCAACCCCTTCGATGAGCTTGACTGCCGAGAGAGAGGCGTATTTGGATGGGCAAGAAGATAGTGGAAGACACCCGCAAATAGACCGCTGGCACGAGAGTAAGTTAGGATCTCGGACCGCATATAGGTATCCGTGTTTGCTTCCGCTGTGCGGCCCACCGGCCCAGCTGGTGCCGATACGTTGCCGCCAAGTTTCACCTTGCTATGCAATATGCAATAGGTTGTTTGCGCCGTGCTCATTCATGACCAGCAATACAAAATCCGTAGCCTCGCCGCCGATCTGGAAGCCGACGCTCCCGCCATCTCACACCTGAAATGATTTCACAGCTGTAATCACCCTTCGTCGGTTCATCCGCTTTTTCGGACATCCGGATCTCCGTGTCGAGCCATTTAAGAATGTAACTTTCGGGAGGGTTGTCGCGCCATTTGCG
>VFSW01006758.1_pt1 | contig 16805 bp, 10 predicted proteins | sample 5358111 | NCBI WGS metagenome assembly VFSW01 (sample SAMN11554181, study PRJNA540505) | mine drainage metagenome | isolation source: sediment from site ElyBrook_90M | place: USA: Ely Copper Mine, Vershire, VT | collected 2017
AGAATTTAACAATTGATGTGGTGACATCCTCCTGTTAAGTTGATATCAACGCTATCAGCCCGGTGGAGCGTAATACCGGGTACACGCAAACAAGGAGAACCTTCGCAATGTTCACGCCAAAGGGAAAGTTCGGCTGGTACGAGCTAATGACCAGCGACACTAAAGCTGCCGGCAACTTTTACTCCGACGTTGTGGGCTGGACAACCCGGGAGATGCCCAATACTGACGGTCCTTCTTACACGACGTTCAATCTCGGTGACGTCGGAATCGCGGGAATGTTGCACATGTCCGGACACACCGGCTGGATAGGCTACATTGCGGTCGACGATGTCGATGCTCACATCGAGAAAATTGTAGAGGCGGGCGGCAAGCTCTGGAGGCCGGCGACAGACGTTCCCGGAATGCTCCGCTTCGCCGTCATGTCTGATCCGCAGGGCGCCGCTATTGTGGTCTTTACGCCCAACCCGAGCATGCCTTCGCCGGAACGCCCGGCAGCTCCGACTCCAGGGACGATCGGCTGGCACGAACTTTATACGACGGATCTCGAAGGCGGATTTGACTTCTACAACAAACTCTTCGGCTGGACCAAACTCAGCGATATGGACATGGGCCCGATGGGGATCTACCGCATCTTCGATGAAGGCGAACACAAGGAAATGGGAGACGGCGGAATGATGACCAAGGCGCCGAATATTCCCGTCTCTTGTTGGAACTTCTATTTCAACGTCGACTCAATCAAAGCGTCTGTTAAACGGATAGAGGCCGGCGGGGGGAAGATTTTGAACGGTCCCATGCAGGTGCCTGGCGGGGGCTGGATCATCAATGGCCAGGACCCCCAGGGAGCCATGTTCTCTCTCGTCAGTAATACGGAATAAACCGTCTGCAATTTGCGCTTAACCGGACCATGGGACACGCACCTGGCTGGAATGAGCGACCGAAACCAGGAGCGAGACCGGAAGCCCCTTCGCGCGCGACTTAGGGCTTCCGGCAACGAGCTAGATCCAGACCTTGGATTCAAGCGAACGTTTCATGGGTTCATCACTCTTAGACCGGGCATGCCCCGGCGTACCGGGCCCGGAATCGGCTTCTTCCTCCCTGGGGTATGCGTGGGGCGGCCCCACTCGATTCATACGCGCGTAATTGGGAATCGCCAACAACTCCGATCCGTCTGCCCATCGACCCTTGATGACCATAATGCCGCCGAGCAGGTCTGGCTTCCACTCTGTGCGAAGTGAGCCCGCATCAAGTTTCTGATCGATATTCTGATTGTCGGCAACCTCCACGTTGTAGACCATTGGACCGTACTTCAAAGCAATCAGTCCGGTATCCGCCTTGATGCGAGGATCCGCGACTACGCGCTGTGGATCCATCGGCAACTCCAACTCGATGCTGTCGCCGGCTCTCCACTCGCGTGTCACCATCGCGTAACCTTTATGAATCGTGGGCTCGACCTGCTCGCCATTGATCGCAAATCGCTTCAGTCCCTGAACAACAGGAGATTCAGTGTAGATCTTGCTCGTGGAACGATCGTGAATTCGCACATAGACCGTGAACGTTTTAGCTTGTTCGGGATTGAGCGCGATTGAGATCGCCCCCTTCCACGGATAATCCGTCTTCTGAACAACCTCCACATTTGTTCCGGCGACCTGGCCCACATTGATCCGGCTGCCCACAAACATGTTGACGTAGAGCCCTGAGACATCCTTGACGTAGGTCCATGTCGGAATCATAAGCAGCGTGCGCGACACGTTGCCGACGCAGCATGGGCACACATGCCAAAGCGCCCGTTCAGTGTCCACGAGGGGGTTTGTGTAGCAATAGCTCTTGCCATCCAAAGCCATACCGCCAAGCAAGGCGTTATACATCGTCTGTTCGTAGAGGTCTGCGTATTTTGCGTCGTGATAGGCAAGGTTGAGTTTGTATTGGAAGAAGACCAATCCGCAACTCGAACATGTTTCACAGTACGCTTCGTTGCGAAGAGAGTAATTTGGTCCGAAGCCTTCGGAGGTCTCGCCGCTACCAATCCCGCCGGTCAGGTAGTACTTCTTATTGACCATGTTGTCCCAAAGCGAGATGACCGCGCTTTGATAATCAGGATCGTGTGTCTCGGCAGCGATATCGGCCATGCCCGAATAGAAATACGTGGCGCGGACCGCGTGGCCGACAGCTTCGTATTGTTGTCCCGGCGGCAAATGGCTTTGGTCGTACTCTGAACCTCCGCGCCGAGAGTCGAGCAGAAACTTTGCCAGGGCAATATATGCGTCGCCGCGGTGATTGCCCTCCTGGTCGTTGACGAACCGTCCAAACCGCACCAGCGCCTGCTCCATCTCCTGGTGGCCGTCAAACCAGTCCTTTTTGCCCGGCCCGATGTTAGCCACCCAGCAGTCTGCAAGCTTTTTCGCAGCGTTATAGAGGCGCAAATCCTTGCCGTCGGTGAGAGTGTAGTGATTAATCGCCGACTCGATGAAATAGCCGGAGACATACCCTTCGTGATTGCCACGATGATCGGGCGACCATCTCTCTGGCCAGGTCGAGCGGTCTGCCAGGATGTAAGCCGTCTGCAGGTAACCGTCCGCCATCTGAGCTGCGAGGATTGCAGGGATCCACCGTTCGAGGGTTGAACGCATCAGCTCCTGTGCCCGCAAGATCTCAGGATCATCGTGGGCATCCACCATAAGCGCAATGCACATCGACTCCAAGGTCTGGTGTACCCATGCATTCGAGAAAACATATCCTTTATGCCTGCCATGCGGCTCACCGCGGTTGGCCTTGCCGGCTTCGATGAAGTTGTCGATCCCGCCATCGCCGCGCATGACAGGAATATCCGTTCGTTCGCACATCTCAATGCAGTGAGGAATCCAGTTTACGATCAGCGTTTTTGCACGCTGATTCCAAAACTCACTATCGATTGAGTATTTCCTCGTGTACACCACATCCAGCCGATTCGTCGGTGGTTGCGGTTCTACATGGACTGCGATCGAGTGCGACCGATCTTCAGAACCTGAGGCTAATAGCGTCAACAAGTAATCGCCGGGGGCTGAGAATGCGGCTTTTGTGATCGGCGAGGTCGCATTGTCAAAAGCTACTGTTCCCGGGCCTGACGCCTTGACCCAACGCGCCGTATTCCTGGGTGAATCCTCAAGCCATGTGACTTTCCCAGCCAGATACGTCCGCGCGCCCAGCATCACTGACCGATCCACGCCTGAATCGATAACCGGCGGAAGCGTGGTTATCGGGCCGAAGTTGTAGACGCGCCACTCCAGGATTCCCGCCGGCTGGCCCTTCTGAGGGGTGACCGCAAGACGCAGTTTGCTGGTCTTCACCGGTGCGAAACTCGTTGCATTAAACGTGTCTGCCTGCAAACCCAACCCTTCAGGCTGATTCACCGGAAGGAAATCGGAACCGTTCCAGTAGAGAATGCGATAGCTCTCGGGCACGTGCATCTGGCGCAGGCTGCTGCTGCCGGGCAATGCGCCCGGTTTCGGACGCTCCACAGCCCAGTAAATTTCAATTTTGTTGATATTGACCGGCTCGCTCCAGTCATACTGCACCCACGATTCGCCACCTTCGCCTTGCGACTCCCTGTGCAGCGCGTAGAGTCCATGCGAGCGATCTAGTGAACTCTCGGGAACGTAGCCATCGTTCAGCGCTGAGATTTTGTTCTCACTCATAACGGTCAGACTCGAGGGAACCGCCACCCGGGCAATGTTCAGGACCCGATCGGTCGACTGTGCAGAGGCCTGACCGCCGTTCATGGCGGCCACAACAGCAGTCCCGGTCAGTCCCGCAAGAAACTGACGGCGATTTGGTTCGAGTTGATAGAGACTTTCGCCTGATTTGGCTTTAAGACCTGTTTTCGTTACATGCTGCTTCCTGCCCATTAGAGTTGCTCCAGTTCTGCTCATCGTTCAGATGATTGAGCGGGGGACTTGCTCACGATCATCACTGCTTAGGCTCTTGCAAAATACCACCACAATTATTCGACGAAATTCAACGAAGTTTGTAGGCCGCCTCGCTCCAAGCCAGTTCCTGACGCAACCGGCCCAGGTGTGTCTGCTTCTCAATTCGCACCAGTTCGTTGCCCGTAATCTCAGCAAAATCTTCGAGATGCGCATTCCGAGTGCCTGGCAGAAAGATGTATGAGGCGCGCCGCACAGTCACAACACGCTCCTTCTCACGCACACACAGACCTAACTAGGGTCGTGCCGGCTCATTCGGTGCAACCCTCCGGTCATTTCCAGCTTCTTCCAGTACATACTTCCTTTTCGTTGCCTTGTTATGGTTCTTGGCCTGCTGGAGGCGGACAGCGAGTTGACGAGCGGCCTCCAGGTGGCTGAGTTTTCTCTCCGCCAGCATCTCCTGATACAGAACTACTTCGTCAAATGGGTCGCGCCGGGTCGCCTCATTGGCCTGTTCGATAGCGCCCACGTAGTCCCCCCGCCTCAGCAAAAGAACGCACAGCAGATCGCGGGCCGGTAGGTAGGATGGTTCCAGGTCGACTGCGCGCCTGGCGGCCTGCACGGCTCTTACTGTTTTGGTGTCGTTGTTTTGCGGATCTTCAGAAAGCGCCTCAGCATATAGATACTGAACGAGCGGGTCACGAGGGTGGGCGTTGCTTTCTCGCTCGAACATGGCCAACGCCGCAGAAGCATCGTTTTTTTGACTGAACAGCATGCCCATCGCATCCTCGGCGAAAGATAACTTGGGATCCGTCTTGTGTGCCTCCTCGAAATCGGCCAACGCCGCATCCATCCTGGCTACCTGTACTTCGAGAACTCCTCGTGCAACCAGCAGGCGGGCATCTGCGGGAATGTTGTGCAGGCCCACATTCACAACATCGATTCCGACTTGATAGGAGCCATGATTGAACGACAATTCAGCGAAATACAGATAAGGGTCCGGAAGTTTGGGTGAGACCTGAATCGCTTGTCGAAGCCACGCAATCGCTTTGGGGGAATCGCCGCCATCCTCCGCGATTTTGGCCGCGAGAAGCAGTGCCGTGCCGTTATGAGAGTCAGGCCCGGTCAGGGGTTGAATTGCTGACAAAGCCTCCTCGCGGTTGCCTGCGGACCGCTGCGCCTCAGCAAGCAGCATGCGATTAGCCGCCGTGTCTTCGACTGCGATAAGGCGCGATGAGACCACCACTGCATCCTTGCCCCTTCCCAGGGATACCAGGCACCCCGCATACTCCCTCAGCGCCGGAGGATTGCGCTGGACCAGATCTCCCGCGCTCGCGTAGTGAGCCACTGCGGTTTCGCAATTGCCCGCTTTAGCTTCCAATGCGCCCAGCATGGCATGCGTCGTGGGCTCGTTCGGATTCAGGGTCAGAACCTGTTTCAGGATTTCTTCCGCCTCAGGCATTTTCTGCGCATAGGCGATTTCCGCGGCACCCTCAAGCGGTGGCAGAAAGCGTGGGCAAAGCTTTGTTGATGTCCGAAATGCCTCGAACGCCGGGATCAGTTTGCCTTCACCGCGCAACGCGAGCCCAAGCATGGTGCGCACTGAGCAATCGTTAGCAGAAGCATTCAGGTACGAACGGGCCGCTGCCTCTGCTTGCACGAATTGGTGTGCTTGCAGCAACCCGTACACCTCCTGTTGGGCAGACGCTTGGGCGGCCGCCGTAGAACTCAGTGCCAATGCCAGGAGGCATGCCCCGAGCTTGAAGCGAAGTGTGACGGATTTCGACTGCATCATGTCAACAGAATAGCTGCGGTCGACCCAACTAGGCCGCAGTTCCACTAATTGTCACTAAGCGCTAGAAAGTCAGGTTGCCTCCCACCTGAATGAATCGCGGGACCAATTGCCCTGTAGCCTTACCGAAATTGCCATCGGGTAAATTCGTATCCATGCTGGTCAGATTAGGGCGGTTGAACACGTTGAAGAACTCGAAGCGCAGCTGTAGCGCGATGGACTCTCGTATCTTGGTGTTCTTCAAGAGCGCGACATCCGATTGCTGATAGTCCGGCTGAACAAAGTGGTTGAATTTTTCGTTGCCCTCAGTGCCAAAGGTAGGCTGCGCGAAGTTGGCCGCAGTGAACACGCCATTAAGGAACGCTTTACGGCTGGTTCCCTGCTGATACGACGAAACGCTGGGGAAGTCGTAGTTATCTCCATCCGCGTTGTAGTCGCCGCTCCCCGGCGCGTATCCGATGTAGGCTCCGGATGCATTGGTCAGCGGTTCGAATGGGGCATTTGTATACACGTTGAAGGGGTTGCCGCTCTGCAGGATTGTAGTACCGCTTACGACCCAGCCGCTTGCCGCCCGGCCCAGTATCCCGGAGTCGTGGCTAACATCAGGAACTTGGTAGTTCCAAGCCAGAGAGAGACGGTTGGGCGCATTCCAATTCGACGGACCATACCACTGGTGGGGGTTTATGTAGCTGGGAAAAACTTGTGTGTCGTCGTTAGAAGACGAGTGGGTATACGAGGCGTTGAAGAATGCACGCGAGAAGCGTCCCTGGAAAGAGACAATCAGCGCGTTGTAGTTGGACACGCGATCATTCTGTGTGTAGAGCACACTTCCGAAGTTCGGGTTCAACCGTGAAGGAACGGCACTGTTATGCAGGATCAGGTCTCCCGGCAATTCGTTGATGTCTTGGCCGTAGCTCACATTGAAGACCTGTCCGCCGCCCGAGAGCAGTTTGCGGCCGTTGGCTCCGGAGTAAGTCAGACCAGCCACAAAGTGACTGCCCATCTCGTGCTCCACGCCGGTGGAGTAGATATAGGCAACCGGAGAAATCAAGTTTGGGTCAATGCCGCCGATGGAAAATTGAAGCCCCGTGATACCCCCCGCCGCATTTAGTGAACGGGCAGGCAGCGTGGGATAGGGGAAGTTATATGGCTTCTGGTTCGAAGTGCCGAAACCAAAAATTGGCGCCGGTGTTTGTCCTCCATAAAACGTAGGAAAGATATTGCCCGGCGGATTACCGCGGAACTCTTCCTGGAGATTCGCGAGGGTCGGCCAGTTATGGAAGATGCCTGTACCGCCCTTGATCACCCACTTCCCGTTCCCGGTTATGTCCCATGCCACACCTGCGCGAGGGCTGAATACATCGGAGATCGACCGGTTCAACGCATGGGTGTGGCGTACGACAATTCCGGTCGCAATCTGTTGCTGTAAAGTCTGTCCCGGCCCCAAGAAGAAGTTGCCAAACGCTGTAGCGGCGCTGCGCGAATAGGGATTGCCATAGTCATCCCAGCGCACGCCATAGTTAATTGTCAGGCGAGACTTCAGCTTCCAGGTGTCCTGGATGAAAGCACCGTTCGTAATTCCCGCCGCGTTCCAGTTGTACTGTGACTGCTGGCCGGTCAAAGGATCGTAAGAAACGTTGCCTTCGGTGTAGACATTATCCCGGGCGAGATCAAGCAGGCTGCTGAATTGGAAATTTGGCTGATCGTAAGGTCCGTTGAAAACCTCTACGTCATCGGCGAACAGACCTTCGTAGCCTGCTCGGATGTCGTGCGACTTGATGATATGGGTTAGAACATCACGCCAATGATAGTTGTGCTGGATAAAATCACCTTGCGCGAAACCATCTCCGAAACCGGAACTTATGCCCGTCACATTCACTACCGGAACTTCAAACAGCCCTGTCGATGGTTGAATGCCCTCAACTCGATTGGCCGCGAATGCACCCTCATTGATCGTATTCGGACTAAAAGTATGAGTCTCATTCACCTGGATAGCGTACTGATAGAAGTTATTGGTCTCGACAAAGGCTGAACGCGGATTCGGCGTGTTGGTGGTAAGGGTTGTGCGGTAAAAGCTTCCGTAAAGGCGGTCGTGGGCGAAGTCCTTGTCTATGCGGAAGTTGTACTGAAGGCCATTGCGGTAGTCAGTATCGGTGTAGCTGCCCGAGTCGATGACGGCCGTAGCGCACGGCAGGAAGAACGTCGATGCCGTCCCGCACACAGGCGTCCCGCTGGTGTTTGCGGGATAAAGACTGGCCGCGGTAGCACTCACCGCAACGTTGGCCACCTTGGTGACCGGATAACTGCTAAGGAGTTTGGTGCCAATGGAAGATGGAAACGCCGTCGATGCGAACTGCGTAAACGCAGGATCTTCGAAGGTGATGCTGTTGGAGACAGCCGCTGAAGCTCGCAAGGGTTCTATGGCAAAGAAGAAGTATCCGAACTTGTGTCGCGGAACGATCGGGCCGCCGACTGTGGCAGAAATATTATTGCTATGGAACGGCGCGTATTTCCGCGTGAATTCGGTCCCTGCTGTTAGTTCCTGATCGGTGAAATAATCGCTCGCGTTGCCGTGATAGTGATCTGTGCCCGACTTGGTAGTCATCAGCATTTCCACAGAACTGGCGCGGCCATAATCGACATTGTACGTATTTGTCTGGATGCTCGCTTCCTGGATCGAGTCAGGGTTGGGCGTAAGATTAAGCACCCCTGGGCGAATGGAACTTGTTACATCGAGGCCGTCGACGACATACATGTTTCCCACGGCACCCTGTCCGTTGGCGCTGGAGTCGACTTGCGTTTCTGTCGAGTAATTGTCTCTTCCCGAACCGGGGCTGCCGTTGGATGTGATTCCGGTTCCGGTTACACCAGGCGCCATGGTTACCAGCGAAATCATGCTTCTGCCTGCCAGCGGCAAATCGGAAAGAGTCTGCGTTGAAAGGGTCTCCTGCACGCGCGTATCTGCCGTGTCCAGCACGGGTTCTTCTGTTGTGACCTGCACGGTTTCCGCCGCGTTGCCCAACTCCATCGTCACCGGCACGTTTAAGGTCAGCCCCGTCTGCAGCACAACCGCGGTGTTCGACTTGGAGAAGCCTGCTGCCGTGGCGCCCACGTGATAGTTGCCGGGAGCCAGGCTCACAAATGTATAAACTCCGGAGGAGTCGCTCTTGGCGGTGTGCCGTTCGCCAGTCCCGTCATTGGTCAACGTCAGAACCGCATTGGGAATTACTGCGCCACTGGGATCTTGAACAACTCCCTGGATGGATCCGCTGAATTGGGCGTGTGCGAGCGGAGCCAGCATCAGGCTCAGCGCAAGCGCATGTTTACCAAGCACCCTGATTCTGTTCATGCAAATGCCTCCAGATTTGAAATAGAGCTCTTGACTCGGGAAGTTAGGCTTTCGCGGTAAACGTTTGCTAAGCCGGACCCGAACTTTCTACACCCTTCGATTGATCGCTGTCAAGCGGCAAGCGTACGCGTAGACCCTCAAGAGAGGGGGCTTTTTTTTGAGGCGAAGTCATCCACCCGCTTTGCCCAGGCCTCGACTGGTTGAGGTTTCCTGCCTCGTGAGAAGTGCAGCTTACGAGGCGCGATCTCGACCGTAATAAAAATTCTCGCCTGGGCGCAAGGGCAACCAGCCAGATCTTCAGAATTGGTCCCCTTGAGACTCACGCCAAGCTGAGGAGTCATATCGGAGAGGTTGGTAAATCGTTTTCCGTCGCATCTTGTGTAAAAGGGCTGAAAGCATCGCTCGGCGATAATCACAAAGTGGCAGGTGGCGAACTGTTGCTCGGCAAACTTTAAGTCGGCCACGCCCTTGTGGCCCCCCGGAAGCGGAGGTTGTGCTCGATTCGCCCCATCTCCTGCATCTTAGCGCAGCATCTAATCGTGAATACTAATGAGCGGACAACTAGCTCTTGCTACCAATTCGTAGGCCAGGCTTGTTTGCAGATGTCGATTCAAGCGCGATACGGATTGGACCCCGAGAACCATGAGACTATTAGCCGACAACTTCGCCAATTCAAGGATTTCGTTGGTTGGAAGACGCCGGCGCAAGTGATAATCGGGATCGCACCAGTCGCGGTGTGGCACCGATGGATTCCGGGCCAGCTGTTTGCAAAACTCTTCCGCCGCCGCACGAAGCCGATCGGGGTCCGCAGGCGTGTTTTCCGATACGGCCTGAATCAGTTCGACCGGAACCGCGAGATCTCTTCCGAGCGACAAGGCGTATGCTGCTGCGTTTGCTCCGCCTGCTGTGAAATCCGAAACTAACAGAATTTGGCTTGCATTCAGGCCCAGATCTAGGCCGGCCATAACGTGTCTCCCTACTGTGAGAGTGGGACACTTCGCAGAATGCAGTATTTTTTCGGCATTGGAACCGACAAGTAGATGCTCCAATCCTCTATACACCCCGTGTGTCCCTAGAACCAAAAGATCAGCCTTGTTATCGGTGACGGATCCGAGGACCGCAGCACATGGGTCGCCGTCACGAAGGTCGACTCTAACTGTGATGCCCACACGCCGAACTCCCGATGCGAACGCCTCCAAACGTTGAGAGGCCATTTCCCTGGATAAACTGGGTTTATGACTACGCAATTCGGCTTCCGCCGCTTCAGCAGACAATTCGAACGCATGCAAGATTGTCAGACTTGCGTTATAGTGATGCGCAAAGGCGACTGCATAGTCAAGCGCGAGACGTGAACTCTCAAGGAAATCTGTTGCGAAAACGATATTGCTCAAATTCAAACCTAAGTCTTGCCGATCACTTTGGTTTAACAAGCTTATTCCCTCCGATATGGTGACGATCCGACTAAAGTTATTGGTGAGAAAGGGGCCGTATTTCATCTCCGGCTGCAAATCAATTAAATGTCAATTGTGCGAGCATTCGAGTCGGCTTTGCGGCAGATTGATCAGCTGTATGCATCCCTGGAGCGAGCGAATGAAAGGGCGGTTGCAATACTGGAAGGATGGCATTCTTCTCCGAGAACACGACTTGATAGTGAAACACTAAGGGGCGCAAGAGTTTTCCTTCTCAGTGCCTCATGATCAAGACGTGAGACCGATTGGTGAATTTCAGGACGCCAGCAGCAACAAGTTGAACCCAGATATCTAAGCGAGAAAGTGATCAGAGGGAGGAGATCGAAGCCGGATAACTGAATAGAGAGGTAACCATTGGGGTATACGATCGGCCAAAGCTTCCAGGATTTCGGAGTTGAATGGGATGCTTCTATGCCGAGCGTTAATCGTGGCTGGATGGGCATGGATGCGATGGAAATTGGTTGCCAAGTTCGAAGCCAGATCCTGGATGGAATCAGGCTGCCTGTCCCAGAGTTTTGCAAACGACGTCCATGAAGCCGAGTTCGGATCACGATCGTAGCGGGATAATTTATAGCCCCACGCCCAAAGGGCGATTGCAATTGACAGTCCGATAAGTCCAAACGTGCAGGGTCTGAGCCCGCTTCTCACAGACGGAGCTTGTGCCGCGGTCTGAGGCGACACCGAGTGGGCGTTCATCAGTGTGAAAGGATGATGACCCGCAGATGAATCGGTTGCCGGCACGCTGACGAACTGTCCCTTCTACTTACAGCGAGACATTAACTTTATTAGACAACTTCGTCAAGCCAAAGGTCACCGTTCCGTTAGGATGTTCTCAACTTTATCATCTATGGCCCATCCCTTCGGTTCTACATCGATCAGTTCCGTAAGATGGTCGAGATCTTCCGGGACGCATCGGATCGAACATGGAACTGCGCGACTCGATCTTCCCGAACGAGTCGCGCAGCAAGTTATGCGATGGTGTTGGAAGAGATTCACCTCCTGGATTTGAAGGATGGCCTCTTATGATGTGAGCGGTGTCCCGGAATAGCCTATTAGAAATCCGAAACTCGGGCCTCTCGTTCATCCGTCGAGATCAGAGAATCCGGGCGTTGACGTATTCTTGCGATTCGCATTTAACCTGTCTTGCTGATCGACATTAGAATCAGCCGCCATTCGGCCCATTGTGACAGCTGTAGCATCCGATGATGGTTCCGGCCGCGAAGGATTTTCCCGCAAGTGTGCGAGTGGTTCTGACGCGCGACAGAATCGTGCCGCGATAATCAGTTCCGTGGCAGCCTTGGCAGGCAGCAGTTCCACCTGAATCTGCAACCTGCTGGTGAGAGCTCACCCACGAGGTTCCGATGGGGTGCAGGCCATGAGGACCACCATTGGTCGTGGATGGAACCGTGGCGTGGCAAGTATTGCACTCTGCGAGTGTACCGGCATGGCCTTGGAGGGCGATGCTCTGGACGTTGTCATTGGCGATGGATGTGGGGAACTCAGCGTGCGTGGATCCATGACAGGCTTCGCATTGAAGTCCGCCGTGACCTGCTGAGAAACGATACATGGAGAGACCCGCCGCAGGCGTATTGGCGCTGGTGGCGAAGGTTGTGTCGGCCGGGGCACGATATGTAGTGCCACTGGAAAAGGCAGTTGTGTAGGCCAGAGTTGTATTGGTGGCGCTGGCAAGGCCGGTGTGGCAGGACTGGCAGGTGGGTTCGGTGAGCCACCCACTGCGAGAAGGATTGGCAACGGCGGTGAGATTGCCGTGACAGTTCTGGCATTCGATCGCCTTTGCGCCGGAACTTGTGAGCAGGTTGCCCATCGCACCGCGCAGGCACTGCGTTTTGGGGCCGGGGTGGCAGCTATAACAGGTGGTACGTGTAGTGTCGCTGTCCATAGTGACACCGGTAGCCGGATCGACTACGCCTGCATGAAGTCCGTGGACGGCTGTAGTCAAGGGTTGAATTCCAGTTACACCGGCCATTCCCAAGGCATTGGATTGATGACACTGATAGCAAAGCACCGGTTTCGACGATACAGTTGCTGCTAGGCCAGACGGGTTGTAGCCCACTTGCGTTGCGGCCGATTGGAAGAGCGAGGTGCTCTGGAAGCGGTCGTCGTGCTTGCGCAGGATGTTCAGTTTCGCATCTTTTGCGGGGTCAGGGTCATTGACCCATCCGGCGCTGGGTTGTGCGGCCGGGTCTGAGTTGGAGGCGTGACATTTTGCGCAGCTCATCTCGTCTGAAGTGGGCAGTACGATGTCGGTAGTGGCCAGAACTGCACCGGAGGTGTCGCTGGCAGTGAGGCGCATCATCGGAAAATAGTTGGTCGTCCCATTGTCGGCAAAGGGCGTCATGGGAATGCCGCTGGCCATCCAAGTGTTGTCAGTGGTACTGAAGGTCAACGGCTGCGGCGTATTTGCGGTTCCCGGCATGGCGTTTCCGGTCAAGCCCACGTCAGGTACTGAGGAGGTACCGAGGCCGAGGGCGGTAAGGTAGTTCCAAAAGTTGGTCTTGCTAGAGGAACTGGTGTTGATGGTGCCGGTGAGCGGATCGGTGATGGCACTGTAAGTGATCTTGTAATTGGCGGGTGTCGTTACCAGTGACCCTCCTGTGTTGATGAGATGGGCGTGAATGGTGTTGTAAGGAGGCAAAACTCCGAAGACACTGTAGTCCTTGCCGTCGAAACAGTGCATCCCGAGATCGTTCCAGCCAATTAGCTTGAATGTACCGCTGCTGCCGCCAGCAGCACCAACGTTGAAAGTAACGGGCACCGATGAAGTGTGGCCGTTGCCAGTGATGGTGATGGAGCCGCTAAACGACCCAACAGACAGCCCCGTAACGCTCGAGGAGACGGTCAACGTTGCAGGAGTTTTGCCCGAGGTTGGCGTAATGGAGAGCCACGAGGCGCCGCTAACGCTGGCCACGAACGTCGAGTTCGGACTGGCGCTGATGGCTATTGTCTGCATGGCTGGAGAAATGCCGCCTGCCGTTGCTGAGAACGAGAGGGAAGAGGGGCTCACCGTCAATGTGGATGCGGAGTTGACCGTAAAGGTGACCGGCACAGAGGTTGTGCGGCCGTTGCCGGCTATCGTAATCGAACCGGAAAATGTTCCTGAGGCTAGACCGCTGACACTGGATGACACAGTCAAATTTGCAGGTGTCGTTCCCGTGGATGGCGAGACGGTGAGCCACGGAGCTCCGGTCACTGTGGCAGTGTAGGTGGTATTGGGGCTGGCGCTGACCGTGATTCCTTGAGCCGCAGGGGAACCGCCGCCAACGGTGGCTAAAAATGAGAGTGAGGTAGGGGCGACGCTCAGAGTCGATGCAGGATTGACAGTGAGGGTGACGGGCACCGAGGTGGTGTGTCCGTTACTCGTCACAATTACCGCTCCACTTAAGGTGCCGGCACTCAGTCCTGTAAGGCTAGCAGTGAGCGTCAGGGCTGCAGGGGTGGTCCCGGTTGTGGGTGAAACCTTTAGCCAGGATGCCCCGCTGACCGATGCCCTGTACGTTGCGTTGGGACTGGCGCTGATTGAAAGTGTTCTCGGTGCCGGGGATGATCCACCCAGGGTGCCGGAGAACGCTAACGATGCGGGACTCACAGTTAACGTCTTTGCCGCCGCTGTGACAGACAGGCTGACTGGTACGCTGATCGTCCTGTCTTCGCCAATGAGAATGGTGATGGAGCCGTTGTAAGTGGCGGCGGCAAGAGCCGAAGGATTCACAGAGATGGAGAGGGTCTGCGGTGTGCTGAGCCTGCCGGCTGGCGAAACGGAAAGCCAGGTCTGCGCCCCGCTTATTCCCGAGGCCCTTACGGAAAAGCGAGTCGTATTCGGCGCCGTCACTTTAAGTGTTGTTTGTATAGTTACCGTACTGCCGGTTGAAGCGGTAAATGCGAGTGAAGTTGGAGAGAGGGTAAGAGAGCTGTTTCCATCCTGAGCCCGGGCCATACTTGCCCAAACCGGACTCAAGGAGAGCAGCGCAATCGAAAGCAATGCCCTGGAGCGTTCCACGATAGTCCTCCTTTTGGACTGGGAGGAGTTGCCGGTCACGAAGGCCTCGCGGACGCGACACATCCTCAGTGGCAGAAACCGCATTCGGTTCGTATTCAAACCAGGCGAGGAAATTTAGAAATCAGCATTACAGCGATCTAGTCTTATGTATCTTTCTGTGGTTACTTTGCGGCTCTTCACAAAAGGTGGTATGTGACCCCAATCACGTATGTCTGGTCATCCTTTATGGGCGAAGATATTTTTTCGGGGTAGGGAAAAGAAACTATTTTTATTGAACGACTTGCAACGAATCTTCCGTACGCCGTCGGTGCGCGGATGTTCCCGGGCCTGTTTATTGGCATGCGCAATCGTTGTCGAAGTGCTGCAATCGTGGCGTTGCATTTGAGCGCGCAACGCCGCGAAATCCCATCTTTTTTTCCAAACTCTAGACAATGAACAAACTTCTTACCTGGAGTGGAAGTCTAAATAATGTGGCCGAAGAGAGAGTCTCGGCGCTGCATGAACGGGGAAGCCCTCGATTGCGCTGAACTAATGCATGCCGAAAAGATGTTTTGCCTCTCTGAAGGTCAGCGCTGAAATAGTCACTCTGCCGAGGCAAGTCTGGTTCGGGGAAGAGCTGGCAGGAGGTAAATGATGCCGCTCAAAATCACGAAAAGGCAACTTGTTCTGACGCCGCTCGTCTTCCTGTTAAGTGTGTCGGTGTTTGCCTGGGGCCTGCAGGCTAAGTTATCTCTCTATCAGCTACGTGGCCCGTCACATCCGATATCCGTCGCGAAGCTCCTGCCGGATAACCAAGTCAACAAGAGGATAGGCATTCCTCATTCGAGCGATCGCATTTTTGAGCCGCATCCTCCTTTTTTGACCGCCTATTTTGTCTTTCATGCCCCAGTCATTATCTTGAGAAGACAGCAGACCGACCATTTCGCCCTGCTCTCTATCCGCGCGCAAGTCTATTCCTTATTCTTCCGGCCGCCCCCCTCCCAGGCTTAGTTGCTAATTTCGCGGCGACATGCACCGCGAAAACCACCCGGCACCTCTCATGGCTGCCGATAGCAATAGCTACCAAGGTTGACATCGCTTCAGGCTTAGAGCGCCCCCTCATTTAAACGTCCACGTCCGCTGCTCTGGACTGAACTGCCATCGTTGGTTCTTGCCGCAATGCTCTGCCATGGAAAACGGCAGAAGCGGAGGGAGAAACTTCCATGAATGTTGGAGCAATGTTGCTTATGATGTGTGCGGTATGTGCCATGATCGGTATCTATCGTGGTTTGATGAATCGTAGAGAGAAGCGCTCCAAAGTGGCGAGCCCACACATTTCCGCCGTCAGAGTTCCGCACCGCGCCCCACCGCGCATTGTATGGCTGGATGCGATCGAACTTCTAAAATTAACCAACTCGGATCCTGATACGGTCGTATTCCGACTGATGGATGGTAGTGGACCAATCGGTAATCTCAGACTCGTAAATGGTGAGCAAGCAGTGACCCTGCAAGAGTTTAAAGATACACTTCCATGGATCCCACCTCAGAGCCGAATCGCACTTTATCGAGTTGGTGGCATCGATGGCGCCATCGCTCGCCGCATCGGAGCCATCGCACCAGGGAGAGAGTTGTTGCTTGTATCTGGAAGAGTTCCCCACCTTGTCGAAGACGAAGTTTCCGCTGGAGGCAGGTTATGAGACTACTTCAGAACTTGTCATCGCAAGTTGTCGAGCTGTTGGATCTGCAATCCCCCTCCGGTACTGCTCTTCTGGTCGATCCCGATCCGTTTATTCTTGCGGACCGTCATCAACTACTCATGCGCTATTGCAAGGTGGTCCATACTGTTACAACATCCGGCGGGGTGTATGAGCTGCAACCGAAAGAGGAGCCCTTCGTTGTTGTACTCGGCAATGCTCTGGGAGGTTTTCATCTGCAGGCCGTTACCGAATACATACGTCACAGATGGCCACACGCGCGGATATTGATTGTCGGTGATGCTGTCCCTTACCTTGAGGATCAACTCTACGACGAGATCGTTCACGCGCCCGCCAGCGACAGCGAACTTCTCCTTGCATTCGAGAAGTGCAAAAACTTCATGATGTAATGACTCGGTGCAAAACGGGCATTCAAGGTGAATCGGGAGCCCGTCTCCTTTTGGCTAACCACGATCCGATGAGGGCGTATCGGATCGAAGGTTATTACGGATTATGGCCGCATAGACAACTGATTGTGTCTTCGCTTTTTTGCCGAATCGAACTTCTGTTGAATCGGATTACTATAGATCCACTCATCAGAAGAT
>VFSW01006759.1_pt1 | contig 16801 bp, 16 predicted proteins | sample 5358111 | NCBI WGS metagenome assembly VFSW01 (sample SAMN11554181, study PRJNA540505) | mine drainage metagenome | isolation source: sediment from site ElyBrook_90M | place: USA: Ely Copper Mine, Vershire, VT | collected 2017
TCGATATTGCGAGTCAACCCGAGGCCAAAGAAGGAGAAGGTGAAGCCAGAGGAAATCGATTCGAAGAAAGTGTCCGTCTCAGGCATCATCGTCATTCGATCTGCTGCCCTTCCGCCCCGGCGCTCATCAACCTGGTCCGAGCGATCGTCCAGAAGATGACCGACAACCCGTCCTTTCCGGCTCCCGAGCCCCTCGCGACCGTCCACGCGGCCCTGGCCGCGCTGGAGGTCGCCGAGGCGGCCGCCCAGGCCCGGACGCGCGGAGCCGCCACGACCCGCGACGAGAAGCGCAAAGCGCTCGTCACGGTGCTCGAGCAGCTCAAGGCGTACATCCAGAAAGGTCGCCGACGGCAACGCGGAGACGGCGGCGTCGGTCATCCAAAGCGCGCGGGGGTCAGCGTGCGGAAGGCCGTTCTGAGGCAGAAGCAGGCGTTCGCGGCCAAACCGGGCGCCGTCTCGGGCGTGGTGAAGCTGACGGCCGTGGTGGCTGGTCGAGCCTCGTACGACTGGGAGCACAGCACGGACGCAGGCAAGACGTTGGTGAGCCTGCCGAGCACGCTCCAGGCGCGCACGACGGTGACGGGGCTCACCCCGGGAGCGATGGTGACGTTCCGCTACCGCGCGGTGACGAAGGCGGGGGAGCGGGACTGGAGCCAGCCGACGGCCATTATCGTCAAGTAGGGAGATGACCCGCAGCCCGGCGCGCTCGGAAGGGGCGCGCCGGGTGTGCTTTTTCGGCTCTGCTTCGTCGAAGGCCGCGGCAGCGAAAACCTCACCTCCCCGCCCCATCGCTGTTCGCAGGACGCGAGCAGGCCGGGCCGGGTGCGGCCCCGCGTGCTGTCCGCGGCCAAGGCGCGAAATGTCTGGGACAGGACGAGCCTCACGCAAGTGCCCGGAAACGCATGTCGCGGTTCTGGCATGCCCTCCGCGAACGCAACGCGGCGCTCTGGCTTCGCTGGCTCCCGCCTACGCCCCTCGTCGCCCGACCGAGACCGTCCTCTATCGCCTCGTGCGCGAGCACCTCGAGTCGTTCCTCGCGTACGCCCGCGAGCACTACGACGGCGGCCTGCCGGCCTACGTCGAGGCGGAGCTCCGCTCGTACCTGAAATGCGGCGTGTTCGCCGAAGGCTTCACCCGCGCGCACTGCGAAAGCTGCGGCCACGACATCCTCGTAGCCTTCTCGTGCCACGGGCGGAGCATCTGCCCGAGCTGCTGCGGCCGGCGCATGGCCAACACGGCGGCGCACCTGGTCGACCGCGTGCTGCCCGACGTTCCGCTGCGCCAGTACGTGCTCACGCTTCCCCGCGAGCTGCGCAAGCTCGCCGCGTTCAAAGCCGACGTGCTCACGGCGCTCGCGCGCAATCGGCACAGCTGGCTCAACGTTTCTTGGCAACTGAGTTATGGTACGGTTCCGGTCGCCGGACAAGAGTGGTGGACTGCAGTGAAACACGAATTAGTTTGGGGCCTTGTTGCATCGTTAGGGCTATTCACCTCAGGGGTATATATTGGTGCTGCTTTGACGAAAACGCGCCCCGGTGAACCGTTTCGGTGGTCCCAGCTCCTCGTCGAGCACGTGTCGTTTTGCGCTTCGTCGAGGCGTAAGCTGCTTTTTGAAGGTGTCTCCCTCCTAGTTCTAACGATCATCCTGATTATCTGGCACTGGCTACATAACGGACGTGGAAGTGGCACGCCGTAAAAATCGGACCCTTCTCCCCCGTCCTGGCACGGAGAACGAGGAAACCCTTCATCGTTTACGACTTTCTGCCGTACGAGGTCCGTGCGCATCCGGAGATGTCGGTCCGCCGAGCACAGACGAGGCCGCGATCATTATTCCGCGGTTTTGCGCGTGGTCGCCGTCCTCCTCGAAGTGGCCCTGTAGACCCTCGCGACCTTCGCCAAGAGCGCTGCCGAGGGCGACCTTCCGCGTCCGATACCCTCGACGCGCCACGAGAGCATTATCCAGTTCGGGAAGAGGTCGAACGCGCATGCGGTTACGACCTCTTCGCTCCAGTTGAGGGTCACGTCGATCAGCCCATCGGGCCGAATCCGTCGATCGACCACGTTGATCCGCTCGACGAACGACCGGAGCCCCTCGGTGCCCTCGACCGCGAGGTCTACGTAGGCCGGCTTCCTGCCGTGGCCCCAGCACGAGCCCTTCGTGAGCACGCGAGGGTCGGCTCGGAGGGTCTCGACCAAAAGAGCGATTGGCGGGTCGATCGGGTCGGTGATGTGGTCGGGCGGACGCGTCGGCCGCCAATCGTCGTCATCCACATCATCTTCAACGGCGGGGGCGTCCAACGGCGTGACGAGCTGGATCGATCGGGCGACGCCGGGTTCCCGGGTGATCAGACCCTTCCTCGTGAGCGTGACGACCATCTGGTGGACCGCGGGCGGCGTAGTCCCGAAGAAAGCCTGCATCTCATGCTCGGCGGGCGACCTCCGGTGAAGCTCGACGTACTTGCGGATGAAGTCGAGGTACGCGAGCTGCGTCGGCGTCGGGTTCACGGCAGCATCGAAGCGGTCGCGGTGACGATCGTCAACAGCGGCGAACTGTCACCGCGCGATGTCGGGCGTGGGCTACGACTCGATCACAACAGGCACGGGCTCCAAGACCTCGCCGCGGACCACGGAGGCGTCTTGGGCCTCAGTCACACCGCGCGAGACCAAGGCCAGGACCGCTCACCGCCTGCTCCTTCGTCAACGAGCAGGTCGGCATCTCCAGTGCGAGCGCATGTATCCGCAAGGAGTGCCGCGACCCCGATGCGCAGGACTACTCGCGGTGCGAGGCGGCGTGCCGGCAGCGGTACCAGAGGTGAGGTACGCAAATCCCATGACTAGAATCGCTCCCGTCGTCATCTCGCTGCTCGGCGCCGGCATCGTCGCATGCGCCGGCAGCAGAGGTCCCGAAGCGCCCCCGTTCGTTGCTCAGGCGTGCAAGACCTCCCCTGGAGACGACGCCTGCGATCTCTGCACCGCCGCCAAGTGCTGCGCGGAGGAGAGCGCCTGTGTGGCGGATGCGGCGTGCAAGTCCGCCGACGACACGCTCGACGGCTGCGAGGCCAAGGCGGAGAAGGCCGGTCACGGGCTGCCCGAGTGCTACGACGCGTTCGGGGCGACGGGCACGCTCGCGAAGAAGCGGGCTGACTGCATTCGATCGAGCTGCTCGAAGGAGTGCCTCGGGACGAGCGCGACTCCGTGAGCGCGCCAGTCGCGGCCTGGTATCGTTCGGCGCCATGCCGCTGCCGAAGCGCCCCTATGTTGCCTCCGCCGATCATGTCCGCATCACCCGCGACGGTGACGACGCCGTCATCGAATACGCCGACGAGTCCGTCGCGACGACGCACCTCAAGGTTGGCGCCGAGAAGCTCGCGGCCATGACCGACGCCGAGCTGCTCGACTTCTGGAACGAGATGATCGCGGCCAGCGAAAACCACCGTGAGAGCTTGAGGTACACGGCAACCGAGATCCCCATCGGCAAGCCGCAGGTCGAGTTCTTCGAGCGCGGAAACAAGTGGACGCCGCGAGGCCACGTCCTCCGCTGCCAGATCCTCTCGGACGCCGCCATTCCACCCGCCGTGGACGAACCCTTCGTCTCGATCGACGGGCGCGACTTCACGCTCGGGGAGTTCATGACGATGGTGGGGACGTTCGGCGGCTGGGGCATGCGGGTCGAGTTCGTGCCGGACGACGAGCTGCACCAGCGTCCCAAATTGAAGGTCGGCGAGCCGGACCCCGAGAAGGGGAGACGGTCGTTCTCGCGAAGGCGGAGTCGCGCCTAGCGACGCCGGGTCAGGCCTGGCTCACGCCAAGGCTCCGACGGACATCCAGTCCCGGCGTAAGCGCCAGCTTCACGATCAGATCGGACAAGCTGTTCAACGACACTTCGTGGCCCTTGAAGGGCTCGCCCTTCTGCGTCACCTGGTACGCGACCGCCTCGTCGTGCGTGAACCATCCGGGCCGCAGGATCGTGTAGTCGAGGTCCGACGCCTCGATCACGGCGGCCGAGTCGCGATACGGGTCTAGGACGCTGCGGTAGCTTCCCCCCGGCACCTCGCCGTAGATGCCCATCGAGCTGACGAAGATGAGGCGCCTCAAGCCCGTCGCGTGCATGGCCTCGACGATGCACTCAGCCACCCTCTCGGCCAATCCGCTCCGACTGGGACCGTTTCGCCGATAAGACCGCATTATGTGACCGTCTCGGGACGGCTTGACCCACGTAGCACGCAAGGGTTTCCTACCCTCCGGCGGATGGTGGCGGCGAATAGGCGCGCGCGCGCCCAGCGTGAGAGGGCAACGCCTCGGGGTATGGCCGGGGGCGCGCCCCAGCAACGTACGTGCCGCGCAGGCACTCATCGCATTATCGTGCACTTGGCCCACATAGAGGGACCCATCGCTGTTGCTTCGACGTTACACGTGATGCATCGAAGCAATAATTGGAGGGCGTTTGCTTGGAACGGGCCGGGCGCTACTCGGCTCCGCGCCGCTCCCTCGCCCCCTCGCGCGGCCCCGGCGACCGCCCCCGCGGCCGATGATCCACTCCCGCATACGCCGCCCGCAGGCGCTGCACGGGCTCCGTGGCTCGCCCCGCAGCCGAGAGCTCCGCCTCGAGGACGTCGAGCGCGGGCGCCATCAACTCCGTCCGCCCGAAGCGTCCGGAGCGGCCGGCCGTGAGCCGCGGAAGCATTGCGACGATCCGCCGCACGCCGTCGGCGATACGCCTGGGCACGGCGACGCGCTCGATGATCGGGTCGAGGAACTCGGTGGCCGCGTGGATCTTGTCGCGCTCTCCCGAGCACGACTCGTCGAGCGGCTCCTTGAGGAGGAGCGTCCACAGGACGATGTCGTCGAGCGGCCCTCCGCGGGTGCGGGTCATCGCGTCAATTGCGTCCATCTGACGGAAGAACCGCCGCACCCCCCCGCTCGTGCCCTCTTCGTCGTCGAGAAACGTCGCGAGCTCGGGCAGCACCACGGCCATCACGCCCGTCTCCCAGAGCAGCCACATCGAACGGTGCGCGCCGCCGCTCCGCATGAGGCGCAAGAGCTCCTCGAAGAGCCGCGGGCGCGCGGCCTTCGCGAGGTCTTCTCGCGTGGCGACCATCGCGTCGTACACGTCCGGCGAGATCCCCAAGTCCAGCCGGGCGGCGAATTTCGTTGCGCGGAGGATACGGATCGGATCCTCCCGGAAGCGTACCATCGGGTCACCGATCGTGTGGATCGTGCGCCGTCGCACGTCTCCCATCCCGCCGCACCAGTCGAGCACCTGTCGGCGATCGAGGTCGTAAAAGAGTGCGTTCATCGTGAAGTCGCGGCGGAGCGCGTCTTCGTGGGCGTCGCCGAACACGTTGTCGCTGCGAATGAGAAGGTCGTCGAACGGCTCGCCGCCGTCGTCCTCCGGGGGCTCCATCACCGGGCTGCGCCGGAATGTCGCGACCTCGATGACCTTGCCGCCTCCGAAGAGGATGTGCGCGAGGCGAAAGCGACGGCCGATGATGCGGCAGTTGCGGAAGAGAGCGCGCACGTCCTCGGGGCGGGCGTTCGTCGCGACGTCGAAGTCCTTCGGCTTGCCGCCGAGCAAGAGGTCGCGCACGCAGCCGCCGACGAGGTACGCCTCGTAGCCGCTCCGCTCGAGTCGCCGGACGACCTTCTCCGCGTCCGGGTCGATGCGATCGTCCCCGAAGGTGATGTCGTGGCGGGCGAGTCCCGTCCCCGCGTGCCGCTCACGCGCATCGCGCGACCGCCGCGGCTCTTTGGGCGCGACCGGCGCGGCGTCCTCGACTGTGAACGACGGGAGGTCGGGCGGCGCGGGAAGGTGGTCGTCGGGGGAAGTCATGAGGCTCGCGCTTCGAGAGCGCGTGCTCGCGCGATCAATGTCTCGTTCGCGCTCAGACTATCACGGGAGAAAGCGGGGCTCCATACCTGTCCGCCCGCGGCCGCCTGGAAATCGACACAACTTCCGTGCCGTTGACGCCGTGGCCCTGGTGGTTAGGTTGCCCTCGCGTCGACTGGGACTGCATCGAAAGCCGTCGTGAGCCGGAGACATCGACCGGCTCGTCCAGCCGCCGCATCCGAGACCATGAGCTCCGGGCCGGACGACCCCATAGGGGAAGTCAAGAGTCCGGGGCTCGTCCGATCGAGAAGGAATACTTGGAGGCATCGACCATGGGCAAGATCATCGGCATCGACCTCGGCACGACCAACAGCGTCGTGGCCATCATGGAAGGGCGCGAGCCCAAGGTCATCGTCAACGAAGAGGGTTCGCGTACGACGCCCAGCGTCGTCGCCTGGGACGAGAAGGCCGAGGTCCTCGTCGGGCAGATCGCGAAGCGTCAAGCGGTCACGAACCCCGAGAACACGATTTTCAGTGCCAAGCGCTTCATCGGCCGGCGCTTCGAAGAGGTCGCCGAAGAGGTCAAGCGCGTCCCCTACAAGGTCGTCCGCGCGAGCAACGGGGACTGCGCCTTCGTCGTCCACGGCAAGACGGTGACGCCGCCCGAGGTAAGCGCGCGTGTGCTGATGAAACTGAAGAAGGCCGCGGAGGACTATCTCGGCGAGAAAGTGACCGATGCGGTCATCACCGTTCCAGCCTATTTCAACGATGCCCAGCGTCAGGGGACGAAAGACGCGGGCCGTATCGCGGGGCTCGAGGTCAAGCGTATCGTCAACGAGCCGACCGCGGCGGCGCTGGCATACGGGCTCGACAAGAAGAAGGACGAGGTCATCGCAGTGTACGACTTCGGCGGGGGCACCTTCGACATCTCGATCCTCGAAGTCGGCGACAACGTCGTGCAGGTCATCTCGACCAACGGCGATACGCACCTCGGCGGAGACGACGTAGACAACCTCATCATCGACTGGATGGTGGCTGAGTTCAGGAAGGCCAACGGGGTCGACCTGCGGAACGACAAGATGGCCCTCCAGCGCCTCAAGGAGGCCGCGGAGAAGGCCAAGATCGAGCTCTCTAGCGTCCAGGAGACGAGCATCAACCTGCCGTACATCACCGTCGGCGCGGGCGGCCCGATGCACCTCGACCTCCGGATCTCGCGCGCCAAGCTCGAGCAGATGATCACGCCCCTCGTGGAGCGGTCGATGGAGTCGGTTCGAAAGGCTCTGTCCGATGCGAAGAAGGGGCCGAAGGACATCGACGAGGTCGTCCTCGTCGGCGGTTCGACGCGCGTCCCTCTCGTGCAAGAGACGGTGAAGAAGTTCTTCGGCAAAGAGCCTCATCGGGGCGTGAACCCGGACGAGGTCGTCGCCGTCGGCGCGGCCGTGCAAGCGGGCGTGCTCTCCGGCGACGTGAAGGATCTCGTGCTCCTCGACGTGACGCCGCTCAGCCTGGGCGTCGAGACGCTCGGCGGCGTGATGACCGTCATGATCGGGCGCAACACGACGATCCCGACGCAGAAGAAGGAGATCTTCTCGACGGCGACCGACAGCCAGCCCTCCGTCGAGATCCACGTCCTTCAAGGGGAGCGCACCGAGTCGAAGTACAATCGCACGCTCGGCAAGTTCCACCTCGAGGGCATCATGCCGGCGCCGCGCGGCGTGCCCAAGATCGAGGTTACGTTCGACATCGACGCCAACGGAATCCTGAGCGTCCACGCGAAGGACACGGCGACGGGCAAGGACCAGAAGATCACCATCACGGCGAACTCGGGTCTCAACGAGAGCGAGATTCAGAAGATGGTGAGGGAAGCGGCCGAGCACGAACGCGAGGACAAAGAGCGGAGAGAGCAGATCGAGCGGCGGAACAAGCTCGACAACCTCTGCTACACCCTGGAAAAGACGCTGAGCGAGAACAAGGACAAGATCCAGGCCGCGGACATGTCGACGCTCGAGGCTCTCATCAAGGAGGGCCGCGAGGCGGTGGAGAAGCAGGACGATGCGAAGGTGCAGGACGTGAGCGCTCGCCTCGAGAAAGAGGCGCACCGGCTCGCGGGCGCGATGTACGGTGCGGCGGGCGGAGCGCCCGGCGGGCCGAACGGCGGGGCTGCGCCTCCAGGCGGAGACGGCGCCGGCGGCGACAAGAAAGGTGGAAAAGATGGCGGCGTGATCGACGCCGAGTTCGAGGAGACGGGCGGCTGACCACGGAGGTCCGAGGCCGCAATGACTGCCGACGAGGCTCCTCCGTTTCTTCGCCTCACCCTCGCGCTCGTCCTCGTGGCCTTCCTCGCCCTCCTCGCCTATTGGGCCATCTGGTTATTCGTGAACCGCGAGTGGCTCGCGACCATCGACACCGAGTCCTATTACGTCTTCGAGAACGCCTTCCCCGCCGCGGACGGCTGGCTCGCCATCGCATGCGGCGCCGGCGCTTGGGCGCTCTGGAAGCGCAAGGGCGCGGGCCTGTTCTGGCTCCTCGTCGGGGGCAGCTCCAGCATCTACCTCGGGTGCATGGACGTCCTCTTCGACCTCGAGAACGGCATCTACCGCGCTCCCAAGGGCGACTGGGGCGCCGTCGGGACCGAGATCGCGATCAACGTCTACGCTCTCGGGGTCGGGGCCTGGGCGCTCTGGTTCGGCTGGAGAAACCGCCGCTGGTTTCTCTCCCGCGAAGCCATCGCGCCGCCTCACTCCCGCTCGGCGTGAGGTAGCGCCCGTAGAACCGGCAGGAGCCGCTCATCGAGCGCCGCGTAGCCGGCGGGGGTCAAGTGAAGGAAATCGTATTGGTAGGCCTGGTTGATCCTGCCGCGGCCTCCGTCGAGGACGGGATCGGCGTCGAGCACCGTGACCCGGTCGCCCGCCAGGTTCGGGAGAAAACGGTTCACCTGCTTCACCGCCGACTCGACGTCCCTCGACCACCAAAACAGGCGGCGCCACAGCGCGACGTCGCCGATCCCGAAGACACTCACGACGACGACCTCGGCCCCCGTCGCCCGGCAACGCTCGACGATCCGCCTCAAGTTCTCCTCGCAGCCGGCGACGATCTCGTCGCGCCGCTCCGGAAACTCGGCGATCGCTTTCAGGTCGTTCACACCGGCCTCCAAGACGACGACCGACGGACGCATCGGGGCGACGTCGTCGTCGACGCGCATGAGGATCTGCGCCGTCGTCTGATTGCCGATTCCGCGATTGACCACTTCGAAGTCGTCGAGCCCCTTCGGCGTCGGCCACATGAGCGCTCGCGAGTCCCCGAACAGCACGATGCGCGGCTTGGACGCGGGCTTCACCTGCCCCCGCTCCGCCGCGTAGACCTGCCGCCCGGCGGGGTCGAGACGTAGGGCGCTCGCGGCTGCGAAGTAGTGATGGGACGACTGCACGAGAACCAGGTTCGCGCCCATGGACGCCGCGAGCGCGAGATAGACGAGCGCGCGCGCGCCGCGCCGTGCAATGCCCACCATCTGCGTCGGTCTCGATGTGTCGCGTGTCGTGAAAACCGTCAAGCGAGCGCGGTCGGCGCCCGGCCGCAGCCGGTTGCGCGCACGTGATCCGGGCCGTAGAAGCCCGAGAGTGCACCGACGCTCTTTTGCCGCTCAAGCGGCTCACGCGCTCCGGGTCGCCGCCCTCACGGTCTCCGCCGCTGCCTGCCTGCCCGGACTCGCGGCGTGCTCGTCGGCCGGTCATTATGTTTGGTACACGCAACTGCCCCTCGATCATTGGGATTCTACCGCCGATTACGTCATCCACGCAGGCGACGTCGTCAGCGTGCGCGTCCTCGGCCACGACGAGATGACTGTCCACGAGCGCGTCCGGTTCGACGGCCGCCTCGCGATTCCTCTGCTCGGCGAAGTGGAAGCGCGCGGGAAGCGGCCCGGTTCGCTCCGCGCCGAGATCGAGGCCCGGCTCAAGGACTTCATCGTCTCGCCGAGCGTCATCCTGAGCGTCGACGAGGTGCAACCGATGACCGTGGTCGTGCTCGGCGAGGTCACGCACCCGGGCGCCTTCCCGCTCGCCCCGAACGCGTCGCTCGCGCAGGCCTTGGCGCAGGGAGGCGGGCTCACCGAGTTTGCTCAGCGGGACCGCATTTTCGTCGTCCGCCAGTCCCCCAAGCCCGAGCGGATTCGGTTCACCTACGACGCCGTGAGCCACGACGACGCGAGAGCCGCCGCGTTTCCGCTGCACCCCGGAGACGTGGTCGTCGTCGAGTAGCGAGCGGCTGCGCGTCCCCCAATGCTGCCCGCCGCCGTCGTCGCCGCCGACACCATGGGCACGCTCGACCTGCTCGATCGCACGGAGTTTCGCTTGCGCACCACGCAGGAGGTCGACGCCCCCCCCGGGTTACCCGCCGATACCGCGACGGTCGTCGGTTACGACCTCTTCACGCAGCCCACCATCAACGCCCGCCTCTTCGATCGTCGGTGGGACTTCCGGCTCTCCTACGCGCCCTCTTTCACCCTCCCCGACCTCGAACTCGGCTTCACGCCCATGATCCTCCAGCTCGGAGTCGCGAGCGTCGGATGGCACGACCGCTTCGTCACGGTCGGCTTTACGCAGAGCACGTCGTACGGTGAGCTCAACGGCGCGTACATCGCCCCGACGGCCGCGCAAGAACCCATCCCCGGCCAGCCGCCGGTCATCACGGCGGCGCCCGCTCCGACGACGATCGACTTCCTCGACACGCGCACGGCTGGCGCGCTCGGCCTCCGCCTCGACAGGCGCGATCGCATCACCGCGAGCGCCGAGTATTACGTGACCGGCGGGACGAACGCCGCCTCGCGGCTGGTCGTGCCCGAGGAGTACGGGCCGAGGGCGAACGCGACCTACGAGTACCTCGCGTCGCGCCGAGACCAACTCCTCACGACCGCGCTCTTCCAGGGCGCCGACTTTCTCGGCTTGCAGTGCTTGCCCGCGGACGGGAACGCAGCCGCCCTCTTCCCGTGCTCTCCGCAGAGCCGCATCCTTCAAGGAGGCGAGGCGCTGCGCCACCGGATCACACGAACGGCCACCGTGTCCGCGGGGGCGGGCATGGCGGCCTCGTGGTCTCGCTTGCAGACTGCAGGAGCGTTCCAGACCACGTTCTATCCGACGGCCGAAGCCCTCTTGTCCTTGGACTTCGACCGACCGTCCGAGGAAGTCTTCGGCACTCCCGCCGCCTCCGCCGCCGGCGCTTCCGAGGGCGGGCAGATCGTGGCGTCGACTTTGCGTCTGTCCGGAAGCTTGGCCCCCCTCGTGGATATCCGCACGGGAAACGTCTATAACGCGCTCGCCGTCGAGGGCTCGCTGGTCGTGCCCGCCTCGACGCGCGTGGCCTTCCAGGCGAGCGGAGGGTTTCTCCAGTATCTGCCGACGGGATCGCCGGGTGCCGTGACGCTTGCGCACACCGAGGCGGAAATCGATTACGCGGTCGACCCCTACGTGATCCTGGCGCTCGGCGAGCGCGGCATCTGGCAGGAGCAGATCGGCTTCGGTGCGTTCGTCTCGTCTTACGGGTACGTGGCGGTCACCCTGCGGGAGCCGCGGTTCACGTTTTGAACGGCGCGAGTAACCGATGGTCGAGAGAGAGTCGAATCGGAACGACGAAGCGGACGAGGACGAGGAGGGGCTCGACTTCCAGCAGCTCCGGGAGCGACTGGGCTACGTCGTGCGCGCGCCCTCGCGTCGCCCGCGGCTGTCGACCGCCGTCTTCGCGCTGACGGCAGGCCTCGGGATCGCGATCGCCGCGACGATGCCCCGCACCTACGAGGTAGAGACCAAGCTTCTCGCTCAGAGCAACCTGGTCACGGCCGCGCTCAGCAACCCGAACAGGCAGGTCCCCCGGGACGCGGACAGTCCGACGAAGAACGTGTCCGACATGATCTTGCGGCACGACAACCTCGTCGCCCTCGTCCACGACCTCGACCTCGTGCACCGCTTCTACGCCACGAGGTCGCCCGTCGTGCGCCTCAAGGACAAGCTCCTCGGCGATGCGAAGACGGACGACGAGCGACAGCGCGCCATCGTGAGCACGCTCGAGAAAAAGCTCACGGTCCACACCGACGACAGCACGGTCACGATCGCGATCGACTGGAACGACCCGCTCCTTGCGTACGAGCTCGCGAATCGAATCGAGAAAAACTTCCTCGAGGCGCGGTACGACGACGAGGTCGCGATGATCAGCGACGCGGTGTCGGTCCTCCAGGAGCACGCCAAAGAGCAGCTCGATCAACTCGACGCGGCCCTCGACCAGTATCAGAAGGTGCTCGCCGAGCTCGGACCCCGCGCCTCGCCGGGGCGCGCCGGGGCGCCCGTCTTCGTGTGGCGCGGACGCCCTACTGCGACAGGTGCGGGGGCGGCCGCCTCCGTGGATCCGCTGCTCGCGGCCGCGCTCGAGGAGAAGCGCCACCAGATCCGCACGCTCGAGGAAGAGCGCCAGCGCGAGATCGAGACGCTCCAGCAAGAGCTCATGCAGGCAGAGCTCACGCTGACCGCACGCCACCCGACGGTCATCGCGTTGAAGGAGAAAGTAGACTCGCTGAGCCAGCCCTCGCCCATGCTCGCGCAGCTCAAGCGAGAGGAGCGACAGCTCATGGCGCAGATCGCCCCTCCCGCGCCGCCGCCCGCGAAGGACGCGTCCGTGTCGCCCGGCGGAGAGGACGAGCGCCTCGCCTCGAACGCGCCCGCGCCATCCCCCGCCCCGGCGGTCGACGTCCCGCCGACGGGCCACTGGGACGACAACGGTCGCGCGCGCCTCGCCCGCTCGCGGCTCGAGGGCGCCATTCGCAGCTACCAGGACATCGAGGCGCGCATCGACTCGGCGAACATCGAGCTCCAGATCGCCCGGACCGCGTTCAAGTATCGCTACACCATCGTGACCCCCGCGGAGGTGCCCAAGGGGCCGAAGAAGCCGGTCGCGCTGCTCGTCGCCGCGTCTTCCGTGATGCTCGGAGCCCTCTTCGCTGTCGCTGCCGCGCTCCTGGCGGACCGGCGCAACGGTCGCATTTTCGAAGAGTGGCAGGTGCGTAGGAGCCTGAAGGTCGAAGTGCTTGGCGAGCTCGAGATGCCGAGGAGGCCATGAGCTCGTCGGCCGCGGTGGCGCGAACTGCCCTGACGACGACGCATGGAACGGTGCGGCTCTCGGAGGATATTCGCCTCCAGAAGCTATGGCTCGCCCTCCAGCGCCGTCCGTGGCGAACGCTCGCGGTGCTGGCCGCGAGCGAGCCGTCCGACACGATGGACATCGCCGAGCTCTTGGCGCAGATCGCCTGGTGGTATCGCGGAGAGCCGACGAACGTGCTCGACCTGCGCGACATCAGCCTGCGCCTCGCCGAGTACCAGATGCAAGAGGCGCAGGCGCAAGCCGAGTCGGGGGTGCGCGTCCTCGTCGGGCTCCGGTCGTTCGCCGAGAACCCCGCATCGGCACTCGTCGCCTGCGATGCGGACGCGGCGATCCTGTGCGTCGAGCTCGGGCGGACGCACCTGAAGTCGGCGCTCCAGACGATCGAGGAAGTAGGCCGCGAGAAAATCCTCGGTACGGTGCTCGTCCGTCCGAGCCGTGGGTAATGGCTAGTGCGAAGGGGGACGACGATGAGAGACCTGGCCCAAAGAGTCCTTCCGCTGGGCGCCGCGCTCGTCGCGACGTACGCCGGCGCCTGCCCGCATTCGTTTGCGCCCGCCGCTCCGCCGTCTCGTCCCCCGCCGGCCGCGCAGGCGTTGCCCGCGACGAACGAGCCCCGCATCGTCGTCGAACCCCTCTTCGACGGCGGCCTTAAAGGGGGATGGCAGGACTTGGGATGGGCCCCGCGGCAGGTGAACGGGCCGGGACCGGCGAAGGTCCGGTTCGACAACTGGGGCGGATGGATCTTGGCGAAGCCCGGCGGGCTTACGGGAGCGTTCGGCGGAGTCCTCTTCCGCGCGAAGGAACCGCCCGGCGAGGCGGAGTTCATCGAGGGGCGCCTCGAGGCGAGCAGCGGGAGCAAGTTCCCGCGCGGGAAGGTGAGCGCCGACGAGCGGACGGACGTGGGCGGCGGGTGGGCCGAGTACTTGGTCCCGATGAACGCGCTCGACCCGGACGGGCTCGCGTTCGACCGCGTCGTCTTTCAGGCCTTTCGCCCCATGGACCCCGACTGGGTGCCCATCGACAAGGTGGCGCTGACGAAGGCGTCTCCCCACCAAGCCCTGCCGCTCGACCCATCGACGTTGAAGGAAGTGAGGATGACCGTGGACTGCCGCGCGCAGGGGGCGACGATCAGTCCGCTGATCTACGGTATCGCCTTTCAACCGGACGAGAAGAACCCCGGTGCACCCTGGGCGCTCGGCGCGACCGCGCGGCGCTGGGGAGGCAACACGACGTCGACCTACAACTGGAAGATCAACGCCTGGAACACCGGCGCCGACTGGTATTACGAAAACCACGACGTGCCCTCCTACGCGCAGTTCCTGAAAGAAGACGCGGACCACGCCGTCGCGAGCGCGCTCACCGTTCCCATCATGGGCTGGGTCGCGAAGGACACGACCTCGTCGTCCTTCCTCGTGAGCGTCTACGGCCCGCAGCAGGGGACGGACCCGTACCGGCCCGACGCGGGCAACGGCAAGGACAAGGAGACGGGCAAGCCTCTCGCGGCGCGCATGCCGCCGTCCGCCTACACGATGATCACGCCCGCGTTCGTCAAGAGCTGGGTCGAAGCGATTCGCGCCGAGGACGCGAAGACCGGCAAACGCAGCGTCTCGATGTACATCCTCGACAACGAACCCGCCCTCTGGAGCCAGAACCACCGCGACGCTCATCCCGACCCCGTCGGCTACGACGAGCTCGTTCGGCGCACCATCGACTTCGGCACGGCCATCCGCCAGGCAGACCCGCAAGCCGTCATCGCGGGCCCCGCGGAATGGGGCTGGACGGGATACCTCTACTCGGCGAAGGACATCGCGAGCGGAGGGCCGCTCCTTCGCCCCGACCGGCGCGCCCACGGCGACCTGCCGCTCATCGAGTACTACCTCAAGGCCCTCGCGGACCACGAGCGGACGACGCACGAGCGCGTCCTCGACGTGCTCGATCTGCACGCATACCCCCAGGGCGATCGCGTGTACTCCGCCGCTGCGGACTCCGAAGCCGCCGCGCTGCGCGTCCGCTCGACGCGCATGCTGTGGGATCCCGACTACGCCGACGAGTCTTGGATCAAAGAGCCGGTGCGCCTTCTCCCGCGCATGCGCGAGTGGGTCGACCGCGACTACCCGGGGCGAGGGATCTCGATCGGCGAGTGGAGCTTCGGGGGCGAGGAGCACATGAGCGGCGCCATCGAGATCGCCGACGCGCTGGGGCGCTTCGCCGAATACGGGATGACTTCTGCGTTCTACTGGGCGTACCCGCCGGAGGGGTCGCCGGGGATGTGGGCCTTCCGCGCGTATCGCAACTTCGACGGCCGCGGAGGGCATTTCCTCGCCCGGTACGCGCCGTCCCATGTCGACGGCGGTGACGCGACGCTCTTCGTGTCGCGCGACGAGTCGGGGCAGCACCTCGTGGCGGTGGTGGCAAACCAGTCGAAGACGCAGGCCGTCGACGTGAAGATCGACATGGCGTCGTGCGGCGCGTCGGTCGGGCAGGCAGAGGCGTACGAGTACGAGGGGGCGCCGACGGGGTTCGTGATGCACTCGCCGCGGAAGGACGGGGCCAAGCTGTCGCAGGCGATGGGGGCGTATTCGATCGGCGTCTTCGACATCGAGATGACGGGCGCATCGGCGACGAACCGCTGATTCGGAGACGCTGGAGCTCTCGTGGGGATAGAGAGCACCCGGCGGGACCCGTCTGGTTCTCTGGGGCGGAAGATCCGGATCCCCAGACGATGGAAGGTGCCCATCACCGCCGTCCTGATCCCCTCGGGAGAAGTATCCCGCCGCCCGCTCGGCCCTGCGTAGAATCCCCGCCATGGGCCTCCTGACCTTCGCTCTCAACGTGACCTTGGACGGGTGCAACGACCATCGCGAGGCGATCGCGGACGACGAGATGCTCGACTACTTCACGCATCTGATGGACGAAGCGGGAGCGATGCTGTTCGGGCGCACCACCTACGAGCTCATGGAGAGCGCGTGGCCGGCGGTGGCGCGCGACGAGAAGGCGCCGCGAGCGATGCGGGAGTGGGCGGTCAAGCTGGAGGCCAAGCCGAAGTACGTGGTGTCGGCCTCGCGCCACGCTTTCCCGTGGGTAAACACCGTCCGCGTCGAGGGGGATTTGCACGACGCCGTGAAGCAGCTCAAAGAGAGGACCCCGCGAGGCATACTCGTGGGCTCCCCCATGCTCTCGGCCGCGCTCGAGCAGCTGGGGCTGATCGACGAGTACCGTATCGTCATCCATCCGGTCCTCGCCGGCCACGGGCCCACCTTGTTTCAGGGCCTGCCGAGCGTGCGGCGCCTCGAGCTCATCTCCACGACGAGGCTGAAGTCCGGCGTGTTGACGACGCATTACCGCCGCAAAGAGGGGTGACACTGCGACGATGCACTCGATGGCCTCCGCCGATTCGCTCCGTCGCGCCGCCGACTTCCTTGCCGAAGGAGACTGGGAGGCGGCGCATACGATCGTGCAGGACGATCAGTCGAAGCTCGCGGCATGGATGCACGGAATTGTCCACTTGCTCGAAGGCGACGTGTCGAATGCGCGGTACTGGTATGGGTGTGCGGGGCGTGCCTTTCCGGGTGAGGGTGCGGTTCAAGACGAGATCGAGGCGGTTCGCGCGGCAGTGGAGCGCAAGCGCGGTGACGCTGACCTATGACACCTCGCGGACGTGACACTGAGCGCGCATACGACGAAGTGCTGCATCCTGGTCCACGCGGGAGACCAAGGGCCGGAGTACATTGCTTCCCCACGGGAATGCGTGCGAGAGGGGTGCTTGGTTGCTGGGCGGCTTCGGCAGCGAATCTGTGCGCAGCGGTAGCCGCAGCCGCCGGAGCGCCCATTG
>VFSW01006760.1_pt1 | contig 16800 bp, 13 predicted proteins | sample 5358111 | NCBI WGS metagenome assembly VFSW01 (sample SAMN11554181, study PRJNA540505) | mine drainage metagenome | isolation source: sediment from site ElyBrook_90M | place: USA: Ely Copper Mine, Vershire, VT | collected 2017
CCCCCCCTTTTTTTTCTTACTACATTGGGCCCCCCCCCCTTTTGTGGGGGCCCCCCTCTTTTTCCCTCTTTTTGGGGGGGGGGCCCCCCCCACCGGGGCGGCAAAGGGATCGCTGCCGTTGACCTCGTGCCATTGACGGATGCCGTCCCACACTTCCTGCGCCGTTTCGGCATACCAGTACAGATCCACATCCTCTGCATCGATCTTGCCGTTCTCCAGCAGGAAATCGGCATCGAACACGCTGCGCCAGTAGGCCTCGCCCACCAGGATGATGGGCATGGGCAGGGTCTTGCGGGTCTGGACCAGGGTGAGCGCGCCCAGCAATTCGTCCATGGTGCCAAAGCCCCCCGGCAGGGCCACCAGCGCGGCCGCGCGTTTCATGAAGTGCAGCTTGCGCAGGGCGAAGTAATGAAACTGAAAGCACAGGCCGGGCGTGACGTAGGGGTTGGGATACTGCTCGCGCGGCAGCGTGATGTTGAGCCCGATGCTCTTGGCCCCCACCTCAAAAGCACCGCGGTTGGCCGCTTCCATGCCGCCTGGCCCGCCGCCCGTCATGATGACGAGGCGTGAGTCCTGCGGGCCTTCACCCGACAGCCCCACAAGGCGCCCCAGCTCACGCCCCACCTCGTAGTAGCGCGACAGTTCCATGCGCCGCTCGGCCACGCGCAGCAGGCGCTTTTTCGTCCCGTCGTCGGGATGGGCGGCATGCTCGTGGTGGGCCGCCGCCAGTTCGCGCCGCGCCGTGTCCGGCTCGCGCAGGCGCGTGCTGCCAAAGACCACGATGGTGCGCAGGATGCCGTTGGCTTCCATGGCCTGTTCCGCCTTGAGGTAATCGAGCTGCAGGCGGACGCCGCGAGTAATGTCGGCGTGCAGGAAATCCAGGTCGCGGTCCGGTTCCACATAAGAGGGGTGGGCCATGATGGCCTTCTGCCGGGCAGCGGCAGCGGCATCTTCCACCGCCGGCTTGAGGTGCGACCAGGGCAGCGGCTCGCGCCGCTCCACGGGATTGGGCGGGGTTGGAATATGGGGGCGGCGACGACGCGTCATCATGGCTTTAGGTTACCATGGAAAAAAACCGAGGAGCTCCCCATGAAACTCTCCTTTCACGGCGCCAATCAGGAAGTCACCGGTTCATGCCACCTGCTGCAATGTGGCGACAAGCGGCTGTTGGTGGATTGCGGCCTGTACCAGGGTGATCGCGAGCTGGATGAACAGAATGCCGGACCCTTTGGCTTCGAGCCCGCCGACATCGACTTCGTGCTGCTGACCCATGCCCACCTCGACCATTGCGGGCGCCTGCCGTTGCTGGTGAAACGCGGGTTTCGCGGCGAGATCATCACCACCGCGGCCACGCGCGAACTGGCCCGCATCGTCCTGCTCGATTCCGCCCACCTGCAGGAGGAAGAGGCCCAGTACCGCGCACGCAAGCACGCCCGGCGCCACGATGCAGGCGCGGCGCCAGAACCCCTGTACAACACGCTCGATGCCCTTCAGACCCTGGAGTATTTCGGGCGCAGCGCGCACTACAGCGTGCCCGTGGCCGTGGCACCCGGCATCAGCGCCACCTTCCTCGACGCCGGTCATATCCTGGGCTCGGCTTCCGTGCTGCTGCACCTCGAGGACGGCAACCAGAAACGCACCGTGGCGTTTTCCGGCGATATCGGCAACCCAGGCGGGCGCCTGCTGCGCGATCCGGTGCCTCCAGTCGGGGCCGACATCGTGGTCATGGAATGCACCTACGGTGACCGCCTGCACCGCTCGCCCGAAGCCTCGGTGACGGAACTCCATGCGGCCATCAACGACACCCTGCGCCGTGGCGGCAATGTGGTTATCCCCACCTTTGCCCTGGAGCGCACCCAGGAGCTGCTGTTCATCCTGCACGAGGGCATCAAGAAGGGCCTCTTGCCGCGTCATCTGCCGGTGTTTCTGGACTCCCCCATGGCAATTTCTGCCACCGAGGTGTTCAGGCGCCATCCCGACTGCCTCGACGCCCCCGCAGCAGCGCACTTTGGCGCCGGAGAGGACCCCTTTTCGCTGCCCGGGCTGCGCGCCACGCGCGAGACCGCGGAGAGCATGGCCATCAACCGCATCAACGGCGGCGCCGTCATCATGGCGGGTTCGGGCATGTGCACGGGCGGGCGCGTGCGCCACCACCTCAAACATACCCTGTGGCGCGAAGACTGCAGCGTGATCTTTGTGGGGTTTGCGGCGCGCGGCACGCTGGCCCGGCGCATCATCGACGGCGCCACCCAGGTGGACATTTTTGGTGAACCCATTGCGGTGCGTGCGCGCATCCACACCATCAACGGGTTTTCAGCGCATGCCGATCGTGACCACCTGCTGGCCTGGCAGCACGAGGTGGCGCCGAAACAGACCTATCTGGTGCATGGCGAACCCGCCGTGGCGCAGGCCTTTGCCAAGACACTGGCGCCCGCGGCAGTAGCGATTCCAGGCCATGGGGAGGTGGTGACGCTGTGATTTTGGGGACAGACCCGGATTTGGGGACAGACCCCAAATTGGGGTCTGTCCCCAAAATCTTCGTTACTGTTCCAGCCCCTGCAGGGCCAGCTGGGCGGCACGCAGCACCGCCTTGGATTTGTTGACCGTTTCCTGCCATTCGGATTCGGGCACCGAGTCGGCCACGATGCCCCCGCCCGCCTGCACATACAGCGTCTTGTCCTTCACCACCGCGGTGCGAATGGCGATGGCGAGATCCATGTTGCCGTCAAAGCCGAGATAGCCCACCGCGCCGCCATACACGCCGCGCCGGGTCTGCTCCAGCTCGTCGATGATTTCCATGGCACGCACCTTGGGGGCCCCACTGAGGGTGCCAGCGGGAAAGGTGGCGCGCAGCACGTCCAGCGGCCCCATGCCGGGCTTGAGCCGACCCTCCACGTTGGAGACGATGTGCATCACATGCGAGTAGCGCTCGATCACCATGTGCTCCGTGACCTTCACCGAACCCGTCTGCGCAATGCGGCCCACATCGTTGCGCCCCAAGTCCATCAGCATCACATGCTCGGCAATTTCCTTGGGGTCAGCCAGCAGTTCTTGCGCCAGGGCTTCGTCCTGGGCCGGCGTCTTGCCGCGCGGGCGCGTGCCGGCAATGGGGCGCAGCGTGACCGTGTCTTCCTCGAGGCGCACCAGGATCTCGGGCGAAGCCCCCACCACCTGAAAGTCGTCAAAGTGGTAGTAGAACATGTAGGGTGAGGGGTTGAGCTGGCGCAGGGCCCGGTACAGGGTGAGCGGCGGGGCATCAAAGGCCTGTCGCATGCGCCGGCTCAACACCACCTGCATGATGTCGCCGTTGCGGATGTATTCCTTGGCGCGCGTCACCATGGCCTTGTAGGCCGTGGGGTCCTGGTCGGACACGGCAGGCGCCACGGCGCGCGGCACCGGGGTGGGCAGGCTGACACTGGTCTTGAGCTGTTCGCGCAGTTCGGACAGACGGGCACGGGCCCTGGAAAATCCCTGGGGATCGGCGGCATCGGCATAGACGATGAGGTGCAGCTGCCCCGAGAGGTTGTCGATGACGGCCAGTTCGGTGGTGAGCAGCAGCAGGATGTCCGGCGTGCCAGTGTCGTCGGCCTTCCAGCCGTCGGCAAGGCGCGTCTCGATGTAGCGCACGATGTCGTAGCCAAAATAGCCCGCCAGCCCGCCGCAAAAGCGCGGCAACCCGGTGAGCGGCGCCGCCTTGAAACGCCGGGCGTAATGGGCGATGAAGGTGAGCGGATCGTCGGACTCGAACACTTCGGTGGGGGCGCCGTCGCTTTCCACGGCCACCCGGTTGCGCGTGACCCGCAGGCGCGTGGCTGCGGGCAGGCCCACGAAGGAATAACGGCCAAAGCGCTCGCCGCCATGCACCGATTCCAGCAGGAAAGTGTAGGGGCGATTGGCCAGCTTGGCGTACACCGACAGCGGCGTGTCGAGGTCGGCCAGCAGGGTCAGGACGACCGGAATCTGGTTGTATCCGGCCTCGGCCAGTGCCTGGAATTCGGCTTCCGTCATCGCGCCAGCTCGGCGCGCATGGCCGCAATGGTGCTGCGATAATCGGAGGTGCTGAAAATGGCTGAACCCGCCACGAAGGTGTCGGCACCGGCATCGGCCACGGCACGGATGTTGTCCACCTTGACCCCGCCATCCACCTCCAGCCAGATGTCGCGACCGCTGCGTGTGATACGCTCACGCGCTTCGCGCAGTTTGGCAAGCGCCGAAGGAATGAAGGATTGCCCGCCAAAACCGGGGTTGACCGACATAATGAGGATGAGGTCCAGCCGGTCCATCACATGGTCCAGGTAATTGAGCGGCGTGGCGGGGTTGAACACCAGCCCGGCCTTGCAGCCCTGGTCGCGGATCAGCTGCAGGGTGCGGTCCACATGTTCGGAAGCCTCGGGGTGAAAACTGATGATGTTGGCCCCGGCCTTGGCAAAATCAGGGATGATGCGGTCCACCGGCTTGACCATCAGGTGTACGTCGATGGGTGCGGTGGTGTAGGGCCGGATGGCCGAACAAACCAGCGGACCGATGGTCAGATTGGGGACGTAGTGGTTGTCCATCACGTCAAAGTGGACGATGTCCGCACCCGCAGCGATGACGGAGGACACCTCTTCGCCCAGGCGGGCAAAATCGGCGGAAAGAATACTGGGGGCGATACGCAGGCTCATGAGGAGGAATGCTCCAAAAAAATGATCTCAAACCAAAGAACCATTCTAGCAGAGTGCCGCGCGCTTCTTGTTGAAAAGCCGCAGCGTTTGGTGTGCAATGGAAGCATGCGTCTGTTTCTTTTTGTCTGGGGGGTATCGTTGCTGGCCGGCTGTGCAGGCCCCCAGCCGTCAGTGCCTCCCGCCGCGCCGCCCGTGGCCAGCGCGCCCCAGCCCGTCGCGGCCGATGAAATTCCGCCCGTGTCCTGCCCTGCTGGAACCCCCCTTGCGGAGGGTGCCCCCACGGCTGCCGCCCCTGCCACGGCTGCGGGCGCCACGCCACGCCCGCGCGGCAAACTGGTGCCCACGCGCTTCTCGGGTATTCCCCAATGGCAACGCAGTGTGGAACCCGCTTCCTGGACCGCGTTCCTGGAAAGCTGCACGGCGCTGGGCGCGCAGCCCGCCTGGACCGCGGTGTGCAGTGCGGCGGGACAGATGCCGCAGCACCCCGACCGCGCCCAGCTGCGCCACTTTTTTGAAGCGCATTTCCAGCCCTGGCTGATCGAGAACGGCGATGGCTCCAACACCGGGCTCGTCACCGGCTACTACGAACCGCTGCTGCAGGGCAGCCGGGTGCGCACGGAACGCTTTCGCTACCCACTCTATGCCGCCCCCACCGACCTGCTGACGGTGGAACTGGGCGAGCTCTTCCCCGAACTCAAGGGCCGGCGCGTGCGTGGGCGCCTGGAGGGGAACCGCGTGGTGCCCTACTTCACGCGCGCCGAGATCGACGTGGACAACCCGCCGCTCACGGGCCAGGAACTGGCCTGGGTGGACAACCCGGTGGATCTGTTCTTCCTGCAAATCCAGGGGTCGGGACGCATCGCCTTTCAGGACGGGGGTGGCATGCGCGTGGGCTATGCCGACCAGAACGGCCATCCATTCCGCTCCATCGGCCGACTGCTGGTGCAACGCGGCGACCTGACGCTGGCCCAGGCCTCCTTGCAGGGCATCAAGGACTGGGCCGCCGCCCACCCCGACCAGTTGCGGGCCCTGCTGGACGCCAACCCCAGCTATGTGTTCTTTCGCCAGCTGCCCGACAACCTGCCCGGCCCCATCGGCGCGCTGGGCGTGCCGCTCACCGCCGGGGCGAGCATTGCTGTGGATCCGCGCATCACGCCGTTGGGCGCGCCGGTGTTTCTGGACACCACCGAACCCAACAGCAAGGTGCCCCTGCGCCGACTCGTGATGGCCCAGGATACGGGCGGGGCCATCAATGGCGCCGTGCGGGCCGACTTTTTCTGGGGCTATGGCGACGGCACGGAAAGGAAGGCTGGCGCCATGAAACAGGCCGGGCGCATGTGGCTGCTCTACCCCCGGGGATACACACCCCCCGAGCCCCGGTTATAATGCACGGTTAGCATTTTGAACCCGGACCACGCCATTGGCTGATTCCTCCTCTCATCAACTGCACGCCTTTGGCCTCAACCACGAGACCGCACCGGTGGCCGTGCGCGAAAAAATCGCGTTCCCCCAGGAGGGCCTCGTCCCTGTGCTGGCGGGACTGACGCGCGAGGCCCCCGTGGAAGAGGCGGTGATCCTGTCCACCTGCAACCGCACCGAAATCTATTGCAAGACGGAGCAGCCCGACGAGGTGGCGCAATGGCTGTCGCGCCACCATGGCCTCGATGACCTCGACATTGCCCAGTACCTCTACCGCCTGGACGGCAGTGCCGCGGCCCACCATGCCTTCCGCGTGGCCTCGGGGCTGGATTCCATGGTGCTGGGCGAGCCGCAGATTCTGGGGCAGGTCAAGCAGGCGGTGCGTTCCGCCGAAGAGGCCGGCACCCTGGGGCCGCTGCTGCACAAGCTGTTCCAGCACACCTTTTCGGTGGCCAAGGCGGTGCGCAGTCAGACCGCCATCGGCGAGCGTTCGGTGTCGCTGGCTGCGGCCGCCCTGAAACTCGCCTCCAGCGTGCTGGGCGCCATCGAGGAACAGCAGGTGCTGTTCATTGGCGCGGGCGAGATGATCGAACTTGTGGCCACCCATTTCCTGGCGCGCCACCCGCGCGGCGTGACGGTGGCCAACCGCACCCTGGAACGCGGCCGCGAACTGGCCGAGCGCCTGGGCGGCACCAGCATCACGCTCTCCGAACTGCCCGCCGAACTGCACCGCCATGACATCGTCATCTCCTCCACGGCCAGCCACCTGCCGCTCATCGGCAAGGGCATGGTGGAACGCGCCATCAAGGCGCGCAAGCACCGCCCCATGGTGATGATCGACCTCGCCGTGCCGCGTGACATCGAGGCCGAGGTGGGTACCCTGGACGACGCGTTTCTCTACACCGTCGACGATCTGGGCAGCATCACCCAGGAAAACCGCGAGTCACGCCAGGCGGCAGTGCAGCAGGCGGAGGTCATCATCACCGAACGCGTCTCGGACTTCGTGGAATGGATTCACACGCGCGACGTGGTGCCCACCATTCGCCAGCTGCGCAGCCATGCCGAACGCTACCGCCAGATGGAACTGGAACGCGCGCGGCGGGCGCTGGCGCGTGGGGACAACCCTGCCGAAGTGCTGGAAATGCTCTCCAACGGACTGATGAACAAGTTCCTGCACCACCCCACGCAAACCCTCAACCAGTCGAAAGGCCCGACACAGCAGCAGCTGGTGGAAGCCCTGCACCGCCTGTTTCTGCGCGAAGAAGAATAACCGCCCCGCATGAAAGACTCCCTCGTCAAACGCCTGGCCACCCTCGACGTGCGCCTGTCCGAACTGGACACCCTGCTCTCCGATCCCAAGGTCACGGAAGACCTCGACCAGTACCGCAAGCTCACCAAGGAACATGCCGACATTGCCCCGGTGGTAGCGCTGTTTCACCAGCACCGACAGGCCCAGGCCGATCTCGCCACCGCCCAGGACATGGCGAGCGATCCCGAGATGCGTGATTTTGCCGATGAAGAAACCCGGGCGGCCAAGGCGCGCCTCGAACACATCGAGGCCGAACTGCAGCGCGCCCTGCTGCCCAAGGACCCCAACGACGAACGCAACATCTTCGTGGAAATCCGCGCCGGCACGGGCGGCGACGAATCCGCGCTGTTTGCCGGCAGCCTGTTCAGGATGTACGCGCGCTTTGCCGAACGCAACCGCTGGCAGACCGAGATCCTGTCCCACAGCGATGGCGAAATGGGCGGCTACAAGGAAATCATCTTTCGTATCGAAGGGCATGGGGCCTACTCGCGCCTCAAGTTTGAGTCGGGCGGACATCGCGTGCAGCGCGTGCCCGAAACCGAAACCCAGGGACGCATCCACACCTCGGCCTGTACGGTTGCCGTGATGCCGGAGGCCGACGACGTCAGCGACGTGGTCATCAACCCCGCCGAAATCCGCATCGACACCTTCCGTGCCAGCGGTGCCGGGGGACAGCACATCAACAAGACCGACTCGGCCGTGCGCATCACCCACCTGCCCACCGGCATCGTGGTGGAATGCCAGGACGGGCGCAGCCAGCACAAGAACAAGGCCCAGGCCCTGTCGGTGCTGGTGGCGCGCATTCGCGACAAGCAGATGCGCGAGCAGCAGGCGCAGGAAGCCGCCACGCGCAAGTCACTCATCGGCAGCGGGGACCGCTCCGAGCGCATTCGCACCTACAACTTTCCGCAGGGGCGCGTCACCGACCACCGCATCAACCTCACGCTCTACAAGATCGAGGCCATCATGGACGGCGACCTGTTTGAGCTGACCGACGTGCTGATGGCCGAACACCAGGCAGAACAGCTGGCCCAGCTGGGCGAACTGCCGGCATGAGCCCGGACCTGCGGTGATCGTGGCCGAAGCCCTGCAGGGCGACCCCGCCACGCGCCTGGAGCGGCGCGTGCTGCTGGAAGCGGCCCTGGGGCGCAGCCATGCGTGGCTGGCCAGCCACCCCGAACATCCCCTGGAACCCCGGGAAGCGGCCACCTTTCTGCGCTGGCTGGAGCGGCGCGCGCGCGGTGAGCCCATTGCCTACCTGTTGGGGCGCCGCGAGTTTTTTGGCCTGGAACTGACGGTCACCCCGGCGGTGCTGATTCCCCGTCCGGAAACGGAAGGGCTGGTGGAGTGGGCGCTGCAACTGCTGGACCCGCAGCAGGCCCCCACCGTGCTGGATCTGGGCACGGGCAGCGGCGCCATCGCGCTGGCCCTGCACGCACAGCACCCCCGGCTGGCCATCACCGCCGTGGACGCCTCGGCGGCGGCGCTGGCCGTAGCGCGTGACAATGCGGCACGCCTGCAACCCCGCCTGGACGGCCAACCCATCACCTTTCTGGAAAGCAATTGGTTTGACGCGCTGCATCTGCAGCGATTTGACGTCATCCTTGCCAATCCGCCCTATGTGGCCGAGAGCGACCCCCACCTCGCGCGCGGCGACCTGCGCTTCGAGCCCCGCGAGGCACTGGCCTCGGGGCCCGCGGGCCTGGACGACCTGACGCGCATCATCGCGCAGGCGCCCCACCACCTCCATGCAAACGGTTTCTTGCTGCTGGAACATGGCTATGACCAGGGTCCGGCGTGCGCCGCACTGCTGGGCGCCGCGGGTTTTGTTGAAATCAGCACCCGCACCGACCTGGCGGGCCTGCCACGCCTCACCGGCGGACGGTACCCACAGCCCCCTGAAGAGGTTTAGAATGCGCTTTTTGGTGAACCCCAACCATGACTGAAGAGCCCGTAGCCGGAACCCGACGCAACATCGATGGCGTGGAACGCGTCTTCTACGACGGCTATTGGATCAAGTATTACGCCCCTCCTGCCGACACCCTCAACGCCAAGCGCCAGCTGATCACGGCGCTCACCCGGCGGCTGTTCAACCATGTGGAACACGGCATCAACATTCCCGGCGCCCGGCTGAAGGAAGCGCGCCGGGCCTACGAAGCCGAATCCGACCCGGGCCTGAAACGCGTCAAGGGCGCCATGCTGGCGGGCTCGCTGTTCAATCGCGCCACCGACATCATCACCAAACTGGTGGAAATCCAGGCTCTGGGTGTGGAGATTGCCTCCGACAACGGCCTGTTGCGCGAATGCGGGCGCTGCCTGCAGGAGGCCCTGTCGCTGGGACGTCTCGTCCTGCATCGCAGCGGCGAGGAAGGCATCGACGAATTATGGGGCGAGCCGCTGCACGCCTTCTCCATTCCCGTGGAAACCTTCTTTGAAAGCCGCTACATCAAGATTGCCTCCACCCTGCGCGACATCGACCGCCTGGGCGAGGCCATCATCGAACATTTCCAGGGCGATGCTGATTTTGCGGGGCTTGAACCCCTGGTGCGCGGGGTGACCGAAGCCGCCCGCCAGAAAACCGAAACCCTGCAAACCGACGACCGGATTTTTGAAGTGTGGCCCGCCTTCGTGGTGGCCAGCGAATCACTGCTGAAGTTTCGCCCGGTGATGCGGGCCGCAGGCAGCCTGGAATACGGCCGCCTGCAGGAAGAAGGGTTGCGCCTGATCGCCCAGGGTCAGGCCATCATCAGCGACATTGCGCGCGCACGCACGCCCATGCCCAAAACCACCCGCGAATACATCGAACGGCTGGGCGCCTACCGTTGCAAGTTCCGGCAGGAAGCCCGGCGCTGAGCCTGGTTTCAGGCCAGCATCTGCTTGAGTTCGCCGTTTTGGTACAGTTCGGTCATGATGTCCGAACCGCCAACGAATTCGCCCTTGATGTAGAGTTGGGGAATGGTGGGCCAGTTGGCGTATTCCTTGATGCCCTGGCGGATGTCGGGATTTTGCAGCACATCCACGCCATAAAAATCGGTGACGCCACAGGCCTTCAGGATCTTGACCGCATTGGCGGAAAACCCGCATTGCGGAAAGTCCGGACTGCCCTTCATGTAAAGTACGACCGGGTGGCCTTTGACCTGCTGGTCGATGATATCGTGTACAGACATGGTTGATCCTCGTTCAATGAGACAGACATTTTGCTTCGACACGGGGGGAATGCGCAAGTTTCCCCTGTTGCTGTTACTGGCGCTGGTCCTGCACAGCCCCGCCAGCTGGGGCTGGGGTGACGAGGGCCATGAGGTGGTGGCGCGGGTGGCCCTGCATTTCGTGGCGCCCGCCACGCGCGCGCGCATGGAACAGCTGCTGGCCGGCGACACTGATGCGCTCACGGCCCACGACCCGGTGTCAGTGGCCGTCTGGGCCGACCGCTATCGCGACTCCCCTGAAAATGGCCCCAGGGTCAACTACCATCATACGCATGAATGGCACTTCGTCGACCTCGACCTGCACCACCCCAACCTCGCGCGCGCCTGCCATGGACATGTGCCCCTGCCGCCCGGTACCCCGGCCTCTGAGGGCCCGGCCAACGCCTGCGTGGTGGACAAGATCGATCAATTCGCCGCCGAGCTGCACGCCTTGCCGGCAAGCGGCGCCTCGCCGCAGCAACTGGCGGAAGGGCGGCGCGCCCTCAAGTTTTTGATCCATTTCGTGGGCGACCTGCACCAGCCCTTGCACGCCATCAATGATCACGACCGTGGGGGCAATGACAAGCGCGTCTCGGCTCCCGGAGAGCGCGCCGGCACCCTGCACCAATACTGGGACAACACCCTGGTGGCGCGCCTCGGCCCCGATGCCGGGCAGGTTGCCGGGCGCCTCATCGCACGCATCACCCCCGCCAATCTCAAGGCCTGGCAGCGCGGCACGCCCCGGGACTGGGCCCGGGAATCCTTTGAAACGGCCAGGGCCGAAGCCTATGCGCCCCTGCCCCCACCGGACGGACGCGGTCATTACCACCTCTCCGAAGCCTACCTCGACCAGGGCAGCAACATGGTGGCCCTGCAACTGGAAGAAGCGGGCGTGCGCCTTGCCCTGCTGCTGGATCAATCGCTATGAGCCCCCATCTGCTGCTGGTGGATGACGACCCGGACCTGCTGCACCTGCTCTCGCTGCGCCTGCGCGGGGCGGGCTACCGCGTCAGCACGGCAGGGTCAGCCGAAGCGGCCCTGGCACAGATTGCCATCGAGCGCCCGCAACTGGTGTTGAGCGACGTACAGTTGCCAGGCCAGGACGGCCTGCGCCTCTTTGACGACATCCACGCGCGCGACCCCACCCTGCCCGTGATCCTGCTCACCGCCCACGGCACCATCCCCGATGCGGTGGAGGCCACCGCGCGCGGCGTGTACTCGTACCTCACCAAGCCTTTCGACGGCAAGGCGCTGCTGGACAAGATTGCCGGGGCGCTGTCGCTCTATGCCACGAGCGGCGGCACGCCGCTCTCCGACGAGGACTGGCGCAGCGCCATCGTCAGCCGTTCGAGCCGCATGGCGGAACTGCTCAACGAAGCCCGGATGGTGGCGCGATCGGATGCCAGCGTCATGATCCGCGGCGAGAGCGGCACCGGCAAGGAGCTGCTGGCGCAGGCCATCCACCGTGCCAGCCCGCGCGCCAGGCACCCCTTCGTGGCGATCAATTGCAGCGCCATTCCCGAAACCCTGCTGGAGTCGGAACTGTTCGGACATGCCAAGGGGGCCTTCACCGGAGCGGCCACCAACCACCCCGGCCTGTTTCGCGCCGCAGAGGGCGGCACGCTGTTTCTCGACGAAATCGGGGACATGCCGGTAAGCCTGCAGGCCAAGCTGCTGCGCGCCCTGCAGGAGCGCATCATCCGCCCCGTGGGTTCCAGCCAGAGCGTGCCCATCGACGTGCGCATCCTCTCCTCCACCCACCAGGATCTCGAGGCCGCCATCGGCGAGGACCGTTTTCGTGAAGATCTGTACTACCGCCTCAACGTGGTGGAACTGACCCTGCCCCCCCTGCGCGAGCGGCGCGAGGACATTCCACTGCTGGCCAGCCATTTTCTGGCGCGCTTGGCACAGAAGTACGGCAAGCACCTCAATGACTTTGCCCCCGAGTCCATGCGTGCGCTCGCCACGGCCCCCTGGCCGGGCAACGTGCGCCAGCTCTACAACGTGGTGGAGCAGGTGTGCGCGCTCTCCTCCACGCTGCTGATTCCGCCCTCCCTGGTGCAGCGCGCCCTGCGCACCCCCTCGGTGGAGATTCTAAGCCTCGCTGCCGCGCGCGAACGCTTCGAGCGCGAGTACCTCACGGATCTGCTCAAGATCACCGACGGCAACGTGGCCGACGCGGCCCGCCTGGCCGAGCGCAACCGCACCGAGTTCTACCGCCTGCTGCAAAAGCATGGCCTTACGCCGGGATCGTTTCGTCCTCCCGGCGCTGTCTCTTCCTAGCGACAAGCCCTGATCGTCACGTTTTCAAAGGGTTAGCCGCAGGTGCCCGCCGGGGCCTGTCGCCGTTTGGCGACGGATGGACCCCTGTCTGCACCCCACGACTGTCGTCAGGCGTCCAGATTTTCAAATAATTCCTTTCACGATCAAGGAGTTGCACGACAATTCCGGAGCTGGCCCGGTAATTGCTTATTAATGGCGCATGAACCCCTTCGACCTGATTTCCCTGAGCCGCTCTGCCACCCTCGCCCCGCCCGTTCGCCGAAGCTCCATGGTGGCCCAACCCTGGACTGGATTCCTGCAAGGCCTCGCCACCCTGTGGCGCAGCGCACCCGAACACGGGCGCGAACTGGCCCCCTGGGAGCGCGCGGCCACGCGCCGCCGCGGCGCCCTGATGGCGCTGGTGGCCGGCACGGCCGCAGGCGGCGCCCTGCTGCTGGCCCACGCGCAACCCTTTCTCGATCACCCGCTGCTGCACACAGTGCAGCTGCTGCTGTTTACGGTGCTGCTGGGCTGGGTGGCCGCCGGATGCTTTACCGCCCTGATGGGCTTCTGGGTACAGCTGCGCCCCGATCCCTTTGCCCTCTCCCTCATCCGGGCCCGGGCCCAGCCGCTGGGCGGCGATGCCCGCACCGCGGTCATCATGCCCATCTGCAACGAAAACGTGGGCACAGTGTTTGCCGGCCTGCGCGCCACCTGCGAATCGCTGGCCGAGAGTGCCGCGTCCCACCTGTTTGACGTGTATGTGCTGTCTGACACCAGTGATCCCACCGTGCGCGCCCACGAGCTCGCGGCCTGGGCCACCCTGCGCGACACCCTGGGCTCACGCGCACGACTGTACTACCGCTGGCGCCAGCGCCGCACGCGGCGCAAGGCCGGCAACGTGGCCGATTTTTGCCGGCGCTGGGGCAGCAATTACCGCTACATGGTGGTGCTCGATGCCGACAGCGTGATGACGGGGGCCAGCATCACCACCCTGGTACAGTTGATGGAAGCCCATCCCCAGGCTGGCATCATCCAGACAGCACCCCAGACCTGCGGGCTGGATACCGTGCATGCACGCGCGCAGCAATTTGCCGGACGCATCACCGGGCGCCTGTTCACCGCCGGCATGCAGTACTGGCAACTGGGCGAATCGCATTACTGGGGACATAACGCCATCCTGCGCGTGGCCCCATTCATGCAGCATTGCGCGCTGGCCACCCTGCCCGGCAAGGGCGGGCTTTCGGGCGAGATTCTCTCCCATGACTTCGTTGAAGCCGCCATGATGCGCCGTGCGGGCTACCACACCTGGCTCGTGCCCGACCTCGAGGGCAGCTATGAACAGCAACCGCCCAACCTGCTGGAAGAGTTGCAGCGCGACCGGCGCTGGTGCCAGGGCAACCTCAAGAACATCCGCCTCATCGCCGAACCCGGCTTTGCGGGCGTCCACCGCGCCATGTTGCTGACCGGCGTGCTGTCCTATGCCTCAGCCCCCCTGTGGCTGGCCTTCATTCTGGTCAGCCTGGCCCTGGGTCTGATGACCGGCTCGCTGGCTGGGACCGCCCCGTTGCAGACCCTGCTGTGGAGTACCACCCTCACCCTGCTGTTCCTGCCGCGCGTGCTGGCCGTGGCAGCCCTGCTGTGGCGTGACGAACAACAGGCCTATGGCGGCACGGCCCCGCTGCTCAAGGGGGTGTTGCTGGAGACGGTCCTGTCCGTGCTGCAGGCCCCCATCCGCATGATGGCGCATACGCTGTTTGTGCTGACGGCCCTCACCGGCATCGGCCTGGACTGGAAGTCCCCCCCGCGCGAGGCCGAGGCCCTGCAGTGGAGCGAGACCACGCGCAGCTTTTTGCCGCTGGTGGGACCCATGGTCATTTTGATGCTGTGTACCTTTGCCTTCAAGGCGCACGCGCTGTTGTGGTTGCTGCCGGTGGGGCTGCCCCTGCTGCTGGCGGTGCCGCTGGCGCTCTTGACCAGCCAGTCGCGCCTGGGGCGGCAACTGCGCGCCCTGCGCCTGCTGCTCACCCCGGAAGAACGGCGCATTCCCGCAGTGTTGCAGCGCGCCCATTCGTACAGTGCGCGCCCCATGCCCGATCATCTGGTGGCGCTGCCCTCGGCCCTGCCTTCGCTGCGCGCCCTGCGCGCAATGGCACGCAACCCGCAGCGCGTCCTCTCGGCTGCAGCCTGAGGCCCTAGTCCGGCAGGTACTGATACAGCCAGGTTTCGCTCAGGGTTTCACTGCCGCGTCTCAGGTACAGATGCAGCTCCACCGGCTGGGCGCCGGTGGCAGCAAGATCGAATTGCACCCGCCAGTCCCCCGCCTCGCCATTGGGCACGGGTTCGGTAAACACCCCGCGCACCTCCCCGCGTGAGGCACTCACCACGGCATCCGGCGCCGCCCCCTGGGGCAGTTGCGTCAGCGGTCCGCCGCGAAATTCCACCACGAATTTTTTCACGCCCGCCGGCCGCGGGGGCCCGGGCTCGCCGCCGCGTCCCAGGCGGGTGGCCACGCAACGCGCCAGAGGCGAAGGAAAGGGTTCGTCGGCAAACCAGTGCAGGCGATAGTGCAGGTCGTAGCGTGCCCCCGCGCGCGCCGGCGCCTGCGGCACCCACATGGCGACGATATTGTCGTACAGCTCTTCCGTGGTGTGCAGTTCCACCAGTTGCACCGTGCCCGCTCCCCAGTCCGAAAGGGGCTCAACCCACAGGCTGGGGCGCCGCTCGTAGTGTACCCCGTCGAGGTATTCGTCAAAGCGGCGCTCGCGCTGCAACAGGCCAAAGCCGCGCAGGCTGTTGGCGGCAAAGCCCGAAATCGACGTGCCGGCAGGATCATTGAGGGGACGCCAGACATGTTCGCCCTCGCGGGTCCAGAGGGCCAGACCATCGGAATCGTGTACCTCGGGACGCCAGTCCACTTCGCGATCCTTCGAGGTCTTGGAAAACCAGTACATGGAGGTGATGGGGGCAAAGCCCAGCTGGGCCACATCCTGACGCAGGAACAGCGTGGCGCTGACGTCCATCACCACACCCGTGCCGCGCGTCATGTCAAAGCGGTAGGCGCCGGTCAGGCTCTTGCCGTCCAGCAGGGCATACACCGTCACCGTGCTGGAACCCGCTTCGGTGGGCGCAAAATAAAAGCGCGTGAACTGGGGAAACTCCTCGACATGGCCCGGCACCTTCACGTCCACCGCCGCACCGCGCGCCGACAGGCCGTACTGGTACTCGTCGCCGATGGCGCGAAAGTATGAGGCGCCCAGAAAGGCCGCCCAGTCATTGTTCTGCCAGTTCAGACGCGTCTGGTCACCCAGGCGGCTTTCCTGCACGCGAAAACCGGCAAAGTCGGCATCAGGCCCCAGGCGCTGCGCCGGGTTGTCCGGCGGAATCTCGAAGAGACGCTTGTCGAAGGCAATCTCACGCGCGGCCGTGTGCCCTGCCGAATCCTCCAGGCGATACATGCGCACCGCCGTGGGAAAGAAGCGCCCCGGTGGAAAAAAGGCGATGGGAAAGGCGCCCGGGCCATCGGCGAAGAGCGCTTCGTCCGCCTTGAAATGGATCTGCCCGTGGGCGGCCCAGTCGATCTGGTCCACCAGGACCCGGTCTGGTCCGGGAGCCGGCTGATAGGGCTTGCGGGACAACTGCTGCGCCTCGTTCACCAGGCCATCGAAGGAGAAGGCGCTGGGGGGCCCCAACACCAGACCCTGGGCTGCGAAAGCTGCGGACGACGTTCCGAGGGCGGCCAGCGCGGCACCGGCCGCCATGGACAGCAGGAAGGCGCGACGGGGCTGACTGGCGGCGGTCATGGCTTGCTGGGCGCCCGCTCGCCCGCATCCGGCGCGGGACGGGACACCAGGCTGCGCTCAATGGCCTTGAGCTCCTGAATCTTGCTGCCGAGGGCCTCGGAGCGGGCCTGCGCATCGCGCAACTGCTGGTTCAACTGATCCACCTTTTCTGCCAGGGC